>Ga0207874_1000574_pt1 | contig 52028 bp, 40 predicted proteins | sample HigsolmetaAR201D_FD_184833 | JGI IMG/M metagenome (GOLD analysis project Ga0207874, IMG submission 184833) | Ionic liquid and high solid enriched microbial communities from the Joint BioEnergy Institute, USA - AR20-1-D (SPAdes) (version 2) ...
CGGCCGGTCCTCGGGCGCGAGCATCACGGTCGTCACGAAGAGCGGCAGCAGCCAGTTTCACGGCAGCGGCGCGTATTACAAGCGCCATGAGGCGTTCAACGCGAACCCGTGGGACCGGGTGCGGCAGTGCGCAGCGGGTCAGGAGGCGAGCTGTTCGAAGCCGCGCTACCGCTACGACAACATCGCCTGGACGATCGGCGGTCCCGTGCTGATTCCCGGCACGGCGTTCAACCGCAACCGCGACCGGCTGTTCTTCTTCTTCTCGCAGGACCTGCTGCCGCGCACCGATCCGGGCGACCTGCAGTTCCGCACCATGCCGACGGCCCGCGAGCGTGCGGGCGACTTCTCGCAGACGTTCGACACGCAGGGGCGGCTCATTCACATCCGGGACCCGCTGTCGGGCCAGCCGTGCCACGTCGTCAATGGCGGCCCGGGGTGCTTCCCCGGCAACATCATTCCGGCTGATCGCATCAACCCGGTCGGTCAGATGATGCTGAACCTGCTGCCGCTGCCGAATGCGGAGGACCCGACCGGCAACCGGCAGTACAACCACACGTACCAGAACGTGCTCGAGAAGCCGAAGCACGACAACGTCGCCCGCGTCGACTGGAACATCGCGCCGGGCACGACGTTCTACTCGCGGCTCGGGTTTTCGAACGAGGTGAACTCGCGCGGCGCCAACGCGTTCCTCGGCGCCGGCACCGGCAACGGCGGCAACATCGGCTGGCCGCAGTTCGAGACCGAGTACGGCATCCGCACCTACAGCCTTGTCAACACGTTCCTCAAGACAATCAACCCGACGACGGTTGCCGAGGTGACCATCGGGATGAACTGGGCGAAGCAGTACGTCAACATCGTCAGCGAGGAGTCGTACCGGCGGAACGACCGGCGGCTCGTGCTCGACGGTCTGCCGCAGTTCTTCCCCGAGGCCAACCCGCAGTACCTCGTCCCGAACATGTCGTTTGCCGGGACGAACGCGCTGCCGAACACGGCGGGTCTCGCGATCTCGAACCGCTTCCCGTTCAACGCGAAGAACGTCATCTGGAACTACAACGCGAACATCACGAAGCTCATCGGCGGGCACAACCTGAAGGCGGGGCTCTTCATCGAGCGCACGGCGCGGCCGGCGCCGCGCGCCTCGACCTTCCAGGGCAGCTTCGACTTCAACGGCAACGTGAGCAACCCGTTCGATGCGAACTTCGGGTTCGCCAACGCGCTGCTCGGGTCGATCAACAGCTACACCGAGTCGACGGCGAAACCGTTCGCCGAGGGACGCTACAACCAGTTCGAGGCGTTCGTCCAGGACAACTGGCGCCTCAACCGGAAGTTCACCCTCGACTACGGCCTGCGCGTCTACAACATCGGCCCGACGTTCGTCGAAGGGCAGCAGGTCGCCTACTTCGACCCGGCCAGCTGGAGTCAGGCGGAGGCGCCGCTGCTGTTCCAGCCGGTGTGCGCCAACGGGGCGCCGACGTGCAGCGGCACGCAGCGCGTGGCGATGAACCCGCTGACAGGCGAGATCCTGAACAATACGTTCATCGGCAAGCTCGTGCCCGGCAGCGGCGACTTCTACAACGGCATGACCGTCGTGCCCGAGACGGTCTACGACAGCACGGGCATCCTGTTCGCGCCGCGCGTCGGCTTCGGGTGGGACGTGGCCGGTGACGGCCGCACGGCGGTCCGCGGCGGGTTCGGCATCTTCTACGACCGGTACCAGGACGACATCATCCTGGAGCTCGTGGAGCAGCCGCCGCTCATGGATACGCGCGAGACGACGTTCACGACGCTGCCGCAGCTGCTGACGTCGCAGCTGATTCAGAGCCCCCGTGGCGTCACGGCCTTCGACGAGTTCAAGGTGCCGACGGTCTACAACTGGAGTGTGGGCGTCCAGCGCCAGCTGCCGTGGCAGATGGTGGCCGACATCGCCTACGTCGGCAATGCGAACCGCAACAACCCGGTGACCGTGCCGATCAACAGCTTTCCCTACGGCACGACGCGCATCGACCTGAACCCGCAGAACGCCGACCCGACGCAGAACAACAGCCAGCCGAGGCCGGCCGACTACCTGCGGCCGTACCGCGGCCACTCCGGCATCAACCTGCGGCAGTGGCGCGGCTACGCGAACTACCACTCGGTGCAGGTGTCGGTGCAGCGGCGGTTCGCCAACGGCTTCGCCTGGGGCGTGGCCTACACGGGATCGCGGCGCTGGAGCCGATCCGACTTCAATCCGTTCATCGACGAGTCGCGCGCCGAGCGCCGCTTCTACAGCCTGAACGGCAGCCGGCCGCATGCCCTGTCGATCAACTACAACTGGATGATTCCCGACGCGAGCCGCGTCTGGGACAACGGCTTCGCGCGGGCCGTCCTCGACGGCTGGCAGGTGTCCGGACTGACGACAGCCTTCTCGGGGACCTGGACGACGTTCGGGTTCTCGTGGCGCAACGCGCCGCAGAGCGACATGACCGGCGGGCCCGGCGGCTCCCGTGTCGCGCTGCTCTGCGACCCGAAGATCTCCAACCCGACGATGGAGCGGCAGTTCCGCACTGAGTGCATCGGGCCGCCCGGACCGCTGACCGACCCGGACGACATCTACTACCTGGGCACCGACAACAACGCGCAGTGGGTGTCGCCCGGCTACCTGAATCACGACGTGACGCTGTTCAAGAACTTCCGGATGCGGAACAACCACAACGTTCAGATCCGGGTCGAGCTCTACAACGCCTTCAACTCGAACCAGTTCACGGTGGTCGACACCTCCGCGACGTTCGACTTCGAGACGGGTGAGCAGGTCGACGAGGGCTTCGGGACCGTGACCAACACACGCCCGAACTCGTCGCGCGTGATTCAGCTCGCGGTGCGCTACACCTTCTAGCGTTCCGTCGGATGCTCCAGACCGGGGGGTGGCGCCGCGTCGCCACTCCCCGGGGCGTGCCTTGCCGGACGCGCGAGATCGATCTGCCGCGGTGCGTGCGTTCCGTCCTGCAGAACACGAGCCTGGCCCGGGACGACGTCCGCTGCCGCCTGAACAGCGGTCGATCGCGTGTACACAGCGGAATTCGAGCGGAACCGGAGGACCGGCAGAGGTGGACGGTGCGTTTCGGCCAGAGAAACGCGCTGCTGCCGAGCCGCCTCTGCTTGCCAGCGGCCCTCGAGACAGGCACACTCGTGCTTCCCGACAGCGAGTCAGAGATGGCCGCCGGACCGAACGGCCGGCGTGCCGACGGGACAGGCGGGGCCTTCGGGGCCCGCGATGGAGGAACAGGCCTATGTGGACGAGGCTCGAACCGACGCCGGGCCGTGCGGCCCGGGCGCTGGTCGTCGGCGCTGTCGCGGCGGTCCTTGCGCTGGGCGGCGCCGCGCCCGACATCGTCGACGCTGCCGGCGCGGCCGCGCAGGGGCGGCAGGGGGGCGGCGGACAGGGCCGCGGCGGGCGCGGCGGCCCTCCGGGCGGCGCGCCGATCGCCTTCGACAATCACACGGGATTCCGTCCCATCTTCGACGGCAGGTCACTCGACGGGTGGGATGGCGATCCCGCGTTCTGGCGCGTCGAGAACGGCGCGATCGTCGGGCAGAGCACGCCGGAGAAGGTCGTCGAGCAGAACACCTTTCTGATCTGGCGCGGCGGCACGGTCGGCGACTTCGACCTGAAGCTCGAGTTCCGGCTCGATGCGGGCAACTCGGGCGTGCAGTACCGCAGCGAGCAGCTGCCGGAAGGCGGCGAAGGAAAGATTGGGCGGTGGGTCCTCAAGGGCTACCAGGCCGACATCGACTTCGCGAATCAGTACACCGGCATGCTCTACGAAGAGCGCGGCCGCGGCTTCCTCGCGCCGCGCGGGCAGTTCAACTACATCGGACCGGCCGGACCGGATCAGGTGCGCGGCCAGGTCGGCGCGCTCAATTCGAGCGACGCGCTCCGCGCGCAGATCAAGCAGAATGACTGGAACCAGTTTCAGGTCACCGCACGGGGCAACGTGCTGATTCACGTGCTCAACGGCCACGTCACCGCGCTCTTCGTCGACGACGACCAGGACGCCAGGGCAGCGGAGGGCCTGCTGGGCCTGCAGATTCACACCGGACCGCCCATGAAGGTCGAGTTCCGGAACGTGTACCTGCGGGCCTTCTGAACCCGGGCGCGCCGCGCCAGCGGCGAGGGGACACGAGGGCAGCGTGATCAGGCGCGGGGGTGGGGCCCCGCGCCACTAAGCAGAAGAGGGACGAACCGATGCAGGTAGCGATGCACAACTGGATGCGGGCCGAACCGATCGAGACGACGATTGCGCGGCTGGCGAAGTGTGGATACGACGCGATCGAGATCAGCGGCGAGCCCGAGCGCTACGACACGAAAGCGGTCGGCAAGCTGCTGAAGGATCACGGCCTGACGTGCTGGGGCAGTGTCACGCTGATGCTCGGTGACCGGAACCTGCTCGCGAAGGACGAGAAGGCGCGGGCGATGTCGGTCAAGTACGTCAAGGACACGATCACGATGATCAAGGAGCTCGGCGGCCAGGTGATCACGATCGTGCCGTGTACGGTCGGCAAGCTCGTGCCCGAGGCGACCGCCGCGGAGGAGTGGAACTGGGCCGTCGCCAGCCTCAAGGAGTGCTACGAGCACGGCCTGAAGGAGGGTGTCCGCCTCGCGATCGAGCCGCTCAACAGGTTCGAGACCTACTTCCTCAACCGGCACGACCAGGCGCTCGCGCTGGCGGAAGCCGTGGGGCCCGAGTGCGGCGTCTGCCTCGATGCGTTCCACATGAACATCGAGGAGAAGGACATGTTCCAGGCGATCCGGAACGCGGCGCCGCGGCTCAACGACTTTCACGTGGCCGACAACAACCGCATGGCCTGCGGCATGGGCGCCTTCGACTGGGCGAAGATCATCGGCACGCTCAGGGAGGTCGGCTACGACGGGGCGCTGACGGTCGAGTTCGTGGCGCCGATCGACCGGACGCCGGCCAATCCGTATCCGAACATGCTGCAGCTCGAGACCGACGTCGAGCTCACGCCGGAAGAGCGCAAGTTCATGATCGACCACGGCACGGGCGACCTCACCGACGAGTTCTATACCTGGCTGATGGACGAGACGATCACGACGCTGCGGCGGCACATCTGATCACGTGCTGACACGGCGCGCCCCGGGCTCCGACGGTCCGGGGCGCGTCGCGGGCACCGGATTGGGTCCCCCGGGAACACCTGAGCTTCTGATGCCCTCCATCCTCGTCATCGGCACCCTGGATACGAAGGGCCCCGAAATCGCTTACCTGCGCGATCGCATCCGCGATCTCGGCGCCGATGTCGTCGTGGCGGATTCGGGCATTCTCGGCGAGCCGCTCGACATCGTGCCCGACGTCACGCGCGAAGAGGTGGCGCGGCTGGCCGGTACCACGATCGATGCGCTGCGCAACGCCGGCAGTCGCGGCAAGGCGGTCCACGGCATGCTCGCGGGCCTGCGGCGGCTGGCGATCGACCTCTACCGCGACGGGCGCCTGCACGGCGCGGTGGCGATGGGCGGTGCCGAAGGCGCCGTGCTCGGCGCAAGTGCGATGATGGGGCTGCCGCTCGGCATCCCGAAGGTGATCGTCACGCCCATCGCATCGGGCCACCGGAAGTTCGGCCCGCTCGTCGGCACAAAGGACGTGATGATCATCCACTCGGTGATCGACATTCTCGGCCTGAACCCGATCAGCCGCGCCATCTTCGACAACGTCGCCGCCGCGCTCGTCGGGATGGCCAGGCACGGCGTACCGGCGCACACGACGCCGGGCTCGTCACCGCTCGTCGAGGGGGCCCGGGCCGACGGTCAGCGCCGCGTGGCCATCACGATGCTCGGCCAGACCACGAAGGGCGTGATGGCCGTTCGCGATCGGCTGCTCGAGCACGGCATCGAGGCGGTCATCTTTCACGCCAACGGCGTCGGCGGTCCGGCGATGGAGGAACTGGCGGCCGAGGGGATGTTCGTCGGCGTCATCGACTACACGACGAACGAGCTGGCCGGCGAGATCCAGAAGGGCTTCCACGATGCCGGTCCCGAGCGGCTGCGCCGTATCGGCCGGCTCGGTCTGCCTCAGGTGGTCGTGCCGGGTGGCCTCGACTTCGCCACGCACGGCCGTCCCGACGCGATTCCGGCCGCCGTGCGCGGAAGGCCGGAGTACTTCCACAACCCGGAGTTCACGCTCGTCCGGACGTCGGCCGGGGAAATGGAGGAGCTCGGCCGGCGCTTTGCCGAGCGACTCAACGAGGCGACAGGGCCCGTGGTGGTGATGGTGCCGACCGAGGGACTGTCGATCCCGGCCGTGCCCGGCGGACTGTTCTGGGATCCCGAGGCCGACGCGGGGTTCCTGCGCGAGCTGCGCGCCGGTCTGCGTTCCGGCATCCCGGTGACGACGCACCCGCATCACATCAATTCGCCGGAGTTCGCGTCGCTGGTCGCCGACCGTTTCGTGAGCCTGCTCGAGGAAGCGACACACGCCGGGCAGGCCCGGGCAGAGTGAAATCGAAGGAGGAAGTCCGTTGTCACAGACCTCGTCCGGCGAACGCGTGAGCGGCGCGTCGTTCCTGCGCGGGCACATCTACCGCGAGCTCGCGGCCGTCGTCGGTCCCGCCAATATCACTGTCGATCCCGAGGAGCTGCAGGCCCAGGCGCACGACTGGTCCTGGATGTCGCGCTACCTCGTCTACAGGAACCTGCCGCTGCCGGCGCCCGACATCGCGGTGCGACCGGGGTCGACCGAGGAGGTGCGCGAGATCGTGCGCATCGCCTCCACCTGGAAGGTGCCGCTCGTGCCGCGCGGCGCGGGCACGGGCACGCAGGGCGGGACGCTGGCGCTCTATGGCGGCATTTCGGTCGACCTGACGCGCATGACCCGCATCATCGACATCGACGAACAGTCGCTCGTCGCGACCGTCGAGGCGGGCATCTCGGGACCGGCGCTCGAGGCCGAGCTCAACCGGCACAACCTGACGCTGGCGCATTACCCCGGGTCGTACACGATGGGGGCGACCGTGGGCGGGTTCATTGCCGCCCGCGGCTCGGGCGTCGTGAGCACGAAGTACGGCAAGGCCGAGGATCAGGTGCTGCAGCTGCAGGTGGTCGTCGCGCCGGGACGCGTCATCGAGACGCTGCCGGTCCCGAGTCACGCCACGGGCAGCGACCTGCTGCAGGCCTTCGTCGGATCGGAGGGCACGCTCGGCATCATCACGCAGGCCCACATGCGGCTCGATCCGCTGCCTGAGACACGGGAGTTCCTGTCGTTCAGCTTCCCGGACATCTTCGCGGGCATGGAGGCGGGCCGGCTGATCATGATCAACCGCCTGCGGCCGGCCGTCATCCGGCTCTACGACGAGGAGGACTCGAAGAAGCTCACCGAGTGGGTCGGCACACCGTTCGTCGGCACGCTGATGATCGTGATGGTCGACGGCACCGAGGAACTGACGCGCTACGAGGCCCGGCGCATCACCGGGATCTGCGAGAAGGTCGGCGGCCGATCGCTCGGCCCGAACGCCGGCAAGATCTGGTGGGAGGGCAAGTACGAGCCGTACAGGAAGGGCAAGCTGCCGCAGCCGCCGCTCGTCTACGGCACGACCGACACCGTGGCGCGCTTCCGCGACATTCCCGTCATCTACCGCGCGCGCAAGCAGGCGGTCGAAGAGCAGTTCAGGGAGTACGGCGCGCGCTATACGTGTCACCTGTCACACTTCTACGACTGGGGCACGATGCTCTACGACCGCTTCTACATCGATCAGGCGCCCGACGATCCGGCCGAGGCGCTTGCGCTGCACGATCGGCTGTGGGACGTCTGCACCGAAATCGGCCTGCGGCACGGCGGCGTCGTCAACGAGCACCACGGCGTGGGGCTGAAGCTGGGGCGGTTCATGCACCGGCAGTACGGACGCGACGGCTGGGCGCTGCTTCAGGCGCTGAAGGACGCCTGGGATCCGGACGGCATCATGAACCCGGGCAAGCTGGGCTACGGGCCGCCGAAGAACGCGCGCTGGTAGCCCCGGGCCACGGGGCGGGGATGGGCGCTCGCGGCCGGCTGGTGCCGGCCGTGCGATAGTGGATCGGTTGCCTCGCCCTCGTACCGCACCTCAGGGCGAGGAGGCGTCATGATCAGAACACCGATCGTCCTCGTCCTTGCGTGCGTGCTCGGGTGCGCATCGCTGCTCGCCGCTCAGCAGCCTTCGTTCCGGGCTTCGGTCGACCTGATTGCGGTCGATACCCAGGTGGTCTCGACCGACGGCGATCCGATCGCCGACCTCGGTCCTGACGACTTCATCGTGACGGTGGATGGGGAGCGGCGGCGCGTCGTGTCGGCCGACCTCCATCAGTACGCCATCGGCGCCGCCCGGCAGGGCGCCGCGCCCACCGGCGACGAACCCTTCGTGAGTGTCGGGGCGCCGCGCATCTTCATCGTGGCCGTCGATGCCACGAGCTTCTACCCGGGGGCCGCCGCCCCGGCGATGGAGGCGGCTCAGGCGTTCGTCGCGAGCCTGCCGCGCCAGGACTACGTCGGCCTCTACACCTATCCCGACGGGCCGCAGATCGTGCCCACGCTCGAGCGCGTGCCCGTGCGGCAGGGGCTGGCGACGATCGTCGGCTCGCGGATGCCGTTCTCCGGTCAGTTCAATCTGCGTCCATCGGAAGTCGTCGACATTACCGCGATGGCGGGTGAGCGTCCGGGTTCGCTGTCGGGCCGGGCGGTCGCCGCGCTGCAGGGCGTGCCCATCGCCGAGTACGACCCGGTGCGCGCGGTCCAGTACCGCGAGTGTCCCGACGACGCGGAGTGTGCGACGCGAATCGTGTCGGAGGCCCGTGCCTTTGCGCTGCACCTCGAAGCGCAGGCGCAGCGGAGCCTCGGCGGGCTCGCGCACCTGTTGAGGGTTGTCGAAGGACTGCCCGGTCGGAAGTACATCGTGCTGATCACCGGCGGTGTGCTGGTCAGCGATCGCCCCGGCGGCCGCCCCGACGTCGGTCAGCTGGCCACGACCATGGGACAGACGGCCGCGCGGTCGAACGCGGTGTTGTACACGGTGCACATCGACGGGAGCTTCAGCGGGCTCTATTCGGCGGCCGGTCGCCGGACGGGCGAGACCGAGCGCGGGCGCGACCGGGGCATGGTCGGCGACTGGCTCGATCGCTTTTCGGCGACGGCGGGAGGGGCGCGTTTCCACGTGCCGGTCGGCGCCGGCGAGTTTGCCTTCGAGCGCGTGCTGCGCGAGACGTCGGCGATGTATCTGCTTGGCGTCGAGGCGAGCGACGAGGATCGGGATGGCCGCCCGCGACAGCTGAAGGTGCGGCTGGCGCGATCGGCGCCGAAGGACGCCAGCGTCCGGCACCGACAGTGGGTGGTCGTCGACGATCGACCCTGAAAAGCTTCCGGGCAGCGGGCGCTGCGGCGCCCGGTGCCGCGTCAGCAGGCGAGGATGGATTCGACTGCCCTCGCGTGTATCGCGAACGCGCGCTCGTCGTACAGCACGAACCTCACCAGCCGGATCGGCGTCTCGCCTTTCAGTTCTTCGACCACCGTGCCGATGGCAATCGGTGCGGCTTCTTCCATCGGATAGCCGAAGACACCGGTCGAGAGCGACGGAAAGCCGATCGACTCGACGCCTTTCGAAGCAGCGACGCGAAGCGCGTTGCGATAGCTCGTGGCGAGCAGCTCGTCGGATGGCTGATCGTGTCCGTAGACCGGGCCGAGCACGTGGACGACCCAGCGGTTCGGGAGCCGGTGACCGCCGGTGATAACTGCCTGTCCGACTCTGATCGGCGCAAGGGGACGGCACTCGGCTTCGAGGCCCGGTCCGGCTGCGCGATGCAGGGCCCCGGCCACGCCGCCACCCGGGCGCAGCCGGGCGTTGGCGGCATTGACCACCGCATCGAGATCCCGCTGCCCGGCAATGTCGCCGACGGTGCACTCGAGCACCGATCGGTTCACCGCTCTCCGAATCGTCGTCATGGCTTCCCCTGCTTCCTCCCGCCCGTGTGCGATGCGACGTCCGCGGTGGGACGCCGTTCAGCGTACTGCGGAACGTCCGGTGTGAGGGATGGCGGCAGATCGGCCCGGCGCATCCGGGCCGCGTACGCGGCGGGCGTCGCTGCCATGACGCGCCTGAACATGGCAATGAACGCACTCGGGCTTTCGTAGCCGGCGGCGAAGGCGACCGAGGCAACCGGTTCGCCGGCCACGAGCCGCGGGACAGCCGCCGAGACGTGGAGCATCTGCCGCCAGCGTCCGAACGACGCGCCGGTCTCGCGACGCACGAGACGGCTCAGGCTCCGGCTGCTCATTCCGATCTCGCGCCCTGCCTCGGCGAGCGTCAGCTTCGATCCGTCGGGCTCGAGCAGGCGTTGCGCGAGGCGCTTCAGGCGTTCGTCCGACGCGGCGACGATCGCGGCGGCGTCGGGTACCCGGCCGAGCTCGTCGGCCAGGACGGCGAGCATGGCCGGCGGTGCCGAGGCGCCCCGCCGGACCTTCGCGCCGGCAACGAGCCGGTCGAGCAGCGCCCGCATCAGCGTGGTGAGCGCCACCGGTCCCGACCTCCGCCCCGCCGCAGCGTCGATCGCTATCGCGGCAATCGTTGCCCCGCCCGACACCGTCGAGAGCGAGGCCGCGGTCCTCGCCGCGATCCAGAGCGCCTGCCCTGCGGCGATTTTCCAGCACCCATCCGCGGTATCGACGACGGCCGAGCCGTCGAGCGCGAAGAGCAGGCGTCCCGATGGACCGCCCGGGAGATGACGAGGCAGAGCACTGAGGGTGACGAGCTGCACGCGAATGACCCGGTCGCGACGAAATCTGGCCGGATCTCGATATCTCCGACCTGCGAGGTCCGATATTCTAACAGCGATTTTGAGACTGATCCCATTTAGGACCCGCGTTCATGAATCATTCCGTCCGTTTTCATGCCGTTCCGACCACGCCGTGGCCGATGTGCCTGCGCCCGCTGGTGGCAATCGCAGTTGTCGCCTGCCTGGTCGTCCTCCCGCTTCCGGCCACTGCGGCGCCCGATGACGAGCCGGCCACCGCCCAGTCGCGCCGCGCGACGCTCGACACGCGGCTCGCCTGGAATCTGCCCGCCCAGCCGCTGCAGGCGGCCCTCGATCGCGTCGCTGATCAGACGGGCCTCGTCTTCCGGTTTCACGCCCCGCTGCCCGACGGCGCGACGTCGTCGCCCGTCAGCGGGGTGCTGACCGTCGAGGCTGCGCTCGATGCGCTGTTCGAGGGGACCAGCGTCACCTGGTACTCGATTGACAGCCGCACGATCGCGGTGCAGCCGCTGGCGTTTCAGGCCGAGCCGGTGGTGGTGACCGCGGCCGGCTTCGGGCAGACCACGCGTGATGCGCCGGCCAGCATCACGGTGCTCGGCGCCCCCGATCTCGAGACGCGCCGCTACCAGAGCCTTGCGCACGCGCTCGTCGACGTCGAGGGGGTGGACATCGATGCGAGCGCGGGCAAGACGGGCGGCCTGAACATCAGCATGCGCGGCATGCCGAGCGACTACACGCTGGTGCTCATCGATGGCCGGCGCCAGAACGCGCCCGGCAATGTGACGCCGAACGGTTTCGGCGAGACGTCGACGAGCTTCATGCCGCCGCTGGGCGCCATCGAGCGCATCGAGGTCGTGCGCGGTCCCATGTCGACGCTGTACGGCTCGGATGCCATGGGCGGCGTCGTCAACATCATTACGCGGAAGATTGCGCGCGAGTGGAACGGGTCGTTCACGCTCGATGGAACGCTGCAGGGCGACACGGACTTCGGCAACACCGGCACCGGGGCGGTTTACCTGAGCGGTCCGCTCGTGGCCGATCGCCTCGGTCTGGCCTTTCGGGGCAGCGCCTTCCGGCGTGAGGCGTCGCACCTGAAATACCTCGATCAGGACGGCCACGAGATTCCCATCACGGGCATCGGCGGCAACCCGGGCGAGGCGACGATCCGGACTGCAGGCGTCCGCCTGAGTGCGACACCGCACGCGAGTCACGATCTGACGTTCGACGCCGATGGCGCGTGGCAGTGGTACGACAATTCGACCGGCGGCCTCGGAACGGTCGACACACCCGAGCGCATCGGCGGCTACCTGCCCGAGCAGAAGTACAACCGTTATCAGTACGTGCTGGCGCACTCATGGCGTCCGGGCTTCGGCGTGCTCGACTCCGACCTGACGCGAAACACGACCGAGACGATCGGGCGCACGATTCCCTTCATCGCCACCCGTCCCGACGACGCCGGCCGGCCGCGCACACTGGAGGGGACGAACACCATTTTCAACACGAAACTGCTGACGGTGCGCGGCGCGCACACACTGAGGGTCGGCGGCCAGATCTGGCAGGCGCGGATGATCGACGGCGTCGCCGAGGGGCCGTTCGAGTTCACGCAGAACGCGGTATTCGCCGAGGACGAGTGGCGCATCGTTCGGACCGTGGCCGTGACCCTGGGGCTGAGGTACGACCATCACAGCACGTTCGGCGGCAAGCCGAGTCCGCGCGTCTACGCGGTATGGAATCCGTCGCCCCGGTGGACGATCAAGGGCGGCGTCAGCCGCGGCTTCAAGACGCCGCGCCTCGAGCAGATTGCCGACGGCATCAACGGCTTCGGAGGGCAGGGACGCATTCCGCTCATCGGTTCACCCGGCCTGAAGCCCGAGACGAGTACTTCGACGGAAGTGGCGCTGCACTACGCGAGCACTGCCTTCGGCGCCGGCGTCACGCTGTTCCACAACCACTTCGAGGACAAGATCGCGAGCGGCGAGGGCGTCCCGAACTGCAGTTTCGCTGCGTCGCCGAATCGTCCGGGCTGCGTGGACCATGGCTACTGGCCCGACGTCGACCTGTTCGGCCAGTCGATCAATGTCGACCAGGCGGTAACGCGCGGTATCGAGGCGAACGTCCGCGTAGCGTTCGGGCCCCGGGTGATGCTGACGTCGAACTACACCTACACCGACAGCGAGGTGAAGAGCGGCGAAGGTATCGGCCGGCCGCTCGTGAACACGCCCAGGCACATGGCGAACGCGAACCTGCGATACCAGGCCACCGATCGACTGGCGACGTGGGTGCGCGCCGAGGCGCGCGGGCAGCGCGACCGAGGGATCAGCGAGGCAGCGCTCGCCGTCGGTCCGTATCGCGCCTACGAGGTCTATCACCTTGGCGCGTCGTACGACCTGTCGAGCCGGCTGACGCTCAACGCGATGATATACAACCTGCTCAATCGCGACTTCCTGCGCTACATCGCCTACGCGCCGCCGGCCGGGGCGGTGCAGTACCAGTCGATGTACAGCAATCGCCAGGAACCGCGCCGGTTCTGGCTGTCGCTGAACCTGAAGTTCTGATCGGCGCGGGCGGGGGCCAGGCAACGCGCCCCCGCCCTTTTCATACCTGGCCGTCCAGCCGTGCCGGGTGCCAGATACGTCTCGTGTCCCGCGGCAGCAGGCCGCGGATTGTCACACGTCGACGCTCCGGCGGCTGCCCGCCACTGCTGCGAGAAAGCCGGCCAGCGTCCACGACACGAGCACGAGAGCGAGCCAGGACTGGCTCCGGCCGATCCACCAGCCCGCCAGACGGCTGCCGTCGAGCGCGGCCGGCGCGGCGTCGCCGAAGCCGAACAGTACGGTGATGCGCAGCGCGTCGAGTGGATTGATCATCAGCGGAACGATCCACAGCGTCGGGTAACGGTGAACCCACGGGGCTCCTGACACGGCAAGCAGCAGCAGATCCGCGCCGAAGAGCAGGACGAACCACAGGCCCATCACGGCGAGCAGGCCGCGCACGCCGTCCCGGATCCAGAGCCCCAGCGCCAGTCCGGCAGCCGCAAGCGCCAGCGTCAGGCCCGCCGACGCCGCCGCGATTCCGGCCAGCTCGACCGTCAGGCCGCCGACGAGTGCCGCCGGCGCGATCAGCAGCAGCGCGGCCGGCACGATCAGGGCAGCCAGGCCGGCCGCTTTGCCGGACAGCCAGACCCACCGCTGGACCGGCTGCGTGAAGAGCAGCGCCAGTTCCTCGGCTTCACCGTGCGCCGAGCTCAGGCCGAGCAGCAGCGCCGACAGCGACAGCGCGTACAGCACCGCCTGCAGCAGCCACCAGGGCGCCGCTCCCGAAGTGTGGGCCGGCGTGAAGAGCGGCAGCAGCCCGGCCACCGCGGCAATCGCGAGGTGGACATGGAGAAAGCGGTTCAGCCGGTGTGCCGTGATTTCGCGCCTGAATGTCGCCGCAAGGGCGGTGAGACGTGCGTTCGCCATGGCATCTCCTTCAGACCGCGTTCGCCCGGCGCATCACGGATGACGCAAAGGGAAACACGTCGCGCAGCCGGTTGGGAGGCAGCTCGCGGCCGATACGGCCGCCTTCGAGCACGAGGCAACGGTCGGCCCGGTCCTCCCACTCGCCGAGCAGGTGCGTCGAGACAAAAACGCAGCGTCCGTCGCGCGCGGCGCGTTCGAGCTCGCGCTGCAGCACGCCACGCCAGTCGGGATCGAGGCTCAGCCCCGGTTCATCGAGCAGCAGCACGGGTACGTCGGCGAGCAGCAGGATCGCGAGCGCCAGACGCTGCCGCATGCCGCCCGACAGCTTCCCCGTCGGCGTGCCGAGATGGCGTCCGAGGCCCCACCGTTCCACCAGAGTTCCCGCGCGGGAATCGGGCACGTTCCGGAGTCGTGCGTAGAAGCGCAGGAGCGCCTCGACGCTCAATGCGCCGTGGAAGCGCGGCGACTGCGGGAGGAACGAGAGCGCCGCCAGCGCCGCTGCACGGTCCCGCGCGATGTCGTGACCCGCAATCGTCACCCGTCCCCTGTCCGGCGCCGACAACCCTGCCAGCAGCCTCATCGTGGTCGTCTTTCCGCAGCCGTTGGCACCGACCAGAAGCGTGATGCGTCCTGCCTCGGCCGTGAACGTCAGGTCGTCGAGCACCCGGTGGCTGCCGTACGCCTTCGAGATTCGCTGGAGCGTGATCATGGCCGAGCCGCCTTGACGAGCGGCGCCGGATCGACGACGCCGGAAATGCCCGGCAGGGCGAGCCGGGCGTGGACGAAGCGCAGCAGCCGTTCGGCGGGACTGCCCGAAAGCAGTCCGACGGCGGGGAACGGACGGCGCAGCCGGCCGAACAGATCGAGCTCGCGGTGCGGCAGATCGCCGATGCCGTCGCCGTCGAGATCGAGCAGACGCGCGTCCTGCCAGTGATTCCCGCGGCCATCGAGCGCCCAGTGATTCGCGCGGTTCGGCCCGTCGGTTTCCACCTGGTGCAGGTTGCCCGTGAACGTGTTGCCACTGAACACGTTTTCCGCCGAACCATCCGTGATGTGCAGGCCGATGTGGTTGGCCGCGATGCGGTTGTCGAGGAAGCGGTTGCCGTAGCCGTTCTCGAGGAAGATGCCCATCGTGTTGCCCTCGATCCGGTTCGACAGCACGTCGGTGTGCTCGACGGTGTGCATGAGCAGGCCGTAGGCCCGGTGGCTGCGGTTGGCGGCGAACACGTTGTCGCGGAGTACGATGCCGGTCGAATACATCAATGCGGCCCCGGCGGCGCTTTCCCGGAAGACGTTTCCTTCGAAGCGGTTGTCATCCGAGTACATGTAGTGCAGGCCGTAGCGGACCCGCGCGATGTCGTTGTCGCGCACCACGCTGTCGTCGACGAACGAGAAGTACACGCCGTCGCGTGCGTCACGCACGACGTTGCGCTCGATGGTGTGTCCCGACGAGTGCCAGAAGTGCAGCCCGTTGCCGCGGCGGTCCTGGCCGAGATCGACCTCGCACAGTTCGCTGCCGCCCGGACCGGCACTGCCGGCCCCCGGATCGACCGGTTCGAACGTCCGCGTGCGGCCCGTGATCGTATTGCCTTCCACGCGGACGCCGTCGACGCCGCGCACGTACACGCCGTGCAGCGATTCCGAGATGCGGTTGTCGCGGATGATGGCCCGTTCGCCGGTCACGTGAATCGCGGCGTGGTCGGCCGACAGCTGCAGGCCCGATCCGCGGACGTGAAAGCCCTCGACGACGACGCCGGGAGCGCGAACCGCGACGACGTGCGTCCGGCCGTCACCCTGCAGGACAGCCGTGCCGTGACCGCGCAGGTGGACGGGCACGTCGACGACGAACGGGCCGTCGTGCACGCCGGCCGGGACGTCGATGACCTCGCCCGGACGCGCCGTGTCGAGCCGACGCTGCAGCCACCGCCCGTGGCGGTGGCCAGGCCCGGCGTCGACAGCCGGCGCTGATAAATCGATGTCGACCGCAGGCGCGGACCGGACATCGGCCGAAGGCCCCCAGCCGTACGCCGGTGCGACGAGCGCGATCGCGAGTGTGCCCAGGAAAATGCGTCCGGAAGTGATCATGTGTCCTCCCGGACGGTGAGCCAGATCGCGCCGACCAGCATCGGCAGGAACAGCGCCAGGCAGATCGATCCGGAGAGCGGTACGCTCGTCTGCACGAAGTTCGCGATCTGCTGCCGGCCGACGAGCACGGGCATGAACGGTTCGATCGTCATCGGCGCGGACGGATCGAGGTCGTGCCCGTAGGTGTAGAGCCGGTAGGCGAACGCGCCCAGGGAGAAGATGGCGAAGTAGGAGAACAACACCCCCAGGTCGACCAGGCTGCCGATGCGCCCGATGGCGACCGCCCGCAGGCCGAGCAGCGCGAAGACGCCGATGGCGAACGGGATCCACTGCATCTCGACGAAGTCGGCCTCGTGAATCGGCTTCATCCCGATGTAGTGGTTGAGGGTGTTGATCTCCTGGAGGTCCTGTCCGTCATTGCCGGCCTCGATGCTGTGCGCGTAGATCTCGAGCGTCAGGCCCTCCGCGTACTGCGGCGCGACCAGCTGGATGCGCCAGAGCGGCAGGAACGCGCCGGCAGCCAGCACGACGACGCCGACGAACACGACGAGGCGAGCACGCAGCGAGAGCGGTCGATCGAGAAAGCGCTGCAGCGAGGACACGGACATCGTCGGCCCCTCCCCCTATCGCGGCTTCACGGCCAGGTAACCCGACATCTCCTGATGGAGCGCCGAGCAGAAGTTGGTGCAGTAGAACGGGAAGACGCCAGGCTCGGTCGCCCGGAAGCGGACCGTCTTCGTTTCGCCGGGATCGACGATGACGTTGATGTTGTGCCCGCCGATGCCGAGTCCGTGAATCATGTCGGTGGTCTGCTCGGCATTGGTCAGGTGAATCGTCACCTCGTCGCCGGCCGTCACTTCGACGATGTCGGGCACGAGGCGGCTGCGGATGGCAAGCATCTTCACCGTCACCTGGTTGCCCGAGCGGCTGACGCCCGCCTCGGCAGCGGTCCACACCGCGTTCGGATCCGTGTTCTCGGCGCGCGGATAAACCTCGATGGGCGCGATGGCGTCGGCCTTGAGGATCTGCGCGAAGTGCGGCTCGGGTTCGGTGAACGCCTCGTAGAGCATCGTCATCGTACTGCCGGTGATGTCGATGAGCTGGCTCGTTTCAGGCTGCGACGGCCCGACCGGCACGTGGCGTCCCTTCGACAGCTTGTTCATCGCCACGAGGTAGCGGCCGTACGGCGCCTTCGTGTCGCTGCCGCCGACGACGAGATGGCCGATGTTGTGGTGGACGGTGATCTTGTCGGTGACGACGCGGTTCAGGTCGGCGCGATCTTCCGCGGACCAGGGCGGCAGTCGCCACTTCGCGACCGCTGACTCGATGAAGAGCGAAGTGTAGGCGTTGCCCTGACCGTCGAACTGCGTGTGCAGCGGTCCCAGGCCGACCGGAACCTCGCCTTCGACGACGGCCTCGTACCGGATGACGGGCACGCCGCGCACGTCGCCTTCGAAGTCGCGGTTCTCGATGGCCGTCAGGATCTTCTCGAAGTCGAAGACCGTGGCCACCGGCTGGAGCTTGCCCGACGCGACGATCCATCGCCCCGACGGGTCGGTGTCGATGCCGTGCGGCGATTTCGGCACGCCGACGAAATAGAGCACGCCGCTCGTTTCCGCCGGATCGATGACCGGCACGCCGCCGATCGTCCGTGTCCGCCCCTCGCGGACAGCCTGCTCGGCTGCGCGCCAGTTGACGATGGCTGCGTAGTCGCGATCGGCCTGGGTCGAGGTCGCCTCGAGCGTCTCGTAGGCCATCTCGGAGTTGTAGGAGGTCCAGAAGGCCCAGCCGGAGCTCGGCCCCTTGCCGGTCGAGCCGAGATCCCAGTTGAACGGCGGCGTCAGGACCTGCCAGCCCACCGACAGCGTCCCGGTTTCCGGATCCACCCGCAGGCCACTGACCATGCCGCTGAACTCGTCGGCATAGGCCGAGGGCGGTGCGTAGCGGCCCGTCGGCAGCGGCACCGAAAAGCGCGTGGCGACGAGCACGTACTCGGTGTTCTCGGTCACGAACGACGAACCGTGCGTGCCGCTCGAGTTCGGGATGGGGCCGAAGATCTGCTTCGTCTTGAAGTCGCGCAGGTCGATGCGCGCGACGCGGTTGTTGGCGTTGTCGTTGACGAACAGCCAGCGCCCGTCATAGAGCCCGTCGGTCTGTGACAGCCCGGGATGGTGCACGTCGCCCCAGGTGTAGTCGCCGAGCATCGCCTTCGTCTCTTCGTCGAAGCCGTATCCGGTCGCCGGGTACGGCGCGAAGACCGGGATCGTCGCGATGTGGCGCATCGACGGCAGGCCGGCGACGTACACCTGGCCCGAGTGCCCGCCGGAGTAGAAGAGGTAGTACTCGTCGAGCCCGCCGGGCGGGACGTAGGTCTGCGAGGCCGCCGATGCGTCGGAGGCCGGCGCGGTGTCGCTGCCGGGCGCGCCGCAGCCGGCCAGCGCGAGCCCGCCGGCGATCAGCCCGCCGATCATCAGGGTGGGAAGTTGTCGTGTCATGGCCGTTCCCTCGTGGACGTGTGGCTACTCGACGATCAGCACGCCGCGCATGCCGACCTGGAAGTGACCGGGAAATGAACAGAGGTAGTCGTAGCGGCCCGGAGCCGACGGGGCATCGAACGTCACGGTGTCGCGCTCGTTCGGTCCGAGCAGCTTCGTGGCCGCGATGATGTCGCCGCCGCGCGCAGCCGGAAGGTAGTCGGTGGTTGCGGCCTGCGCGGCGTCGCTGGCGAACGCCTCGGGATCGACACCGCCGGCGAGCAGCACCCAGTTGTGGCCCATCGAGAACTTGGGCATGGTGCCGGTGTTGACGAATGTCACGCTGAGTCGCTCGCCGGCCTTCGCGCGGATTTCCGTCAGGTTGAACCTGATGGTGTCGTCGCCGGTGATTTCGATCGGGCGGCCATCGTGCACGGCCGGTCCGGCCGCAGCCGTCGAGTCGCCCGGGCCGGACACGGCTGGTGCGGCCGCCGGCGCCGGGCCGGCCGTCGGTGTCTGCCCGGCCGGTTCGGGCTCAGACCCGCCGCAGGCGGCCAGCATCGCCGCGGCGACGATGGGAGCAAACAGGCGGATGGGACGAAGGATCGTAAGAGTCATGGCATCTCCTGAGCGTCAGTCTGCGACTGGAGATGCCGGCCGATCGTTGAGCTGGCGCAATGTCCCGGCGGAAAGCGTTTCCTAGACTGGCGGCGTGCTGAACCGACACCCGTTCCCTGCCGCTCTTGCCGTGTCCGCCGTCATGTGTCTGCTTGCCGGCTGTGCCGCCGCGCCGGAGGCCGGTCGCCGCTTCGAGGTGACCGGCGTCGTGACCGCCGTTCCCGGCGACGGCACGCTCGTTGTCGCGCACGATGAGGTGCCGGGGCTGATGCCGGCGATGACCATGCCGTTCGTCGCGGAGAGTCAGGCCGCCATCGCCGACGTGACGCCGGGCGATCGCGTCCGCTTCTTCCTCACCATCGACGACGGGGCCTCGCGCATCAGTGACGTGGTCGTCACGGAGCACACCGCGGCAGCGGCGCGAGCGGGTGTGGCGGCGCGGCGGCGCTCGGTGCGCCTCCGGCCGGGCGACGACGTCCCGGCCTTCTCGCTCGTCGATCAGCACGAGCGTCCCGTCAGTCGGGCGACGCTCGAGAATCGGCGGACGATTCTCACGTTCGTCTTCACGCGCTGCCCGCTGCCCGAGTTCTGCCCGCGCATCGTCTCGCGGTTCCAGGGGCTGCAGCGGACGATGGCCGGCGACCCGCGGTATGCCGACGTGCAGCTGCTGGCCGTGACGATCGATCCAGAGTTCGATCGACCGGACGTGCTGGCGTCATACGGGAAAGCCGTGGGTGCCGATTTCGATCGCTGGACGTTTGCGACGGGCGGCAGGGCCGACGTCGAGGTGCTGACGCGCGCCTTTGCCGTCTACGTCGAACGGGAAGGCGCGCTGCCGGATCACACGCTTGCGACCGCTTTCGTCGGGCGGGACGGGCGCGTGGTCGACATCTGGCGCGGCAACGCGTGGGATACCGACGAGGTACTTGCCGCGCTCGACGCGCACGAGTAGCGTCGGCGCCGGTCATCGGACGCCGGGCCGGGCTCTCGCACGTGGACGCTGCTGTCAGTTCCCGCCGGTCACATCCGGGCCGGCCTGTTCGGCCGGCCACGCGATGGTGAGCACGACGGAGCTGTCGCCGATCGCGTCGAGTTCGTGTGGGACGGCGCGGTCGAGCCCGAGCAGTCGTCCAGCCGGCATGTCGAAGACGCGCCCCGCCGCCCGCATCCGTACCCTTCCCGTGAGCGTCTGAACCGTGAGGCGCCCGGCCGTGTCGTGCTGCGGGATCCGGCCGCCGTCGCCGATCGCGATCAGGACGACGCGCAGACTCGGATACTTGATGAGCGTCTTGGCGGTGTGCGTGAGGCCGGACGCCGCACGTTCGCGCTCGAGCTGGGCGAGCTCGGCCTGGAGATCGATCTCCAGGTACGCACCGTCGAGCGGCGCAGGATGTGGTCTCATGTGGGAACCCCCGCCGCGTACCCTATCATCGACGGGTACGGGCGGGGGAAACGACCGGACTGCGTGAACCTCAGAGCGAGGTGCTCTGCTTTTCGGCGATGTCGCCGATGACGGGCAGTTTCCAGCGCTGGTTCTGGAACGCCTTCAGTACTGCGATCAGCCACACCACGAACAGGGCGATGGCGACGATCGGGACCAGCAGCAGGTTGAACAGCCCGAGGACCGGGATCGTGCCGACCACCGCCAGCGCGAACCAGATGACGATGGAGCCAAGGCAGAGGCCGAGCGACTGCAGCGCGTGGAACTTCACGAACGTGCTGGTCTTTTCGATGACCAGGAACACGATCGCCACGATGGGAATGTAACTGATGGCGGCAGCGACATTCGCATCGAGGCCGGTGGACGACTTCTCAAGCAGCTGCTCGGACATGGCACCCCTCGCATTCTCCGCGGCAGATGGGCCGAGGCGACCGGGTTGATGAAGCCGCAGCCTAACATTCCCACCCGGGCTCCGCAACGACGGACACGCGAAATCGCGCCCGGCGAGGTGCTGGACGGACGTGCTGATTCTCGACTGCGGTGAACGGCCCGACGAGACCGAGCACCTGTGGGCGTGCGCCGACGTGCTCTGCTGCGCCTGCGGGGGCCACGCCGGCGACGAGGAGTCGATGCGTCGGGTGGTCGCCTTCTGCGCCCGGTCGGTCGCACGTCTCGGTGCGCACGTCTCGTATCCCGACCGTGCCGGCTTCGGCCGCCGTTCCCCGTTCTCGCATCCCGATATCGTCGAGACCGTGCAGGCGCTGGCCGACAGCCTCGTCGATCAGGAGCGCGCGCTGCTGCGGATGGCGCACGCGCAGGGTGTGGCTGTCACCGCGGTCAAGCCGCACGGCGCGCTCTATCATGACGCGGCGATCTATCCCGACGTCGCGGGCGCCGTCATCGATGCGGCGGTGGCCGTGTTCGGTCCGCGGACACTGCTGATCGGACCGCGGTACGGGTTCCTGCACGACGAGTGCGCGCGCCAGGGCATCCCCTATGCGCGCGAGGGATTCGCCGACCGCCGCATGCGGCCCGACGGCTCGCTGGTGCCGCGCGACGAACCGGGAGCGCTGATCCTTGATCCGGAGGAAGCGGCGGCGCAGGCGAAGCGCCTGCTCGAGACGTACGACGTCGTCTGTGTCCACGGCGACACGCCCGGCGCGCTGGCAATTGCGCGCGCCGTACGTGCCGCCATCGGCAGCGGGTAGGGGACGACCGCGGGCAGTCGTCGCGTCTGTCAGTTGCGGGGGCCGAGCGCGTCGCGCAGCTTGTCGGCGAGCGAGCCGCCGAACGCCTGCGGACGCTCGGCCTCGCCGCGCGCGGCGTACTCGGCGGCGAGTGCTGCTTCCTCGGCGCGCTCGACGGCCGACCGGCTCAGGCGGATCCGCCGGGCCTCCCGATCGATTTCCTGCACGACGACCTCGATCTCGCTCCCGACGGGCAGCTGCTTCCGCAGATCAGCCTCGCGCGGCACGCCACTCTCGGCCGCAGGCACGAGACCGACGATGCCCGGCGCCAGCTCGACGAAGACGCCAAACGGAGCGTGCCGCTCGACGCGGCCGCGGTACACCTGTCCGACCTGGAAGGTTGCCGGCGCGGCCTCCCAGGGGTCGGCCAGCAGCTGCTTCAGGCTGAGCGCAATCTGCTGCTTCTCCTGATCGATCCGCAGGACCTTGACGGTGATCTCCTGCCCGGTCGACACGACCGACGACGGGTTGGTCACGCGCGACCAGCCCATTTCCGACACGTGCAGCAGACCCTGCACGCCGCCGCCGAGATCGACGAACGCGCCGAAGTCGCGCACCGACGCGACGCGGCCCGTGACGACAGCGCCCTCGGTGAGCGAGCGGCGCACCTCGTCGGCTTTCGCCTGCTGCTCGGCCTCGAGCACCGCGCGTCGCGAGACAACGAAGCGGCGCCCGCCGGCAGCGAGCTCGATGATGCGGAACGCATAGGTGCGGCCGATGTGCGTGGCCGGGTTGGTGCCTCGCACCACGTCGATCTGCGAGTACGGGCAGAAGGCGCGCAGGCCGCCCACGGTGACGTGGTACCCGCCTTTGATTTCTGCTTCGACCTTGCCCTCGACCGGCAGGCCCGACTGATGGGCGCCTTCGAGCCGCTGCAGTGACGCGGCCCCGCGCTGCAGGCGCCGCGACAGCGTAATCCCGCCGTTCGTCGAGACGATCGTGGCCTGGATGCGATCGCCCGGCTTGAAGCTCACCTCGCCGTTCTCGTCGGTCAGATCGGCGACGGCGAGCGTCGCCTCACCCTTGTCGCCGACGTCGACGAAGGCCACCTCGGGGCCGATGGCGACGATCGTCCCCTCGACGGTCTGGCCCGTCTCGAATCGAAGCGACCTGATGGAAGCGGCGAACAGCGCCGCGAAATCTTCGGTGTCGTGCTGGCTCACGTAGGTGCTCCTCGATGCGAACAGGACATTGTCGCGCGAATCGGGCCTGCTGCACAGGAGGTGGATACTTCCCCCGTGCCGCGCCCGTCCTGCGGCGGGGGCGAGGGGCGACAACAGGCGGCGGACCGGCCGACGCGGAATCTGGCGTGCGGTAGCATCGCGACGTGGGGGAGATTCGCGTGCCGATCCCGATCGTGCCGCTGGGCGACCGCGCCGTGCGGATCCCGCGCCCGCCCCGGTCGTCGGCGCGGGCCCTCCTCGACGAGCTGCGCACCTGGCCGTCGGTCGTCGACGTCGTCGTCGGGCGCGAGGATGTTGCCGTCTACTTTGCCGGTTCGCCCGTCGTGGATCCGGCGGCGATCGCACGCCTCACGCGTCTCGAGGCCCGCGACGAGGAGGCGCGCATCGTCGAGCTGCAGGTCGTCTACGACGGGCCTGATCTGGAAGAGGTGGCGCGGCTCAGCGGCTTGTCCGTCGACGACGTGATTGCGCGGCACACGGCGCCTCTGTACGAAGTCGAGACGATGGGCTTCGCCCCCGGCTTTGCCTACCTGACAGGCCTTGACCACGCGCTGCACCTGCCGCGGCGGGCAACGCCGCGTACGCGCGTGCCGGGCGGTTCGGTCGGTCTGGCCGGAGGCTACACGGGCGTCTATCCCTTCGATTCGCCCGGCGGCTGGCACCTGCTCGGCCGCGTCGTCGATGGCCCGATGTTCGATGCGCGGGGCGCCCGGCTCCGGCTCGGCGATCGCGTGCGGTTCCTGCGATGCGGCTGACCGTGGTGCGCGCCGTTGGTCTCGTGACGGTGCAGGACCTGGGCCGTCCGGGGCACATGCACGAGGGGCTCGCGCCCGGCGGCGCGCTCGTGCCGGAGCTGCTCGCGGCCGCCAACAGCCGCGTCCGCAATCCGATCGGCGCGGCTGCCGTCGAGGTGATGGGCATGCTGACCGTGCGCGCCGAGTCGGCGGTGCTGGTGTCGACCGACGACGGGCCGGCGCGAACGTTGTCACCGGGCGAGGAGCTGACGGTCGCGAGCGGCCGGCGTTCGGTGGCGTACCTTGCGGTGCGCGGAGGCGTCGATGCGCCGGTCGTGCTCGGAAGTCGCAGTACGCAGTTGAGTGCGGGCATCGGCGCGCTCATACGCGCGGGCACTTCGATCGATGCTGCCGGTGCGCCCGAAGATGCCCCCGACGTCGAGCCGTTCGAAGAGTCCGACATCGTGCGCATCGTGGCCGGGCCGGATTTCGAGGCGTTCACGCCGTCCGCGCTCCCGACGCTGGTCTCGCAGCCGTATCAGGTTTCGCCGCAGATGAGCCGTGTCGGCACGCGGCTCTCGGGCCCTTCGCTCGAACGGAGCCGGTTCGACGACCGGAGCCGGCCGATGATCGTCGGTGCGCTCGAAGTGCCGCCCGACGGTCAGCCCATCGTGCTCGGGCCCGAACATCCGACGACCGGGGGATATCCGGTCATTGGTGTCATCGTGCAGGCGGATCGGGGACGGTTCTTCGCGACACCGATCGGCGGGACGGTACGGTTCGTGGTGGTGAGCGAGGGGCGCTGATACCAGACCGGCGCGGGTCCGTCTGCACCCGCGCCCGGGCCAGTCACGCGGCGCTAGTCGGCCGTCAGTTTCCGCAGCACGTCCAGCGCGAGTTCCTGATCGACGAAGAACGGGCTGGTCGCGATGGTGACGAGCGCCGCCGAGGCCAGGTGATCGTCAATGAACCGGCGTGCGCGGTCGAAGTCCACGCCCATCTCCGGCGCGAAGAAGTCGAGGTCGATGTTGAGGATCGTGTTCGCCCGACCGGCGCGCGAGCGATCGTCGAGCGCACGTCCGCCCGTCACGAACAGCGCATCGCCGACCATGCCGGCACCGCGCGCGGGCGGGATGTAGTTGCCGACGTCGAGCACGAAGTTCGCGTAGCGGAAGACATCGGGCAGATGCGGCCCTGCCGGAAGCGGCCGAGGCGGGACGCGGGTATCCCGGTGCTGATCGACATGCACGAGCGTGGCGCCCGGCGCGAGCCACCCGGCAGCGATCGCCTCGAACCAGAAATAGAAGACGTGATTGTGGTTGTCGACGATGAGCGTCGGCACGCCGCGCCAGGAGGTCCGCACGAGGTGCGCCAGGCCGGTGCACGACCGCAGCACGCCCTGTTCGTCGACTTCCTCGAAGACAACTTCCCCCCCGGGCCGGACGTCGTCGAACGTGCCGGCGATGAGCGACGGAACGTAGAGCGTCGGCGCCGGTCCCCGGCGGTCGTACGCGAAAGCGTTGTTGCCGACGCGGCCGGCAATGCGGAAGGGGCGGGAGTAGTCGGTCGGCTCTGCGTCGAGGCCCGAGGTGACGGAGGCCGGCTCAGCGGTGCCGGAGTGGTTCATCACTGCGGATTCTACCGGTCGTCGGCCGGCGACGGGCGCGACGCCCTGTACGACCGACGGTGCGCGCCAGAAGGTCTGCTGATGTGCGTCGGCGCGGGGCACGACGCCCGGGCGGCCGTCGGGACCGGGGCGGCGGAAAAGCCGGGCAGATGACGCAGAAAAGAGAAGAATGATGGCGTGAGCCGCTACCCGCCGCCAGGCCGGATAGTCGACGCGGGCGATGTGTCGCTGCACCTCGTCCTTGCCGGCGATCGGCGCCCGCTCGTCGTTTTCGACGCCGCGCTTGCGGCCTCGTCGCTCAGCTGGGCCCTGGTGGTGCCGCGCGTGACGACGTTCGCGCGCACGTGCACGTACGACCGCGCCGGCTTCGGCTGGAGCGGTCGTGGGCCGCTGCCGCGCACGGTGGGCCGCGCCGCCGACGAACTGCGGGGCGCGCTCCTGGCCGCCGGCGAAGCGCCGCCCTACCTGCTCGTCGGCCATTCGTACGGAGGGCTCGTCGCGCGCGTGTTCGCGGCGCGCTACCGGGCCGATGTCTGCGGTCTCGTGCTCGTCGACCCCGCGCATCCCGAAGACTGGCTTGAACCGGCGCCCAAGGAACAGGCGCGCCTCGACATCGGCGTCCGCCTGTGCCGGCAGGGCGAGCGTGCGGCACGGTTCGGTCTGGCGAAGGCCGTGTCGTGGCTCGTCGGCCGTGGCGCCGTTCCGGCTGCCCGCCGGCTGGTCGACGCCGTCAGCGGCGGCGACGTCGGCTCGAACGCCGAGTTCATCCTGGCGCCGTTCTTCAAGCTCCCACCCGACGTGCGCGGACCGGTGCGGCAGTTCTGGACCCGCCCGGCCTTCTTCGAGGCGCTCGGCAGCCAGATCGCGTCGATGCCCGACAGCTCACGCGAGGTGCTCGACGCGTCGTCGACCGGCTACGGCGATCTTCCGCTCGTGACGATTTCGCGGGCCGATGCCGACGACCACACACTCCGGCGCCAGGACGCTCTTGCCGCGCTGTCGACGCGGGGGCGGCATGTGCGGGCAACGCGCGGCGGACACTGGGTTCCGCTCGACGATCCCGGCGCCGTCATCGACGCCGTCCGCCTGGTGCACGAGGAAGCCGCGGCCGGGTGACGCAATGCCGGGTGAGGTCTCGCGCGCGTCGCGCCTGTCGGGCTAACGTAGTCGCATGGCAGTCGATGCTTCGATCGCGGGCGTCCTCGGCGCGGCGCGTGCCTTCTTCGACGAACTGAATCATTCGTACGCGGCGGTCCATCGCACCAAGGAGGACCTCTTCTGGGCGGTGTATATGGCGCTTGCGTCGAGCGACGACGCGGCGTTCGCGAGGGCGGAGACGACCTTCAAGGAATTCGTCTCGGATCCCGCGAAGCTGCGGGTGGCGCGCGAACATGTGGTCCGGCTCGAGACGCTGCCGTCCAGCGCTGAACGCGACGCGCTGCTCCACGGCCTTCGCGGCTGGGTTGCGGTGTTCGAAGCGAACATCGTCGACGACCCGCAGGGGAAGGATCTGCAGCGGCAGATCATCGAGGCTGAAGCGGAGCTGTTCGCGAAGCGCCGCTCGTTCGAGCCGAAGCACATCAACGAGCGCGGCCAGTGGGAGACGGCCACGCTCGGCTCGCTGGCGACCAACCTCTCGGTCAATCCCGTCGAGGAACGCCGGAAGAGCTCGTTCGATGCCTTCCGCGCCATCGAGCGGTGGGTGCTCGACAACGGCTTCCTGGACATCGTGCGCCTGCGCAACCGGTTTGCGCGTGCGCTGGGCTACGGGAACTTCTTCGCCTACAAGTCGGTCAAGGGCGAGCGGATGTCGCAGGAGACCCTGGCGGCGATCCTCGACGACTTCCTCGCGCGTACCGAGGCGGCCAACACTGCTTCGCTCGAGGCTGCTGCTGCCAGACACGGCAGGAGCGCCGTCGAGCCGTGGAATCTGCGCTTCTTTGCGTCGGGCGACGTCACGCGTCGATTCGATCCGTACCTGCCCTTCAGCCTCGCCCTGCGCCGCTGGGTCGAGAGCTTCCGACGCCTCGCCATCCGCTTCCGCGGCGCGACGATGCAGCTCGATCTGCTCGATCGGGCAGGGAAGCATCAGAACGGCTTCTGTCACGCACCGATCTGCGCCTGGACCAACGAACAGGGCGAGTGGGTGCCGGCGCAGATCAACTTCACGTCGAACGCCGTGCCCGATCAGATCGGGAGCGGTCAGCGGGCGCTGGCCACGCTGTTTCACGAGGGCGGTCATGCGGCGCACTTCGCGAACGTCACGCAGAATTCGCCCTGCTTTTCGCAGGAGTACCCGCCCACGTCCATGGCGCTCGCCGAGACGCAGTCGATGTTCTGCGACAGCCTGCTCGGCGATGCCGACTGGCTCGTCCGGTATGCGCACGACCCGTCGGGCCAGCCGCCGCCGCGCGAGCTGCTGCGCGACCGGATCGCGGCCGTGCAGCCGATGCGGGCATTCGACGAGCGTGCGATTGCCGTCGTACCCTGTTTCGAGATGGCGCTCTATCGGCTCGCCGACGAGGAGCTGACGCCCGGGCGCGTGCTGGCGCTGGCCCGTGAAACGGAGAGGCGCGTGCTCGGCATCGAAAGCCCGAGGCCGCTGCTCGCGATTCCGCACCTGCTCAACCAGGAGTCGGCCGCGTCGTACCAGGGCTACCTGCTCGCGCACATGGCCGTCTACCAGACGCGCGCGTTCTTCCTGCGCGAGCATGGCTACCTGACCGACAATCCCGCCATCGGCCCGGCGCTGGCCGGGCACTACTGGGCGCCCGGCAACAGCGTCGATCACGACACGACGCTTCGCAGCCTGACGGGCGAAGGCTTCTCGGCGAAGTACCTGGCCGACCAGTGCAACCGCTCGGTCGGCGAGGCATGGGCGGAGGCGGAGGCGCTGCTCGACGGCGCCGCCTCGCGTCGCTACCCGAAGTCGCGCGTCGCCGGCCTCGATGCTTACATCCGCGTCGTCCACGGCGACGAGGTCATCGCCGACTCGAGCGGCGGCGAAGAGGCGATGTGCCGGAAGTTCGAGGAGTGGATTCGCGCGCGGTACCCGGACGCGCGCTAGCGCGCACGTGCGCTGAGCTCGTATACGCCGACCGCCGGTGAGGTGGCGAACCCTTCGGCGACGAGCGCGCGGTTGCCGCGGCCGGCCTCGGCGCGGGTCAGGCCGGTCACCCTTGCGAGCTCGCCGCGCAGCGTCATGCCGGCGCCCGTCAGGAATGCACGGGCGATCTCGCGGAGCGCGCGGTCGCGCGGCATCCGCCGACGGAGCTCGCCGGGAAAGCGGCTTACGGCCAGGGTCCAGATGTAGGTGAACTTCGGTTCGTAGTACACCGCGCTGGGAATGACGAGCATGGCGGCCTGCAGCTCGTCGAGCGCGCGGGTGAACGTCCGACGATCGTCGATGCCGGCGTCGGTGCGCAGGTCGGCCGTGCCCATTTCCCATTCGTGCCGGAGCACGCGCAGGATCGCGCGCGCGGCCGGGCTCAGCCGTTCCGCCTCGTCGCTCCGGCGCACGCCGCACACGGCGTTGAACGCCGGGATCAGCCGCCGCGCAATGAAGGTCGCCCGGCCGCCCGTGAGCTTGCCGTAGTAGACATTCCCGCGCCGGATCAGCTCGTCCTTCAGCCGCCACGTGAGCGCCGCTTCCGGGTCGGTCTGCACGTTGCGCGGCATGACGGCATCGCGACGTCCGCAGACGGCGACATACAGCGACGGTCCCGGCCGGCGGGCGTCGGTCAGGCAGGCGGCAAAGCCGACGCGCTCGATGAACGCTTCGGCGGCCGCCACGCTGTCGACCTGCCGCGTCGCGTCGCGCAGCCAGGACTCGTCGCGGTGGTCTTCGATTTCCTCGGGAAGAGGGCGTGTCTTCATCGGTCTGCGAGGCGCGTCGGCGTAACGCGGCCGGCGGGACTGTCGTTCCCATGTGACCAATCGGTCCGCAGCCGGGAAGTGCCGAGTATACGGACCGCCGCGACATCTTTCGACTTGACGACGTCCACGGCCGGCGCTACGGTTGGCGCACCGAGCGTCCCATGGCCGAGCAGACTCCACCGGTGCCTCCGGGCGGCACGCCGCCGGAACCGCTGGCGTCGCTCGCCGCCCGCCCCAGCGACCTCCCCGTCGCCGACGTCACGCTCTTTGCCCAGCTCTTCGACGTCAGTCCGTTCCCGGCCGTCGTCAGCCGCCTGAGCGACCACTCCGTCATCGCCATCAACAAGCGGACGGCGGAGATCTTCGGCATGTCGCAGCACGATGCGGTGGGCCAGAGCGTCGCCGCGTACTACGTCGATCCGGCCGAGCGGGCCGAGCTGGCGGAGCGGCTGCGCCGCGAAGGGCGCGCCGACGGCCTGCGCGTGCGCATCCGCCGGCCCGACGGCACGCCCTTCTGGGCGCTGTTTTCGGCGCGGCTCGTCACGTGCGACGGCGAGCTCGCGATCCTCACCGTCTTTACCGACATCAGCGATCAGGTGGCGGCCGAGACCGCCCTGCGCGCGAGCGAGCAGCGGCTTGCCGCGCAGAGCCACGCGCTCACCACGCTGACGGCGCGATCGGCCGACGTCAACGAGCCGTTCGAGGTGCGGCTGCGCGCCATCCTGGCCGTGTGCGCCCACACCCTGCAGGTCGATCGGCTCAGCATGTGGCGGTTCGACGCCGGCCGGCAGGTGCTCGAGTGCGCCGGACTCTGCGAGCTCACCGCCAACCGCTACGAGTGCGGCGCGCTGCTGCACCGCCGCGACAACCCTGCGTACTTCGACGCGCTCGAGCACGAGCGGGTCATCGTCGCGCACGACGCGGCCGCCGACGATCGCACGCGCGACTTCCGCAACGGCTACCTCGACCGCTACGGCATCGGCGCGATGCTCGACGTGCCGCTCCGGAAGGAGAACGAAACGTTCGGCGTGCTGTGCGCCGAGCACGTCGGCGGGCCGCGTACCTGGACCATCGACGAGCAGAACTTCGTGCTCTCGACGGCCAACGTCATCTCGGTCGCCGTGGCCGACGAGGACCGGCGGATTGCGCTCGCGCGCCTCGCCGAAAGCGAGCTGCGTGCGTCGGCCATCGTCGACACGGCACACGACGCCTTCGTCGGGATGGACGACGAGGGGACGATTATCGGGTGGAACGCGCAGGCGGAGCGGACTTTCGGCTGGGCGCGCGGTGAGGTGATCGGCCGCAGCATGGCCGCGACGATCATTCCCGAGCGGTTCCGGGAAGCGCACACCGAGGGCATCCGCCGGTTCCGCGAGACGGGCGCCACGCCGGTCGTCAACACGCGGCTCGAGCTCGCGGCGCTGCACCGCGACGGGCACGAGTTTCCGATCGAGATCACGATCAGCGCGCCGATGCGGCTCGGCAGCGGCTACTTCTTCGGCGCGTTCCTCCGCGACATCTCCGAGCGCATCGAGCGCGACAATCAGCTGCGCCTCGCGAAAGAGACGGCCGAGGCCGCCACGCGGGCCAAGAGCGAGTTCCTCGCCAACATGAGTCACGAGCTGCGCACGCCGCTCAACGGCGTGCTCGGCTACGCGCAGCTGCTGCAGCGCGATTCGACGCTGTCGCCCGGCCAGCGCGAGTCGCTCGAGGCAATTGCCAAGTGCGGGTCGCACCTGCTCGATCTGATCAACGACGTGCTCGACCTGTCGAAGATCGAGGCCGGGCGCATCGAGATCGAGCCGACGGCCACCGATCTCGCCCAGCTGCTCACCGACCTGCACTCGTGCTCGGCGAGGCGGTGCGGGACAAGGGCCTGCGCCTGACGGCGGCGATTGCGCCCGACGTGCCACGCCGCGTGATCGTCGACGGCCGGCACCTGCGCCAGGTGCTGCTCAACCTGCTGGGCAACGCGATCAGGTTCACGCCGGCCGGCGCAGTCGACCTGCGCGTCGGCATCGCTCGAAGCGGACGCCTGCTCTTCGAGGTGTGCGACACGGGCATCGGCATCGAGCCCGACGCGCTCGAGGCGATCTTCGAGGCATTCACGCAGACGCGGACGGGCGCTCAGGCAGGTGGGTCCGGCCTGGGCCTGGCGATCAGCCAGCACCTGATCCGGCGCATGGGCGATCAGCTGCGCGTCGACAGTCAACCGGGGAAGGGCAGCCGGTTCTACTTCGAGCTGCCGCTCGTGCCGGGCCCGCCGGTCGACAGCCGCGAGTCATGCGAGCCGGCCGGTCCGACGCTCGACGCGCGACTGGCCCCCGGCCAGCACCTGACCGCCCTCGTCGTCGACGACAGCACGGTGAGCCGCCGCATCCTGGCGAGCCTGCTCGAGAGCGCCGGCATCTCCGTTATGACCGCCGGCGGCGGTTTCGAGGCGCTCGAGCTGGCGCGGCGCCACGGGCCCGACGTCGTCCTGATGGACCTGCGGATGGCGGACCTCGACGGACTCGAGGCGACGCGGCGGCTCAGGGCCGACGCAGTGACGAGCCACATTCCCGTCATCGCCGTGACCGCCAGCGCGTTCGGCGATTCGCGCCGGGCCGCGCGCGAGGCGGGCTGCATCGATCACCTGTCGAAGCCGATCCGCGCCGAGGCGCTGTTCGCGTCGCTGCAGGCGCATCTCGACGTGAGATTCGCGAGCAGCCTGCAGTTGCCGGCAGGCGAGCCCGAGCCGGAAGTGGATCTGCCCGACGGGAGGGGCCGTGCCATTGCCGCGCGGCTCGCCGACGCACTGGCGCTCGGCGACGTGACCGATCTCGAGCGATTCGCAGGGGAGCTCGAAACGGGCCCGGCCGGCGAAGCGGCGATCGCCGAACGCATCCGCCGCCTGGCCGCCGGCTTTGACTTCGACGGCTTGCGTGGCCTGAGCGAGCGGCTCGCAGCGCGCGGAGAGCGCACCGATGCCTGACGCTCCTCCGCCGCAGTCGATGCACGCGCCGCCGTCGACGATCCTCGTCGTCGACGACAGCGCGGTGAATCTGCAGGTGCTCGTCCGCACGCTCAGCGGCAACGGCCACCGGATTCTGGCCGCCAGGGATGGCGCGACGGCGCTGGCCATCGCGCGGCGGGCGAAGCCCGATCTCGTGCTGCTCGACGTGATGATGCCGGAGCTGGACGGCTTCGAGGTCTGCCGGATGCTCAAGGCCGCGCCCGACACGAGCGACACGGCCGTCATCTTCCTGTCGGCGCGCGGCGACGTGTCGGACAAGGTGTCGGGCCTCGAGCTCGGCGCCGTCGACTACATCACGAAGCCGATTCAGGCCGAGGAGGTCCTTGCCCGCGTGGCGGGGCAGCTGACGCGCCGCGCGCTCGAGCGCGAGCTCCGCTGGCACCGCGATCGCCTCGAGCGCGAGCTGGAGGGCGCGGCGGCCATGCAGCGGCTGCTGCTGCCGGCGGCGCTGCCGTCACCGGCTCTCGCAGGCTTCGCGGCCTATTACCGGACCAGCCGGCATGCCGGCGGCGACTACTACGACGTGCTCGATCTCGGCGGCGACCGCTACGGTGTGCTCGTGGCCGACGTGTCGGGCCACGGTGCGCCGGCTGCGATCGTCATGGCCATGATTCATGCCGTTGTCCACGGCTACCGCGGCGCGCCCGACGATCCGCCCGCGATGCTCCGGTATCTCAACGAGCACTTCGTCTACCTGCGCGACACGCCGATGTTCGCGACAGCGCTGTACGGCGTGATCGACGTGCCGCGGCGGACGCTGAGGCTGTCGTGCGCCGGGCATCCGCCGCCACTGCACCTGGCGTCGGACAGCCGGCCCGGCGAGCTTGGTATCGACGCGGTCATGCCGCTGTTCTGGGACGCGTTCGACGCCGTGCCATGCACCGAGCATCACCTCGAGCCGGGAGATCGGCTGCTGTTCTATACGGACGGCGTCACCGATCGCGAGGGGCCGGAGGGTGCGCGGTATGAGACAGAGCAGCTCGTCAGTCTGCTCCAGCGCATCGGGCACTGTACGCCGACCGCGATGATCGACCACATCGTGGCCGACCTCGACGCCTTCGCCGCCGGCTGCGAGCCGGGCGACGACCAGACGCTCGTCGTCGTCGGGCTGGAGTGAGCGGTCGACGCCGCGGTTCCGAGCGTCGGCGGCCGATGACCTGAACGATGCCGCGTGTGCGGACCCCAGCCCGCGGTCGTCAATCGGTCAGGCTAGATCGCGAACTGTCCGGCCCAGCGACCGTGCTCGATGACGACGCGCCGCGAGCCGTCGCGGCAGATGGCCGTCACCCGCGTGCGGTCGTCCGAGATCATGCAGTCGCGGTGGACCTTGCTGTCGTTGCAGCCGACCGCAGCGAGCTCGTCGCGCGACATCTCGGTGCCGCCCTCGATGCGGTCGACGTACGCTCGGCCGAACGCGATGTGGCAGGCGGCGTTTTCGTCGAGCAGGATGTTCTGGAAGACGAGGCCCGTCGAATAGATGGGGGAATCGTCGATGCCGACGAGGGCGATTTCGCCGAGGTAGCTGGCGCCTTCGTCGGTTTCGAGCATCGCGCGGAACGCTTCACCACCCGTCTTCGCGCTGAACGACGTGACGCGTCCTTCGTCGAACTCCACCCGCAGCCCTTCCACGTTCTGTCCATTGATCAGTACCGGTCGCGTCATCGTCACCACGCCGCGTGTCCGGCCCCGTTCGGGTGTCGTGTAGTTCTCGAAGGTCGGCAGGTTGGCGAAGAAGCGGACGTGCTCGCCGACGTGCATGCCGCCGCCGAAGCGGGCGAGCGGGTGCAGGCCGATCATCAGATCGGTTCCTTCGCTCGTGACGTGCAGCCACTCGATGTCGGCTTCGTCGAGCAGACGGCTGCGCCGAGCGATGCGCTCGCCGCGCGTCCACCAGCGGTCGATGTAGTCGTCGTGCTCGAGGCCGAGCACCGTCACGAGCGCGGCCTCGAGCCGCTCGCGTGCATCGGGCACATCCCCGAAAACGAGCTTGCCCCAGTCGCGAGTAGCCCAGGGAACGAGACACCAGGGCGTCGTGTTCTTCCCGAGCCCCTCGGTGTAAAAGCGTTCCCGTGCAGCCGTTCGGGCGGCTTCGAAGCGGCTGACGCGGTCGGCCGGGCAGCGGGCCAGCGCGAACGGGTCGTCGACGCCTTCGATCCGCACCGTCGCCCCGCGGACGTCCACCAGGTTGTTCCAGCGATCGGCCCACGTGGCCGGGATGTCGGTCAGCGCGTCATCGGGCGCATAGGTGACGTGCAGTGCGTCCATGCGGGGCGACCAGGTCGTGTAGTCCACGCGGATCGCGCCCTGCCGGTAGGCTTCTTCGGCGATGGCGAGCAGGAGGGGATACGCCTCGACGCCGTGCTGCACGTGCACCGGCTTGCCGGCAATCCCGGCCTTGCCGCCCCACCCGCACTCGACGACGAGGCGGGCGTAGCGCTGGAGGAGCTCGGTCTGACTCAGGGGCATGCTTTCGGTCTCCGCTCGATGAACAACTGACCAGTGTAGTGCGACAGCCCGGGGACGTTCGCACGCTCCGTGCCGCCAGCCCGCGAATTGTCACGGAAGTGTCAGGAAAGGAGCGCTTTCGGGCGGGCCCTGCTACGGTACATCAGATTTGGAGGCGGCCCCCTGCCGCCTCAGGGACAATCGTCATGCGACTCCCCACCCGTCCGAGGGGCCTGCTGGCTCCACTCGTCCTTTTTCTGCTTCTTGCAACTTCCGTCGCGTCGGCCCAGCAGACCGGGCGTCTGTCGGTGACCGTGCGCGATACGGCCGGGGTGCTCCCCGGCGCCGTCGTGGTGGCCACGCCGGAAGCCATCGGTCGACCGGTCCGTGCGGTGACCGACGAACGGGGCGTGGCCGAGCTGGCCGGTCTGCCCGCCGGAACCATCGTCCGCCTCCACGTGTCCTTCCCGGGGCTCACCGACGTGACCGAACAGGTCCGTGTTCCCGAGGGAACCGCGGATCCCCTGCCGGTCGAGGTGACCCTGAACGTCATCCGCTTCTCGGATCAGACGACGGTCACCACCGCGAACCGCCGCGCGCAGCTGCTGCTCGAAGTGGCTGATCCGACCGTCGTCATCGAGGCGGCGGCCATTGCCGATACCGGGGCGCGGACGGCCAAGGATCTGCTCGTCGAGCAGACCGCGGCAGGCATCCAGGTGCAGGCCGGCGGTGGACAGGGACACCTGTCGATCAACGGCATTCCGAACAGTGGCGTGCTCGTGCTCGTCGACGGCCGCCGCTATCTGGGCAAGGACGCCAACGGCAACTTCAACCTCGAAGACCTGATGCTGACCGACATCGAGCGCGTCGAGGTCGTGCGGGGCGCCGGCTCGGCGCTCTACGGCTCGGATGCGATCGGTGGCGTCGTCAACTTCGTGACGAAGCGACCGACCGCGGCCGGTTTCAGCAGTTCGACGCAGCTCGACCTCGGGTCGTACGCCGATCGGCGGATCAACCAGTCGGTCACCTGGCGCGGCGCGCGCGGCGGCTTCCGCGCAGCGGGCGGCTATCGTGCGTTCGACGGTTTCGACCTGAGCGAGGAGAATCCGCAGACAATCGGCCAGCCGCCGAGCACCTGGGCGACGACCGACTTCAGCGGCGACTTCAGGCTGTCGGAACGGGTGACGTTCAACGTGGCAGCCGACTGGTCGAAGCGCGACATCGACAACTACTTCTTCGCCGGCGCGACGCAGACGCAGGACAGCGTCTACGATTCGCAGCGCGAGCTGACGCGCTGGTCGATCTCGCCGGCGGTCGACGCGCAGCTGTCGCCGGCCACGTCGCTGAGCGTGCTCTACATGGCCGGGCGCTACCTGCGCGACGAGACGCGCGTCTTCCTGACCGACGGCCGGATCGAGCCGCAGGCCCCGTGGCGCGAATGGAACGACGAAGTCCGCGTCACGCTGCGCCACGCCATCCGGGGCTTCGGCCGCGAGCACCTGCTGCAGGCCGGCTACGAGTTCCGTCACGAGAAGCTGCGCCGCGCGACGCTGACCGTTGCCGATCCGAGCCGCGACATCAACGTGGCGTGGATCCAGCAGGAGGTCGTTCTCGGCGAACCACTGCGGGTGACGGCCGGCGTGCGCTTCGATCGCTACAGCGACTTCGGCAGCGAGGTCAGCCCGAAGGTCAGCCTGGTGTACGCGCCGGCCGCGCGGCACCGGGTGCGCGCGAGCGTCGGGCATGGATTCCGGCCGCCGTTCTTCGGCGAGCTCTACCTCGACACGCCGCCGGCCTTCGTCGGCAACCCCGACCTGAAGCCCGAAACGGCGAACACGGTCGACATCGGCTACTCGTACGCAGGGCCGCGGGCCGAGATCACCGTCGACTGGTTCCGCGCCCGCGTCGAGAACGGCATCACGTTCGACCTGAGTCGCATGCCGTTCACCTACGGCAACCTGCGGGCGTACACCTCGCGCGGCGTCAACGTGTCGGCGGGCGTGCCGCTGCCCGGAGGCTTCGTGCCGTCGATCGCATACGGGTTCAACGAGCGGGTCGATGCTGACGGCGTGGAGATCGGCGGCTATTCACGCCATTCGACCTGGATCAAGCTGCTGTGGGCCAATCCGCGGCTCGGGCTGCGGGCCAACGTGCGCGGCGCGCTGCTCGGCCGCGTGCCGCCGGCCACCGATGGCTCGTACCAGCCGGCCTACGACACCTGGAACGCGCAGGTGTCGAAGAAGATTGCCGCGCGCGGCGGCCAGGCGCTCAGTCTCTATCTGCAGGCGTCGAACCTGACCAACACGCGCGACGTCTTCCGCCGCCTGGCCAACGGCGAGCCCGTGCCGGGCGATTTCCAGGTGTGGATCGCCCCGCGTACAATTCAGGCAGGCCTGACGCTCGACCTCGACTGGACCCGCTGAGGTCGAGCGCTGCCCGGTCCAACAGAAACCGAGGTGAGAGTGATCGCACGAGTGATTGGGGCGCTGCTGCTGGCAGCCGTCGCGCTGCCGGCCGCCAGGCCCGCTGCCGGGACGACTCCGCAGGCGCCGACGACCGACCTTCCCGAATCGACGTTCCTGAGCCGCATCCGGCGGCTGACGGTCGAAGGGCGCCGCGCAGGCGAGGGCTACTGGTCCTCCGACGGCCGGAAGCTCGTCTTCCAGAGCGAGCGCGAGCCCGGCAACCCGTTCTACCAAATCTACGTGCTCGACTTCACGACGGGCGAGACGAAGCGCATCTCGCCCGGCTACGGCAAGACGACCTGCGCGTTCTTCCGGCCGGGATCGGATCAGATCCTGTTCAGCTCGACCCACCTCGATCCGCGGTCGAGGGAGCTGCAGGCCGAGGAGCTCGCCTTCCGCGAGTCGGGCCAGGAGCGGCGGTACGCCTGGGACTACGACCCGATGATGGACATCTTTGTCTACAGCGAGTCGACCGGCGAACTGACGCGGCTCACGACCGAAGAGGGCTACGATGCCGAGGCCTCGTATTCGCCCGACGGCGAATGGATCGTCTTTTCGTCGACCCGCAACGCCTACAACCGTGAGCTGTCGGCCGAAGAGCGCAAGCTGCTCGAGGTCGACCCGGCCTACTTCGGCGACCTCTTCATCATGCGGGCCGACGGCTCCGACGTGCGGCAGCTGACCGACGAGCCGGGCTACGACGGCGGACCGTTCTTCATGCAGAACGGCGACATCGTCTGGCGGCGGTTCGACGAGAGCGGCCTGATTGCCGACGTCTGGACGATGAAGCCCGATGGCAGCAACAAGCGCCGGATCACCGACTTCGGCGCGATGAGCTGGGCGCCTTACGAGCATCCGTCCGGCGAGTACTTCTTCTTCTCGTCGAACAAGTACGGCTTCGAGAACTTCGAGATCTTCATCGTCGATGCCAGGGGCGAGAAGGAGCCGGTGCGCGTGACGACCTCGCCGGGCTTCGACGGTCTGCCGGTGCCGTCGCCCGACGGCCGGAGGCTGGCGTTCACGTCGACCCGTGGCGGCGGGTCGGGCAGCGCCGGCCAGATCTTCCTGGCCGACTGGAATCACGAGGCCGCGCTGGCGGCTCTTGCGGCGGCGCCGCCGCGCGTACCGCATTCGCAGAAGCAGTAAGGGGGCGACGTGAGACCGCTGCGCTGGACATCGGGACTGCTTGCCGGAGCGTTCGCGCTGGCCGCCACCGCGGCGGCGGCGCAGACGGCGACGGTCGACCTGCTCGAACGGACGCGGACGCACGTCGAAACGCTGGCTTCGGAAGCCTTTCAGGGACGGCTGACCGGCTCGGAAGGCGAACGGCTCGCCGCCGCGTACCTGGTCGACGAGCTGACGCGCATCGGCGCGAAGCCGCTGCCCGGCGCCGACGGCTACACGTCGCCGTTCTCGTTCACGGCCGGCGTCCGCGACGGCGGGTCGACGCTGCAGCTCGTGCGTGAAGGCGGCACGCCCGCGACGTTCAGCGCGCCCGACGACGTCGTCGCGCTGTCGTTTTCGGACAACGGCGAGGTTTCCGGCAGCCTGGTGTTCGCCGGCTACGGCATCGTCGCGAACGTGACGCCGACCGAGGTCTACGACAGCTACGCCGGCCTCGACGTCGAGGACAAGATCGTCGTCGTCCTGCAGTACTTCCCTGAGGACATGGATCAGGACCGGCGCGCGGCGCTCGCCCGCTACTCGGGCCTGCGCTACAAGGCGCAGGCCGCCCGGCAGCGTGGAGCGGCGGGACTGATCATCGTGACCGGGCCGCGATCGCCGAATGCCGGACAGACGGTGCCGATGAGCTTCGACTCGGCGATTGCCGGATCCGGCATCGTCGCGGCCAGTGTCAGCGGCCGCGTGGCCGACGCAATCTTCGAAGCCGCCGGGCGCTCGCTCGAGGAGGTGCAGGAGGGCTTCGACAAAGGTGACCCGCACGCGCAGGGCTTCGAGATCCCGGGGCTGACGGTCACGCTCGCGGCCGACGTGCAGCGCGAGCGGCGCACGGCGCACAACGTGCTCGCGTACCTGCCGGCGACAGAGCCGGTCGATGGCGTGGCGAAGCCCTGGGTGGTGATCGGCGCGCACTACGATCACCTCGGCGCCGGCGAGATCGGCAGCTCGCTGGCGGGCGCCGAGGACCGCAACCGCATTCACTACGGCGCCGACGACAACGCCTCGGGTACGGCAGCCGTGCTCGCGATGGCCGAGGCACTGGCCGACGAGCCGCGTCGCCGCCGGCACGTGCTCATCGCCTTCTGGTCGGGCGAGGAGCTTGGCCTGCTGGGCTCGAGCGCGTTCGTGAGCGAGCCGCCGGTGCCCATCGATCAGATGGCGGCCTATCTCAACTTCGACATGGTCGGCCGCGTGAGCGACAACCGGCTCACGGTGCAGGCCACCGGCACGAGCGATGTCTGGCCGCGACTGCTCGAGCAGGCCAACGTGCTCGCGGGCTTCGATCTCGTGCTCAACGAGGATCCGTATCAGCCGACCGACGTCAGCAGCTTCAACGGCGCCGGCGTGCCGTCGCTCACGTTCTTCACCGGCGCGCACGCCGAGTACCATCGCCCGACCGACACCCCCGATCTCATCAACTACGAAGGGATCGTTCGCGTGAGCGAGCTGGCGACGACGGTCGTCCGGCGGCTCATGCAGGCTGACGAGCCGCCGCAGTTCGTGAAGGTCGAGCGGACGGTCGAGACCGGGGGACGCGCCGGCCTGCGCATCTTCACCGGCACGATTCCGGACTACGCGGCCGAAGCCGAGGGCATGCTGCTCGGCGGCGTCGTCGGCGGCGGGCCGGCTGACAAGGCCGGGCTGCAGAAGGGCGACGTCATCGTCGAAATCGCCGGCCAGTCGATTGCCAACATCTACGACTACACGTACGCGCTCGATCTGCTGAAGATCGGCGAACCGGTCAAGGTGGTCTACATGCGCGACGGCGAGCGCCGAGAGACGACCCTTACACCGGAAGCGCGCCGCTGATCTGATTCCTGCTGCTGCGGCGGCCGCCGGGCCGGGCCCGTGAAGCCCGGTCGGCGGCCGTCGTCTTTCCATCCGCCACCGCCGGTCCTGCCCGTGCCGAACCGCCGCGTCTGGAATGCTTGACACGCTGCGGTCGCGGTTCATAATCGGCGCGTGCCCATCCAATCGAGGCGCGTCTGCCGGGCTCCGGCCCTGCTGGCGCTTGCTGTCGCGCTTGCCGCGGCTGGCTGCGGCGAGACCGGACGGCCGTCGTCGGCGTCCCGGGCGCCGCGGTCCGGAGGGCGACCTGCCGAGGTGATCCCGTTGGTTCCGCTACCCGCCTCCGTCCGCCCGGCTGATGGCGCGTGGGAGCCCGCGCTGACGTTCGAAGTCAGCATTTCGGACGCCAGCGACGATCTGCGGGCGCTTGCAACGGTGGCGGTCGACATCGTGCGCGACGCGATCGGTTCGGCTGCGTCGGTGGCGCGCGACGCGGGTGCCAGAGCGCGGGGCGGGGTGCACCTCGTCCTCGATCCGTCCGTCGTCGATGGGCATCCCGAAGGCTACAGGCTGACCATCGGCGCCGACGGTGTCGAGATTCGGGCGGCGCAGGGCGCCGGCATCTTCTATGGCCTGCAGACGCTGCGGCAGGTGCTCGCGGCGACCGCACCCGATGCGCGGTCGCGCGCAGGCCGTCCGGTTCCCGCCGCGCTCGATGACGCCGAGGCGAGCCACGTCCTCGGCGCACAGGGCAATGTGTGGACGGAGTACCTGAAGACGCAGAACGCCATCGAGTACATGACGTGGCCGCGCGGGCTGGCCCTCGCCGAGGTCGTCTGGTCGCCTCGCGACGCGCGCGACTGGGACAGCTTCCGTGCCTGGCTGCCGCACGTGTTACGACAGCTCGATCGCATCGGCGTCAACTACCGGCCGCCGGCCGACTGACGGCGACCCGGGACGAGGGGCAGCGCGGATGACGGACGAACGCAGCGAGAGGGTCGACCGGCGCGGGTTCCTGAAGACGTCGAGCGCACTGCTGGCCGCCGGCGCGGTGGGCGTGCGTAGAGGAGAGGCGGCGCCGCCGTCGGCCTTACCCCGGGATGCCGGAGGCCTGCCGACGGCGCCGCCCATCGAGATGGTGCGCATCGGCTTCGTGGGCATCGGCCTGCAGGGCGCCGGGCACGTCCGCAACTTCCTTCGCATCCCGGGCTGCCGGATCACGGCGGTCTGCGACATCCGGGCGGAACGCTGCGACTGGGCCACGGAGCAGATCACGGCCGCGGGCCATCCGTCCCCGACCGTGTATTGCCGGGGCGAGCGCGACTTCGAGCGCCTGTGCGAGACCGAAGATCTCGATCTCGTGTTCACGGCGACACCCTGGGAATGGCACCTGCCGGTAATGCTCGCGGCGATGCGCAACGGCAAGCACGCGGCCACCGAAGTACCAGCGGTGATGTTCATCGATGACTGCTGGGCGATGGTCGAGACGTCCGAGAAGTACGGGCGTCACTGCGTGATGATGGAGAACTGCAACTACGACCGCCCGGAAATGATGGTCTTCAACATGGTGCGGCAGGGTGTCTTTGGCGAGATTCTGCACGCCGAAGGCGGCTACCTGCACGACCTGCGGGCGATCAAGTTCGAGCGTGCCAATGAAGGCCTGTGGCGACGTGCCTGGTCGATGAAGCTCGACGGCAACCTGTACCCGACGCACGGTCTCGGCCCGATCGCCAACTGCCTCGACATCAACCGCGGCGATCGGTTCGACTACCTGGTGTCGATGAGCGGCCCGTCGCGCGGCCTTCAGGACTGGGCGATGGAGCATTTCCCGTCCGACGCGCCCGAACGACGCGAGACCTACGTGCTGGGCGACGTGAACACGAGCCTCATCAGAACGGCGCGCGGGCGGACGATCGTGCTCCAGCACAACACGAACCTGCCGCGGCCCTACAGCCGGATTCATGTCGTCGAGGGAACGAAGGGCCTGTTTCAGGGGTATCCGAACCGCGTATACGTCGAGCGGCGCAGCCGGGAGCACCAGTGGGACGACTGGCAGGAGTGGCGCAGCCAGTACGACCATCCGCTCTGGCTCGACCTGGAGGCGCAGGCGGCCGGCGCCGGCCACGGCGGCATGGACTATCTCGAGGACTACCGTCTCATCAGGTGCCTGCGCGAAGGACTGCCGACCGACATGAACGTCTACGACGCCGCGGCGCTGTCGGCCATCGTCGAGCTGTCGGTCCAGTCGAACGCGCAGCGGTCGCGTCCGGTCGACGTTCCTGACTTCACACGCGGCCGCTGGCAGACCAATCCGCCGCTCGACATCGTCCGGATGTGACGCTCACCACGCTCGACTGGTCCATCGTCGTCGGCGCTCTCGTCGTCTGCTTCCTGCCGGCGCTCTTCTTCGCGCAGCGTGCGGGCCGGAGCACGACGGAGTTCTTTACGTCGGGGCGCTCGGCGCCCTGGTGGCTGATCGGCGTGTCGATGGTGGCGACGACGTTCAGCACCGACACGCCGAACCTCGTGACGGGCCTGGTGCGCAACGGCGGCGTGTCGGCGAACTGGATCTGGTGGGCATTCGTGCTCACCGGCATGACGACCGTGTTCTTCTACGCGCGGCTCTGGCGGCGTCTCGGACTGCTCACCGACCTCGAGTTCTACGAGCTGCGCTATGCGGGACGTCCGGCCAGCTGGGTGCGTGGCTTCCGCGCGATCTACCTCGGCTTCGTGTTCAACGTGGCGATCATGGCCGCGGTCAACCTGGCGGCCGCCAAGATCGCCAACGTCCTCCTCGGCTGGCCCATCGGGACGACGCTCGTCGTCTGCGGCGTCATCAACGTGATCTTCGCCGCGACGTCAGGGCTGTGGGGCGTGCTCGTTGCCGACACGCTGCAGTTCACCCTGGCGCTGACCGGCTCGATCGTCGCCGCCTGGTTCGCACTGCAGCGGCCGGAGGTCGGCGGGCTGGCGGGGCTGGCGGCACAGATCGAACCGCAGACGCTGGCGCTGCTGCCCGACTGGGGCGAGCCGGCCACGGTGCTGGCGGTATTCGTCGTGCCGCTCGCCGTGCAGTGGTGGGCGGCCTGGTATCCCGGTTCGGAGCCGGGCGGCGGCAGCTACGTGGCCCAGCGGATGCTTGCGGCCCGATCGGAGGCCGATGCGTTCCACGGCACGCTGCTGTTCAACGTGGCGCATTACGCGCTGCGCCCGTGGCCATGGATTCTCGTCGCGCTCTCGTCGCGGCTGGTCTTTCCCGATCTCGCCGACATTCAGCGCGCATTGCCGCACGTCGATCCGTCGCTGCTCGGCGACGACATGGCCTACTCCGCCATGCTGACGTTCCTGCCGGCGGGCCTCCTCGGGGCGATGATCGCCGGACTGCTGGCGGCGTACGTCTCGACGATCTCGACGCACCTGAACTGGGGCACGTCGTATCTGGTGCACGACTTCTACCGGCGATTCCTGCGGCCCGATGCCTCGGAACGGCACTACGTGCTGATAGGGCGCCTTGTCACGGCGGCACTGATGGCCCTGTCGGGCGGGGTGACGCTGCTGCTCGGTACGGCGCAGGACGCCTTCAACCTGATGCTGTCGATCGGTGCCGGCACGGGCCTGCTGTACCTGCTGCGCTGGTTCTGGTGGCGCATCAACGCGTGGAGTGAGATCGCGGCCATGGTCAGCTCGTTCGTGATCGCCGTGGTGCTCTTCGTAGCGAACCGCGGCGGCGCGGGACTCGACGGGCCATGGGTTCTCGTCGCGTCGGTCGCCGTCACGACGGTTGTCTGGCTTGCCGTGACGCACCTGACGCCGCCGGTCGAGCGCGCGACGCTGCAGCGGTTCTACCGCCTGGTGCGACCGGGCGGTCCGGGGTGGAGACAGGTGCGTCTCGAGTGCGGCGGTCTGGCGCCGGCCGACGACCTCGGCCTGGCGCTCGACGGCTGCGTGACCGGCTGCGTGTTCGTGTACGCCGCCCTGTTCGGTACCGGCCTGCTGCTGCTCGGACGGCCGATGCCGGGTATGGTGCTCACGACGGTCGCCGCAGTGGCCGCATGGCGGCTCGGGCGTATCGTCCGCGCGCAGGGACCGCGATGAAGGCGGTCGTGCTCACGCGCGGGCTTGGTCGCCGGATGCGCGCGGGAGAGGTCGAAGGCCTGACGCCGGAACAGGCAGCCGCCGCCGCGGCGGGTCTGAAGGCAATGATGCCGGTCGGACCTCCTTCGCCGGCTGGACCTCATCGATTCCTCGATCACGTGCTGCACGAACTGGCCGACGCCGGTGTTGATCGCGTCGCGCTCGTCGTCGCGCCCGAGCATGCCGAAATCCGGCACTGGTATCGCGAGCTCGTCGTCCCTTCGCGCCTCGCGATCGATTTCGTCGTGCAGGTGGAGCCACGCGGCACCGCCCACGCCGTACTGGCTGCCGAGTCCTGGGTCGGCAGCGACGAATTCCTCGTGGTCAATGGCGACAACCTCTACCCGGCCGACGTCCTGCGTCGCCTCGTGGCGCTCGGCAGGCCCGGGCTGGTGGCGTTCGAGAGGAACGCACTGGTGGTGTCCGGGAACATACCGGCCGGGCGCGTGGGCGCCTTCGCGACGATCGACGCCACGCCGCAGGGCGATCTGATCGGGCTCGTCGAGAAGCCGGGCGCGGAGGCCGTGCGCGTCGACGCGCTCGTGAGCATGAACTGCTGGCGGTTCGATGCGCGGATCTTTCCGATGTGTCGTGCAGTCGTGCCATCGCCGCGCGGCGAGATCGAGCTTCCGGCCGCCGTACAACACGCCCTTGCGCACGGCGTGTCGTTCCGGATCGTCCGTGCCGCCGCGGCCGTGCTGGATCTGTCGAGTCGCGTCGACATTGCCGGGGTGACGCGGCGCCTGGCGCAGCGGGCGGTGCGACTGTGACCACGTTCGTCTCGCGTCGGCGAATAGCCGGGGCCGGGTTTGCGGCGACAGACCTCGCAGCGCGCACGGCGCTGATCGACCGTGCGGAGAGCGCGCTCCGTGGTGCCACCGGTGCGCCACCACAATGGGCCTGGTTCGTGCCCGGTCGCATCGAAGTCCTCGGCAAGCACACCGACTACGCGGGCGGCGCCTCACTCGTCGCGGCCGTCCCGCGCGGCTTCGCGGTGGCCGCCACGCCGCGCGACGACGGCACAATTGCCGTGACCGATGCCCGATGGGCGACGCAAGCAGTGATTGAGCCCGGTACGACGGGGGATGTTCGCGGCTGGGCCCGCTACGTCGCGGTCGTCGCACGTCGGTTCGCGGACAACTTCCCGGGTGCGTCGCTGGGCGTCGATGTCGCGATCGCGAGCGACTTGCCGCGCGCGGCCGGCCTCAGCAGCTCGAGCGCGCTCATCGTCGCGATGGCCCTTGTGCTCGCACGTCGCGGCCGACTCGATACGCGGCCCGAGTGGCGCGAGGCGATACGCACGCCGCTCGATCTGGCGGCCTACCTTGGCGCCGTCGAAGCCGGCCGTGGCTTCAGGGGGCTGCGTGCGGCAGGCGGAGTGGGCACGAAAGGCGGGTCGGAAGATCACACCGCCATCCTGGCTTCGGCGCCGGAGCGACTTCGCGCCTTCACCTGCCTGCCCATGCAGGCCCTTGGCGAAGCGGCGATGCCGACATCCTGGACGTTCGTCGTCATGACGAGCGGTGTGCACGCCGACAAGGCCGGTCGCGTGCGCGGACAGTACAACCGCGCGGCCGACGCCGTCGCAGCGCTCGTCGAGCTCTGCCAGCAGGCCGCCGGTTCGCATCGGGAATCGCTTGCGGCGATTCTTGCCGGCGAGCGCGACGGGAGACGGCTGCGTGAGCTGGTCGTGCGATCGACGCACCCGGCGTTCACCCGTGAAGAGCTGGAGGCACGCCTCGCGCATTTCATTGCCGAGCACGCACGCGTGTGCGAGGCGCTTGAAGCGTTCCGAACTGCCGATCGTGATCGGCTGGGCGAACTGACGGCCGCGTCCCAGGCCGACGCGGAGCGGCTGCTGGGCAACCAGGTGCCCGCGACCATGGCGCTGACGCGTGCAGCCCGGCAGGCGGGAGCGTTTGCCGCGACCAGCTTCGGAGCGGGATTCGGCGGCAGCGTGTGGGCCCTCGTCGAAGGGCACGACGTCGAGAGCTTCGCGCGCGAGTGGGAATGCGCCTATCGGGCGTCGATGCTGGTGCAGGGGCCGCTCGAGTGGTTCGCGGCCCGTCCGGCGCCGCCCGCTTTCGAGGTGGAGGACATCTAGGGGGAATCGGATCGCCGTGCGGCGGGCCGGCCGAACGTTTCGCGAGATGGAACAAGGGCCGGTTCGGTTGGCAGCGTGTGTGTCGTCGGGCTAGCGTATTGCTCTCTCTCAGCAGGAGTTCCCAGACGGCCCGCGACAGGAGCGGGCTCGGGCGCATACGACTGGAGCGCGGATATGAAACGGTTCACCCTCATGGCGCTGCTGATGGCGGCTGCCGGTGTCATGGTCTCCGGCCGCAGCGCCACGCAGACGCCGACGGCCGGCGGCAGGCTGCCGGAAATCGAACTCGTCCTTCCAGGATTCGAAGTCCAGCTCGTGTACGAAGTCCCCCTCAACGAGCAGGGATCGTGGGTGTCGCTCGGCATCGGACCCGACGGCAGCCTGTACGCGTCGGATCAGGGTAAGACCGGGACCTACAGGATTCGGGTGGGTGGCACGCTCGATGCGCCCACGGCCGAGGTCACCCGCCTGCCGGTGGCCGTATCGGGCGCGCAGGGCCTCGTGTGGGCGTTCGACTCGCTCTACGCGAACGTCAACGGCACGGGCCTGTACCGGATCCGCGACACCGACGGCGACAACGTGCCCGATACGGCGGAGTTCCTGGGGGTGTCGGACGGCGGCGGCGAGCACGGCGTGCACGACGTCATCCTGACCGAGGACGGCAAGGGGCTGTACTACGCGGCCGGTAACCACTCGCCGATGGGGGAGTTCACGTCGAGCACGATCACCAACTGGAAGGAGGACCTGCTGCTGCCGCGTGAATGGGATGCGCGCGGTCATGCGCGCGGCATCCTCGCGCCGGGCGGCTTCGTCCTGCGGCTCAATCCCGACGCCACCGAGCGGCGCGTGATCAGCGTCGGCTTCCGGAACGAGTACGGCCTGGCACTCAATGCGCACGACGAGCTGTTCACCTACGACTCCGACATGGAGTGGGACATGGGGGCGCCGTGGTACCGGCCGACCCGCATCGTCCACATCACGAGCGGCAGCGAGTTCGGCTGGCGCAGCGGCACGGGCAAGTGGCCTGCCTACTACGAGGACAGCCTCCCGGGCATCGTCGACATCGGGCCGGGCTCACCGACAGGCGTCATTTCCGGCATCGGCGCGAAGTTCCCGGCGAAGTACCAGCATGCGATTTACGCGCTCGACTGGACGTTCGGCACCATCTTCGCGGTGCACCTGACGCCGAGCGGCGCGAGCTACAAGGGCGAGGTCGAGGAGTTCGTCACGGGCGTGCCGCTTGCCGTGACCGACGCCGTCATCGGACAGGACGGCCACATGTACTTCGCAGTGGGCGGCCGAGGCGGCGAGTCGAAGCTCTATCGCGTCGTCTATCGGGGCAATGAACCGACCGACCCGGCCCCGGCGCCCGACACGCCCGAAGCGCGCCAGGCGCGGCAGCTCCGCAAGCAGCTCGAGTCGTTCCACGGTCGGCAGGATCCGAAGGCGGTCGACACAGCCTGGCCGCACCTGTCGAGCAGCGACCGGTTCCTGCGCTGGGCCGCCCGCGTCGCGATTGAGTGGCAGCCGGTCGAGAGCTGGATCCAGCGTGCGATCGCCGAGACGAATCCGACGGCGCGCATTGCCGCGATCGTGGCGCTGGCGCGCAACGGGACGGCCGCGCACCGTGAAGCGGCGACGCGGGCGCTGCTCGATCTCAATCCCGCGCAGCTCAATGCCGACCAGAAGCTCGCGCTGCTGCGCGCCTACTCGCTCGTCTTCATGCGGCTCGGCGATCCGACGTCCACCGAACGCGAGCGGATCGTTGCCGCTCTTCACGGCATGCTGCCCGATCCACAGCGCGACAACCGCATCAACATCGAAACGGCGCGCAACCTGATCTATCTGAAGGACGATCAGGTCACGGCGAAGCTGATGGCGCTCATCCGCGACCGCCAGCCGCCGCAGCCGCCGGGCTGGAGCCCGGCACGCCTGAAGCGAAGCGAGCGCTACGGCGGCGAGCCGCTCGCCCTCGTGGCGAACCCGACGCCGGCCACCGAGATCGAGTACGCCTTCATGCTCCGGACGCACCGCGAAGGCTGGACGACGGAGCTGCGGCGGCAGTACTTCCAGTTCCTCAACGAGGCGGCCGAGTACCGAGGAGGCGCCAGTTACAGCCTCATGCTCGAGGACGTGCGCGCCGAGGCGCTCCGTAACTCGACGCCCGAGGAGCGCGAGGCCGTGGCCGATCTGACCGGCCGCAGCTACGCTGCTGCCCCCGACTTCGAGATCCGGCCGCCGGAAGGGCCGGGTCGCGAGTGGACGCTGCCCGAGGCCGTGAAAACCGTGGCGGCGGCCTCGATGACGAACCGCAACTTCGAGCGCGGCCGCAGCCTCTTCTTCTCGACCGGCTGCGGTGCCTGCCATCGTCTGAACCAGTACGGCGGCGACGTCGGCCCCGACCTGACGACGGTGGCGTCCCGCTTCAACGCGAACCGGATTCTCGAGAAGATCATCGATCCGAACCTGGTCGTGGCCGACCAGTACCTGAGCTCTGAAGTGCGGCTGACGGACGGTCGCATTCTGATGGGCCTGCCGGTCGACAACGCCGACGGCACGCTCACCGTGCATCCACGCGACCCGAACCAGCAGGCGACGACGGTGCAGCGCAGTCAGGTGCAGTCGATTCAGCGTACGACCGTGTCGGTGATGCCGCCGGGCCTGATCAACGCGCTCAATCCCGACGAGCTGCGCGACCTGATGGCGTACCTGCAGTCGGGCGGCAACCCGCAGCACCGGTTCTTCCAGGACGCGCCGCCGCCGGCGCCGGGCGGCCGCGGCGGACGCGGGCGTGCCGGCGGGACGCCAGCCGGACAGTAGCGATTCCCGGCGCCGGTGACGGCGTCCGCGGCCACTCCACCCGCAGGGCCGGCCCCGTGCCGGCCCTGCGCTCTTCTGCGCTCTCCTTCCCACGACCAGTGGGCCCGGGCTCAAGACTGCAGGGCAGTAACCGATTCGGTCCCGTGGTGGAGCCCCACGTCTTCATCGCGCGGCAGCCGATTCTCGACCGCGCGAGACGCGTCGTGGCGTACGAACTGCTGTTCCGGCCTTCCGAAGGCGCGGGAGCTACCGGTCCGCTTCCCGAACAGGCGACGGCTTCGGTGCTCACCGACGCCGTGATGGCCTTCGGTCTCGACGCGCTTACGCTCGGCCGGCCTGCGTTCATCAACGCGACGCGCTTCCTGCTGCTCGAGGGGCTCCACGGCCTCGAGGAAATCCTGCCGCCCGATCGCGTCGTCATCGAGGTGCTCGAGGACATCGAGGCCGACGCCGAGGTGATCGAGGCGTGCGCGAAGCTGAAGCGGTCGGGTTACGCAATCGCCCTCGACGATTTCGTCCTGTCGGAGCGCAACGCCGGCCTGGTGCCGCTGGCCGACTACATCAAAATCGACCTGCTCGCCGGTCCGCCGGCCGACCCGCGCGGGCCGATCGGCCGGCTGCGCGACGGGACGCTGCCGACGTTCGTGGCCGAGAGAGTCGAGACGATCGAGCAGTACGAGCAGGCCGCGGCCGTCGGATTCGACTGCTTTCAGGGCTACTTCTTCGGCCGTCCGTCGACGCAGACGGCGCGCCGGCTGCCGGGACATCGACTGAGCCGGCTGCAGCTGCTGCATGTGCTGCAGGATCCCGACCTGGACGCGATCCGGCTGGAATCGCTCATTCAGCAGGACGCGGGGCTCTGCTATCGACTGCTGCGCACGGCCAACTCGGCCGGCTTCGGCCAGACGCGGCCGCTGTCGTCGATCCGCCAGGCCATCGTGCTGATCGGCGTCGGCGTCGTCAGGCGCTGGGTGATGCTGTGGCTGCTGGCCGGTCTCGGCGAGAGCGCACATCCTGAGCTGCTGGCCATGTCGGCCGTGCGTGCGCGCTGCTGCGAGCTGCTGGCCGGACACGTCCCTGGTGCGTCGCCCGACGAAGGATTCCTCCTCGGGATGTGTTCGCTGCTCGATGCGATCCTCAATCAGCCCATGAGCGTCGTCGTCGAGGAGCTGCCGCTGTCGGCGGCCATGCGTGCGGCGCTGGTCGGCGAAGACAACTTCGAGCGTCGCCTGCTCGAGTGCGCGCTGGCGCTCGATCGCGGCGAGTGGAGCCTCACGCGGCGGCTGGCGCTGCTGACCGGCATCGGTCCCGACGCGCAGGCCGCGGCCTATCGTGCGGCCCTCCGCTGGTTTGCCGAGCTGTCGCGGACGGCGGCGTAGTCGTCCCGGCTTCCCTTGCCGGTACCGCCAGGTGCCGGGACAGGTGGGTACAAGGTCACTCCGTGTCATGCACGATCAATCGCCCGACCATCGGCGGGTGCAGCGAGCAGACGTAATCAAACGTGCCGGGGCGATCGATGACCACCGTCCACGAATCGCCTGCGGCCACGGCACCGGAGTCGAAGCCGGCGGCTTCGGACGTCGCCGTGTGAGGGAAATAGTCTTCGTTGAGCCAGGTGACACGATCGCCGGCGGTGATCGTGATCTCGGCGGGAACGAAGCTCGTGCCGCTCATGCGGACCGTGTGCGTGACCGCGTCGCGGTCGGCCGCAGACGGGCCGCCGCAGGCGCCGAGCGCGAGGCCCGACGCCAGGGCGGCTGCGACGACCGTCACAAGCGTCCTCGGTCGCGAAGGCGCCATGATCAGCGTCCGAGTGCGCTCTGGATCTGGCGTGCGCGTTCGAGGTGCGCGACGAAGGCCGGGCGTACCTTTTCGAGCAGGTTCCTGAGCGCGGCGTTCTGCGCCGAGGGGATGAGCGTCCTGTCGAGCACGTCGAGCACCGCCTGGTGGTAGGCCACCTCGCGATCGATATACGCGCGATCGAAAGCCGCGCCCGACAGGCCGCGGAGCTGTTCGAGGTGTCTGTCGCCGTCGGCCTTCAGGCTACGGCTCGTGTCGTTCTCTTCGGGAGTGAGCTTCAGCCGGGCCGCCAGCTCGGCGGCCGCCTTGTTCACGCCGGCATGATCGGTGGCCATCATCTCGCCGAAGGCGCGAACGTCGGCGCTCGCGCCCTTTGAAGCGGCGAGTTTCCCGGCATCGATGTCGACCTGGTTCGCGGTGACGACGATCGCGGCAATCTGCGCGTCGGTCGGTGTCTGGGCCACGACGACGGCCGGCAGGGCGAGCGCGGCCGCGGTCAGAGCAGCTGTCCAGTGCATGTCAATCGCCTCCGGAGGCCGGGCGCGGCGCCCCATGCGTCGGCGCGTCAGCCTCCTGATCGATTGATGCGGCCCGCAGCCCCGGCGTTCCCCCCGGGGCTACGCGTCGTGCAGGCGGGCGAGGACGCGCGTCACGATGCGGTCGCAGCGCGTACCGGCGAAGCCGAACAGATCGCCGACCGCTCCGTCGAGATCGCGGGTGAGGGCTGCGCGCAGGCGCGCCCGCGCGCGGAACAGCCGCGTACGG
>Ga0207874_1000588_pt1 | contig 51399 bp, 46 predicted proteins | sample HigsolmetaAR201D_FD_184833 | JGI IMG/M metagenome (GOLD analysis project Ga0207874, IMG submission 184833) | Ionic liquid and high solid enriched microbial communities from the Joint BioEnergy Institute, USA - AR20-1-D (SPAdes) (version 2) ...
GCTCAGCCGCTATCCGTGGCCGGGTAACGTGCGCGAGCTCGGCAACTTGGTCGAGCGTCTGTCCATTCTCTGCCCGAATCGTACGATCGACATCGGCGATCTGCCGGCCAAGTATCGTCCGGCACAGCTCGTCGAAGATCTCCTGCGTTCCGACGCGCCTGGGCAGCTCGATGCGGTGCCGTTCGCAGCGCGCGACAACGACCGCGTGAGCGAAGAAGTAGAAGAAGAGTGCGAGGCAGACGATCGCGAAGCGATCGAAATGCTTGCGCAGGACGAGGGCAAGGCCGATCCGCGACTCCTAGCGCAGCTGCCTGCGGAGGGAATCGATCTGCGCAACCACCTGTACACGATCGAACGCAACCTGATTCAGCAAGCGCTGCTGCGCTCGGGCGGCACGGTCGCGCACGCTGCGCGCCTCCTGAAGCTGCGCCGCACGACGCTCGTCGAGAAGCTGCGCAAGTTCGAGATGCTCAACGAAGCGGCAATGACGGAAGTTTGACGTCGTCTTGCCGCTCGCGGGCCTGCGTCACAGCCGAAACATCGCCGAACCGGCCGAACTTGTGACGCCGTCCACAGGAACGACTGCGAGCGGCAAAGGTTTGCCGGGGTGGAATGGAAATTGCTCCTCTTGCAGGCGGTAACGAAACCGACGCGGGACAACGAAAGCACCGCAAGAGCAAGAGCAAGAGCGAGAGCATGAGCACGTACGCGAACAATGTGACGTCGCTGCGGCGCGCGATCGAAGACGATCGCACGGCGAGCAACGAAACGATTTCGGGACAGCATCCCGAGTCTCGCGTCGTTCCCGATGAGGACATGGTGGCCGTTGCAGAGATCTCGCGTCGGCTGGCGGATCTCGCGCGGCGCGTCGCAGCGAGCGATTGCACGGTGCTGATCGCCGGCGAGTCGGGTACGGGCAAGGAAGTGCTCGCACGTTTCATTCACCGCAACTCGCCGCGGGCCGACGGCCCTTTCGTGGCGGTGAATTGTGCGGCGATTCCCGAGAGCATGCTCGAAGCGATGCTGTTCGGGTACGAGCGCGGTTCGTTCACTGGCGCGCAGACGAGTCATGCGGGCAAGTTCGAGCAGGCACAGGGCGGCACGCTGCTGCTCGACGAGATCACCGAAATGCCGCTGGGCTTGCAAGCCAAGCTGCTGCGAGTCCTGCAGGAGCGAGAAGTCGAGCGGCTCGGCGGACGCGGTCCGGTTGCGCTCGATGTGCGGGTGTTGGCGACGACGAACCGCAATCTGCGCAACGAAGTAGCGGCGGGACGATTCCGCGAGGACCTCTATTACCGATTGAACGTGTTCCCGCTGTCGACGGTGCCGTTGCGGGAACGTCGGGACGATGTGCTGCCGCTGGCCATGCGTCTGTTGACGCTGCGTTGCCGTCCCGGCGCGCGCATTCCCGCATTGAGCGCCGATGCCGCGCAGGTGCTGCTCACGTATACGTGGCCGGGCAACGTGCGCGAGCTCGACAACGTCATGCAGCGGGCGCTGATTCTGGCGAATGGGCCGGTGATCGAGGCGGAGCATATCCAAGTCGAAGGGGCCGCTGGGCTCTGGGCACCGGGCTCCGGCCGGAATCCTCACGCGACAGCTCGCGATCTCGACGAGCGCTCGGTCGATGCGCTCCTTACTGCGTCAGCGAGTGCAGCTTCCTCCAAAGCCCAGCGCCCAGAGCCCAGCGCCCTGGCGGATTCCCTATCCGCCCGCGAGCGCGATCTGATTCTCGAGGCGCTGAAGTCGGACAACGGCAATCGTCAGCTTGCGGCGAAGCGCTTGGGAATCAGCCCGCGCACGTTGCGCTACAAGCTCGCGCGATTGCGCGAGGCCGGCGTGCAGATCGACTGAACGGGATAGAGAGTTGAACGGAGAACGCGCATGTCATCGCCACATATCGACGCAGTGTTGAGTCAGATCCGCGCAATGCAGTCGCAGATCAAGGGCGTCTCAGCGCCGGCGAACGATGTTGCGCGAGTTGCCGGAGCGAGCGATGCGCCGCAGGCGGCGAGCTCGTTTGCGAGCGTGTTGAAGCAAGGACTGGATCAAGTGAATGCGACTCAGCATAAGGCCGCGCACCTTGCCGCGCAGTTCGAGCGCGGCGTGCCCGGCGTCGAGCTGCCCGAGGTGATGCTCGAAATGCAAAAAGCGAGCGTGTCGTTCCGCGCCGTGACGGAGGTGCGCAACAAGCTCGTCGAGGCGTATCAGACGATTATGAATATGCCCATTTAGCGGAGGGCTCTGGGTACTGGGCGCTGGGCTCTGGTCGAAACAGAACAGCAGATATGAATCGCACCTTCATACATTTTGATGCAAGGCAAACGGCGGCGCGCGCAGCGGCGACATTTGTGCCGGCGCCCGAAGCCCAGCGTCCAGAGCGCGAGGTGATCGTATGAGCGCCGAAGCGCCTGCTTTGCCGAATCCGGCGGCGTTGATTCCGCCGAGCTTGAAACCGCTGGCGATGCTGGTGGGCATTGCTGCGGCCGTGGCGTTGGGTGTCGGCATCGTGCTGTGGACGAAGGAGCCGACGTACTCGCTGCTGTACGGGAACTTGAGTCAGAAAGATGCTGCGCAGATCGTGCAGGCGCTCGAATCGAACGGCATTCCGTACAAGGTCGATTCGACGACCGGACAGATCATGGTGCCTGCCGAGCGCGTGCACGATGCGCGTCTGCAGTTGGCCGGTCAGGGGCTGCCGGAAGGCGACGGCGGTTTTGCCGTGCTAGCGAAGGAGCCCGGTTTCGGCGTCAGTCAGTTCATGGAAAGCGCGCGCTATCAGCATGCGCTCGAAACGGAGCTTGCCCGCACGATCTCCAACTTGCAGCCAGTCGAAGGTGCCCGCGTTCATCTCGCGTTGCCGCGCCAATCCGCATTCATTCGCGACCGCCGTCCGCCGAGCGCATCGGTGTTCGTGCAATTGAAGCCCGGCCGACGGCTCGAGTCGGAGCAGGTGACGGCAATCACCAATTTGGTCGCATCGAGCATTCCAGAGCTCGAGGCGAGCCAAGTCACGATCGTCGATCAGAAAGGTCGGCTCCTGTCGGCGCCGCAAGGCGACGACGAATTCGCAGCGCGCGAACGACAACTGGAGATTGCGCGCAACATGGAAGAGCGCTACACCGCGCGCATCGAGCAGCTCCTGACGCCGCTCGTCGGTTCAGGCCGTGTGCGTGCGCAGGTCGTCGCGGATGTCGAGCTGTCGACGACCGAAGAAGCGCGCGAGCAGTATCGTCCGGAAAGCCAAGTCGTTCGCAGCGAACAACTGGCGGAAGAAACGAGCCGTACCGGTCTCGGGCCGCACGGCGTGCCGGGTGCGCTCACGAATCAACCGCCGCAGCCGGGCGTTGCTCTGCCGCCGGGTGCAAGCGCAGCTGACGATGCGATTGCCGCGCAAGTCACAGCAGGTCCGGACAGTACGTCTCGCCAATCGACGCGCAACTACGAAATCGATCGCACGGTTGCGTACACGAAGATGCCGGCGGGCCGGCTCAAGCGTCTCACTGTGGCCGTGCTCGTCGACAATCTGCGCACGGTCGACGAGGAAGGCAATGTCGTCGAGACGCCTTTGTCGGCCGAGCAGATCGAGAACATCACGCGCTTGGTGAAGGACGCCGTCGGCTTCGATGCCGCGCGCGGCGACAGCGTCAACGTCGTGAACGCATCGTTCAAGGGCGAAGTCGAGCCCGACGTCACGCCCGAAAAAATTCCTTTGTGGGAACGGCCGCTCGTGCGCGACATCGCCAAGCTCATTGCCGGCTTGATCGCGCTGCTCGCGGTCGTGTTCGTGATAGTGCGACCGCTGATCCGTGCGCTGATCGATCCGCCGCGCCCGGTCAATCTGCCCGCGTTGCCGGACAACACGTCTGCACAAGCGGCGACGGATGATTCGTCAGGCCAGGCGAGACCGCTCGATTACGAAACGCAGCTTGAGCAAGCGCGTTCGCTCGTGGCGCAGGATCCGGGCCGCGTTGCTCAAGTGGTGAAGTCTTGGGTTGGAAACGATGAGTAAGGCGACAGACGACAGTTCGGAGCGGGCAGCGAGCCGCTCCTGCTGTTACCTGTAGCCATCGCGAAGCGATCATGACTGCTCAACGAAAAGCCGAAAATCGCAGCGGCACCGAGCGTGCCGCCATCCTGTTGTTGTCGCTCGGCGAACAGGAAGCCGCCGAGGTCATGAAGCACATGGGGGCCAAGGACGTGCAGCGCATCGGCGCAGCAATGACGCAGCTGCAGAACGTCTCGCGTCAAGAAGTGACGGAGGTTCTGCAAGAGTTCACGACGACGGTCGAGAATCAGACTTCGCTCGGCGTCGGCGTCGACGATTACTTGCGCAAGGTGCTGATCAGCGCGCTCGGCGAAGAAAAGGCCGCGGGTTTGATCGACAGGATACTGTTCGGCCGTACGAGCAAAGGACTCGAGTCGCTGAAGTGGATGGATGCCAGAGCGGTTGCGGAACTCATTCGCCAGGAGCATCCGCAGATCATTGCGATCGTGCTCGCTTATCTCGATCCGGATCAGTCGGCAGATGTGCTCGCGCAATTTCCCGAGTGGCTGCGCGCCGATGTCATCATTCGTATCGCGACGCTGGACGGCATTCAGCCGCATGCCTTGCACGAGCTCGACGATGTGATCGAAAAGACGTTCTCGGGCAAGAAAGGCGCCCTGAAGACTTCGATCATCGGCGGCATCAAGACCGCCTCGAACATCCTGAACTTCATGGACGCGAGCCAGGAGTCCGTGCTGATCGAGCACATCAAGAAGGTCGACGAGCAACTGGGCACGAAAATTCAGGATCTCATGTTCGTGTTCTCCGATCTCATTCAGGTCGACGATCGCAGCATTCAGGAAATCCTGCGCGCCATTCCCAGCGAGCGTCTTCTCGTGGCGCTCAAGGGGGCCGACGAAGCGCTCAGGGTCAAGATCTTCAAGAACATGTCGCAACGCGCCGCGGAAATGCTCAAGGACGATTTGGAAGCGCTCGGCCCAGTGCGTTTGTCGGAAGTCGAAGCTGCGCAGAAGGAGATTCTCGCCATCGTTCGCAAGATGGCCGAGCAAGGCACGATCGCGCTCGGCGGAAAGGGCGAGGCGTACGTATGACGGTCAGAGGCTACAGGCGACGGGCTATAGGCGACGAGCTGCGGGCGACGGTCGGCAGGCGAGTCGAGGAAGCGATGCGCGCGTCAGGCGCCTGCACGGCGCGAATTTCATGGTTCGCACACGGATCTTGGCCGTTGCCCGTTGCGTGTAGTCTGCTGCCGCGCGGAGCGTGCCGATGAGCGCTCTAGAGCAAGAAGTCGTCCGCTGGGACCTGCCGCTCGTCAACGGCACGCCGATTCAGGCGCGTCGTGCGGGCAAGACGGTCGCGGAGATCGAGGAAGTCGAGCGGCGCGCTTACGAGGAAGCGTATGCACGGGGGCGCGAGGAAGGGCTTGCTGCGGGACGCGCGGAAGCGCGCGTGGACGCCGACAAAGTGTTGCAGCAACTGCACGCGCGGATCGCGAACTTCGACAGCATCTTGAGCACGCTCGCGCGGCCGCTCGAGGAAATGAATGAGGAAGTCGAGCAGCAGCTCTTGTCGCTGGCGATTGCAATCGCCAAGCAAGTCGTGCGCCGCGAATTGAAGACCGATCCTACGCAAGTCATTGCCATCATTCGCGAGACGGTGGCGCTCCTGCCTGCGGCAGCACGCGACGTGCGAGTGCACTTGCATCCCGAGGATGCGGCAGTCGTGCGGGAGCGATTGGCCGAGACGACTTCGGACCGTGCATGGTCGATCGTCGAAGATCCGGTCATGAGCCGCGGCGGCTGCAAAGTCACGACTGACACCGCACTGATCGATGCGCGTGTCGAGAAACGCATGAACGAAGTCATCGCCGCCATCCTCGGCGACGAACGAGCCGAGGTCAGAGAATGAGCGAGCGCAACGAGCACGCCCAAGCGGTGTCCGAATGCAGATGCAACTAGCTGCAGGTTGGGCACAACGTCTCGCCGAGGCGACCAAGCGCGTTGCGCACGTCCCGCCGCCAGCCGTCGAGGGCGTGCTCACGCGCATGGTGGGTTTGACGCTCGAAGCGGCGGGATGCCAAGCCGCCGTCGGCGATCGTTGCGATGTGCTCGGCAGCGACGGTTCGCGTATAGAAGCCGAGGTCGTCGGGTTTTCCGGCGATCGATTATTCCTCATGCCGACCGGCGATCTGCACGGCCTGAAGCCGAATGCGCGCGTGATTCCGCGCGTCGGCGCCGGCACCGTGCAAGTCGGCGAGCAACTGCTCGGCCGCGTGATCGACGGTGCGGGGCAGCCGCTCGACGGTTTGGGTCCGCTCGATTGCGAAGATCGGGTACGGCTGACCGGCGCGCCGATCAATCCGCTCGCACGGCAGCCGATCAGCGAGCCGCTCGATGTCGGTGTGCGTGCAATCAATGCGCTGCTCACGGTCGGACGTGGGCAGCGTATCGGTCTGTTCGCCGGCAGCGGCGTCGGCAAGAGCGTGCTGCTCGGCATGATGGCGCGTTACACGAGCGCCGATGTGATCGTCGTCGGCCTGATCGGCGAACGCGGCCGCGAAGTGAAGGAATTCATCGAACGGATCTTGGGACCGGAAGGCCGGCGGCGCGCAGTCGTCGTGGCCACGCCGGCGGACAATCCGCCCTTGATGCGCTTGCACGGCGCCTGGCGCGCAACGGCAATCGCCGAGTATTTCCGCGAGCAGGGCAAGAGCGTGCTGTTGCTCATGGATTCGTTGACGCGCGTGGCGCAGGCGCAGCGCGAAATCGGTTTGGCGATCGGCGAGGCGCCGGCGACGAAAGGTTATCCGCCTTCGGTATTCGCACGGCTGCCCGCGCTCGTCGAGCGAGCCGGCAACGGCGCCAAGGGCCGCGGTTCGATTACGGCCTTCTATACCGTTCTGGCCGAGGGCGACGACCAGCAGGATCCCATCGCCGACGCCGCACGCGCGATCCTCGACGGTCACGTCGTCTTGTCGCGCCGCATTGCCGAGTCGGGCCACTTTCCGGCCATCGACGTCGAGGCGTCGATCAGTCGCGCGATGCACGACATCGTGCCCAAGGAGCATGCCGAGATGGCGCGGCGTTTCCGCCAAACGCTCTCGATGTACACGCAGAACCGCGATCTCATTGCGATCGGCGCATATCAGAGAGGCAGCGATCCGCGCGTCGATGCCGCAATTGCAGCTTGGCCGAATCTGCAGCGCTTCCTGCAACAGGACATGCACGAGCGCGTCGATTACGCGACGAGCCTGGCGCAGTTGCGCGAAGTGACGCAGGAGGTCTGAGCCCATGCCGCCGCGCAGCCAACGTCTGGCGCCCGTCCAACAAGTCGTCGACAACGTCGAACGGCGCTTGGCGCAAAACCTCGCCGCCATCGAGCGCCGCTTGGCCGAGGCGGACGACAAGTTGCTCGAGCTCACACGGTATCGCAGCGAGTACGAACAGCAATTCACGACGCGCGTGGCGGGCGGCATGGGAGTTGCCGAGCTGCGCGACTATCAGGCGTTTCTCGCGCGGCTCAGCGAAGCGATTCGCCAGCAGCAGGCCGTCGTCCAGCGCATGCGCATCGAACGCGACGCGGAACGTGAGCGCTGGCGGACTGCGGCGCAGCGCGCGGAAGCGGTCGGCAATCTCGTCGAACGATGGCAGATCGAAGAGCGTCGAGCCGCCGATCTGCGCGAGCAGCGCGAAATCGATGAGCGCGCACAACGCATACGGAAAATCGATCTATGAACATGACACAAGCCGGCGCAGCTCCGTCGTCGAGCACGCAATGGGCGACCGCTCCATCCGTTGGTGATGCCGGAGCCGGTGCAGCGGTGCCGGCAAGCGACTTCTTGTTGGCGCTAGCCCAGATGGTGGGTGCGAGCCTTGCTGCAACGTCGGGCGCAACGCCCGTCGCGGCGGAAATGCAGGGCGACGCACAGGAAGAGCCGGGCGACGATGAAGCGGCGATGTTGGCTGCGATGCCGTTCCCGTTGCCGCTCACGGCCGATGCGGCTTCCGAACGGACGACGCAGTTTGCGAGCGACGGCGACGATCCGCTGGCAATGCTGGGTTTGTCGCGTCGTGCCGAGAACGCCGTGCGCGATTCGGCGCAAACGCTCGCGAGCGTTATGGCCGCAGGCGACGAAAAGTCGACGTTCGAGCCGCTGCCGGTCGAGAGCGCAGCGGCTGTGACGCCGGCCGAGCCATCCTCGAATCGTGTGCCTGTTCACGAAACGGCGACTCATCAGCGCGGATTGCATTCGCCGGTCGGGACGCAAGCGTGGGCCGACGAGCTCGGCACGCGCATCATGCTGATGACGGAACGCGGCCAGCACAGCGCCTCGCTGCGCTTGTCGCCGGAACACCTGGGACCGCTCGAAATCCGCATTGCGACGCGCGACGACCAAGTCTCCGTCTGGTTCGGCGCCGCGCACGCCGATACGCGCGCCGCGATCGAGCACGCGTTGCCGCGGCTTCGGGAATTGTTCGAAGCGCAGGGCATGTCGCTCGCCGACGCCGGTGTCTTTCACGAGGCGCCGAAACAGCGACAGCCGATTTGGCCTGTCCCGCGAGTGTCCGGCGTAGAAGCCGGTGCACCAGAGATCGAAAACAGGCTCGTGCCAATGCGGGTGGGGCTGGTGGATATGTACGTCTAGGAAGGGCTCGGGGCGTAGGGTTTGGGGCCCGGATAGGTTTCGCGCGAGGTTTCGATCCCCTTCAAGTCTCCCGAATCCGTTACACGCACCTCGATCATCTCCGTTCTTGACTTGCTCCCCGATGCACGAATCCCGCGTGCGTCAAGGATGCGGCAACCATTGCCTCGCCAAGCGGCGATCCAATCGATTCGCGTATCTCTTCTAGCGGTTCGAAGATCGTCTGCTTGCCGTGTCTTGTCGGCCTAGCCCCGAGCCCCGAGCCCTTGAGTTAAGCGTCTCTCGCGTTCCGCGCCGAAGCGTGCTCCGATTCACACTCTCCGCGCCAACTTTCTGTCGCGTCCGATCTTGTGTGCGGCAAATCACACTGTCGATTTTTCGATTTCTCCTTGCGCAATAGCAGCTTACGCGCGTCGAGCCGCGCGTGGCATGTGCCTTGCTAGATGAGGGCAGCGAGAAACCGTTGAGGATTGTTGTCGATGGCCGATTCGCAGTATGCCGTTGAAGTTGCACCAGTGGCGCCGAATAAATCGATTCTGGGAACGATCGTTATCGTCTTCGCAGCGCTCGTCGCGGGCGGCGCTGGCGCGTACTTCGCGCTCAAGCCGGTTGCGAGCGCCGATCAGGCGGTGGTCGACAAGCGGCGCGGCACGAAGCTGCCGGCGCAGTTCGTCAAGCTCGATCCGCCGTTCGTGGTCAATTTCGAAGCGCGGAGTCTCGTGCGTTTCCTGCAGGTCACCGTCGAAGTGATGGCACGCGACGAGCAGACGGTCGATCTCATCAAGAAGGTCGACCCGATCATCCGCAACGATCTCATTCTGCTGTTTGCCAATCAGCGTTACGAGACGATCAGCACGCGCGAAGGCAAGGAGCAGCTGCGCGCCGATGCGCTGCGCGTCGTCCAAGACATCGTCGATTCCGAAGGCGGCGACGGCAGCAAGGTCGAGCAGTTGTACTTCACGTCGTTCGTCATGCAGTAACCGCCGCGTGCGATCCGGTCGGAAACACTCGAGTCTCACCCGCTCATGAACAACGACATTCTCAGCCAAGAGGAAATCGACGCCCTACTGCACGGCGTCGACTCCGGCGCGGTCAGCACGGAAGACACTGCGGCGCCTGGCGAAGTGCGCCAGTACGACTTCGCCAACCAAGTGCGAATCGTCCGCGGGCGCATGCCGACGCTCGAAATGATCAACGAGCGTTTCGCTCGCCTGTTCAGGACGAGCTTGTTCAACATGCTGCGCAGAACGCCCGAAGTGGCGGTCGCGCCCATCAAGATGCAGAAGTTCAGCGAGTACGTGCACACGCTACACGTGCCGACGAGCTTGAACCTGGTCAAAGTGTTGCCGCTGCGCGGCACTGCGCTCGTCGTGTTGGATCCGAAGTTCGTGTTCACCGTCGTGGACAACTTCTTCGGCGGCACGGGCCGGTTCACGAAGATCGAAGGCCGCGAGTTCACGGCCACCGAAACCCGCGTCATTCACATGCTGCTCAAGCACATCTTCGCCGATGCCAAAGAGGCTTGGTCGAACGTGGCGCGGATCGACATCGAATACATGAACTCCGAGATCAATCCGCATTTCGCCAATATCGTGAGCCCGACGGAAATCGTCGTCGTCACGAGCTTCCACGTCGAGCTCGACGGCGGCGGCGGCGACGTTCACATCACGATGCCGTACGCGATGATCGAGCCGTTGCGCGAGCTGCTCGACGCCGGCGTCGCCAGCGACCGGGTCGAGCACGACGAGCGTTGGATGCAGGCGCTCAAAGAGGAAATCGAAGATGCGGAAGTGGAGCTCACGACGGTGCTCTGCCGCAGCCGCATCACGATGCAGCAGCTCATGGAACTTAAGCCCGGCGACGTCCTGCCGTGCGACTTCAACGGCCGCGCCACGATCATGGCGGAGGACGTGCCGATCTTTCGCGGCACGTTCGGCGTCTCGCACGGTCAGCAGGCAGTGCAGATCGAAGAGCGCGTCTCGCGTCACAAGCCGCGATTGCTCGATTCATTGCTCGCTGTGAAACCTTGATCGATCACCGACGAATATTGAGACGGATACCCCTATGAGCACCAAAGCCGATGCCCGCGCCGCTGAGTTCGGCGACTTGCAGGAAAGCGCTGCACCCGAAGGTAAGCGGGACGTCAATTTGGACGTGATTCTCGACGTGCCGGTCACACTCTCGATGGAAGTGGGTCGCACGCGGATTCCGATCCGCAATCTCCTGCAGCTCAACCAAGGTTCGGTCGTGGAGCTCGACCGCGAAGCCGGCGAGCCGCTCGACGTGTTCGTGAACGGCACGCTCGTGGCGCACGGCGAAGTGGTCGTCGTCAACGAGAAGTTCGGCATTCGCCTGACCGACGTGGTCTCGCCGGCCGAGCGCATTCGGAAGCTGCGGTGAGCGGCGGTCTGTCGGGCAAGAGATGTCGCCAGTGAACGTTCGAGCGACGAAGTGGATGCGGGCAGCCGCGGGCACGACACGTGGTGTCGCGCTGGCGCTGTGCGCGGTCTCGGCGCTGGCAGCCGAAGCGGAAAAACCTTTTGCCGCGCCGCAAGCGGTCGAGCGGGTCGCAACGCCCGGTGCGGGCAGTCTCGTGCAAGTCACTCTCTCGCTCGTGCTCGTGCTCGGCGCGGTCTTCGCAGCTGCATGGGTGATGCGGCGGCTCAGGACGTTCGGTCGTTTCGGCTCGGGACCGATCGAGATCGTTGCGGACGTGGCAATCGGAGCAAGGGAACGCGCGGTGCTCGTGCAAGTCGGCGGCAAGCAGCTACTGCTCGGCGTCGCGCCGGGCCGCGTCAGCACGCTGCACGTCCTCGACGAGCCCGTGCTTATCGAGCGCACCGGAGTTTCCGCCAATCTCGGCTCCGGCGGCGCGCCGCAGAAAGTGGATTTCAAATCGATCCTGAAACGGAGCCTTGGACTGTGATGCGCGAAGGGAAGGATTCGTCGCGCCCCACGTGCGCACGCCGCGCGTCGTTCGCTTCGTGCGCGGCGCTGCCGCTGCTGCTGATCTCCTTCGGCGCGTTGGCGCAAGGCATACCCGCGGTCACGGTCACGACGGGCGCCGGCGGCGGGCAGACGTACTCGCTGACGCTGCAGATTCTGCTGTTGATGACGGCAGTCACGCTGCTGCCGGGCATCGTGCTCATGATGACCGCGTTCACGCGCATCGTGATCGTGCTGGCGATCCTGCGCCAGGCGCTCGGCGCGGGACAGGCGCCGCCGAATCAAGTGCTGATCGGGCTTGCGCTGTTCCTGACGCTGTTCGTGATGGGGCCGGTCGTCGATCGCATCAACAGCGAAGCCGTTCAGCCGTACATTGCCGGTACGATCGACGCGACGATGGCGATGGAGCGCGGTGTCGAGCCGCTCAAGCGCTTCATGCTCGAACAGACGCGGGAGAGCGATATCGCGACGTTCGTGCGCATCTCGGGCGGCGAGGGGTTCGAAAGACCCGAAGACGTACCGCTACGGATTCTCGTGCCGGCGTTCGCCACGAGCGAGCTCAAGACGGCGTTTCAAATCGGATTCCTGCTGTTCATTCCGTTCGTGATCATCGATCTGGTCGTCGCCAGCGTGCTCATGTCGATGGGCATGATGATGCTCTCGCCGGTGCTCATTTCTCTGCCATTCAAGCTGATGCTGTTCGTCCTCGTCGACGGCTGGGCATTGGTGATGACGTCGTTGGCAGGAAGCTTTTACACGTAGGGCCCTGGGCTCTGGGCGCCGGACTGAGGGCTTGGGGCGGGGCGTGAGACTTGTCGTCAGATTTGCAGATACAGGTGTTTGTCGTGTCGACTGACCTGCACGAGAAAGTTGCTCATCCGCTCGTCGTCGGCGTCGAGATTCCTGCACTGTCGCATGCTGCTCGTTGCCAGCTTCCTTCAGCCTTCAGCCTACAGCCTACAGCCTCAGAATGACTCCCGAAACCGTCATGACCCTCGCACAACGCGCACTCGAGATCACGATGATGCTCGCTGCGCCTTTGTTGCTCTCCGCCTTGCTGATCGGTTTGCTCGTCGGCGTGTTCCAGGCGGCAACGCAAATCAACGAGATGACGCTCTCGTTCATCCCGAAGCTGATCGGCATGGCTGTCGCGCTGCTGATCGCCGGATCCTGGATGCTGAAGATCATCGTCGGCTACACGCGGGAGTTGTTCGAGGCGATACCGGGGTTGATTGGGTGATGCTGCAGGCGACAGGCGACAGTCGACAGGCGACGGGCGAGAGGGCTCTGGCCGAAATCGCGCGCAAGTGCGCGCGCTCTTTCTACAGCCTACAGCCTACAGCCCACAGCCTTGCCTTCGGTCTTCAGCCTTCAGTCTTCAGCCTATGCTGACGCTGTCGACCGGCCAGCTCGAAGCATGGCTCGCGATGTATATCTGGCCGTTCTTCAGGATCGGCGCGTGTTTCATGGTTGCGCCGATCTTCGGCGCACAGTTCGTGCCGGCGCGAGTGCGATTGTTTCTCGCAGGCGCGTTGACGCTGATCGTCGCGCCCTTGCTGCCGCCGACCGACGTCGTGCCATTCTCGATCGAGGGTGCCGTCGTCACGGTTCAGCAGATCGTCATCGGCGTGGCGCTCGGCTTTGCGCTACAGCTCGTTTTCGACGCGCTCGCGCTCGGCGGCCAGTTGCTGTCGAATTCGATGGGACTCGGCTTTGCGTTCAACGTCGATCCCATGCGCGGCACGAGCACGCCGGCGCTCGGGCAGCTGTACATGCTGCTCGTGACGCTGACCTTCCTGGCGATCAACGGTCATCTCGTGTTCATCGACGTCGTTGCGACCGGATTCACGACGCTGCCCGTCGGCGTGGCCGGACTCGAGCGGAATCTCATTTGGACGATCGCGCTTTGGGGTTCGCAGCTCTTCATCGGCGCGTTGATGGTGGCGTTGCCGGGCATGACGGCGTTGCTCATCGTCAACTTGTCGTTCGGCGTCATGAGCCGTGCCGCACCGACTTTGAATTTGTTCGCGATCGGCTTCCCCGTGTCGCTCATTTTCGGCCTCGTGATCGTCTTTGCGGGCCTGCCCGCAGTCCAAGCCGCGTTCATCGATTCGCTCGGTGAAGTGTTCGGATTCCTGCGGACGTTGGTGGGGGCGGGCAGATGAGCGCGGGGCTCTGGGCGCTGGTCAAGATCGCGCGCAAGTGCGCGCGATCTTCCTTCAGTTCTCAGCCTTCAGTCTTCAGCCTAGCGGAGCGTCGCAATGGCTGAAAACCACGACGGCCAAGAACGAACCGAAGAGGCCACTCCTAAGCGGCGCGAGGAAGCTCGACGCCGCGGCCAAATCCCACGTTCCCGAGACCTGACCACGGCAGCCGTCATGATGACGGGCGGCGGCGCGTTGTATGCGCTCGGCGGGCAACTCGGCACCGGTCTGCACAGCATGATGACTAAGGGACTGTTGGTGTCGCGCGAGCAGGCGCTCGACGATTCGCGCATGGTGCCGGCGTTCGTCTCGGCGGCATGGGATGCCTTGCTCGCCTGTGCACCCGTGTTCGGCTTGATCGTGCTGGCCGCGCTCATCGCGCCGCTCGCGCTGGGCGGCTGGAGTTTCAGCACCGAAGCGCTGCAGCCGCAGTTCAGCCGTCTGAATCCTCTCGCGGGACTCAAGCGCATGTTCGCGCTGCGAAGTCTCGTCGAGCTCGGCAAGGGATTGGCGAAGTTCGCCGTCGTCGCGCTGCTTGCGGTGGTCGTGCTGTGGAACGACGCGCAGGAGCTCTTGGCGCTCGGCCGCGAATCCGTCTTGAGCGGCATCGTGCATGCGACGCGTCTGACCGGGCAAGGTTTGATCATCGTGTCCGCAGGCTTGCTGATCATTGCCGCCGTCGACGTTCCATATCAGCTCTGGCAGTACGCCAAGCAGTTGCGCATGACGCGCGAGGAGATCCGTCAGGAGTTCAAGGAAACGGAAGGCTCGCCGGAGATCAAAGGCCGTATTCGGCAAGTTCAGCAGCAGCTGGCGCGTCAACGCATGATGCAGGACGTGCCGAAGGCGGATGTCGTCGTCACGAACCCGACGCACTTCGCCGTCGCGTTGAAGTACGACGAGCGTCGCATGCGTGCGCCGGTCGTCGTGGCCAAGGGCGTCGATGCCATTGCGGCGCGTATCCGCGAAGTCGCCACGGATCACGGCGTGCCGCTGTTCGAAGCGCCGCCGCTCGCGCGCGTCCTGTACCGCAACGTCGACATCGGGGAGGAAATTCCGGCGAACCTGTATGTGGCGGTGGCGCAGGTGCTGACCTACGTGTACCAGCTCAAGGCGGCCGCGAAAGCAGGCATGGCGCCGCCGGAGAAGCCGACGGTCGAGGTGCCCGAGGCCGATTCAGGGAGACCCTGAATCCCTTCTTCCCAAACTGTGAGCGACTCCCGGCGCTCACAGCGGGCCGTGGCCCGTCAGTTGCACCTATCTAAGCGCGTCAATCTGTCGACGCGCGAATACAGGTTCAAGCGATGGGTGCAACGACCACGAATTGCATGGCACTGGGGGCGGTGAGCGCACCGCTGTCCGTATGCCCGGCACGTGTCGCCCCCGCTGAAGGCCGGAGAGCCTGACCGCACCATGGCGACGCTCGCGCAACCGCTCAATTTCGGCAACGTGCTGCGCTCCGGCATCGGGGTGCCGCTCGGCGTGCTCGCGCTGCTGGCGATGATCGTGCTGCCGTTGCCGCCGCTGGCGCTCGACGTGCTCTTCACGTTCAACATCGCACTGTCGCTGGTCGTCGTGCTGGCGGTCTTCTACGTGATGCGTCCGCTCGACTTCGGCGTGTTCCCGACCGTGTTGCTGCTTGCGACGTTACTGCGGCTCGCATTGAACGTCGCTTCGACGCGTGTCGTGCTCCTTCACGGTCACACGGGCTCCGGCGCAGCGGGTCACGTCATCGAGTCGTTCGGCGAGTTCGTGATCGGCGGCAACTACACCGTCGGCATCATCGTGTTCGCGATTCTGACGATCATCAATTTCATCGTCGTGACGAAAGGCGCCGGCCGCGTCTCGGAAGTCACGGCACGGTTCACGTTGGATGCGATGCCCGGCAAGCAGATGGCCATCGATGCCGATCTGAATGCGGGGCTCATCACGCAGGAAGAAGCGCGTGCCCGCCGGGCGGAAGTGCGCCAGGAAGCGGACTTCTACGGCTCCATGGACGGCGCGAGCAAGTTCGTGCGCGGCGATGCGATCGCCGGCATCTTGATCCTGATCATCAATCTGCTCGGCGGCATCTGTATCGGCACGTTCGGCCACGAGATGTCGCTGTCCGAGGCTGCGCGAACCTATGCACTGCTGACGATCGGCGACGGCCTCGTCGCGCAGATTCCCGCGCTGCTGCTGTCGACCGCGGTCGCGATCATCGTCACGCGCATGTCGGGCGCGCAGGACATGGGCGGCGAGATGCAGAAGCAGCTGTTCGGTCATCCGCGTGCGCTGGCGATCGCAGGTGCGCTGCTCGGCGTGATGGGCGTGATTCCCGGCATGCCGAACCTCGCGTTCCTGCTCATGGCGGCGCTGTGCGGACTCGCCGCGTGGGGCTTGCACAAGCGTTCGCAAGCGAGCATCGCAGCAGACACACAGGCGGAAGCGCCTGCGTCCACGGAAACTATGCCTGCGCCGGCGCTCGAGCAGCGCGAGCTCACTTGGGACGATGTGCAGCCCGTAGACGTGATCGGGCTCGAAGTCGGCTATCGGCTCGTGCCGCTGGTCGACAAGGCACAAGGCGGCGACCTGCTCGCGCGCATCAAAGGCGTGCGGCGCAAGCTCACGCAGGATCTCGGCTTCCTCGTGCAGGCGGTCCACATCCGCGACAACCTCGATCTGTCTCCCAACGGCTATCGCATCAATCTCGCCGGTGTACCGGTCGGCGAGGGCACGATCTATCCGGAGCGCGAGCTGGCGATCAATCCGGGCAAGGTGTTCGGCAAGGTCGCGGGCATCGAGACGCGCGATCCGGCGTTCGGCATGGAAGCCGTGTGGATCGATCCCGCCTCGCGCGATCACGCCCAAACGCTCGGCTATACGGTCGTCGATGCGAGCACCGTCATCGCAACGCACTTGAGCCACATCATCCAGACGCACGCGCACGAGCTGCTCGGCCACGAAGAAGCGCAGCAGCTCCTGAACACGCTCGCAAAGACGATGCCGAAGCTCGTCGAGGATCTCAACAAACTGCTGCCGCTCGGCACCGTCGTGCGCGTGTTGCAGGGCTTGCTCGCCGAGCGTGTGCCGATCCGCAACATGCGCACGATCGTCGAAACGCTCGCCGAGCATGCATCGCGCACACAGGATGCGGCGCAGCTCCAGGCGCAAGTGCGAGTCGCGCTCGGCCGGCAAATCGTGCAGGAGATCGCCGGCATGAATGCGGAGCTGCCGGTTATCACGCTCGAGCCGGATCTCGAACAACTGCTGACGAACTCGCTCGCAGGCACCAATGCCGCCACGCCGGGACTCGAGCCGGGACTCGCAGAGCGCATGCAGCAGCGCCTCGCCGAAGCTGCGCAACGTCAAGAGCTCTCAGGCGAACCTGCTGTGCTGCTCGTGCCGCCGCAGCTTCGCGCCACTCTCGCACGGTTCATGCGCTCGAGCGTGCCGAACATGCACGTGCTCGCATGGAACGAAATTCCAGACAACCGCAAGGTGAGATTGGTCACGGCGGTGGGGAGATGAGCTGGGGCACTGGGCTCTGGGCCCTGGGCGCTGGTGAGAAGCAAAGTGTTGCGATCCGATGAGTCATGAACGAGAGAAGTCTTTCAACACCAGGAACGGCGGCGGACATGCCTGTCCAGAGCCCAGCGCCCAGAGCCCAGCGTCCGTTGTGAGGATTCGCGCATGAAGATCAAACATTACCGCGCGCCGGACATGCGTACTGCGCTCAAGCAGGTGCGCGAAGCGCAAGGACCGGATGCAGTCATTCTTTCGAGCCGTCGCATCGAAGGTGGTGTCGAAGTCGTTGCGGCCATCGATTACGAAGAGGCGGAGAAGGGCTCGGGATTCGGGACTCGGGATTCGGAGAAGGGTTTGGGGCTCGGGGCTCGGGGCTCGGGGCAAGCCTCATCCGAGACAACGTCACGTCACGCTTTCGATGCGTATGTTGCGCAACAAGGCTCTTCTTCTTTTTCTCGCGCCGCACGGTCTGGGTTCCATGCCCCAAGTCCCACGCCCCAAGCCCTCGAGGAAGACTTCGCCCTCCGCGACGAGCCGTCCGACATCAACGAAGAGCTGCGCATGCTGCGCCGTATGCTCGAAACGCAGCTCGCGACGTTGGCTTGGAACGATCTGACTCGGCGTGCGCCGGTGCATACCGAGCTGTTGAAGAACCTGAGCGCGCTCGGACTGGCGCACGATTTGTGCACCGAGCTCGTCGCGCAAATGCCTGCGAGATTGGAATTCGCCGAGGCGCAACGACTTGCGCTCGCCATGATTGCGCGGCGTATCCATGTGATGGACGAACGCTGGCTCGATTCAGGCGGGGTTCTCGCGCTCGTCGGACCGACCGGTGTCGGCAAGACGACGTTGATGGCGAAGCTCGCGGCCCGCTGGGTGCTGCGTCATGGCCCGCGGCAGCTTGCGCTGATCACGACCGATTGCGTGCGCATCGGCGCGCAAGAGCAGATCCACACGCTCGGCCGTTTGCTCGGTGCGCCTGCCTATGCCGTCGAAAGTGCTGCGGAGCTGGCCGAGCTCATCGACCAGCTCGATGATCGCAGACTCATCCTCATCGATACGGCCGGCATCGGCCAGCGCGATGCGAGTCTTGCGCAGGAACTGGGGACGCTCGTTGCAGCAAGCGAGCGCCTGGAGACGTGTCTCGTCATGTCGGCGGCCGCACAAGCCGGCGCGATCGAAGAAACGTTCGCACGTTTCGCAGCAGCGAATCCGACGAGCTGCGTGCTCACGAAGCTCGACGAGGCGACGAGTCTCGGCGGCGCGATCTCCACGCTCGTGCGCACGAATCTGCCGCTGGCCTATATCAGCGACGGTCAACGCGTTCCCGAAGACTTGAGTCAGGCGCGTGCGCATCAGTTGGTTGCGCGCGCCGTCGAGCTGTCGCGCAAATCGGGTGCGACGGCGGATGAAGATTTGTTGCGCCGACGATTCGGCGCGGTCGCACATGCGCTGGCGTGAGCGCGTGGGCATTCGTTCGAAGGGTAAGACATAAATCATGGAATCATCACAAGCAGCGAGCCTGAAGCGCATGACGAACCCGGGCCCGGTTCAAGTCATCGCGGTGACGGGCGGAAAGGGCGGAGTCGGCAAAACGAGCGTCGCGGTCAATCTGGCGACCGCATTGGCGAGCGTCGGGCGTCGCGCAATGTTGCTCGACGGCGATCTCGGTCTGGCGAACGTCGACGTACTGCTCGGCTTGTCGCCCAGGTACACGATGGCGCACGTGCTTTCCGGGGAGCGCTCGCTCGAAGAAATCATCGTCGAGTCGCCGCAAGGAATTCAGGTCGTGCCGGGCGCATCGGGCGTTGCGGAGCTCGCGAATCTGTCGGCGGCCGGCCACTTGAGCTTGGTGCAGGCGTTCAGCTCGCTCAGCAATCGCGTCGATGTGCTCATCGTCGATACCGCAGCAGGAATCGCCCATAGCGTCGTGCAGTTCTCGCAGGCAGCGCAGCACGTGTTGATCGTCATCTGCGACGAGCCGGCTTCCCTTACCGATGCTTATGCGCTCGTGAAGGTGCTGAGCCGTCAGCATCGTGTGACGCAATTCCGGGTCGTGGCGAACATGATCCGTACGCCGGGCGACGGCGAAGCGCTCTTCGAGAAACTGCAGCGCGTGACGTCCAAATTCCTGGATGTGACCCTCGAATACGTCGGGGAAATCCCTGAAGACCCGTATCTGCGACGCTCGATTCGTGAACAGCGTCCCGTTGTGGCGGCGTTTCCGGCGTGCCCGTCGAGCAGGGCATTCAAGAAACTGGCCCTGAAGGCCGATAAATGGCCTGTACCCGAGGGCCCGCGCGGCAACCTCGAGTTCTTCGTCGAACGGCTCGTCCGCAGGCCGCAGGCGCGGCTGGAGGTCGTGAAGTGAGCGTGGGTGCATATGCAGTCCGGCGCTCGAGCCGGGACACCGAAGCGATCGTGATGCGCCACGCCGAGCTGGTGAAGCGCATCGCCTATCACCTCGCGGGCCGATTGCCTGCGTCGGTCGAAGTGGCCGACTTGATACAGGCGGGAATGCTTGGGCTGCTCGAAGCGGCCTCGAACTACACCGCGGATCGCGGCGCGAGCTTCGAGACCTATGCGGGCATCCGGATCCGCGGCGCGATGCTCGATGCGTTGCGCAAGCTCGATTGGGCGCCGCGCTCCGTGCATCGAAAAGCCCGCGCTGCGGCGCAGGCGATTCGCGAGCTCGAAGCCGAATTCGGCCGCGAGGCGCGCGACGGCGAGATCGCCGAGCGCTTGGGCGTCACGCTCGAGGAGTATCACAAGATCGCCCATGATGCGGCGAGCTGCAGAATCTCCAGCCTCGACGACACGAACGGCGACGACGATTCGCTGCTCGGTCGCATCGAGGACGAGAATGCGGATCCGTTCGCCGATGCGAGCGACGAAGGCTTTCGCGCTGCGCTGGCGAAAGCGATCGACGAGTTGCCGGAGCGCGAACGCCTGGTGATGTCGTTGTACTACGACGAGGAGTTGAACCTGAAGGAGATCGGCGCGGTGCTGAAGGTGACGGAGTCGCGAGTCTGTCAGCTGCACGGCCAAGCGCTGATGCGATTGAAGGCGCGACTGGCGGATTGGCGGGATCGCGGCTAGTGAGACGAACACGCCTTGACGCGATGAGAGGAGTGGGGTTGTGAGCAAAGACATGAAGTTTCTGATCGTCGACGATTTCTCGACGATGCGTCGCATCATCAAGAATCTGTTGAACGATCTCGGCTACGCGAACGTCACGGAGGCCGATGACGGCTCGACCGCGTTGCCGATGCTGAAGTCGGGCAATTTCGACTTCCTCATCACCGACTGGAACATGCCGGGCATGCCCGGCCTCGAGCTGCTGAAGGCGGTACGCGCCGATCCCAAGCTGGCGAAGCTGCCCGTGCTCATGCTCACGGCCGAAGCGAAGCGCGAGCAGATCATCGAAGCTGCGCAAGCCGGCGTGAACGGCTACGTGATCAAGCCGTTCACCGCGGTCACGCTCAAAGAGAAGATCGACAAGATTCTCGAGCAGCGCGCGAACGCGGCGTGACGGAAGACGGGCTCTGAGCGCTGGAAAGAAGGAGCGGCGAAGCAATGAGCTTCATCACTCGTAGCGACGATCGGTTTCGGCTCCGCGCGCTGCGTTCCGTTGAGCTGTCGGCCTCGGCCCAGAGCCCAGAGTCCAGCGCCCTGAGCCCCAGGAACTCACCATGACCACCTCAATCTCCTCACTGCGCGAGGACTACGGACCGATCGTGGCCGCGCTGAGCGATGCGCTCGCTGCGGGCGACGAGGCGTTGTTCAAAGCGCAACTGGACGCGCTCGTGCAACGCCGCGAGGCCGATCTGTTCAAGGAGCTGCGCAAGCTCACGTGCGACCTGCAATCGGCGCTCGAGCGGTTTCGCGTCGATTCGCGGCTCGTCGATCTGGCCGAGAAGGAAGTGCCGAATGCGAAGCATCGGCTCGATCACGTGCTCAAGCTCACCGACGAGGCGGCGCATCGCACGATGGATCTCGTGGAAGAGTGCCGTCCGCTCGCCGATCGCACGGCGAAGCAAGCCGGCGAGATCATGGAGTCGTGGCGCCTGTTTCGGGCGCGCAAGATTGAGGTCAAGGAATTTCAGAAGCTGGTGCTGCAGATGGACGAATTCCTCGCGGCGGCGCGCAGCGACATGGAAAAGGTTCGCGGCAATCTGGCCGAAGTCGTGTTGGCGCAGGGCTATCAGGATCTGTCGGGACAGATCATTCGCGGTGTCATGAAGCTCGTCGACGAGCTCGAGCACACGCTCGTCGGGCTCGTGCGCTTGTCGAAGACGGAAGGAGAGATTCGCGAAGCCGACCATCCGAATCGCGGCTTCGGACCGGTCGTGCCGGGCGTGGACCACGGTGCGGCCGTCAGCGGTCAGCAGGATGTGGATTCTTTGTTGGCGGGATTGGGCGTGTGAGCTTCTGCTAACTAGGCAAGCATGGACATTCTCAGTCTCATCGGTTTGGCTCTCGGGTTCTGCGCCATCGTCGTCGGCGCAGTTCTGAAAGGCGCCGGCTTTCAAGCGCTTTTGTCCGGAGCCGCATTCATGATCGTCATCGTCGGTACGGTTGCGGCGATTTGCGTACAGACGCCCATGCCGGTCATGCGGCGCGCTCTCGGGATGTTGCCCTGGGTCTTCCGGCCGCCCGTGATCGAGCGCCGGATCCTGCTCAAGAAGATCGTCGAGTGGAGCAATACCGCGCGCAAGCAAGGGCTGCTCGGGCTCGAGCCTCTGATCGACAAGGAGCCGGACGAATTCGTGCGCAAGGGTCTGCAGCTCGTCGTCGACGGCAGCGAACCTGAAGTGATCCGCAACGTTCTCGAAGTGGATTTGAATGTGCGCGAGCAAGCCGACACGCGCGCTGCGCGAGTCTTCGAAGGCATGGGCGTGTACTCGCCGACGCTCGGAATCATCGGCGCGGTGCTCGGACTAATGTCGGTCATGCAAAACCTCGCCGATCCATCCAAGCTCGGACAAGGCATCGCTGCGGCGTTCGTCGCGACGGTCTATGGCATCGGCATGGCGAACCTGTTCTTCCTGCCCGCATCGAGCAAGCTGAAGGTGGCGATCCAACGCCAGTCGGAGGCCCGCGAGATGGTGATCGAGGGCATGATCTCGATCGCGCAAGGCGAGAACCCACGCGCGATCGAATCGAAGTTGCAGGGATATTTACATTGAGGGCTCGGGGCTCGAGGCGCGGGGCTCGGGTGATGGATTCTTGCGCGATCGCAAGTCGAATCTCGTCTTCGCTCGCATGTCGGCAACACGGAACTGAAATGGCCTCAAGCCCCATGCCCCAAGCCCCACGCCCATAGCCGCCGCCATGTCCCGCCGCCGTCGGAAACACGAAGAGCACTTGAACCACGAGGCGTGGGCCATTCCCTATGGCGACTTGATCACGCTGCTGCTCGCGTTCTTCGTCGTCATGTACGCAATGTCGTCGATCAACGAGGGCAAGTACCGCATTCTTTCGGATTCGCTCGTGGCGGCATTTCGCGGTGCGCCCAAGACCTTGACGCCGATTCAAGTCGGCGAAAAGCAGGTCGGCTCCGGCGCGGACATTCAAGTGACGATCGTGCAGCAGGCGATGCTCGAAGGTCAGCCGCGGCAGATGCTCGAGCCGCTGCCGATCCAAATGACCGACGTCTCGAGGATGCAGCATGCCTTGGCACCCGACGATGCCCGGGAGGCAGAAGGTATGAGCCGACTTGCGGATATGGCGCGAGCGCACGCGCACGATCCCGTGTTTGGGTTGGAAGCGGTGGCGCGCAGTGTCGAGAACGCCATGGCCGATCTGGTCGCCGAGAACTTGATCATCGTGCGTCGCCAGGGTTTATGGGTCGAGGTGGAGGTTCGCACCGACATTCTGTTTGCGAGCGGTAAAGCCACGCTCTCTGCAGAATCCACCGAGATCTTGCGCCGTTTGGCTGCGACGTTGCGTCCGTTCCCGAATCCGATTCGCGTGGAAGGCCATACCGACAATGTGCCGATTCGGACGCGCGAATTCCCGTCCAATTGGGAGCTGTCGGCCGCGCGCGCCGCAACGGTCGTGCATCTTTTGATGCGAGAAGGTGTCGAGCCGGCGCGCTTGGCGGTGGTCGGTCTCGGCGAATATCGGCCTGCGCAAAGCAACGATACGCCCGAAGGACGCAACGCCAACCGGCGCGTGCTGCTCGTGATTCTCGCCGCCGATCGATCGCCGGAGAACGATCTCTTCGACTCGATGAGCGACAACTCGACGCCCGCCGTGCCGGGCGAATCGCTCGTCTCGCCCGGCGACACTCCGATCTTGACTGCTCGATAGCGGTCTGCGCACATCGATTCGTCGCCGTACGTCGACGCCGGTCGCGAGGCGAATCGACGTCAATCGTTCTCCCGCCTCCTGCTAAGATTCCGAGAGGTTTGTTTCTTTCAGCTTGCGAGCGAGCGTGACGCGACTTCCACTCGGAGAATTACCATGATGTCAGCGCGAGAGGCTCTCGAGCGGTTGCGCGAAGGCAATGCACGGTTCGTCTCGGCGCAGCGCAATCAAGATGCGCTCACGAGCGAGAAGCGCCGGCGCAAAGTCGCTGCCGGACAGGAGCCGTTCGCCATCGTGCTCGGGTGCTCGGATTCGCGCGTGCCGGCGGAGATCGTCTTCGACCAGGGGCTGGGAGATCTGTTCGTCATTCGCGTCGCCGGGAACATCGTGGCTCCATCGCAGATCGGGAGCGTGGAGTTCGCAGCGTCGCGATTCGGTACACGTCTGGTCGTCGTGCTCGGCCACTCGAATTGCGGAGCGGTGACTGCGACGATCGAGGAGCTCAGCCGACGTACCGAAGAGCGGTCGCGTAACTTGCGTTCGATCGTCAATCGGATCCGTCCGTCGGTGATGGCCGTCAAGGCCGGAAACGAGCAGATGGCTCGCGAGGAGCTCATTCGCCACGCCGTGCGCGCGAACATCCGCATGTCCGTGAATCAATTGCGCCACGGCTCGGACGTTCTCGAAGAGCTCATCGAACGGGACGGATTGCTCGTCGTCGGTGCCGAATACTCGCTCGAGACGGGTGTCGTCGAGTTCTTCGAAGGTCCGGAATGACGAATGCAGCGGCGTTTGCGAATCCGCTCCATCCTTTGACCAAACTTTGCAGCTTTTTCCGCGGCTTTCCGGCCGGCATCGGCCGAATCGCGGAATAATTCCCGCATCGAACCATTTTCGGTGGATCTGTGAAGTTCTCCGGTTTCAAACCGCTCGCCCTGCTGGTATTCGCGGTCGCGATCGTCTGCAGCACGGCGGCGGCTCAGGACGCGAAGTCTCGCAAGACGGGGTTGACGCCCGAGGACTACGCATACGAATTGGCCGAGGGCGTGACCGTTCGCGAGGCGACTTTCTACAGCGACGATGTCGCTTGTTACGCGAAACTATTCTTTCCAAAAGGTTTCTCGACGACGAAGCGGACGCCCGGCGTCGTGCTCGCTCACGGCTGGGCGGGCACGCATGCCTCCATAGAAAAGTACGGCGCGCGCTTCGCCGAGAAAGGACTCGTCGCGATGGTCATCGATTATCGCGGGTGGGGTAAGAGCAACGGCTTTACGACGCTCGCCAACAAATCGTTGCAGTCGCGCGAGCCCAATGACGACGCAAATCGGTTCGTGCACGGCGAATTCGAAGTCGTCACGAAACGCACGCGTATCCTGCCGATGAAGCAAGTCGAGGATGTGCGCAATGCGCTTTCATATTTGCAAGGCGAGCCCGGCGTCGACCCGCATCGAATCGGCATCTGGGGTTCGAGCTTTGCGGCCGGTAATGCGATCGTCGTCGCCGCACTCGACGCGCGCGTAAAGGCGCTCGCGGTGCAGGTGCCTTCGATTGCTGGCAAAGGTACCCGTGAAGAGCCGTTCGAGCTGAAGGGCAGGATGTTGGACGATGCCATTCGTCGCGCTCGTACTGGACAGGGCGCTCAGATCGAAACCGGCTACTCGAATCGTCGGAAGATCGATTTCGAGACCAACCAGGCGATCGCGGAATACCGGCCGTTTCATTATCTAAAGCATGTCGGCGATCGCCCGGTGCTGTTCGTTGTCGCGCAGCACGAGGAGCTCTTCGACAATCGTGATCACGCCTATGCCGCCGCACAAGAGCTGACGGGACCGAAAAAGATCGTCGAGGTGCCCGTGACCCATTTCGAGATGTACGTCGGCGAGGCGTTCGAGATCAGCGCGAACGCGGCTGCAGATTGGTTCAAACAGTATCTCGGCGGAACGATCGAGGCAGCGCCGGAACCGCCGCAACAGCAACCGCGAAGAACGAGGGGAGTGCGTTAGCCCAAGAATTGTGCGCGGTAGTCGCGCGCGAAATCGTCGATGGATCGGGGAGGCTTGCCGGTCACTTCCTTGACCACTTCGGTGGGGGCGACGTTGATGAAGTTGGATGCGCAGGCGTCCCACATTTCCAATTTCGCTTCGATCATCACCGGCGGGATGCCTTTACTCTGCAGCCAACCGCGGGCCTCGTTGGCGGTGATGTCGACGTAACGGATCGGTTTGCCCCAGACCTGGCTCAAACGCTCGGCGACCTCTTGATAGCTCAGCGCCTCTGCACCCGTCACCGTATACGTCTGGTCTGCGTGCTTGGGATTCAGCAGCGCCTCGACGGCAACGCCCGCCACATCGCGCGCATCCACCCACGTCCATCGAGTCGTGCGGAACGGGCCGGCAATCACGCCCTGCTGTGCGATCGATGGCGCGAACTCGAGCAGGTTCTGCATCAGGAAGGTCGGACGTAGGCGGGTGATTGTCAGCGCCGTCGTACTGATGGCCGCTTCGGCCTGGCCGAGCCAACGCAGCGCCCGAGTGCAACAAATGTCCTGATCGGCGGCCACGCCCGAGAGCTGTACGACCCGGCTGACACCCGCAGACTTGGCCGCCGTTACGACCCGCAAATGCTCGTCGGCCATCTTCGGCGAGAGCGGAGTGGCGAGGAACACCGCTTCGACGCCCTGCATCGCATTGGCGACCGCCGACGGATCGCACGCCGAGCCGCGGATCCATTCGACGTAGGTCGCAAGATTGGGGTAGACGGCGCTGCCGGGATCGGCGATCGTGGCTGCGGCTGCAGGCCCTTCGGGGGTCAAAACGCGTACTGGTACGGATCTTTGGGCAAGCTCGGCCACGACGGCCTTGCTCACGTAACCCGTTACATCCGTCACCAACAGCATTTTTTAGTGCTCCCGTCCCACGTCAGGTCCACATGGACCGGGGCCATACATTACGGTGGGCTCAGTGAAGGGTAAACGCCCCGAAAAGCAAAAAGTGTGGTGCGTTACGGTCATGAATCGAAAGCATAGAATCCTCATCGGCCGAAAGCCTAATGGGGCATAGGCCGCGGGATGTAGGTCAGGGCGCTGCCGCGTTTCATGTCTCGATCGTTGCGCATAGCAGGATGGGAAACTCGCAGATCGTCAGGCCGTCTTCGGCTCGGTATGGGGACATAACGCGCTTGAACAACTTCGGCGACATCGTTGCATATGTGCGCGTCGTGGAGGCGCGCAGCTTCGTGGCGGCGGCGCAATCGCTCGGCATGTCACCGTCTGCGATCAGCAAGGCCGTGAGCCGTTTGGAGGAACGGCTCGGGGCGCGTTTGCTGAACCGCACGACGCGCTCGCTCAGTATGACCGACGTGGGCATCAGCTTCTACGAGCGCTGCCGCACCGCGCTCGAACAGCTCGATCAGGCGGAGAGCGAAGTCGCGGAATCGCGCGGCGTGCCGCGCGGCCGCTTGCGGGTCGACGTGCCGATCTCTCTCGGCCGGCGGATTCTCGTGCCCGCGCTGCCGCGCTTCATTCAGCAGTATCCGGAGCTCACGGTGCAAATGAGCATGAACGATCGAGTGCTCGATCTCGTGCAGGAAGGCATCGATGCGGCGATCCGTGTCGGGCAGCTCTCGGACTCGAGCTTGATCGCACGCCGGGTCGGGCAATTGCGCGGCGTCACGTGCGCTTCGCCCGAGTTCATCGAGCGGGTCGGCGAGCCGAAGGAACCGGGCGACCTCAAGCCCGAGCACTGCATCCCGATGTTCAAGCTCGGCACGGGACAGATGCGCGAGTGGATTTTCCAAAGAGGCTCGGAGACGCGCGTCGTACATCCGGCCGGACCGCTCTCGTTCAGCGATCCCGAATCCGCCGTAGCGGCGGCTGTCGCGAGTGCCGGCTTCGTGCGCACGCTCGACTTCACGGTCGAAGCGCAGATTGCCGCTGGCCTGCTCGTGCCCGTGTTGCAGGATTGGAACGACGGCGCCCAGTGGCCCGTGTCCGTCGTCTATCCCCATCACCGGCAGCCGACTGCGAAGATCAAGGCCTTCATCGACTTTGCAGTCAGTCTGTTCCCGCAGACGGATACTCGCTAGAGGCACGCTGTCGGGCGACGCAGCACCGGCAGCGTGTCCGTTGATTCCGCATCGGCCGAGCATCGCCCTCGCGATTGCTTCCCTGTCGTCATCACTCTCATGCGCTCGGGCCGATTGGTCGTATCCCTCCGTGCGCCTACAGTGCAGCCATCGCACCGGAGGAAGATGCATGCCTGCCGAACTGTCTGCCGCTCGTCCGCTCGCGCTGGTCGCCACCGTATCGTTGCTCTTGGCCGCATGCGCGGTCGGGCCGGATTACAAACGTCCCGATGTCCCCGTGCCCGATGAGTTCGTGGCGCCGAATGCCGCTCGATTCGATGCGAGCGAGGCGGACCGCGAGTTCTGGAAAGCGTTCCAGGATCCGCTGCTGACAGAGCTGATCGAGGATGCATTGCGCGCGAATCACGATGTGCGTATCGCGTTCGCGCGGTTGCGAGAGGCACGCGCGCTGCGCGGCGAAGCATGGCTCGATCTCGCGCCGACAGTCACCGCGACAGCGGGCGCGGCGGACGCACGGACGAGCGAGCGTCAAACGCCGGCGCCGAGCGTCGCGCGCGACCAGGACTATTACGACGCCGGGTTCGATGCGTTCTGGGAGCTCGACTTCTTCGGACGCGTGCGCCGCGGGGTCGAGGCTCAGACGGCGCTCGTGCAAGCGGCGGAGGCGGCGCTTTATCACACGCACGTGACGATCACGGCGGAAGTGGCGCGCAACTACTTCGAGCTGCGCGGCGCACAGCAGCGGCTCGAGGTGGCCAGGCGCAATGCAGCGAATCAAGAAGAGTCGTTGCGAATCACGCAGGCGCGCCTCGACGGCGGACGCGGTACGCAGCTCGACGTTTCGCGTGCGCAGGCACTCTTGAGCGCCACCCTGGCGACGATTCCGGATCTCGAGGCCCAGGTGAGGTTTGCGATGCTGCGTCTCGGCGTGCTCACGGGACGCTCGCCGGACGCGCTCGTCGCGCGGCTCGTGGATGCAAAGCCGCTGCCGGAGTTGCCGCGCACTCATCGAATCGGGACGCCCGAATCGTTGTTGCGCCGTCGCCCGGATATTCAGGTGGCTGAACGGGAGCTCGCCGCCGCCACCGCCCGCATCGGAATCGCGGTGGCCGATCTGTTTCCGCGCGTCTCGTTCGTCGGACGTTGGGGATTCGACGCCGCCCATTTCGACGAGTTGGGCGATGCCGCGAGCGAAACGTTTGCGTTCGGTCCGAGCATCCGCTGGGCAGCGTTCGATCTCGGTCGTGTGAAGCGACGCATCGATCAACGAGAGGCTGCTGCCAGCGGCGCGTTGGCGCGTTACGAGCAGAGCGTGTTGCGCGCATTGGAGGAGACCGACGCGAGTCTTACCGCGTATGCGCAAGCGCTCGTCAAGCAGCAGCATTTGCGGCAAAGCGCGCAGTCGTCCGCCGATGCCGCACGAATTGCCCGTGCGCGTTTCGAGAGCGGGGCGACCGACTTCCTGACCGTCCTCGATGCCGAACGTACGATGCTCGAGGCCGAGGATCGGCTTGCCGCCAGCGAAACGGAAACTGCGACGGCATTGTTGTCGGTATACAAGGCGCTGGGCGGCGGCTTTCGACCGGTTGCCGACAACTTGAGCGCCGCACGCTAGCCCGCGCCGCTCATGCGGGCGCGGGCTGTGTGTCCGTCGAGGCGTGCGGCTGATTCGCAAGCTCCGCACGTAGGATCACGACGTCGGCAGGCGCCGAAATACCGATTCGTACTTGGTTGCCGCGAACTTCGAGGATCGTGACTTCGATCCGCTCGCCGATTTGGATCGATTCGCCGAGTCGGCGCGTAAGGATGAGCATTGCCGATCCCTCCTTGGAAGCAGAGTGTGGACGCGATGCTGGCACAAGTCGCAGGTAAAGCCAACTGAGTCTTGCCCGAGATGACGTAACGGATCTCCGTTACATGTTAATTCGCTAGCGAGGATTGCCTATTGCAGGCGTGCGCTGCCCGGAATGCTGGGGCGCTTCAGACTTTCCGGCATCCGATTGCTTCGACGGTACGGGCGATCGCATCAGGGGCGCGCGTGTCGACACGGATCACGGAGTCGAGCTCCTGCGGATCGAAGGGCTGCAGGTTTTGCAGCTGTGCAGCGAGTACCTCGAGGTCGGCGTCGGATACGCGGTCGCCGCTCTTGGCGCGTTCGAGAATCCGGCGCTCGAGCTCCTGTCGATCAGACGTGCACGCCACGATTGCAAGAGGTACATCCATGCGGCTCGCAAGGTCGCGGAAGATTACGCGCTGCGACGGATCGAGAAATGTCGCATCGAGGATCGTCGTGAATCCCGCGTCGAGACATGCCGCGGCGCATTCGCTCAGGCGAGCATAGGTCCGCTGCGTGAAATTCTGCGAGTACACCGCCGGTTCGGCATTCTCGTTGATCGAGACGCCGGCCAGCCGTTTGCGTTCCACATCCGACCGGATGCGAATGGCGGGCAGCGCCGGAATCAATCGTTCGCTGAGCCACGATTTACCGGAACCCGAGACGCCATGCATGAGAACCAGCGACGGTCTGGGCGGCGCCATCCATCGCTCCGCCGCGCGCAGGCGTATGTGTAGGCGTTCGAGAAACTCCGAGCGACGGTGCGGGATGTCTCGTGCGGAGAGGGCGTCGACCTTTGCGCGCACCAGCGCTCGATGGACGGCGTAGAACGGTAGGAGCTGCACGCCTGCATAGTCTCCGTTCAGCTCGCAATAGCGGCTCACGAGCACGCATGCCAGATCCGGCCGGCCGCGGCTCGTCAAGTCCATGGCGAGAAATGCCAGGTCGTCCATGACATCGATCCATCTCAGCTTCGGCTCGAACTCGAGCCGATCGAACGGTAACAAGCGTCCTTGCCAACGCACGATGTTGCCCGAGTGCAGGTCGCCGTGGCATTCGCGGATGTAGCCGTCGCGCTCGCGGGCCAGAAAACGTTCGCGATCGTGGAGCATGCGCTCCCGCAGCCAATCGGCGAGCGCCTCGAGATGCGGCAGCGTTCCGAGCGAGCGCTCCAGCGTCGTGAGCTCATGAACGTTTCCCAGGACGGTATCGAATATCCGCTGAGTTGCAGTGTCGTTACCGGTGAGTCTCGGCGTATGCGCATGAAACTCGCCGAGCAGCACGGCAAGCTGCTCGATTTCTTCGCCGCTCACGGCGTTGCGCGCGAGCAATTCCTGCAGCTCGTCTGCGGATGCGAATTGTTTCATGCGCACGGCGTATTCGACCGGCGCGCCCGCGCCGCCGACGCGCAGGCCATCGACGTTACGGACAATCGGTACGACATCGACATACAGATCCGGCGCCAATTGACGATTGAGCCGTAGCTCTTCCTCGCACAGGAATCGTCTGCGCTCGAGCGTCGCGGTGTCGATGAAGTCGAGCTTCACCGGTTTCTTGATCTTGTAGACGTACGGCCCGGTCAGCACGATCCAGGAGACGTGCGTTTCCTTGAGCCGAAGCTGCTCGACCGGATGCGCGTATACGCCGGGATCGAGCAGTGCGCGGATGTCGAACGAGGGGGTCGCTTCCGACATGGAGAATCTCAGCGGACGTCCCGGAGGATACGACGGAAGAAACGGATCCGCAGTCCGCGCAAGCCGTTCGCGTTTCGAGGGTATCCCTGTGCTCGATTCAGCAGCGAGTCGCCAATTGCCGGATTGTCGTAGCGAGAACGTCCGCGCAGCTGCAGATTCGAAACTGTGCCGCGCTCGCAAAGGCTTTCGGCAATGCGACGCTATCGCTGATCAGGATCGAATCCGGGCCGCCGTCCTCGAGCAATTGCCGAGCCTCAGCCGTCAGCGGAGCGTGCGCCGCGGCGACGACGACTTTGTGCGCTCCGGCGGCACGCGCCGCTCGAGTGGCGCGGGCGATCGTGCCGCCCGAGACGATCATGTCGTCGAGAATCACGAGATCGCGTCCGGTGACCTCGCCGATCAAGGCATCGCCCGATACCACACCGCCGACGCGCCGCTTTTCCATGAAGGCGAAACCGACTTCGTGTTCGAAAGAATGGGCGAGGGCTTCCCGCAACCGCTGCGCACGCTTCACGCCGCCGATGTCCGGCGAGACGACGACGCAGCGTTCGGTGTCGACCGCATCGATTAGCGCCGCGGCGAACAGCTCGGCACTCTCGATGCGGACCGTTCTACAGCGGAACGCATTGTCGAAAGCAGCCTCGTTGTGCACGTCGATCGTGACCACGCAATCGGTTCCGACCGCTTCGAACATCGCGGCGACGTAGCGCGTCGTGATCGGGTCGCCCGGATTCGTGCGCCGATCCTTGCGGGCGTAGCACAAGTAAGGCACGCAGGCGGTGACCCTGGCGGCGCCGGCATCCTTCAACGCGCCGATGAAGAACAGGAGCCTGCACAGTTTGTCGTTGGCGCTGAGGGTTGCGTCGCCATCGAGCGAGGCGACAACGAATACATCGCAACCGCCGACGTCTTCGAGCGGCCGCATTTTCTGTTCGCCGCCGTCGAAGTCGCGCTCTTCGATCGAACCGAGCCGGATTCCGAGCACTTCCGCTACGCGAGCGCCGAGCGCGGCACCGAATGCGGGTGCGAACAGGCGTAGGTTGGAAGGCAGTGTCGGCGGCATGATGCCGTTATACGCTATAGCGGCTCGAAGACAAAAAGAAGCGGCACTTTGCGAAGCATGGCTTACCATGCTCCGATCGACAGTGAGTCTCCGATATTCGATGTCCGTGGCAGCACCAAGCGCGACAGACCGTCCGATTCTCGAGGGCAGGGCGCTCAGCAAGATCTATCGAACCGGCGAGGTCGAAGTTCAGGCGTTGCGCGGCGTCGATATCGAGCTGCGTGCCGGTGAGCTGATCGTGCTGCTGGGCGCCTCCGGCAGCGGCAAGTCGACGCTGCTCAATATCCTGGGCGGCCTCGATACGCCGACCAGCGGCACCGTTCATTTCAAAGGCCTCGACTTGAGCGCGCTCGACGATGCGGGACTGACGCGCTATCGGCGCGATCACGTCGGCTTCGTGTTTCAGTTCTACAATCTGATTCCCAGTCTGACGGCGGTCGAGAACGTCCAGCTCGTGACCGAGGTCGCTGCGCAGCCGATGCGGCCGGAAGAAGCCTTGGAGCTCGTCGGTCTCGGTCATCGCATGCACCATTTTCCCGCACAGTTGTCGGGCGGCGAGCAGCAGCGAGTGGCGATTGCCCGGGCGATTGCCAAACGCCCCGATCTGCTCTTGTGCGACGAACCGACGGGCGCGCTCGACAGTCCCACGGGCGTGCTCGTGCTCGAAGCCATCGAACGCATTCATGACGAGCTCGGTACGACGACCGCCCTCATCACGCACAACTCGGTGATCGCCGACATGGCTCATCGTGTCCTCGTCATGCGCGACGGCGCCATTCACGAGGATCGGCCGAACCCGACACGGCGCCGCGCCCGCGAGCTGTCATGGTGAGACGAGCGCTCGATCGCAAGCTCTGGCGCGATCTATGGCGCATGCGCGGGCAGGTGCTCGCGATCGCCCTCATCATGGCGTCCGGCATCGGCGTGTTGATCACGGGTCTGACGAACGTCGAGGCGCTCGAGGAGACCGCGCGAGCCTATTACGAGCGCTATCGTTTTGCCGACATCTTCGCGCAAGTCAAACGCGCGCCGAAGCGCATCGCCGCCCAGATTGCCGACCTGCCCGGCGTGCAAACCGTCGAGACGCGCGTGGTCAGGAATGCCGTGCTCGAGATCGCCGGTTTCGAAGAACCGGTGGTCGGTCGGCTCGTGTCCGTGCCGGCGAACGGCGGCGGATTGCTCAATCGGCTCGCCATGCGCGCAGGACGTTTGCCGCATGCTCGCGCGGCCAACGAAGTCGTCGTCTCCGAGCCCTTCGCCGAAGCTCACGATCTGCGGATCGAGTCGCGTCTGCGCGCCATTCTCAACGGTACCTGGCGCGAGCTCACCGTCGTCGGCATCGCATTGTCTCCCGAGTACGTCTATGCGATCGGTCCGGGTGCGTTGATGCCCGACGATCAGCGTTTCGGCGTGTTGTGGATGGATGAAGAGACCCTGCAGGCGGCCTTCGATCTGGAAGGGGCTTTCAACGACGTCAGCATCGCCTTGCTGCGCGGTGCCGATGTCGAGGCCACGATCGAAGCGGTCGATCGCATTCTCGAACGCTACGGCGGTATCGGCGCCTCTTCGCGAGACGATCAGATCTCGAATTGGTTCTTGATGAACGAGATCGCACAGCTGCGCAAGCTCGCGCACATCCTGCCGGCGATCTTCCTGGCCGTGGCGGCCTTCCTCACGAACATGGTGCTCGCGCGCTTGATCGCGCTGGAGCGCAGCGAAATCGGATTGCTCAAGGCATTCGGCTACGGCCGGCGCGAGATCGCGTGGCATTACACGAAGTTCGTCGTCGTGATCGGAGTGATCGGCGTCCTGCTGGGTTGGATCGCCGGCTACATTCTCGGGAAGCACAACACTCAACTGTACGCTCAGTTCTTCCATTTTCCGTTCCTGCTCTATCGGCCGGGACCGATGCCGTTCGTGTTGGGATTGGTGATCGGCGTCGGTGCAGCGCTCGCAGGCGCCTGGCGCTCCGTACGAAATGCCGCGAACCTCGCGCCGGCTCAGGCGATGCTGCCGCCAGCGCCCCCGATGTTCCGGCGCACGCGGCTTTCCGAGGTGCGATGGCTCGCCAACATCGAGCAGCTCACGCGAATCATTCTGCGTCAGGTGGGACGATGGCCGATGCGTTCCTTTACGACGTGCGCAGGCATCGCGATGTCGGTCGCCGTGCTGATAGTGGCATTGCAATGGATCGATGCGACCGATCACATGGTCAACGTGTATTTCCAGCAAGCGCAGTCGCAGGATGTTTCCGTCAGCTTCATCGAGCCGCGTTCAACTGAAGTTGCGCGCGACTTGAGCCGGTTGCCGGGCGTGATGGTCGTCGAGCCGATGTTGTTTGCGCCTGCGAAGCTGCGATTCGGAGCGCGCGAAGAGCGCGAGTCGCTGCAGGGCTTGCCGGCTGAACAGCAGCTCTATCGAGTGTTCGACGCGAGCGGACGCGCACTGCGTCTTGCCGACGAAGGCGTGATGATTTCCTCGATGCTCGCCGATTTGTTGGGTGTGCAACGTGGCGACCGCATCACCGTCGAGTTGCTCACCGGCCGGCGCGACACGTTCACCGTTCCCGTCTCCGGCATCTTCGAGACCTATCTCGGTTCGCCCGCGTATATCGAGCTCGGCGCCTTGGCGCGACGGCTCAAGGAGCGTCCGACCGCTTCGACCGTTCATCTGCGGGTGGATCCCTTGCAGTTGCCGACACTGCTTCGCAAGCTCACGGAGCTGCCGCGGCTGAGCTCCATCACGCTGAAGTCTGCGGCCATCGTCACGTTCAACGAAACGATGGCCCAGACCATCATGATCTTCGTCTCGTTCTTCATCGTCTTTTCGGGCGCGCTCGCATTCGGCGTCACTTACAATGCCGCGCGAATTGCCTTGTCCGAGCGAGGTCGCGAGCTCGCGACGTTGCGCGTGCTCGGCTTTACGCGCGCCGAGATCTCCTATTTGTTGGTGGGCGAGATCGCTCTGCTGGCGCTCTTGGCGCTTCCGCTCGGCTGCCTCGTCGGCCATGTCCTGGCGCGACTCATCGTTGCAGCATTCAAGACCGAGTTGTTCCGCGTGCCGTTCGTGATCGAGCCGTCCACGTATGCATGGGCGATGATCAGCGCATTGTTGGCGACTGCCGGCTCCGTCATTCTGGTTCGTCGTCGCTTGGACCGGCTCGATCTGATCGGCGTTCTCAAGACTCGCGAGTAGCTATGGATTCGATACAAAGGCGCAGGGTTCTGTTCTGGGCTCCGGGGGTGGTGGCATTGCTCATCGCGCTCGTGTGGCTGCTGCGTCCGCAGGCCGTACCGGTCGACCTGAGTACGGCCGACGAAGGTCCGCTCCAAGTGACGATCACCGACGAAGGCGAGGCGCGCGTGCGCGACGTCTTCGTCGTATCTGCGCCCGTGGCCGGCCTCATGCGTCGCGTCGTATTGGAACCGGGCGACGTCGTCACCGCGAACGAAACGGAAATCGCGCGCATCGAGCCGTCCGTGCCGATGTTCCTGGACGAGCGGGCGGAAGCGGAGGCACGGGCTGCCGCGGACGCTGCCGAGGCGGCGCTCAGCTATGCGCAAGCGCAGGCGCGTCGAGCCGAAGCGGAGCGCGATTTTGCGCAAGCGGAGCTGCAGCGTCTGAGTGCTCTCGCGAAGCATCAGAGCGTGTCGCAGAACGATCTCGATGCTGCGGAGCGCCGTGCGAAAGCGGCAGTGGCTGCCGTCGCAGAAGCAGAGGCAATGATCGCGATGCGGGCCTCGGAGCTCAAACAAGCGCGTGCACGGTTGCTGAATCCGGGTCGTGCGCAGCGTGCCGACAAGAAGTGCGAGTGTATCGTCGTGCGCTCGCCGATTTCAGGCACTGTGTTGCGCGTGATTCAAGAGAGCGAGACGACGATTGCCGCAGGTGCGCCGATCATGGAAATCGGCGATCCGCGCGGACTGGAGATTCAGGTCGATCTCTTGTCCGAAGAAGCGGTGCGCGTGAGGCCGGGCCAACGCGTCGTGGTCAACGGCTGGGGCGGGGATCGGCCGCTCAACGGTGTCGTGCGGCGCGTCGAGCCTTTCGGGTTCACGAAGATTTCCGCGCTCGGTATCGAAGAGCAGCGCGTCAATGTGTTGATCGATTTGACCGATCCCTACGAGCAATGGGCCGCGCTCGGCCACGGCTACCGTGTCGAACCGAGCATCGTCGTCTGGGAATCTCCGTCGGTGGTGCGCGTCCCGTTGTCGGCGCTGTTTCGGGATGGCGAGCGATGGGCTGTATTCGTCGACGAACGCGGGAAGGCCCGCCTTCGCCAGGTGGAGGTGGGGCAGCAGAACGGATTACATGCCCAGATCGTATCGGGGATCCGGCCCGGCGAGCGCATCGTGGTGCACCCGAACGACCGCATTGCCGACGGCACGCGTATCGAAGTGCGAACTGCGCGCTGACGTGCGCAAACGTGGTGCGCGTCTTGCCGACAAAACGGGCGCCGGGCCTCGGCACCTTGCGCCTCCGTAGCAGCACGTAGCTTCCGCCGGTCTTTCCTATGGGACCATGCTAGGACGGCGATGGCGTTTGCGCGTAAGTTGCACGTACCCGTCAGAGCAGGAGATCGAATCGATGCAGTCCCCGACCGGCACCGCGCTGCTAACCGATCTGTACCAGCTCACCATGATGGACGCCTACTATCGCAGCGGTATGGAGAAGCGCGCGGTCTTCGAGTTCTATGTGCGCCGTTTGCCCGAGGAGCGCAACTTTCTCGTCGCTGCCGGACTCGAGCAGGTGCTCGACTACCTCGAGAACTTGCACTTCACGCCGGATGAGATCGATTGGCTCGCATCGCTCAATCGCTTCAGCAAGGAGTTGCTCGAACGGCTGACCACGTTTCGGTTCACCGGCGATGTCTTTGCGATGCGCGAAGGCACCGTGTTCTTTGCAAACGAGCCTGTGTTGCGGATCGAAGCGCCTTTACCGGAGGCCCAGCTCGTCGAAAGCCGGCTCGTCAATCTGATTCAATATCAGACCCTCGTGGCCTCGAAGGCGGCCAGATGCAAATTGGCGGCCGGCGATACGCCGCTCATCGACTTCGGCATGCGACGTGCGCACGGCAGCGAGGCCGCGCTGTACCTGGCGAGGGCTTCGTACATCGCCGGCTTCGAGTCGACTGCGACGGTGGCAGCTGGCCGGCTCTTCGACATTCCGATCGTCGGCACCATGGCGCATTCCTTCATTCAGGCGCACGAGGATGAGGTCACGGCATTTCGCAATTTCGCGACCGCTCAGCCCGAAAACGTGACGCTCCTGATCGATACCTACGACACGGAGCGCGGCGCGCGGCGCGCTGCCAAACTCGCCCGCGAGCTCGAACGCCAGGGAATCCGCGTGCGCGCGGTGCGTATCGACAGCGGCGATCTCACGCTCGAGGCGCAGCGAGTGCGCGCCATTCTCGATGCCGAAGGCTGCCAGCGCGTACAGATTCTCGTGAGCGGAAATCTGGACGAGTATGCGATTGCAACGATGCGCGCAGCGCATGCGCCGATCGACGGTTATTGCGTCGGAACGCGAGTGGCCGTCTCGAGCGATGCGCCGTCGCTCGACTGTGCCTACAAGCTGCATGCGTACGACGGTCGTCCAACGCGCAAGCGTTCGCACGGCAAGGAAAGCTGGCCCGGAGCGCGACAGGTCTTCCGTGAACTGGATCCGCATGGCCGCATCGGCCGCGACGTCATCGCCTGTGCGGATGAAGTGATGGAAGGCCGTCCGCTATTGCAGGAAGTCATGGTGAACGGCAGGCGCAAAGCACCATCGCCCCCGCTGAGCGAAGTACGTGCCTATTGCCGCGAGGAGCTTGCATCGTTGCCCATCAAGCTGCGTGCGCTGGTGCCGTGCATGCACAGCCCGACGAAAGTGTCGCGCCGCCAGCACGAGCTGGCGGAGCACGTGGATCGCGAAGCCACATGAGGCTGTAGGCTGCAGGCTGAAGGTACGCGCGCGTTGCGCGCTCTGCTCGAACTCGCTGTATGCCGATATCGGCCCGAAGTGGAGCAGGGATATGAACGCGTGCGCGAATGCGCACCAACTACAGCCTACAGTCTACAGCCTGCCTTCAGCCTTCAGCCTGGCTTCTGACCAGCCGGACGACCGCTGCCTGCGGTCCATGGTTGCCGAGATCCTCTTCGAACTCGACGATCGTGCCGACGGAAAGCGTGCCGAAAGTCGTCTCCCGCAAGCAGTTTCGGTGGAAGTACACCGTTCGGCCGTCGTCGGCTGCGATGCGTCCATAGCCGTTGGCTAGATGTTCGATCGTCCCGATGCGCGGTGTAGGCACACGGTGCGGCTCGCCGTTGCGTTCCGCAGCTTGTTTGCGTAGCAGGCGCTTGGCGGCTTCGAATGCATCCCGCAAGGCAATGAACACGTCGAGATAGGCTTCCTGCTCCTCGGTTTCGCTGCGAACGCGAAAGACGCGATCGGACGTGCGCAGCTCGATCTCCACCTCATGCGCAGGCTGCAGCCGCCTCCGCGCAGGCAGTGCCGTGATTGCGACGTTGCAGCCGATGAGCTCGGGATGGAATCGTTCTAAGTGGGCGATGTGCTCGAACACTCGGGCTTCGACGGCTGGCGATGCCTCGGTGTTCTTGAACGTGATGTGCGCTGGCGATTGCATCGTGATGCTCCGCTCGGGTTCCAGCTTGGAATTTGTGGTCGCGCTGCAGCGCATGCAGTCTGTGCGGGACTGTCGGCTAGCGATGCGGTTTTCGGTCTCGCGGGCGCCGATCGATGACTGTGGTCGTCGGGGTGCGGAGATTGCGCCAAAACAAGGCGTTTTCGAATCGGCGAAAGCAACGATGTTATTTCGTTCGGCGCACGGGGAAGGGCAAGAAAGGCGACAGGCTGCAGACCAAAGGCGACGCGCGCTTCACCTTCGGCCTTCAGTCTGCGCCGTTCGCGGCGCCTCGCCGCAGCGCTCCAAAATCCACGCACGGGCAGCGTCGCGCAATGCAACGGCACTAAGAAACGGAGTTCGTTCTGCTGCGTGCAACTCAGTTCCAATAGCGATGTCGATCGGCACGCGTGAAGGTATCCACTCCGTGTCGCGTAGCAGCGAGCGTGCGCCGCGAATCGCGATCGGAATCAGCGGTGCGCGTGCAGACGCGGCCGCGACGAAGGCACCCAGACGAAACGGCAAAAGGCCGGGCGCGCGGGTGAACGTCCCTTCGGGAAAGAAAAGTGGCGAATGACCGGCGGCGACGGCTTCCACGACGCGTTCGGCATCCTCGACGCTTGCGCGCGTTACGTTGCGCGCGACGAACAAGGTGCCGAGGCGTCGCAAGAAGAAGCTCAATACCGGGACGCGTGCGAGCTCTACTTTTGCGACGAAGCTGCAAGGCGAGGGCAGAACCGCTGTCAGCAGAACGGCATCGAGATAACTCGCGTGATTGGCGACGTAGATGCAAGGCATCTTCGCAGCGGGTGGAGGCGTTCCTGACGTTCTCACTCGAATGCCGGCTCCGGCGAGGAACGTGCGCGCCGAATAATGCACGACCGCCCAACGGACCTGCGGCGTGAACGGTAGAAGTACGAGCAAGAGTGAAAGAATGCCGAGCATCGCAAATAGTGCCCAAAAATAGACGGCGTAACAGAACGCCAGCGTGCGCTCTGCCGCGCGTCCCACGGCCCGCGGCGCGGCACCCAAGACAAGTCGCAGGCCTTGCAGCCACGGTGCGCGCGGACGCGGCGCGCTATGCAGTCCGCGTTCGTAAAGCTCGCGCGTGGCGGACCGGCGAATCTTGCCGCTCGATGTCTTCAGCACCGTATGCGGATCGCACAGTACGACTTCGTCCACGGGCTCGCCGAGCTCTCGAACGAGGGTTTGCAGAATTTGCTTTTTGAGCGCTGTGCGCTGCTCGAGTGTTTGAAGGTTGGTTTCTGCCAGCACGACGACGCGTTCAGTGGCTGAGTTGGCATCGCGACAGCCGAACACCGCAACACAACCCTTGCGAACGCCCGGGACCGCGCCGACGACGGTTTCGATCTCTTCCGGATGGAGATTGCGACCTGCGCGGATCACGATGTCCTTGATGCGTCCGGTCGGATAGATCTCCCCATGAACCATGTAGGCACGATCGCCGCTGTCGAGCCAGCCCTCGCGAAACAGTGCGGCAGTTGCCTGCGGATTGCGAAAGTAGCCCGCCGTAGCGGATGGTCCGCGAAACACGAGTCGGCCTTCGCAACGTTCTGGAAGCTCGCGTCCCGTGTCGTCGACGATGCGAACCTCATGACCGGGAATCGGCCGACCGCATGCGACGAAGTGCAGGGCGAGCGGATCGTTCTCGGGTACCGGTACGGCTCGCCCGGTGCGTGAGAACGTGTCGCGGTCGATGGAGTCGATCAACGGTTCGCGCCCGAGCGGCGGGATCGTCAAGCCCACGGAGTTTTCCGCGAGTCCGTAGACGGGCATGAGCGCCGCCGGTCGCAATCCGCACGCGGCAAACCGGCGGTGGAATCGTTTCAGAGTATCCGCGCTGACGGCCTCGGCGCCGTTCAGCGCGCAGCGCCAGGAGCTCAGATCGAGCGTCGCGATCTGCTCGTCGGGGATGCGCGCGATGCACATTTCATAGGCGAAGTTCGGTGCCGCCGATAGCGTGCCTCTGTAACGATCGATCGCCGCCACCCAACGAACCGGATGCGCGAGAAAGGTCAGCGGCGACATGACCTTCAGCGCTATGCCGAAATACAGCGGCCCGAGCCATGCGCCGATCAATCCCATGTCGTGATAGAGCGGCAGCCAGCTCACGAATACATCGTCGACCGAGACTTCGAGCGCGCTGCCCAGCGCCTCGATGTTCGAAAGCACGTTGGCGTGCGTGAGCACAACGCCTTTCGGCTGCCCTGTGCTGCCCGAGGTGTATTGAAAGAACAGAGGATCGCTCGGTCTCAGCGTCACCGAAGTGAGTGCCGTATCGCACGCAAGCAATTCGGTCGGCGAGGCGATGCGCCGCACCGAGGGGGTGTGCAATCGCAAAATGCCTGCCAGCCGACGCAGCTCGGGCGTCGAGATGAGTAGCGCAGGCGATGCATTGTCGAGGATGCCGCGATGTCGACGCACATGCTCCTCGATTTGATTGGGGCGCGCCGGGGGATACAGAGGCACGGGAATGCCGCCTGCAAGCATGCTCCCCAAAAACGAAATGAAGTATTCGCGTCCGGTCGGCAGCATCAGCGCGACGCGATCGCCTTTGCCGATGCCTTCCTGCTGTAAGCCGGCTGCAACCCGCAGCGCGCTTTCCCATAGCTCGCGGTACGTCAACGGGTCGCTGCTGCCGTCGCTCAAGACTTCGAGCTGCACGAAATGTTCGTCATGTTCGATGTGCCACTGCAGCACACGATCGAGCGTGGCGAGTCCTGATGGCGGCATGGTGCCGGTGGTCGTCGTGCGTCGCTCGTGCCGACGTTCGGGTGGCTTGCGCAACGACCCGTCCAGCGCTTCGGCGATGTCGCGTAACGTGCCTGCGCCTTGCAGAATCGTTTCAGGTAGGGTCAGGCCGAGCTCATGCTCGATGCGTGCGAACAACTCGACGCGCGCCAGGCTGTCGAGCCCGAGGTCCCGATCGAGCGCCGCATTCAACGCAACTGCCTGGATCGCCCGTTCGTCGGCATGCATGTCTTCGAGCATGCGGCGCGCAATGTCGAGCAACCGGTCCGTCGGGCTCGCATTCTCGCGCCGATCTTTGCTCTCCATCATGCCGGTGCGCTCGGATTGCCGATGAGCGAAGGCGATCGCCTGCCGCACGAGCTTGGGCTCGCTGCAAGAATTGCACGGCGAGCCCTGGTTGTTCCGTGTATTTCGGCGTAATGGAGGGCCGACCGGCGCGGCGCGTGGTGGAAACTAGCAGGCGTGCCCCGTCAGGCCGTTACGCAATCGCCGAACCGATCCATCGTCGCGAGATCTACGAAGACTTGTCCGGGGAGCGCGAGTATCAGGGATCGCAACTGCGATTTCATCGTGAGCAAACTTGTCGGATCTGGGCGACGGGTGCGAAGTCGATGAATCGTCAATGGAACCGTACGCAGGAATCCGAATTGTTTGCGTCGTTACTGATTCTTTTGCGATCTCATCGTCGGTGTCGCATGCGTAATAGCAGGGTGTAAACGAAAATGAGTCGAGTGTTCATTACCGGTTCGAGCGACGGCCTCGGGCTGGCTGCCGCCCGTGCGTTGATCCAGGAAGGCCATGAGGTCGTGTTGCACGCGCGTTCGGTGCAGCGCGCCGCCGCGTTCGCCGATCTCGCCGATCGATCCGCTGGAGTCGTGATCGGCGATCTGTCGAGCGGCAAAGAGACGCGCTCGCTGGCAGAGCAGGTGAACAAGATCGGACGCATGGATGCGGTCATTCACAACGCGGGTGTGTATCGAGAGCAGACTCGCGGCTCCACGCCCGAGGGCCATGCGACGACGCTCGCCGTGAACACATTGGCGCCGTACATTCTGACGGCGTTGATCGATCGGCCGCGTCGTTTGATCTATCTCAGCAGCGGCATGCATCGCGAAGCGCGCGCATTGCTGCGCGACATCGATTGGATCGAGCGTCCCTGGGAACCCAGCACTGCTTATTCTGAAAGCAAGTTGTTCGTCACGACGCTCGCATTCGCCATCGCGCGGCGATGGCCGGATGTGTTGAGCAATGCCGTCGACCCGGGCTGGGTACCGACCAAAATGGGCGGGCCCAATGCCCCCGACGATTTCGAGCAGGGTTATCTCACGCAAACCTGGCTTGCGGTCAGCGAGGATCCTGCGGCACAGACGAGCGGCGCCTACTGGCATCACCGCAAGCGGCGCGAACCGGCACCGGAAACGCGTGATGCCGATTTCCAGGAGCAGCTCATTGCCAGGCTGGCTGAGTTGACGGGAATCGCGATCTTCAAAGACTGAAGGCTGAAGGTATAAGCGCGTGTTCGCGCGTGGATTTGTTTCCAGAGTCCAGTGCCTGCCGCGGGAGGCAGCTTCGTGCACGTATTCTAGGCCACGCCCCGAGCCCCAAGCCCCACGCCCTCTCAGCTTTGTTTTTGTGCCTTGCTACTTGCAACGTCGACCCGTATAGTCGCGCCCCGTCATTGGGGAGTAGCCGCCTTCCGCAACGGAAGGAGCTGACGTCAACACACTTGGTCCGTTGCGACCATGGCGTCAGCAGCAATCGCAAGGCGAGACCTTTGACTTCGATGTCCGAGCCGGGCCGGCGAGGACATTTGGAGTCAATGGTGCAACATCGCCGGCCCCCGTGAACGACAGTGGACTTCTTGTACGCATCGCCTTTTCTCGCATCGCTGAGCATCGTCACGCTCGCAGAGCTTGGCGACAAAACTCAATTGCTTTCATTCGTGCTTGCTGCGCGCTGGCCAGGCCGTCAGTGGGCCATCATTTTGGGAATATTCGTTGCGACGATTGCCAATCACGCGCTCGCCGCGGGTCTGGGCAAGTGGATCACGCACGCTGTCGATGCGAATGTGATGGGCATTATCGTCGGTATCGCATTTCTCGTTTTCGCAGTGTGGGCGCTGATCCCGGACACTCTGGATGACGAGCCTTCGGCCAAGGGCCGTTCGAGCGCCTTCATGGCGGCGATGGTCTTGTTCTTCGTCGCGGAGATGGGCGACAAGACGCAGCTTGCGACTGTCGCACTCGGTGCCGAGTACGGCGACGTGGTGGCCGTCACGCTCGGCACGACGCTCGGCATGATGGTGGCGAACGTGCCCGCCGTGTTGGTCGGCGATTCGCTCATGAAACGTTTCCCGTTGCGAAAGATGCGGTTCGTTGCCGCAGCGCTGTTCGCAATTTTCGGGATCTACGCGCTCTTGGGGCGATAGCTGCGCGAGCCGGTTCGCGCGCTGCTCATCCCGCCCGCAGGATGGCGTTGACGAGTGCAGGCTTGTCCATCTTGCTTCGTCCCGCGATATGGAGCTCGGAAGCGAGCTTCTGAAGCTCGCTTCTCGAGGATTGTTTCAGTCGGCTTCGGTTGCGGGTGGTCTTGGTGCGATCCCGTTGCGCGCCGTTGCCGTTGCGTTTTCGATGCGAGCGCGCGGGGCTCCGCGAGGAGCTGTCTGCAAGGGCGCGTTCGGCCGATGCGACGCTCGCGCGTTTCGATAGGCTCTTTCTCAACACGTCCATCAGATCGACGACCTGCGCGCCGCCTTCGGGTGCTTCTTCTTCGAGCCCGTATTGCTCGATCACATCTTGGTGCTTGCGTTCTTTTTCGAGCGCGAGCGTCTGCAGCGCTTCCGCTTCGCGATCCTCGAGCTCGGCGAGGTCCAACCGGTCCTTACGCAGCGTCTTGATCTCTTTTAGAAGCGCGCCGACGAGTTTCGCGTTCGCCTTGGCGCGCTTTGGAAGACCGACCGCTTTCGGCACACGAATCTCATCCGCGTACCGCAACGTTTCAGCTCGCAGTACGCCGTTTTCGGAGAGGATCGCGACCAGATACTCGCGTCCTCGCATCACGAAGCTGCCTATGGCCACCCGACCGCTGCGCTCCATCGCGGCGGAGAGTAAATGGTAGGCCTTGGATGAGCGCCCGGCCGGCGCGAGAAAGTAGGGACGGTTGTAGTAGATGGGCGGGATTTGCTCGAAGGGAACGAAGCTGCGCAGCTCGATATCGCGCGAAACCTCGGGCGCCATCGAGTCGAATTCTTCATCGTCGATCACGACGAGTTTGCCGGAGTCGATTTCATAACCGCGCACCAAGTCGTCGTTGTCGAGCGCCTTGCCTTCCTTGGAACAAACGTAGCGACGACCGAGCGGATTGCCCTCTTCGTCGACCAGCTTCATCGATTTCCGGCGCGGCCGGATTGCCGCGTACAGATCCACCGGAATGCTCACGAGGCCAAAGCTGATCGTTCCCGACCAGAATGCGCGTACGGCGGCTGCAGCCCGTTCGTGGCCATTGCCGTTCGCTTTGCGTGCGCGTTCAGGCAACTCTTTTCTCCCGCGCGGCCGCGATGCTCGCTCTGAGGTTCGCGGCGAGATCGCCGCGTGCAGCGCGTCGTTTCGGTTTGACCGGCTCGAGCTTCTTGCCGCGCGCCTTTGCGTCGATCAGCGCGCAAACTCGTTGACGGTACTCGTTATGCCAGGCGGTAGGATCGAAGTCCTCGGCGATCGAGGATACGAGCTGCTCGGCGAGCTTGAGCTCGTCGGCTTTGGGCTTCGCGGATTTCGCCGGCTCGATGCCCGAGAAGCTCAGCACCTGATCCGCTCGGCGAAGCGTCGACATCACCAGATAACCGTCTTGCAGCAGCAGCGCGCCGACATAGCGCTTCTTGCGCATGACCCAGCGTGCGATGCCGATGGAGTCGGTGCGCGCTAGCGCTTCGACGAGCGCGAAATAGGCAGCAGAATTGCCGTCCGGACCCAAGTAATAAGGGCGGTCGTACCATTGATCCGAGAGCGCGTCGCGAGCTACGAACCGGCAAAGGTCGATGTCGCGCGAGGCGGGCGGCTCGAGCTCGGTGAGCTCTCCGGGTCGCAAGATGACGGCACGCTCGCGACTCACCGGCAGAGCCTTGCGTCGGTCTTCCTTGGAAACTTCTTCGCCCGTGTCTTTGCGCACGATGCGCTGTTCGACGGGTGCGCGATCCTTGATGTGCAACAATCGAAAATGCACAGTGCGGTCTTCGACGGCCGAATAGAGTTTCACCGGCACTCGGTGTCGGCCTAGACGCAGCGAACCTCTCCAGATCGCGCGCGACACGTCAGCGCTTCCTCGGCAGGCAATCGGTACATAGCGTTCGTTTGCGATAGCTCAAGACGCACAGAGGGCAGAGCGGCGCATCGCAGTCGGCACAGCGCACTTCCACTTCATACGCATAAAGTTGTCCGCAATGCGCGCATTCTTCCTCTCCGGCGAGCCACCAAGGGCTGCGACCGGCTCTCGTTGTCTTGTCGTGCTGTTTACGCACTATTGCGCTCGTCGGATCACGCGTGAGGTCGATGCAGTTCGTGAGGCGTCGTCGATAGGGAAACGGATGAATGCGGCGGCTGTTCCCTGCTATCACCGAGATCGATTAGGCGGAAATCCGGGGCGCGGTGCGCGTTCGGTCCCGATACGCTGCATGCATCGGTATGTTCGAGGTCGATGAGTCATGCAGCCTTTTCCTCACGTGTACAGGGTCTCCGCAAACGGCGCGACCGACGGCATCCTCGAACTGTCGTCGGAAGGACTGCCGACAATGACTGCGGTCGCACCCAAGGAATTCGACGGGCCGGGCGATCGCTGGTCTCCGGAATCACTGCTCGTCGGGGCCGTCGCTAGCTGCTTCCTCTTGACGTTCGTGGCAGTCGCTCGCGCATCCAAGCTGGAATGGCAGTCGCTCGAATGCAGCGTCGACGGCACGCTCGATCGCGTGGAGAGAACGACGCAGTTCACCAAGTTCGTCACACGCGCGCGACTGCGCGTAGGTGCGGATGCGAACGAGGCGCTGTGTCGCCGTGTGCTCGAGAAAGCGGAGCAGGGCTGCTTGATCGCCAATTCGTTGAAAGCGTCGCGGGCGCTCGAGATCGAGATCGTGCGAAGCGAAGCGCCGCGGTCCGCGGACGGCAGGTTCAGTTGAACCAGGGCGTTTCGCGGCTCACATGCTCATGCGGCGATTCCAGGGCATTACCTGCAACAATCGCGCGAGGCCGCAGAATCCGGTTGCGCCGGCGAAGATCAAGCCGCCGCCGACGAATCCCGACAGGGCATAGAACCAGGGTGACAGCAGAGCGCCCAGGACGATTCCGAGCAAGACCAAGCTTCCAGCAGCAATCTGGACCTGACGCATGACTTCCAGCGGTTGCGTACGGGTCCACTTCAACCGGAAGTCCGGCGCGCTTCCACGCGTCGAGTCCGCCCTCCAGCATGAATGCCTCGCAACTCGCGGCGGACGCCAGGCGCGCGGCGTTGCTACGGGTGCGACCGCCCGATTTACAGTGGAAGATGATCTGGGATGCCTTGTCGATATCGAGCGTTCCCTGCGTCAGCCCGGACACGGGACGTGAGATCGCGTGCGGGATGTGCTCCCGTGCGTATTCGTCCGGTTCGCGGATGTCGACGACGAGCGCGCCTCGCTCGATGAGCCGCTTTGCGTCGTTCGCCGAGATAGACTGTAACGCCATAATGCGTTCCTACTTACAATAGATGTCCTTGAGCAGACCGACGATCCTGCTGAGATTCGGGTCTGCAACGCGATACAGCACTGTTTGTGCGTCGCGACGTGATTCGAGCAGGCCTTCCTCCTTCATTCGGGCCAAATGCTGCCGATGCGGCCGATGGACTGAGCTCGACTGCTTCGGCCAGCTCGCCGGCGCTGCATTCCCCGGCACTGATCACGGTGCACAGAATGAGCAACCGTCGCTCGTTGCCCAGAGCTCTCAAGAGCGTCGCCACCTGCGGCGCATTTGCTTTCATCTTCGCGAGATCGCGTTTGCTCAGTGCCATGCAGCGCTCCGTTATTTAGTTGACGCTTAATTTAGCAAGACCTAAAATAAGCGTCAACACAGGAGGAATTCGGTCATGAAGGCGAACATTCGAGCGTTCTTCGACGAGCCGACGAACACCGTCAGCTACTTGGTGTCCGACCCGCAGACCAAGCAAGCCGCGATCATCGATCCGGTGATGGACTACGATCATCGGTCGGGCAGGATCGGCGTTGCATCGGCAGACGCAATCTTGCGCAGCGCAGCCGAGGAGGGGTTGACGATCTCATGGATCCTCGAGACGCATGCCCACGCGGATCATTTGTCCGCCGCGCCTTATCTCAAGCGGAGAACCGGTGCGCGAGTCGGTATTGGCGAGCATATTCGCGACGTACAGCATATCTTTCGTCCGGTGTTCAATCTCGACGACGTAAGCGGCGACGGAAGCGAGTTCGACCATTTGTTCAGAGATGGCGAGCGCTTCAATATCGGTGCTCTCGAGGCGGAGGTCATCTACACCCCGGGACATACTCCTGCATGTGTTTCGTACCGGATCGGCGATGCTGTGTTCGTCGGGGACACGCTGTTCATGCCCGATTACGGAACGGCGCGCACGGATTTTCCGGGAGGCGATGCGGCAATGCTTTACCGCTCCATCCAGAAGCTGCTGGCCCTGCCTGCACAAACTCGGATGTTCCTCTGTCACGATTACAAAGCGCCGGGCCGTGATTACTTCGCCTGGGAGACGACGGTTGGCGAACAACGCGAGCGCAACGTTCACGTCGGCGGTTCTGTCGACGAGGCGACGTTCGTGGCATTGCGCACCAAGCGGGATGCGACGTTGGCAGCCCCGGAGCTGCTGTTGCCTTCCATTCAAGTGAACATCCGCGCCGGTCGGCTGCCGCAGGCCGAATCGAACGGCGTTCGATATCTGAAGATTCCGTTGCAATTGCCGCCGGCACTCGGCGAAGCGGGATAACAGGAGAAGGGCGACGAGCGACGGTCGGCGGCTAGAAAGAGCTCGTGGCCCGCTCCTTCGCTGTCAAACTAGCAACTCGCCATTACGCCCCCTAGGGCGTAATGGCGACTTTGAGCACTCCGTCCCGCTGATTCGCGAACAGCTCGTACGCCTTTTCGATATCGTCCAACTTGAATCGATGCGTGACGAGCGGCTGCAAATCGACGCGCTGCGATGCGATCACGTTCATCAAGCGGCGCATGCGTTCTTTCCCGCCGGGACAGAGCGTCGTCACGATCTTGAGATCGCCGAGACCGGCGGCAAACGCGCCGAGCGGAATCTTCAGATCTTGCGAGTAGACACCGAGGCTCGACAGCGTTCCGCCCGGCCGCAGCACTTTGAGCGCGGCTTCGAAGGTCGGCTGTGTGCCGAGCGCTTCGATGGCGACATCGACGCCGCGTCCGTCGGTGATGCGCAAGATTTCCTCAACCGGATCGGTCTTGCGGAAGTCGACGATGTGATCCGCGCCGAGACGTTTGGCGACGGCCACGCGCTCGGGCACGGTCTCGACGGCGATGATCGTCGTGGCGCCCATGAGCTTGGCGCCGGCGGTCGCGCACAAACCGATCGGTCCTTGCGCGAAGACGGCGACCGTATCGCCGATCTTGATCCCGCCGCTTTCGGCACCTGCGAATCCCGTCGACATGATGTCGGGGCACATGAGCACGGCTTCGTCGGACAGGTGATCGGGCACCGGTGCGAGATTCGCCATCGCATCGGGCACGAGCACGTATTCGGCTTGGCAGCCGTCGATCGTGTTGCCGAACTTCCAGCCGCCGATCGGTTTCCAGCCATGCTTCGTGCCGGCGCCGTCCTGTGAGCAGCAACCCGCTAGACACGCATTGCTGTAGCCGCTCGGTGTGATCGCGCCGGCAACGACGCGCTGACCTTCGCGATAACCCTGCACGGCGCTGCCGAGCTTCTCGATGACGCCGACCGGCTCGTGACCGACGATGAGACCGGGCCGCACTGGATATTCGCCCTTCAGAATGTGCACGTCCGTGCCGCAAATCGTCGTCGTCGTGACGCGAATCAGCGCATCGAGCGGACCGACGTCGGGTATGGGACGCTCATCGAGTGCAATGCGGCCAGGTTCCACGAACACTGCCGCCTTCATCGTCTTCGCCATGTCGCACCTCCTGATGAGAAGGCTCGCAGTATCGGACGCGCATCGGTGGCGGTCAGTCGGACGTTTCCACTAGAAGATAAGTAGGGCTTGGGGCTCGGGGCGCGGGCTCAGAGGGCTGCCGGTAGCGGTTAGAAAGAGCGCTGGGCACTGGGATCTGGAAGAGTTGCTGCGCGCGAAAGCGCGCTTCTACCTTCAGCCTTCAGTCTTCAGCCTATTCATTGTCAACGCTCATCTATCAATCGATACTCTCGCCATGCCAGCAAACGATGCGATAGCGCTGCGCTTCCTGGGCGCAACCAATACGGTGACCGGATCGCGATATCTCGTGCGGACGCAAGGGCACGCGATGCTCGTCGATTGCGGCTTGTTTCAAGGTTATAAGCAATTGCGCTTGCGCAATTGGGGGAAACCGCCATTCGATGCGGCAGCGATCAAAGCCGTCGTGTTGACGCACGCGCACCTGGATCACAGCGGATACTTGCCGCTGCTCGTCAAGCAGGGATTCCACGGCAAGATTTACGCGACGCCTGCGACGTTCGATCTGTGCAAGATCTTGTTGCCGGATAGCGGCTTTCTGCAGGAAGAGCAGGCTAGATTCGAGAATCGGCACAAACTGTCCAAGCACGACCCGGCATTGCCGCTGTACACGAAGCTCGATGCGGAGCGGTCGCTCGAGTTCTTCGAAACCAAGTCGCTCGGGGAGACGTTCGAGCCGATGCCCGGCGTTCGGGTGGAGTTCTCGCGCGCCGGTCATGTGCTCGGTGCCGCGAGCGTGCGCGTGCAGACGTCCAATACGTCGATCCTATTCTCGGGCGATCTGGGCCGTCCGAACGATCCTTTGATGCGTGCGCCTGAAGCGCCGCCCGCCGCCGAGCATCTCGTCATCGAATCGACTTACGGCGATCGATTGCATCCTGCGGAAGACATGCGAGTCGCACTCGCAGAAGCGCTCAGCCGTGCGATCGCGCGAGGCGGGGTCGTCGTTGCGCCGAGCTTTGCGGTCGGACGCGCGCAGTTGCTCATGTTGCTCATTGCCGAGTTGAAAGCTCAGCATCGACTGCCCGACGTGCCGGTATATTTGGACAGTCCCATGGCGATCGATGCCACGGAGCTCTACCTCAAGTATTCAGCGGAGCATCGCCTGTCGCCGGAGGAGTGTCAGGCGATGTGCCGTTCGGTGCAGCTCGTGCACACATCGGAGCAATCGAAGGCGCTGGATCAACGGCGCGAGCCGATGATCATCATTTCCGCCAGCGGGATGGCCACCGGCGGGCGGGTCGTTCATCACCTCAAAGTATTTGCGCCGGACCCGCGCAACTTGATTCTCTTGCCGGGATTTCAGGCGGGAGGTACGCGCGGCGCGTCGCTTGCGGCGGGGGCGGAGACCGTTCGGATTCACGGTCAGGACGTGCCCGTGCGGGCCGAGGTCGTCAAGCTCGAGACGATGTCGGCACACGCCGATGCAAACGAGCTGATCGCCTGGGCTCGGCAGATGCCGAGTCCGCCGCGTACGACGTTCGTCACGCACGGCGAGCCGGCAGCGAATGCCG
>Ga0207874_1000589_pt1 | contig 51378 bp, 36 predicted proteins | sample HigsolmetaAR201D_FD_184833 | JGI IMG/M metagenome (GOLD analysis project Ga0207874, IMG submission 184833) | Ionic liquid and high solid enriched microbial communities from the Joint BioEnergy Institute, USA - AR20-1-D (SPAdes) (version 2) ...
AAAGCGAACTGGTGTTGAACTTCCCAGGCATTCGGTGGTTTGCGCGGTCGCCATTGTGAGCTTCGCAGGAGTAGCGAGCGCACGGGGGGATCAAGTTGACGAACACCCTCAACTTGAGCAGATCATCGTGACGGCGCAACGCAAAGCTCAGCAAGTGCAGGACGTGCCCATTACCATGACGGCGTTCTCGCCCGCAGATATCGAGCGCCTGCAGATCGACAATCTGGCGGACGTGACGCGCGTTTCACCGAACGTGAAATTCGACACGGCCACTGGCGGCACCAACAGCCTGAAGGCGTATATCCGCGGCGGCGGCGCGACCGATAGCCCGATGGTGACTTCCGAGCCCGAGGTGGCCATTTATGTCGACGACGTTTACTACGGACGTCTGTCCGGCGCACTGCTCGACTTCATCGAGCTACAGCGCATCGAGGTGTTGCGCGGTCCGCAAGGCGTGCTGTACGGCCGCAACTCTTCATCCGGTGCCGTCAAGCTCGTCACGCGCGAGCCAAGCGATCATCTCACGGGCTCAATCGAAGTCAGCTTCGGCAGGTGGAACGAGCGCCGAGCACGGGCTTACTTGTCCGGAGCGCTGAGTGAGGATGGTGCATGGCGCGCGGCGTTCAGCGGCATGATCAAGTCCCGCGACGGCGGGCGTCAGTACAACGAAACGCTCAACAAGAAGGTCGGCGCCGAAGATTTCGAAGGCGCGAAAGCAGACCTGGCCTATGTCGGTAACAATCTGCGCGGTCGTCTCAGTGTTTTCTATATGAACAGCGACTCGGACGGCCTGTGGGCCGTGTCCCATCGGCCCGACGGTCGCGGAGGCTACACACCCTACTCCGGATCGTATTACAGAGTCCTTTCGCCGCTGGAAGAATCCTTCTCGCGTCACGAGCAGTACGGCGCGACACTACGTCTCGAAACCGATATCGCCGGCGGCACCCTGACGTCGATCACCGGCTACTCGGAGCAGGAAGGCGGATGGCGGGTCGACTTCAGCGGGGGCGTTCCGCCCTCGGCGATCAACATGCCCGGGACCACTCCGCTTGCTTTGATGGATCGCACGAGCATCGAAGAGCAGCACCAGTTCTCGCAAGAGGTCCAGCTTGCGGGCGACTTCGGGAGCGGCCGCTTCGACTACGTGGTCGGTCTTTACTACTTCAAGGAAGACAGCGAGCAGTTCCTCGATACCATCACGTTCTTCGCACCGACCGAGACCGCTCTGCTGCCAAAGACTGAGAGCTATGCTGCGTTCGGTCAACTCACCTACAACGTCACGGATGACTTCGCGGTCATGCTGGGCGGCCGTCAGTCCATCGACAAGAAGGAGCTCGTCGCCTCCCTCGGTGGCGTGGACGTTGTACGGAGCGATCGGTGGGAGCGCTTCACCCCGAAGCTGGGTCTGCAGTACAAGCTCAACCGTGACGTGCTGCTCTATGCTTCGTTCAGCGAGGGATTCAAATCCGGCGGCTACAACGGCTTGGCCTCCAACGCTGCGCAGCTTGCGCTCCCGTTCCAGCCGCAGATCACCCGCGCCTATGAAGCCGGCATCAAGTCCGACCTGCTCGACTACACCCTGCGTATGAATCTATCGGTCTTCCGTAACGAGATCGAAGGCCGGCAGCAGGTGATCAACACCGGCGATGGTGGTTTCATCAACGAGAACTACGACGTCCGCATCCAGGGTCTCGAGGCCGAGCTCTCCTGGAACGTCTTCCGCAACCTGACCCTGTGGCTACAAGGTGCGCTGAACGACGGCAAGTACACGGATCTCAAGACGAGCCTCATCGGCGTTCTTGGCGATGAGATCCCAAGCTTGCCGGACTACCAGTACACCATCGGCTTCGACTACTCGACTATCGCCGGCAGCGGCACGCTGTCCTTCGGCAGCGATTTCATGGTCCGTGATCAGTTCTATGTGGACGCGGGTAATACTCCGATTGCGTGGGTGCCGAAGCAGGAGTTGCTTGGCGCCTACATCGGATACGAGATTGATCGCTGGACCTTCAAGCTTCGGGGCAAGAACCTGACACAAACGGAGAGCTGGCAGACTGGATTCGGCTTCTCCGTCGTCCAGCCGCGAATCATCATCGATCCGCGCACCTGGATGTTCACGGCAAGCTACAAATTCTGAAGCACCCCTGTTACAGGCGCGGCCGCGCGGAGCAGTCGCGCCTTTCTTTTTTCTCACGGGCATCCAGCCCTGGAGCTTGTCGACACATTCCCGCTTCGGCCTGCCTACGTCGACATCGCGCACTTACAATCCCCTCTCCGCCAACCGGCCCCTATGTCGCCCGTCATTCCCGAGACCTCTGCTTGCTCGACGCCGGCATTGCCGCGAAAGGGCGTGCAGCTCGACGTCGCACAGCCTGGCTCCCATGTTGCGCGACGGTAGCGATTCACCCATCTGCCTACGCTCCCTCGACACGCGCCGCGCCATTCACCACCGGCGCGGCGACCCTGCTCTTACACGTATTGATCTGTCCGCCGCCGTCGGTAGAGGCTATCGACCGGACGTCGCGCTGCACTCCGCCCATGCGCGTCTGCCACGAGACGAGCTCTGCTGAGCAGGAGGTTCCATGCCAACTCGCCAAGAACCCCTACTGTTGTTCGGCCTAGTCCTCATCGCTTCACTCGCGATGGCAACCGAGCCGGAGTCGGGCTCACAAGGCACACCGTACAAAGTCGTCAACGGAAAGGTCGACGATCGCACCTATCTAGGCTGGCGCGCGTTCCATTCTGCATGTCATACCTGCCACGGTGTCGATGCCGACGGGACGGACATCGCGCCCGACTTGGTCGAGCGCGTGAAACGACTTTCGCCGGAGGATTTCACGATAAAGGTGCTCACGAGCTATCGACTGACCTTCCCGTCCAGCGAAGTCAGCGGCGAAAACCCGACGGCGTTGCGCGAGGGCATCGTCGCCGAAGTGCTGCGTCGCGAACGCGGCGAGCTGATCATGCCTGCGTGGGAAGGCGATCCGAACATTCGCCCCCACGTGCTCGACCTTTATGCCTATTTGAGAGCACGTGCCGATGGCGTGTTGGGCCCGGGCCGCCCGGAGCGCCTCACCGATTGAGCCGTACGCCACCCGAGGATCAGCCGGCGTACCTGCAGCGACCTGTTATTGCATGCTCACCAAGCCGTTGCGCGGTTGGAACGACTCGTGTCGAGCGCGGTCAGTCGCTCGACTCGAGTTGTCCTGGCAAATCCAGCTCCGGCTTCGGTGTCGAGGGACTGCTCGGAGGCAGGATCGGCAAGTCAATCTGTGGCAGCTCGCCGGTGAGGCTGTGCAGGAACGCAGTGATCGCGCGCACCTCGGAGTCGTTTAGCTCGCGGCCGAGCTGGCTGTCGCCCATGATTGCGACGGCTTGCTCCAGATCCCAGACTTCGCCGCTATGGAAGTAAGGCGGCGTCAAGGCCACGTTACGCAGCGGTGAGGCGCGGAAGACGTACTCGTCGCTCGCTGTGTTCGTGACGGCAAAGCGACCTTTGTCGTTCTCCGGCAGAATGTCTGCACCCGGCCGTTTCACCACGCCGAACGGGAAATACGCTTGACCGCCCAAGTTGACGCCGTTGTGACACGAGGCGCAACCGGTATCCATGAACAGACGCAGTCCTTCCTTTTGCTCGGCGGTCAACGCATTGTCGTCACCCTTCAAAAAGCGATCGAACGGCGCGTTGGGCGTGATCAAGGTGGTTTCAAATGCGGCCAGTGCCCGTGCGGCGTTGTCGAACGTCACCGCGTTCGCGCTACCGAACGCCTTGGTGAACTCCTCGACGTATTCCGGAATGCTTCTCAGCGTAGCCTCGATGCGCGCTGGCGTATTGTTCATCTCGACTGGCGCTTGGAGCGGCCCCGTCGCCTGTTCTTTTAGATCCGCGGCACGTCCGTCCCAGAACTGCGCAACGTTGAACACAGCATTGAAAACCGTCGGGCTGTTGCGAGGTCCCCGCTGCCAGCCATGGCCCACCGACACCTTAACGTTGTCACTGCCGCCAATGCTCAGATTGTGGCAGTTATTGCAGCTGATCAGGTGACTACGTGAAAGGCGCGGATCGAACCACAGCTTGCGTCCGAGCTGCACCTGCGCTTCGACGATCTTCTCGCCGTTCATTTCCGTCACGCGCTCCGGGATCGGCTTGAACAACGCATTCGCGCGCTCACGCAAAGCTGCATCTGCATGTGCGAAGCTGGCGGCAACCAGCAAACTGCTAGCCACGATTGATGAAAGAACGGCGTTCGGCGTCATCTCGTTCTCCCTCGACGCTTGATCATGCATCTGCGCTCCACACGCTACCGCGATCGTGTTGCGACTCGCAAGCTGAACAGCATCCCGGATACGTACCGCTCGGTAGGGTTATCGATACCAGCACGGATTATTGCGGCGACAAGTAAAGACGTCGTGCCGCTGCGCTGAGAACGGAATCGCTCAGAACGAAGCTAGGCAGCTCGACAGCGTTACGGAACGCGGCCGATCGTGATTCGCAACAAGACAACGCGTAGTGGCCACGGTAGTCGCTGGCATTGACGGCGGGCATGCTTGCGTGTCGGTACCCGAGCGTCCGCTCGCACGTGGGAACCGTCCGGGTCATCTTCGGTTTAGAACGCGTACAGGCGTTCGTTCGCTCGCTGTACTCTTCTTTGAAGGAGCACTCGACATGCACGCGCTTCTACGGGACTTTCCCACGCTCTTGAAAGAGCGTCCCACCCCACCCTGCCTCAGTCTCTACCAACCCACGCATCGCGGCTTTCCGGACAATCGCCAGAATCTTATTCGCTTCAACAATCTCGTGCGAAGCTTGCAGCAATCGCTCGCTGAGCACGTCTCGGACGCCGAAAGGCAGATGCTGCTCGAGCCGTTGCGACAGCTGAGCGAAGACAACGCGTTCTGGGAGCATCCTCAAGACGGGCTGGTTGTCTTACGCGCGAAGGATGCGTTTCGGGTGTATCGCATACAGCGCAGTGTTCCCGAGCTGGCGATCGTGGCAGACAGTTTTCACGTCAAGCCACTCGTGCGCATTCTGCAGACCGCGGATTACTATCACGTGCTTGCCATCGATCGCCAAAAGGTGCGTCTATTCGTCGGCAACCGCGTCGTCTTGGACGAGGAGGAGCTCGCGCCCGAGGTGCCTCGCACGCTGACCGACGCGTTGGGCACCGAGGTGACGCAATCGTATTTGTCGGGTTCGACAGGCCAGGCGGGCGGCACGATCTTCTTCGGGCACGGATCGCGCAAGGATGAAATCGCGATCGATACGGAGCGTTTTTTCCGTGCGGTCGATCGTGCGATCTGGGAGCATCACTCTCGTCACAGCGGGCTGCCCTTGGTGCTCGCAGCGCTGCCTGAGCATCAGGCGGTCTTTCGTCGCATCAGCCACAATCCTCACCTTGTCGAGAACGGCATAGATGCCAATCCCGATGCACTGAGCATCGATGAGCTGCGCGTGCGCGCGTGGGCCGCCGTGGAGCCGGAGCATCGGCGACGCGCGCAAGAGGCGATTGCGCGTTATACAGCGGCCGCAGCAACTGGCATGGCCACCGACGAGCTGTCGTCCGTTGCACGCGCCAGCGTGGAAGGTCGCATCGACACGCTACTCGTCGACGCCGACCGTCAGATCGCGGGACACATCGATGAAGAGGGTCTGATCACAACCGACAATGCGCACGCACCGTACGACGACGTGCTCGACGATCTCGTCGAGAAGGTCGCACGCCGCGGCGGTAAAGCGCTGGTGCTGCCGAGCATGTACATGCCGTCCAGCACGGGCGTGGCCGCAATCTATAAGTTCTGAGCGACCGTGTTCTCCGATCGCAGGTCGTCAGGTAGGACGTAGCTTGCCGTTTTCCCAGACGATCGTCTGCTTCTGATTCGCTTTCAGGCTCAGAGGTAAATGCACGCCCTTGTAGACGACCGTCGTCGGTCGCCCGCGTAGACTCGTGACCACAACTCGATCGAGTGTCCCGTCCGACCAGTGAAGATCGATCTTGAATCCGCCGCGCGCCTTGAGCCCTCTTGCGGAACCACGCCGCCAGGCGCTGGGTAGCGCGGGAAGCAAGTGCAGACGCTCGCGATGCGACTGCAGAAGCATCTCGGCAATACCGGCAGCGCCTCCGAAGTTGCCGTCGATTTGAAATGGCGGGTGCGCATCGAGCATGTTCGGATACGTCCGTCCAGACGAGAGCAGCATCTGCAGCACGGCGTGCGCACGATCGCCTTGCGCAAGCCGAGCCCACACGTTGATGCGCCAGCCGAGCCCCCAGCCCGTCGCATCATCGCCTCTCAGCTCCAAGGATCGTCGGGCGGCAGCGGCCAGCTCCGGCGTATCTTCCAGCGTGATCTGGTCGGATGGATGCAATGCATAGAGATGCGAGATGTGGCGATGGCGCAGGTCCGGCGCATCGAGATCCCAGTCTTCCAGCCACTCCTGGAGCTGCCCAGCCCGGCCGATGCGATCCGGCGCGAGCCGTGCGCGGGTCGCTTGGCACTGCTCTCGAAAGTCGGCATCCACGCCGAGCTCCTCGGCAGCACGGATACAGCGATCGAAGAGATCACGCAGTAGCTGTCGATCGATCGCCGGCCCGGCACACAGCGAGCTGCCGAAGGGGTGCCAGTTCTCCGGTGACAACGAAGGCACCGTGACGAGCGATCCGTCCGTCGGGTGTTCGACGAGCGTATCGAAGAAGAACTCTGCGGCACTCTTCATCAAGGGATAGATCTCCCGCAAGAACGCGGGATCGCGAGTGAACTCCCAGTGGTCCCAGAGATTCTGTAACAACCAGACGCCGCCGAGCGGCCACAAGCCCCATTGCGCGCCGTCGATCGGCCCGGCGGCACGCCACACGTCGGTATTGTGATGCGCGACCCAGCCACGCGCGCCGTACATCTCGCGTGCAACGACCGCACCGGTGATTGCAAGCTCGCGGGTCATGCGCAGTAGCGGCTCAATGCATTCGCCGAGGTCTGCGACGTCTGCAAGCCAATAGTTCATCTGGGTGTTGATATTGATCGTCCACTTGCTTTCCCAGGGCGGCTGCGGTCGCTCGTTCCAGATACCTTGCAGATTCGCCGGCTGTGAGTCTGGGCGCGAGCTCGAGATGAGCAGGTAACGTCCGTACTGAAAGTACAAGGCGGCGAGCGCCGGATCGACGCGCTCGCCGGAGTGGCGGATACGCTCGTCGGTTGGCGTAAACGCTGCTTCGTGCGCGCCAAGATCCAGCACGACGCGACGAAAGAGCTGGCTGTAGTCGGCAACGTGTTGCCGTCTCAGCGTATCGAAGTCGCTCGCTGACACGGCAGCGATGTGTGCACGTGTAATCTCGCTCGGATCGGCGGACAAGTCGTCGAAGCGACGATAGTTGGTCGCGATGGCGATATAGGCGACGACCTCATCGGCCCCGGAGATCTTGATGCCGGTCTCGCCGATCGAAGATGACCCGCCTTTGTGCCTCACCTTCAGTCGCACCTCGAACCGAACGCGCCCGTCGATACCATGCTCGCTCGGTCCGATGCCCGACATCACTAGCACGTCGTCCGCTTCAGTGCGCACGGATGCCCTTTGCACCGACGTGAGCGACAGGGCCGCGTGGATCCGGCCTGGCCGATTGGCTCCGAGACGCAGCACGATGACTTGATGCGGCGCAGACGCGAACACCTCGCGAACGTACTGTGTCTGCTCCGAGGTGAACCATGTGCGTGCGATGGCAGACTCGAGATCCAGCTCGCGAACGTAATCCGTTACGTTCTCCAAACCGAACATGTTCACGAGCACGTCGCCTATCGGCTGGTAGGACATCTGCTTGATTGGCGTGCTCATGACCTTCGCGTTGGCAAGGGCCTCTGCTTCGGCATACTTACCTTCGAAGATCAGCCGCCTCACCTCCGGCAGCGCCGCCTTCGCTTCTGGGTTGACGGGATTGTATGGGCCGCCGGAGAAGAACGTGTCCTCGTTGAGCTGTAAACGCTCGAGCGCGACACCGCCGAATACCATGGCGCCTATGCGTCCGTTGCCGACAGGCAGCGCCTGCACCCACTCGTCAGCCGGTTGCCGGTACCATAGCGATAGCGGCTTCGGAACGAAACGCTCGCTGGAGGCCGCGCTCACGACGGCGCTCTTGGACGCAACGGCGAGCACGCTCGCTGCAGCGAGCAACTCTCTGCGTGTCATGCTGAGAGAGTCGACCATCCCTCCCCCTCGTAATTGGTGGCGGTCCTGTTTTTCTAATCGGCGCGCGACCAAATAAACCTTGCCCCATCGCTATTATCCGGCAATGGGGTGGGCGCGTCAGCACGAATGCGGCGAGTGGTCGGATCGATGCGCAGGAAGCGATGTGTTCGCAACGACAGGAGCACAAGCTCTCCTGTCGGCGTTTCGATCCACTGAAACACAGTGGCGTCACCTGTCGGCGTTTCCGTAAGCGCTGCGGTGCCGTCCTCCAAGATCGCAAGAACACCATGCTCTGACTTGAGCGCTGCGCGACCGAGGGTCAAGTCGATGACTTCGAATGTCGCCGGGGCGGTCGCGGCAAGCTCGTTGTTCAGCACACCGAGCCCGTACGGTTTGCCGAATGCAGCGAGTCGAATGCGTTGGCCGTAAGGAATCGGCCGCATCAGTCCACGCGGATAGGGCTGCTCTACCCTGAACTCGTCGAAATCCGCCGCGCCTCCGCGTACGCCTGCGGTGTTGTAACTGAATAGGGCGTAGCGCACACCTTGAAAAGTCGCGAGCTGAAACACGAGAGTGAGCGGCTCGCCGACGCGCGTGAACTTGCGACCGTCCGTCGAATATGAGAAGTGCGCCTGCTCCTTCAGGAAGTCGCAGTCCGCGCGCAACCACACGCGCGGCGTGTCGAGGGCCATCCGCTTCGTGCGGCCCGTCTGCTCGTCGAACTGCACGAGCATCGTCTTGGCACCGCGGCGCTCCACCCCGATCCAGGCATACGGGCGATTGAAGAGTGCAAGACCCGCCACATCTCCTTCCTTCATCGAGCTCGTCTCGAGCACCGTAACGGGTGCGGAGATCGGTCCGATCGAGCGCTGCGTCAATGTGTTGCGTGCATCCCAGAGACTCGTCGCCGGCAACGCATGCAAGCGCAGATAGCCTTGTCGTTCCTGCAAAGACCACGCCTCGTCCACCGGCACGTGATTCCATTGCCAGATCGGCTTCAAGCTCGGCCCCGAGAAATCATCGTCACGTTCATACGGGACCTTGATCGGCTGCGGCTCGCGCACCTTCGGCTTGACCCAGGTGCGCGGCGTGCGGGTGAGATTGCCTGGCAAGCCGAAGTACGGCCATCCGTCGTGCCAAGTGATCGGCGAGAGCGCCGTCAAGCGCCCCACCGAGTTGTAATCCATCATCGAGTAGCCCCACCACTCGCCGAGCGGTGTTTGGATGATGCCGCCCTGATGCAGTGAGAGCTTGCCTGTGACGATCGGATCGCCAGGCCTGATGTCGTAAGGCGGCTTCGTTCCTCGCATGTCGGCCAGTCGATTGCCGAGCGCGAGGCCGAAGTCCTCGTCGATACTGATCGCACGATTCACTTCGTACGGGCCTTCTGGACGATCCGCGCGCGCGGCCGGCATCCGCATCCGGCCTTCATACCAGGCACTGATGATGAAGTACTTGCCGTCGATCTTGTAGAAGTGCAACCCCTCGCCCATCCCTGCTTCTTTCGGGATGATCTCGCGTTGCGTGCCTGGCACGATGTCGGTCAAGTCATCGTTGAGCTCGGCAAACTGAATGGATCGATAGCCCCAGACAACGTACTTCTTGCCATCGTCGTCGAAGAGAACGGACAGATCGTGCAATGAGCGACGCATCGCGTGGTGCTGCCACGGTCCCGCGGGATCCTTCGCGGTGAACACCTGCGTCGTGTATCCGTTGACGTTGCTGAATATATAGAACGTGCCGTCGTGGTAGCGGAACGACGGAGCCCAGAATCCTTGGCCGTAGATGTTCTTGCCATCTTCCAATCGAAACGCGGGTCCGAGATCGAGCTTCTGGGCAGCGTACGAGACGAACTCCCAGTTCACCAAGTCCTTTGAGCGCAAAACGGGCAGGCCCGGCATCGAGTGCATTGTCGTGCCGGTAAGATAGAAAAAATCTCCGACCCGGATCATGTCCGGGTCGGAGAACTCCTCGTAGAAGATGGGATTGGTATACGTGCCGTTGCCGTTATCGGGCGTCCACGTCGGCGCACCGACAACATACCCACGCAACACCAGCCCAACGCAGATCGAGCCGAGATATTTCACTGTCCGCTCGTGCATGTGGGCTGCGGGGCAGCACGCTCTCGGCCGCTGGCCAGAAGGGTGCTGCCCGCGACATATTCATCCCTACCTTCCATTCTTAATCCCTATTCACGACGTGACATCAAACGTATACAGGCTGATGCTGTAACGCGGCACGACGATCGACTTGGGCACACGTGACAAGGATTGCTCTTGGATCTTCACCTCGGAAGGCTTGCCCGGCACCGCCACATAGTCGAGGTCGCGATGCGCGATTCTGCGCAGCGTACCGCGGCGAAGGTCTGCTCCCCTAATATCGAGCTCCATGCGTTGATCGCTTTCGCTGGGGTTGACGATCGCCACCGTGAGCTGCCGGCGATCCTCAGTCCAGGCGGCGACCACATCGAGCGGATAAGTGTCGCTGCCTGCGTTGACGCTCGGTTGTTCGCCGCCGACCGGCCACTTCGGCGCAGGTTGCGGACTATTGCCGCTCACCTTCACAGGAATCTTGCCGAAGTAGCGGCTGTACAGCTTGAACACGAGCCCGGCCGGGTTGAGCTGCGCCTGATTTCGCGTCGCGCTCAGTAGCGAGGTGCCGAACGTATAGGCCGCCGCCTCGATCACATCCGAGTGACGGATCATCTCGTGCAGCGTCCAGGCATTGGCCGGCGCCACCTTATAGGAGTTCGGCGGGAAGCCGGTCAGTGCCCACTCATCGATGTTAAGCGTGATGTTCCTGCCGCGCAGCTCAGGAATCAGATTGAAGTACTCCTTGAATTGCTCGACCGACAGTCGCACGTGGTTTGCCGGCTTGCGCAGCACCTCGATGAGCGGCTCTTTTGTCGGCACCTGCTCGCCCTTCTCGAGATCGAAACGCGTCTCGGCGTAGGCGTAGAAATGCTCGCTCAGCTGATCGAAGTAATCGCGGGAGTGCAGGAGCAACTGACCCGACCAATCCGCTTCAGACAGCGGCTCAGGAATCAATGACGGGCCGAAGCGCTGCGCCTGCTTGGCCGTCGTCATCGTCTTCGGCAATGCGCCGCCGGCGACGAGCACGATGGAGGGATCAACCTTGCGCATCGCCTTGGCGAAGTCGTTGTGCTTGTGAACATACTGCGAGATGTGCATTGCCCCGAACTGCCAGTCACCCCACGGCTCGTTGCCGATGCCCCAGAGCTTCACACCGTAGGGCTCAGGATGACCGTTCTCGGCACGCAGCTTACCCATCGGCGTGGAAACGTCGCCGTTGACGTATTCCACGAGCTGCGCCGCCGACCAGGCGTCGCCGAAGCCCGCGTTGACCGTGATGTACGGATCGGCGCCGAGCAGACGGCACAGCGCCAGAAACTCGTCCGTGCCGACGTCGTTCGGCTGCACTGCCTTCCAGACGGGATCGTAGATCGGCGGTCTCTTGTCGCGCGGACCGATCGCGTGACGCCACTCGTGCGCCGAGACGAAGTTCCCTCCAGGGAAACGATATAGGCCAGCATCGATCTCCTTCAGGGCAGCGATGACTTCCGCGCGGAAGCCTTCGATGTTGTCTGCCGGCATGAGAGACACGACGCCGACACGCACTGTGCCCTGACCGCGCCCGACGATTTCGATGCGTGCGTCGTCGGTCGTCACGGGCGAGGTGAACGCGATCGGATAGCGTGTGTAGTCGGGCGTGAGATTCCTCAGCGTGATGACCTCGCGGGCCTTGTCATTGTCTCCCCAAGCGATCGTCACCGTCACAGTCGCTCGGGAATCGCCAGCCAGGACGATGTGCCCCTCATACTGCTTACCCTTCAGCAGGGCGAGACCGCCCTGTTGGAAACCCACCGGATACGACTCGTTGACTCGCAGTAGCGGCGAGTGCTCGCCTACGTAAGCATTGTCTTTCTCGAGCGTCACCGCGTCAGCCGGCCCGATACGCACCCAGCTGCGCGTGCGACTGCGCCACGCGGCGCGAGGATCGGTCGGCGGAGGCGGCTCTGACTCGAGGATCGGCCCGTAGAATTTGCGGTCGTCGATCATCTCGGCCCACAGGCCGTGATTGACGATCGACCCACCGTGCTCCAAAAACTGTCCGTAGATGTACTTCGAGATGGGCGCTCCCGTAACGCTCGCATCGATCGTGACGGAAACGGGCTCGGTCTGCGATGCCACGGCACTGGACGATGCCAGCATGCATCCGACCGCTGCAAGAGCGACAGTCAATGACGATTTCACGACACTCCTCATTGTTATCGAGTGATTATTGAGCTCGTAACGCGCGATGCGCGTGCTCGGGTGAGCAGTGGAATTAGATCGTGCTTGCCAAGCGCTTGTTCCGCAGCTCAGCGAGGATCGCGATCTGCCGCAGCGATTGAGCCATGATGTACGCCAGCTGCAGATAGCCTTTTCGAAATAGCCGCATCACGTCGGCATCGTCGAGCGCGTGCAGCGAGTCCATGCTCACTGTGTAAAGGCCTTGCAGCGTCAGCTTCTCGCCGTCGTCGAAGGAGAGCGAAATGTCTATTGGTTCGATGAGCTTGAGCTCCAGCAGCGCTCGGATGAATGCGTCGGTCTCGGACAGCCCTACGTGCAGTTGCCCGAGCACGCGTTGTATCCGTCGTAGCTGAACGCTCGGCGCGCGCGCATCGTCGAACAGCGGCTCGCCTTCGCTGTCGCTGAATCGTGGATGCTCCCGATCGATCACGATGCCTTCGTTCATCGTGAAGAATCCTTCCCGCTGCAGGGCGAGCGGCTCGAAGCCGCCGCGTTCGCTCGCGCTCTTCAGCGCCGGCTCGTCGGGTTTGAAGTTGAACAGTGCGCCCGCGTAGAAGTTGCCGGTCTCGGGATGCTTCGTGAACAGAATCGGGGAGGAGGCTGCGGCTGCGACGAACTCGCTCGGGACGATCTGCACGAAATGTGGATCGGGACCACTCCTGGGCCGCAGGCGCAAGGAACCATGGTCGTCCGGATTGAGCGGCTCGTACTTAGGCATTTAAACCCCTATCAAACGGGCTGGAGACCCTGCTCCACAATCTTGCGGATCAGGTCGCGGTGACGCGGCAAGACGCTGCGCAGCCGCTCGGTGTGAGTGACGTTGTCGCGCATTGCGCGCTCCGCCAGCCTAGCCTCTCCTGCGATCGCTTCTGGATCGACTTCCGTACGGAAGCCCATTCCGTAGAGCACGTACTGGTAGCTCGCTGCAGGGAACACTTCCTCGATCCGATCGAACTCGTCGTGGTACCAAGGCGACTGATAGCGCCACAAGAGCAAGAGATTCTGTAGGCGTTCCGGGATCGTGGCCGGATCGCGGTTGTCACGCCAGAACGCCGTGTCCTCGCGCTTGCTGAGCACGTAGTGCAGCTTGAGGAAGTCGATGATCCTTCCCCACCGATAGTGCGTCGTAGCGTTGAAGCGCGCCGCAATGATGTCCATCACTTCGCGACAGGCCGGCATTTGCTCGGCAATGAGCTTGGCCGACATTTCGATCAAGACGATGGCCGATGCCTCGAGCGGCTCGAGGAAGCCGGCCGCAAGACCCACCGCGACACAGTTGCGTTTCCAGAACGTCTCGCGATGGCCGGCGCGAATGTCGATCTTGCGCAACGGAAGATCTTTGCCTCGCGGGCCGAGATAGGCACGCAATTCGCGCTCGGCGTCCTCGAGCGAGATGTGATTGCTCGAGAACACGTACCCCACGCCGCGCCGCGTTGGCAAGCCGATATCCCAGATCCAGCCCGCTGACTGCGCGGTCGAAATCGTGTGTGTAGCGACGGGGTCCGATTCCGTCTCGTACGGCATGTGGACCGCGAGCGCCGTGTCACAGAAGAGGACGTCGTGGCATTCCTTGAAGCCTACACCGAGCGTTTCGCCGATGAGCAGCGCTTTGAAACCGGTGCAATCAATGAACAGATCCCCTTCAATCTCGCCGGCCTGCTCGGTATCGAGGCTCTTGATATCGCCATCCTCGGTGAGATTGACCCGCCGTACATCCGCGAGCACATGACGGACGCCCAGCTTCGTACAGCAGTGCTTGCGAAGGAACACCGAGAATTTGCCACCGTCGAGGTGGTAGGCGTAGTTCGCTAGGCCATCGAACTCTGCGGTTGTGATCGTCTTGGGAGCGAGACCGTCGTCGCAGATACGCCCTTGCGGAGTGACGGCATCGCAGAAACTTTGCCCCGTGTTTCGTACCAGCCAGTGCGGCACCAGGTTGATCTGGTGAAAGCTCTGCGGGTACATCAGCGGGTGGTAATACGCGTCGTCGGGCGCACCCGTCGTCCAGCGAGCGAAGCGCGCTCCCTGCTTGAACGCTGCATCGCATTCGCGGAAGAAATCCGTCTCTGATACCCCGATGCGCGCCAGAGTCGTGCGCAGTGTCGGCCACGTTCCTTCCCCGACACCGATGATGGGCGTGTTCGGTGACTCGACCAGTGTGACGCTGAAGTTCCCGGGAATACGGCTGCGGTGTCTGGCCGCAATGACGCCTGCCGTGAGCCATCCGGCCGTGCCGCCGCCTACGATGACGACATTTCGGATCGGACGAACCATAGGCAAAGCTTAAACCTTTCTCACGCGCTGAGGACGGGAGGATGGCGGTCCCTCAGGACCGCGCACCCTCCCAGTGTGTGCCACGCGCTACATTCTGTAACGGAAGCCGAGGGCGTAGCGACGCCCGTAGGCAAACACGTCCAGAAGCTGATTGTCGAAGCGACCGTGCGTGCTCATGGTCTCGTTCGTGACGTTGAGTGCCTCGAAGAAGACATTGAGCTGCTCGGTGAACCTGTAGCTCGCGCTCACGTCGATCTGCAGGCTCGAGTTGACGAACGTCGGCTCGGCACCGTAGGCAGAGAGGTTCTGGTTCTGCCCGAACTGCAGCAGGTACTCATCGCGGTAGTTGGCCGCGACGCGAACCTCAAAGCCGCCCTTGTCGTAGAAGCCGACGAAGTTCGCCGAGTCGGCCAGACCGGTCACCGCAAAGCCGCTCTGCATAATGTCGTGGCGGTCATAGGGCCGGTTCGTGTCGACCAGCGTGACGTTCGCCTGGAAGCCGAAGCCCGTGTCGCCGAACATGTGCTGCCACGCGAGCTCGATACCGTCGATGGTCGCATCCGGCCCGTTGACACGTTGCGAGACCGAGTACACCGCCGGCTGACCGGTCGACGGGTCGATGAGGTCAGGATTGATGACCTGACGCGTCGTACCCTGGACGATGAAGTTCGACACGTCCTTGAGGAAGTAGTTTGCCGCGAAGTACGAGTTCGGCTTGTAGTACCACTCCACCGCAAGGTCGTAGTTGTCAGCCAGGTACGGCTTCAGGGTCGGGTTACCGCCGTTCGCCGTGAGCGCGCCGACGCGCGGCAGGCCGCCAACGTTCAGCACCGGGGTGAGGAAGTTGAGCTGCGGCCGCGTCAATGTGCGCGAAGCAGCAAAGCGCAAGTGCAGCTCCGGCCTCACCTCGAGCTTCATGGCGATGCTGGGCAAGAGGTACGAGTAGTCGCTCTTGGTCGTGATCGGCTGCGTATCCGAGAACGTGGTCGTCAGCAGCGTCGGATCGGCGTCGCTGCGGTCCAGGCGGATGGGAATGCGTCCCAAGCCGGTCGACGTGACGTCCGTGCGCTCACGACGCACACCCGCGCTCAAGTGGAACGGCATGTCGCCAATCTCCAGATCGAGGTTGGCGCGCACGAATAGCGCCAGCGTCTTCTCCGTGATGTCTTGCACGCTACCCGGATCCAGCGCCAGATCGAGCGAACCCGTGTAGTCACAGCAACCGTAGTTGAATCCGTCGATGGTCTGGGCCTGGGGATTGCCCAACCCTTCGAGATAGGCATACAGCTGCAGCGGGTTGTAGACGAGCAGCTCCGGCGGCAGCGCATTGTTACCGGAGAAGCCTGGAATGAAGCCCGACGTGCTGATCGTGCCAAGGAACAGGTTCGACGGCACAATGACACCGGAAGTGCGCCCCGACGGCGCGCCGTAACCGGACCACGCTTGCCAGAAGTTGTTCGTGAAGGTGTTCAGGTTCCGCAGCGTGAAGTGGTCGTCCAAGTAGGACACGCCCGCATCGAGTCGCACCCCATCCTGCTGCCAGGTGGTCGTGAAGCGTGCCTGCTTGATGGTATCCGTGTTCTCCTGCTGCATGCGCACGAGCACGTGCGAGCCGATGATCGACGGATCGAGATAGCGCGACTTGTCTCCGTTCGGCCCATAGGTCGTGAGCTGCGGCAGCGTGTCTTCGCTGTCGCCCAGAATGCGCACACCCAGGCTGGCGCCAAGGAGACCGCCGTAGCCGATATCGGCGTTGTTGGTACGCTCGCCGTCGGGGTTGCGCCAGCTCTTCGAGTACGCGGCATCGATGTCGAACGACAGGTTCTCGTTGGCGTCGATCTTCAAGTTGATGCCGACCTGGTTCGTCTTGAGCTGCTGCGCGTCGAAGCCGGCATTGAGGTCCATCGGCGTGCCGGGCTGAATGAAATCGACGATCGTGCCGTTGTTGTCCAACTGCACGCTGCGCAGATCCTCCTGGTTGAACCAGAGGGCGAAGCCGTAGGTCTTCGTGTCGACCTTCTGACGCGAGAAGTTGTCGTCGATCGTGAGCAGCACGTGGTCGTTCGGACGCCATTGGAAGGCGATGCGGCCGTCGATGCGCTCGTCGACCACCTGCGATTGCTCGGCACCGAACTGCTGAATGAACCAGCTGACGATGGTCTTGTTCTCCGGGCTAAGCTCTCCCGGATCGCAAGTAGGCGTGAGCTGGCACGGCGCGAGCTCGCCGCCGGTCCAGCCGGAGACGAACACGCGGTTCGTGTGCGTCTCGCGCTCGCTGTAGATCGCGTCCACGAGGAAGCCCATCGTGTCGTCGGCGAAGGTCGTGCTGAACAGCACACCGGCCGAGGGCGACACCTCGCTTGCCTCGTCTTGCATCGAGCCGGACACGCTGGTGACGAAGCGCGTGCCGAGCTGATCGAACGGTTTCGGATACAGGATGTTGACGGTCGCACCGATCGAGCTCGTGGACAACGTAACGTCCGGCGTCTTCATGACGTGCATCGCGCCGACGAAATCCGCGCCCACCGTGCTGAAGTCGATGGAGCGTCCGCCGGTCGCCGTGGAGACGCGACGTCCGTCGAAGAGCGTCTCGTTGAAATCGCCACCGAAGCCACGGACCGTGATGCCCGTCGGCTCACCGCGTGTACCGGCACGCTGAATAGAGACGCCGGGAACACGTTGCAAGGATGCAGCGACGTTCGAGTCCGGGAACTTACCGATGTCCTCGGCGGTGATGACATCGACGACGCCGGATGCCTCCCGCTTGATATCGAGGCTACGCTGCAACGACCCTCGAATACCGGTGACGATGATCTCCTCTAAGGCGCCGGCCTCACCGGTCGAGGCCTCCTGAGCGGACAGCGGCGCGGCAACTGATAGCGCTAACAAAGTCGACGTGCTTGCAAGCGCGGCGAACTCTCGCGGCATAAGAAATCCCCCATGAATTGATATGGAACCGTCCGTGGACGGTCTTCTTTTGGCCACCCTTACTTAAGCACTGCCAATTCGATCACGTCAATACTCAGACAATTAAATTTTGTCGTGTAGCCGTCACAAACGGCGCTTCATGCCTCGGTCGTGCTCGCATCATCGTGACCTTGATCTTCCGACTCATATCAATAGCTAATAAGACTGTGATCCCGATCTCGCCTGAAGGGCGTAGCTCTCGAAACACAGAGCACGAGCTGAGTTACGCGGAATATTAGCAACAGATATTGGTTGATGCATCAATGGATTGGCTTCACGTCTCTCGGTTGTAGTGGCCAGACCACAGTGACAACGTTGGTCTTCGAGAACTATGCAACGATCTGCGACACAGAAAAACAGAATCGATCACGAGAGCGCGATCTCTCGTGATCGAACGACAGCAGAGTAGTGGCTGAGGACGATGTTTTGGATTAGTGGGGTAATCTGATCTGCTCTTCCAGCACGAAGCTGGCCGATTGCACCGGCAAACCGGAGCCTGGCTGCCCGCCTCCAACCGTTACGACATGCTCGCCGGGGAACGTCTGTCGCACGCCGTCCCGATCGACAAAGCTCACGTCACGCAGCGACAGATCGAAGGTGACACTCCGTTGTTCGCCTGGCTGCAGCTCGATCCGTTTGAATGCCCGCAATGCAAGCCGCGGAGCACCTTCGAAGTCCGGCGGGTCGATGTAAAGCTGCACGACTTCTTCGCCGGGGCGCTCGCTGATGTTGCGGACCGTGGTGCTGACGCGCAGCACACGCTCCTCGCCAGCATCGAGCTTCTCGACACTGACCGGCCCGTATTCGAAGGTCGAATAGCTCAGCCCGTATCCGAACGGATACACCACGGGCCCGTCGAAATAGCGATACGTGCGTCCGTCCATCGAGTAATCGTCAAACGGCGGCAGATCGTCGACGCTGCGATAGAACGTGAGCGGTAGGCGACCGGCTGGATTCGTTTTCCCCGCAATGACGTTGCCGATCGCAAGGCCGCCCTCCTGACCGGGATACCAAGCTTCGATGATGGCGTTGGCGTTCTCCTTCGCCCAGGACAGATCCAGCGTGCTGCCGTTCATCAGCACGACGATGAATGGCTTTCCAGTGGCCTTCACTTGCTCGAGAAGCTTGCGCTGATCCGCCGGCAGGTCGATCGAGGTCTTGTCGCCGCCTGAGAAGCCTTCTATCTCGACCGGCATTTGCTCGCCTTCGAGATCAGAGCTCAAGCCGACGGCAGCAACGATGACATCCGCCTGCTCCGCAGCACGACGGAGGTCCTCCTCCGGTTGCGTTGAAACACGCTTCCACAGCACCTCGACGCCCGCGAGCAGCAATGCGTCGGCCGTCACGCGAATGGGATAGCGACGGCCCTTCTCAAGCTCGACCGTCACCATTTCTGAACGAGTGCCCCAAGGCTTGTGACGGTGCTGGGCAATCACCTTGCCGTCCAAGACGAGCTCGGCGTTCGGCCCTGTCAGCCCGATGCGGTAAGTCCCCGTCTCGGGCGGAACGACGAAGCCCGTCCAGACGACGCGGTAGTAATCGGACAGCTCCGCGAACTCGTTGCCGCGAATGGCGATGCCGGGCTCGACACGCGTCACCGTCGGCTTGCTCTTGAAGCGGATGTTACGGGTGCGCTCTGCATATTCCTCGAACGATGCGTAGCGCTTCGGCAGCACCTCATCGGCATCGAAGTATTGAGCGAGCAGCCCTGGCTTGCCGTCCGGCGTCCGCAGCGCGGAGGTCGGAATCGGGTCGCCGTCGACGATCGACGGCCCCCAAGGAACGAGTGTGACCGTTGCGTTGGGTAGCGCCTTCTTCAAGCCTTCGAACAACGAAATCGGCGGGCTCGACAATTGCGAGGAGTAGTTGCCGCGCAGCACGCGCGTCGCGTCGCCATGCGGGCCCACGACCGCAATGCGCTCCCCGCCCTTGAGCGGCAGAGTGCCATCGTTCTTGAGCAGCACCAGGCTCTTCTCCGCGCTCTTGAGCGCGAGCGCGTCGCGCTCGGGCGTCGTCACCGGTGAAGACTTGAGCTTGAGCGGCTTGCGACCTTCGAGGCCCGCAAGGTCACCGTTACGGTATCGTGCGGCGAACAGCCGGATCAGCGCGCGATCGATATCCTCCATGCTGATGAGCCCGCGCTCATAGGCCTGCTTGTAGCGCTCGCCCAATCCGCCGATATCGAAGAGCGTCGCCGTGGTGCACTCATTGTCGACACCCGCTTTCAATGCGGCCGCCGCGGCCGTGACCGGATCGGGCGCGTAGTTGTGCGGATCGTGCACATCCTTGACAGCGTCGCAATCGGAGACAACGTAGCCTCTGAACTTCCAATCCTTGCGCAGGCGCTCTCGTAGCAAGAGATCACTCACGCAGGCAGGCTGCCCGTTGACGCGGTTGTATGCGCACATGATCGAGCCGGCCTGACCTTCGACGATCGCTGCGCGGAATGCCGGCAGATAGGTGTCTTCGAGATCGCGCGGCGAAACGAACACGTTCGCATGATGGCGGGTGGACTCGGGGCCGCTGTGAACCGCGAAGTGCTTTGGCGAGGCGATCACATGCGGATACTCGGGATTCGGTCCCTGCATGCCGCGGACGTACGCGACAGCCAAACGCGCAGTCAAAAACGGATCTTCGCCGTACGTTTCCTGGCCGCGTCCCCAGCGCGGATCACGAAAGATGTTGATGTTGGGCGACCATGTGTTGAGCCCCGTGCCAATGCGACCGAGACGGCCGGTCTTGCGGCCCAAGGCATGAAGCGCCCGCACTTCGACGCTGATGGCAGCAGCGACGTCGTGCACGAGCGCCTCGTCGAACGTCGCCGCCAGGCCGATGGGCTCTGGGAAATTCGTCGTCGGCACCGGACCAAGCGCACCATGCAGCGATTCGGTCCACCAGTTGTACGCAGGAATCCCTAATCTCGGGATCGCCGGCGCCGTGTTGACCAGCTGCTCAACCTTTTCGTCGAGTGTCAGCTGCGCGACCAATGCTTTCGCCTTCTCCTCTGCCCGTGAGATCGCATCGGCGCTCAGCGGCAGTGAGACCATGGTGGCCCACAATCCTGCGCACAGAACCGCACAGCGGCGCAACGCCCAGCGTGAGTGCACAGCTGTGTCAATGCGTTCCTTCTTCATCCTAGGCTCTTCCTCGGTGGCTCGCTGTCGGGACGCCGGAAAGGCTCGTTGCGCGTTCACCGGTCGCACACCGCGTCGAAACAAAGGTTGTCACTGAAAAACTTCAGCACGTGGTCTTGGAAGCGATAACCGAGCTTGTTCGTGTGATCGCCATCGTATTCCTCAAACGTGCTCTGGATTCCCCATTCATTGAGCCGCTGATGCAGCTTTGCCGTATCGACGCGCAAGCCGTCGCGATTGCCCACGTCGAGCGCGATCGCGCGATATCGCTTCAAGTTACCGATGTACTGATCCACGAATGCGAGCGGTGCATTCGCGGCCCACTTGGCCAGCACTTCTGCCCGGGCTTGCTCGTCGCCTACCGGAAGATCGACGTAGAACGGTGGCTTGGATGGATTCGGCGACCATGCCGCGGCCGCGGCCAACGTCGCACGCACCATGAAATGCTGTTGCTCCAGCTGTTCGCGACTCGATATCTTGGCAATACTCTCCAGCGCTTCCTGCGGCGGCGCCTCGCGGGCCGACAGGCAGCAAGGGCTCATCAAATAGAGGCTGCCGAACACGTCCGCGTGCTTCATCCCAATACGCGCGGCACCGTACCCGCCCATCGAGTGTCCGACCAACCCCCGACTTTCACGGCTCGGCAGTGTGCGATAGTGCGCATCGATATAGGACACCACGTCATGAGCGATGAAGCGTTCGAAGTCCCCCGTCGTCATCGAGCTCGAGTACATGGATCCGTTGTGCAGAGTCTTCGAATCGGGTAGCACAACGATCATCTCCCGTGCCCCGAGCGCGAACGCCCCTTCGATCGTCTGCGGCGCATGGATTTCCTTGGCCCATTGTTCTGCACCGACATAGTACCCGTGCAGTGCGTAGACAACTGGATAACGCCGTTGTGGCTCGCGGGAATAACTCGGCGGCAAGAACACTAGCACGTCACGATCCGTCGCATTTCCTTCCAGATTACCTTCGAGCGACTTCCCATGGATCTTGATGCGCTCGACGGTAACAGGCTTTGCCCCCGTCACCACTGGCGGCTGTTCCGTTTGCACCTGTGCGCTTGCGGACCCGTAGAAGGAGAAGGCGAGTATCGCGAGCAATAGGCTCGTCTGGCGCATTTTCCGTTGCGTGCGCAGCGGCAGGCTATGTTTGTGAAGCATAAGCATGAACTGAGCTCGCAATACACGATCGCCAAAGATTGCGCATAGTTCTACTACATGATGCTACTACCCCAAAAGCAAAGTATCGTTCACAAGACTTGCTCTTCAAAGATCGCCTCATAATGATTCCGTTATGAGAACCGACCTCCGATTCGCGAAACGATGTCGATCGATGACTAAAGAAATATCGTAGCGGCGTGCTCCATGGACGTCCTCCTTGGTGCTCCTTGGACTGGGGTGGATCGTCCTTGGACATCCATCTTTGGGGATCGTCCTTGGACATCCATCTTTTGGTTCGTGGTGCTCCTTGGACAGCCATCTTTTGGTTCGTTGGACAGCCGCCTGTGGATCGTCCTTGGACATCCATCTTTGGGGATCGTCCTTGGACATCCATCTTTTGGTTCGTTGGACAGCCGCCTGTTGCTTCGTCGCCTCCCTCCGGACGCCCACCTTGGACAGCCACCTCTTGCTTCTCCCCCCTGAACGTCTTCCTTTTGGACGACTTCCTCTTGGACAGTCACGCCTCTCTCTTATGGACACCCGCGCATTCGACGCTCAGTTGATCTTCCATTGTGGATCATCGTTCGTCTCGCACGCCCACCACTCTCCATTCTTGTCGGCCGGCGCCCTCACCGTCCTACGTCCGACCTATCACGGAGACACAACTCAACTGTGACCGCTACGCACGTAAGCGCACTTGTGGAGACGCGCTCTAAAGGACACCCATCAACTCATACGACGCGCACATTCGCAAGAAGCGATTTCGTTCGCAGCCACGAACTCCTATCTGCGCAGCAGCTGCTCAGTCCGATCCGTCGAGATCGGTCGCGCCTTTCCGCTGCGAACACGAACTCGTCTACCAATGGATGCTTACAGGTGCGCGACCTCATGAAACGCGCACGCGACCGGTCAGCGTACAAACCGCAATCGCGATGTCGATGTGCGCGAACTTATGGTGGCGTTTTATCCTTACGGGGGCCACCGAATAGCCACGGCGGTGGAAATTGCAGAAGGACTACGTGGCGTAGATCAGGGCCGCGCTGCGCACGCCGCGAATCCAAGATTGTCGCAGTGTAGATGCATGCAAACGCATGGCATTAAGTCGACCCATGGCTCGACCGAAGATACTCCCTGAACGGCTTATCAAACGCCGCCAACTCTCGCATTCAATCCCGACACTCGCGAGAATCGCAGGTGCTGCTAGCGCTGAGTCCTTACGCTGCGCCCTACTGATCAACCTTCCGCTCCACTCCAGAAGCAGTACGTAGTCTCTCAGCGAGTACGGAATGGTCGAGCTGCTCGCTCTCCCTACTTCTTTGAACGGGCGCAATGGGACCATTGTGCGAGTTGGCCGACCCCGACTCTTGTTGACATTGAGCTCCTTAATCCGCTCGTAAATCGACGTGAACTCGGCCTCTGCTGGGCTCTTGGCGATACCGGCACGAATAGGATTGAGATCCACATATGCCATCGCCGTGAGAAGACCCGCTTCATCTAATAGTGCCTGCGACTTGAAACGGCCTTCCCAGAATCGGCCGGTGCATTGATCTTCTTGATTTGCTCGCCGCGCGAGGTACTCGTTCAGACAGCGCATGAACCAGCTGATGTCGTATAGGCGCGCCCGCCAGGTTTCGATGATGGCTTCTGCAGCCGCCACTTCCGCATCAACTGCCTCGCCGCTGAGCCATCTTTTCACGAGGATAGGCAGACGGAAGAGCACCGTCCACCGTTCGACCACCTCCTTTTTCGTCCAACGTCGGGCGCGCTCGTGGTCGACGTATAGTACCAAGTGATAATGATTGCTCATGATCGCGTATGCACACACTTCAATTGCGAAGACCGAACAGAGCAACCGCAGTCTATCTATGACCCACTGCTTTCGATGCGAATAGTCTTTGCCGGCGTACTCATCCACGCCCCAAAGCCATGCTCGGCGAACACAACGAGCTACGCAGTGGTAGTACGGCGTGTCTTGAAGAGAGACAAGCTGCTTACGTGCATAGCCCATGCGAAGAGGATAGCAGCACCTGTGCTGCGTGGCGCCGCTCTTATGGGCCAAACAACTGAATAATTCAGCTGCGAGGAGAAACTTCTCGGCGCGCTAGCAATCGTGGACAGCCATCATCGTAGCAATCGTGAACAGCCATCATCGTAGAACGGACGCTATGACGGCACCCGCCATTGTGGACACCCACCAAGTCCCCTTCTCACTCCAAGTGAGAACCCGTGTTTCCACTTTTCGTCGGAGCCGCTGCATCGCGTGATGCACCTGTAGGCAACCTCGCATTCATGGATGTCCATACTCGCAATACTCGGTAACCTCGCTCTGATGGGTGTCCATGACGCCCATCAGAGTACGTGTATCCGACACAGCTATGTCCGTCACTTTATGGGCGTCCAATCTTATGCTCGTTCAACCCGGCGCTTTGATGGGTGTTCAAGTCTGTGCTCCGATCCTGTCCCTCCTACGCTGTGATCCTGCTGAGAAACGCGAGCACACGTTCGGCAATCTCCGGCAGTTTCTCCTCCAACGCGAAGTGACCGGTATTAAATATGTGCAGCTCGGCGTCGGGCACGTCACGCAAGTACGCGCGCGCCCCCTCGACGGTGAAGAAGGGATCGTTCGCACCCCACACAATCAGCGTCCGTGGCCGCGCCTCGCGCAGCCACGCTTGCCATTTCGGGTAGCTCTGCACGTTCGTGTGGTAATCGAACGCGAGGTCGACTTGTATCTCCTTCCGGCCGGGCAGGTCCAAGAAGTACTGGTCTAATGTCCAGCCATCAGGCGGCACGAGCTCAGGCTCCTCCGTCCCGCCGACGTATTGCTCCCGCGTGAATGCCAGAGTCATGATCGACCGCACCTGTTCTTCAGCGCCGGGTTGCTCGCGACGAAGAGCGATGAAGTCACGTGCTGCGGGAGTGAGACCCTCCTCGTATGCGTTTGCGTTCTGTACGATCAACCCAGCGATCCGCTGCGGTTGCCGACTGGCGATCCGGAAGCCCACCGGCCCGCCAAAGTCAAAAGCGTAAAGAACGAATCGATGAAGGCCAATCACGTCGCAGAAGCGCTCCATCACGTCTGCAAGCCGTTCGAAGGAATAGACAAACGTGCCACCCTGCGTGGCTGACGTCGGCGCGTCGCTGTGACCGAAACCTGGATAGTCGGGCGCCACAACTCGGTACTGTGCACCAACCACATCGATAAGACGTCGATACTGGTGTGAAGCAGACGGAAAACCATGCAACAACAGCAACGGTATTCCATCTTTCGGCCCCGCCTCCCTGTAGAAGATGCGCACGCCGTTCACGTCAGCAAAGCGGTGCACGACTCTCGGGATACGAATAGTCCTCATGGGGCTCTCCTCAGTAGCCAACAGTGAAACGCCGACGCTCGTGCCTCGGCGCTTCGAGTTCATCGATCATCGCGACGGCATAGTCGGCAAGTGAAATGTGGCTCTGCCCCCTTTCATCGACCACGAGTCGATCGCTACCGATCCGGTATATCCCCGTTCGCGGACCAACTTCCAGCTGAGCCGGAGGGCTGAGCATGGTCCAGTTGAGCGACCGCTCTTCTCTCAGCATGTGCAGCGCCCGCCGTGCGCCCTCCGCAGTTGCGCGGTACATCTCAGGAAAGTCGGGTGTATCCAGGAGCTGCACACCCGGCCGAACCTCAAGGCTACCCGCACCTCCCACGACTAGAAGCCTAGGCACTAAGGCGAGCTTTGCGGCTTCGATAATGGAACGCATGCCCCGCACGTAATAATCGAGCACATCCGGTTGCGCATGACCGCTGAAAGCGCTGATGACCGCGCCGTGTTCACGTAGCGCCTCCATCAACGCAGTCATCTGTAGTACGTCAACGCGCCGGATTTCCACATCCAAGCCAGCAAGCTTCTCAGGACTGCGGACGATGGCCGTGACGTCGTGACCTCGCGCGAGAGCCTCCTCCAGAATCGGTCGACCCACGCGACCACTGGCACCTATCAATGCAATTCTCATGTTCTGTCCCATGGAAAACGGATTGCTTTCAGCCTGTATGCTGACTCCCGGCATCGGTTCGAAAAATACGCATCAGTTGAACACACTGTTGTCGTTCGTGAGACAATCAAACCATGAGCTTTGCACGTCCCTTCGACTTGAACTCCTTGCGCTCTTTTGTCGCTGTCGCCGAGATCGGTGGCTTTACTGCCGCTGCTGAACAGATTGGTACGACGAAGGCACGGATCAGCCGCGATATCGCCCGGCTTGAGAAGCAGTTGCGCGTCGACTTGTTCACGCGTACGACACGGCAGGTGGCGCTGACTGAAGCAGGCCGAACGCTATACGCAGAGTGCGCGTCCCTCCTGCGCAAAGTCGAGTTACTTGCAGCTCAACTCCCGCAACCGCGAACGACTTTTGCTGGCTCGCTACGCATCACTTCAACAGTGGATCTCGCAACGCAGTCGCTCGCCCAGGCCGTCGCGCGCTTTTCTACTGAGCATCCAGAGCTTCGAATCGAGCTCAGTACTAGCGATCGGATCGTCAACCTTGTAGAGGAAGGTGTCGATTTGGCGATCCGACTCGGATGGTTACGCGATTCCTCACTGCGCGCCGTCAAGCTTGGGGTATTTCAACAGCATGTTGTCGCCGCACCGTCCTATTTGGCTCGGGCAGGCACGCCAAGAAGACCGGAAGACTTGGAGGGTCACGATTGGATTGCATTGACGAGGCTGCCGTCTCCGCTGACGTGGCGATTCATCGGTCCGGGTGGCGAAAGACGCACAGTTCGCGTGCGCGCCAGACTTCGCGTCGACACCGGTTCGGCACTCCGTGTCCTACTTGAGAGCGGTGCGGGAATTGCTGCTCTCGACAGCCTGAGCACGGCGGAACCACTGAGGACAGGCCGACTGCAACGCGTACTTACACGTTGGTCCCTCCCTGAAGGGGGGATATACGCTGTCTACCCACCCGGCCGGCACATCGCACCCGCTGCTCGAGCCTTCGCCGACTACTATCGACGCGTGCTGAACCCTGCGGGCTAACGGAACTAGGCGAATTGGACACCCAATCCTGAAGGGCTTGCGGATTCCGTTGTCGAGGCGCTCTTAGACAAGCGTGGCGCCCGCCCACTTGGTCTGCACAAAGCAGCGCTTGGACGCCCATTAGTCAGCCATAACATTTGGACACCCACCGATCAGGACGGCACTTAGACGTCGACCGACGGTGATTGCATGGATGGTACTTGGACACCCACGAAGATGAGGATCCATTCACCAGCTTGGGTCGACTCCAGCGGACCCGCCCGACTCTGAGTCAGCTGCGACACCCACCGTCCAAACCGACAAATCGATGGGTGTCCAATCCGTACTCCTATTCGAACTCTTCTCCTCCAATCCGGACTTATGGGTGTCCAACATGGACAAGTCGATGGATGTCCGATTCGAACTTGGATGTCCGATTCGAACTCTTTGCGCGCCGCCGCGGCGATTCCTCACGGTACCGCTTCGTGCAGTGCCTCGACATCAGCACGAAGTGCAGCTTACGTTCGGCTGTGAGAGTGCGTTATAGCGGCGCACAGGGGTAGTGACGACCAGGCTCTGGAACCACGGGACTCACTGGGGGTCTAGTGGGAAGCCGTCGCAATGACGACAGGCTGTTATCCAACGATCATGGGGCTTATTGCACACATCGACGATGGGCGGTGTCGCAGGATTTCTTGGATTGCCGTGCCAGGAACGACGCGTTACGGTGTTGCGTCGGATGTTGGCTTCGTTGACACACCGAGGCCCGCACGGACAGGGATGCTTTTTTGATGAAAGCGTCGGTCTAGGTCTTGGATATCGACAGCTTGCTGTCGAGCATTCGAGTTGTGGCAAGCAACCACTCGTTTCTTCGAGTGGCCGCTATGCCATCGTGTTCGACGGCGAGATCTACAACACACGAGCCATTCGGCAGAGACTCTGCGAGACGCGCCACACCTTCTGCGAGGGTTCCACGACGACACACGTTGTGCTGAGTGCCATTGAGGAATGGGGCATCGCTGCAAGCGTTGAGGAGTTTATTGGGAGGTTTGCGCTTGCCGTGTGGGATCGGCGGTCGAAAGAGCTCGTCTTAGTACGAGATCGAATTGGCAAGAAACCGCTCTATTACGGCTTCTTAGGGAAAGGGTTTGCTTTCGCCTCACGGCTTTCTGCTCTTGTGCAATATCCCGACTGGGAGCCGACCATAGATCGGCGAGCTCTCACAGCGTACATGCGGCACAGCTACGTGCCGGCTCCGCTCTCCATCTACCAGCAGGTACGAAAGCTGCCGCCGGCGCACATATTACGTGTGGGGTTGCGCTCCGGGCGGCCGGTGGAGCTCGAGCTCGTACGCTACTGGGACGCAGCACGGATACAACGACGAGCACGGGAGAATCCGTTTGCCGGATCGTGGAACGAGGCGGTCGAGGCGCTCGAGACTCTTCTTACCGACGCGACTAAGCTGAGAATGGCTGATGGCGCTCCTCTCGGTGCGTTTCTGTCGGGCGGCGTGGATTCCGCCTTGGTAACGGCACTGATGTGCACGCATGCCTCGTCGCCGGTACGGACGTTCACGATCGGCTTTGAAGAATCGAGCTATGACGAGGCAGCTCACGCGAAGGCGATAGCTAAACACCTCGGAACCGTTCATACAGAGTTCTACGCGCGCCCGCGCGATGCGCTCGCGGGTCATTCCGGACTCCCCAGGATCTACGATGAGCCGTTCGCGGATTCGTCTCAGATCCCGACGTATCTGGCATCGGCTCTCGCACACCAACATGTCGCCGCAGTGTTCACGGGCGACGGCGGAGATGAGGGATTCTGCGGGTACAACCGCTACTTGTAATGGCGAAGAGTTTCCACTGACAAAGCACGACTACCGTCGTTCCTTGTAGGGCTATTCTTGAGAGCCATCCAACGGATGTCCGCCCAGTCGCTCGATCGACTGGCGCAAGCTATCTATCCCATCTTGCCGCCCCGCATGCGATTCACTGCACCGGGCGATCGGCTTCATCGACTGGCTCGCTTACTTGCAATACACCGACCGCAGGACTTGTATCGTCACTTGGTCTCGTATTGGGTAGATCCCGAGCAAGTAGTGATCGACGGCGCGGAGCCGCGTGACCTCTCGACGAGGAAATGACTGCTTCCGACTCAAAGGAGTTCATCGCTCGGATGATGCTCCTCGATACGTTGATCGGTCTGCCGGACGATGTGCTAGTCAAGGTTGACCGAGCGACAATGGCGGTCGGCATCGAAGCGCGCTTGCCGTTGCTCGATCATCGCATCTTCGAGTTGGCCTGGTCCTTGCCTCTCGGATTCAAGCTCAAAGATGGGCAGGGGAAAATCATACTGAAGAGCATTCTGCTCAAGAGGGCCCCACAGCAGCTTCTAGATCGGACAAAGACCGGTTTTAGTATCCCTCTTGATTCGTGGCTTCGCGACCCATTGCGTGACTGGGCCGAATCGCTGCTCTCACCGGATCGTCTCAAGAATGACGGGTACTTCGTCGTCGAATCCGTGAGAAACCTCTGGGCCGAGCATCTATCTGGTCATAGGCAGTGGCAGCACCACGTATGGACTGTACTGATGTTCCAGTGCTGGCTCGATGCTCAAAAGACACGGCGTTCACGAACGATGTCGAGTGACAACGTAACGGCGGATACAGCGGATTCATCATAGAGCAACATTGCCATCGAACGCCGGTGAGGTGAAATCGGAAATATTCCCGACTTATGGATTCACCCGCGGCATACGAGCGCGATCGGTGAACGCCTACCCAGCTTGGACACAGATCGCCGAAATGTGGACACCCATCTTGGACACCCATCAAGCCGGTACTATCCCGGACGAAAGCACCTGCCCGTCCCGCTCCGCACCTTCATCGACTTCGTCAAGTCGATGAAAACGAAGTGAGCGGACAGTCCCTCTGGCCTGCTGACCAGCGACGGTCGAAGCACCCATTGCTACGGATTGGCATGCTACGGATTGGACACCCATCTACGAAATTGCGAGTTTGGACACCCATCAACCCGTGTTTCTCGTGTCCAAGCGCTGATGGTTCGATGCGTGGCCAGATAAAGGTATCCGTAATCCGTAGTGCTGTGGGTGTCCAAACATAATGAATCGATGGGTGTCCCAGACTTTGAACACTGTGAGTGTCCAAACGCAATGAATCGATGGGTGTCCATATTTGGGGACCCGAAAGCACGATCGCGCTGACCATCCCGTCTTCACCTTTTGATTGACTATTTCACCAATCGGTTTATAGTTAACCACATGGTTAATGAACGCTTGGCAACGCTGGATCGGGTTTTTCGCGCCCTGGCGGATCCGACGCGACGGCGCATGCTACGGAGCTTGGCTTCGAAAGAGCGCACGGTTGGCGAATTGGCGGAACCCTTCCGCATGTCGCTCGCTGCAGTGTCGAAGCACATCAAGGTGCTCGAGGAGGCCGGACTCGTGCGACGTACTGTGCAAGGTCGGACTCACTACTGCCGCCTGAATCCACGGCCATTGAGCACTGCGCATGAGTGGCTGAGTTTCTACGAACGCTTCTGGAACGAGCGTCTCGACGCTTTGGAAGCGTTGTTGCGGCATCCTCAACGAGACCGGGAGACTGAATGATGAGCGAGCTCGGCAAAGTTATTGCACCCGGAACCCTGCGTATCGAGCGGCGGCTACCCGGTCGGATCGAGCGGATCTGGAGCTATCTCACCGACTCTCGGTTGCGTGGAAAGTGGCTCGCACCGGGCGACATGGACTTGCGTGTCGGCGGGCGCGTAGAGCTCCGATTCCGCCATGCTGACCTATCACCGCACGTCGAGCCCACACCCGAGCGCTACAAAGATCTCGAGAACGGCCATACGATGCAAGGCCGCATCACGCAGCTCGATCCGCCTCGATTGCTCAGCTTCACATGGGGCGAACCATCCGATACCTCTGAGGTCACTTTCGAGCTGATGCAACAAGAAGCGGAGGTCCTACTCATCGTGACACACCGTCGCCTGACTGATCGCGGCGAGATGTGCAGTGTAGGAAGCGGTTGGCACACGCATCTCGACATTCTTTCGGACAAGCTTCACGAGCGCACGCCGCGTCCGTTCTGGTCCTCGCACTCGAAACTCGAAGCTGAGTACAAGCGTGCATTGCCCGATCAGCTCGCGATCGTCCGTGTCAGTCGCGATTTCCCGGTGCCCGCTGAACGCGTTTTCGATGCATGGATCGAGCCGCGTGTTGTTTCCACATGGCTGTTCAAGACGGCCGAGATCGTTAGAGCGGACATCGACGCGCGAACTGGCGGAAGCTTTTCGATCGTGGACAGACGCAACGGTGAGGATGTGGAGCATTGCGGCCGCTATCTCGAAGTCGAGCGGCCGCGGCGGCTCGTGTTCACAGTGCAGGTGCCCAAGTACTCACCACAGATCGACTGCGTCGCCGTCGATATCGTGCCGACCAGCAGCGGGTGCAATCTCGTCATTACACACGAGCTTTCGCCAGAATGGGCCGAGCAGACCCGCGAAGGCTGGGAGATGTTGCTCGAGGCATTGTCCAAGCGTCTTACCTAGGGGCGCTGACAGCGGCAGTCTTTAAGACAGTTTGGCGCCTCACCAACTGCGAAGGCACTAGGTTCTGGATCTACAACCCCCCCAACGTCGCAAGGGATACCTCCTCAAGCTTTGGACACCCAACAACGCCGGCGGCTATCCCTGCCGCATCTCTTACTTGGTGGGTGTCCAATCTTGGCATCCAATCTTGGCTTTGATGGGTGTCCATTTTTGCCGTTGGTGGGTGTCCAATTTTGCGATCCAGGCGCGCTTGATGGGTGCACAAGCTAGGTACGAGGCACAGCCCGCGAGGCGCCCGACTTGGATCCGCAGCTGCGGCCATTGCAGTCGCGAACGACGACCGCACCGCGTGGTCTGCTCACCGCAGACGAGCCGCTCGAGCGCGAGACGCGAGCGCCCGAGATATTGAGATATGCGGCGTAAGAAGCGGAGCAGGACATCGCCTCGGACTGCTGATGGGCCCGAGCGCCGGGTCGACGAGCGTGCGCGGACCGAAAGTAAAATGCGCACATGACCATCGAGCCGACACCTCTCATTCGCCGCGCTGAGACACGCGACGCGTCGCGGCTCGCGCAGCTCGGCGCGGCGACCTTCGCTGAGACCTTCGGCCATCTTTATCCGCCCGAAGATCTCCAGACATACCTTTCGAGCAAGCATTCCGTGGAGACGTGGTCGCGCGTGCTCGCGGATCCAAGCCGCGCCGTGTGGCTCGCGGAGCTCGAGCAAACACCGATTGCCTACGTGTCGGTCGGACCCTGCAAGCTACCTGTGAAGGATCTCGAAGAGACGGCCGGCGAAGTGAAGCAGCTCTACGTGCTCGCCCCATACCAGAATCTCAAGCTCGGTTCACGCTTGTTCGAGACCGCCGTGCAATGGCTGGAGGAGCAAGGGCGACATCCGATCTACCTCGGAGTGTGGTCGCAGAACTTCGGCGCACAACGCTTCTACGCGCGCTACGGTTTCACGAAGGTGGGTGATTACGGATTCCCGGTCGGCAAGACGGTGGATCACGAGTTCATATTAAAGCGAGCCTAGCCGCGAACGGTTACGTAGCGCGCGGCGCGAACATGATGATGCCCATCCCGAGCAGGCATACCGCCGCGCCGGCCAAGTCCCATCGCGTCGGCCGCACCGAGTCGACGAGCCACAGCCATAGCAGCGCGACCGTCACGTAGACACCGCCGTATGCCGCGTAGACACGGCCCGCAGCGGTCGGATGGAGCGACAGCAGGTACACGAACGCACAGAGAGCTCCTGCAGCGGGCACCAGCAACCACGCTGATCGGCCCTGTCGCAGCCATAGGTACGGCAGGTAGCAGCCTAAGATCTCCGCGACCGCCGTGAGCAAGAACAACCCGCACGTGGAGAGCGCGGCAACCACTTCGCGCGCATGACTCGCTGCCATTGAGCTCACCCCATCTGCGATCCAATGTCTCGCATTATGGGGTCCGAAGCCTCAGCTTTGGGGTCTCAGAAAAAGCACCAAGCATCCCGCGCGGCATCACCCGCACTTCGAGTCGCCGCAATTCAAGCACGTCAAGCATCCATCCATCATCACGACGGCGGCGGTGGAGCACTTTGGGCACAGCTGAGCGCCTTCGGGGAAGTGGTTGTTGGCGAAGGCGTCGACTTGCTTTTGTCTAGCCTCGTATTCGGCGCGCTTTTGCTCGATCAACTTGCGACGGGCTTCGTCGATCTCGGGGTCCTTCAGGAGGCCGATGGAGCGCAAGTGCCGCTCGATGACGTGACCGAGCTCGGCAATGATCGAGGGCATGAACTTGCCGCCGGGCTGCCAGTAGCCACCGCGTGGGTCGAACACGGCTTTGAGCTCTTCGACAAGGAAGGTCACATCGCCGCCTTTGCGGAACACGGCAGAGATGATTCGGGTGAGCGCGACGATCCACTGGAAGTGGTCGAGGTTCTTGGAGTTGATGAAGATCTCGAACGGGCGGCGTTGCTCGTAAGGCGTGCCCTCGTTGAGCACGATGTCGTTGATGGTGACGTACATCGCGTGATCCGAAACGGGTGTCTTGATCTTGTAGGTCGAGCCGACGAGCACTTCGGGGCGCTCGAGCTTCTCGTGCATCCAGACGACGTTGGACTCCTTGGTCTCTTTGCGCGGCGCTGCTGTAGAGGCAGACGCAGGCGCGGGCGCAGCTGCTGGCTCTGCAGCGGCCTTCTCCTTGTCCTCCGGCTTTTCGACGCGGTACTTAACGATTTTCTTGTCGATCTTGATCATCTCGGTTCACTCCGGCGGCGCTGTGCGTCGCGATTGCATGGCTGCTGGGCGCTGTCACCTGCTCCTCGACCCTCCCCCGCTTTACGAGGGGAGGGATCGACCGAGCGCTCAAGCGCGGTGTGCTACAGGGATCAGCACCAGAAAGAAGCGCTGTGCTTTGCTTTCCGACTTCGAGCTCCGCGCCTCGAACGCGCCTCAAAACTTCCCGTAATACCCTTCCTTCAATGCGTCGTAGAGGTTCGCGGCGGTGTGCACTTCGCCGTCGTATTCGATCTCCTCGTCGCCTCGCGCTTTGATCTCGGTGCCGTCTTCGAGCGTGAAGACGTACGTCGTGTTCTTCAGGTCCTGTTCCTTGACGAGCACGCCCTGGAACGCTTCGGGATTGAACCGGAATGTGGTGCATCCCTTCAGGCCCTGCTCGTAGGCGTACATATATATGTCCTTGAAGTCTTCGTACTTGTAATCGGTGGGCACGTTCGCCGTCTTGGAGATCGACGAATCGATCCACATCTGCGCAGCGGCTTGGATGTCGACGTGCTCCTTGGGAGTGATGTCGTCTGCCGTCGTGAAGTAATCCGGCAGCTTCTCGGCAGGATCGTCGCTGTTCGGCATTGCGCGCGGGTTCACGAGCGCACGATAGGCGAGCAGCTCGAACGAGAAGACGTCGATTCTTTCCTTTGTCTTCTTGCCTTCGCGGATCACGTTGCGGAAGTAGTGATGCGCGAACGTGGGCTCGATGCCATTCGAGGCATTGTTCGCGAGTGACAACGAGATCGTGCCGGTGGGTGCGATCGAGCTGTGATGCGTAAAGCGCGCGCCGACCTCGGCGAGCTCATCGACGAGCTCGGGTGCCGCTTCGGCGATGCGTTGCATGTAACGGCTGTAGCGCGCGTGCAAGATGCGACCCGGGATCTTCTGACCGACCTTCCAGCCGTCCTTCGCCATCTCAGGCCGCTTGCGCAGCATCTCGGGCGTGACCTCGAACTCCTCGAGCATGATCGGCGCAGGACCTTTCTCGCGCGCGAGTTCGAGCGCTGCCTCCCAGCCGGCGAGCGCCATTTCGCGGGCGACGTTCTGCGTGAAGGCGATGGACTGCTTCGAGCCGTAGCGCATGCACATCATCGTGATCGCAGAGCCCAACCCCAGGAAGCCCATGCCGTGACGACGCTTGCGCATGATCTCGTCGCGCTGCTGTCCGAGAGGCAGGCCGTTGATCTCGACCACGTTGTCGAGCATGCGCGTGAAGACTTTCACCACCTTGCGGAACTCTTCCCAGTCGAAGCGCGCATTCTCGGTGAAAGGATCGATGACGAAGCGCGTGAGATTGATCGAGCCGAGCAGGCACGAGCCATAAGGCGGCAACGGCTGCTCGCCGCACGGATTGGTCGCGCGAATGTTCTCGCACCACCAGTTGTTGTTGAGCTCGTTCACGCGGTCGATGAGCACGAAGCCGGGCTCGGCGAAGTCGTAGGTGGAGGACATGATGACGTCCCACATGCGCCGCGCCGGCAACGTGCGGTAGATCTTGCAACAGACGAGACCTTCGTCATTGGTGATGTAGCCGCGCGTGATCGGCCACTCGCGCCAGATGAACTTGGAGCTGTCGCTCAGATCCTGGCCTTCCACTTCGCGCGGTGTCACAGGGAATGCAAGCTTCCACTCCTGGTCGTCCTTCACCGCCTGCATGAACTCGTCGGTGATCAGGAGCGAGAGATTGAACTGCCGCAGCCGGCCTGCTTCGCGCTTCGCGCGAATGAATTCCATGACGTCGGGATGGCCGACATCGAACGTGCCCATCTGGGCGCCGCGGCGACCGCCGGCCGACGACACGGTGAAGCACATCTTGTCATAGATGTCCATGAACGACAGCGGGCCGGACGTGTATGCGCCGGCACCGGAGACATACGCACCCTTCGGGCGCAACGTCGAGAACTCGTAACCGATGCCGCAGCCAGCTTTCAGCGTGAGGCCCGCTTCGTGGACCTTCGCGAGGATGTCGTCCATCGAGTCGTAGATCGTGCCTGACACCGTGCAGTTGATCGTCGACGTGGCGGGCTTGTGCTCCTGCGCGCCGGCGTTCGACATGATGCGGCCGGCAGGAATGGCGCCCTTACGCAGCGCCCACAAGAACTTCTCGTACCACTCCTCGCGGACCTCTTCGCGCTCAACGTCCGCCAAGGCGCGCGCAACCCGCCGATAGGTATCGTCCATCGTGCGATCGATGGGCGTACCGTCCTTTGCGACAAGCCGGTACTTCTTTTCCCAGATGTCGATCGACGCTTCCTGAAACGGGATGCTGTTGACGTCCATGGGCTCCAGTTTGATAGCGGTCTTCATGCCGGTACTGAACTCCGGAATTTCGGCGGGTTCTCGATCTGCCTGACGAGCGCGCCCTCCCTATTTAGACGCCGTTCGCCAGCTCCTATCCTGACCAACGCGGCTCGCGATCTCGAGTTGTTCTGGCCCCTCGGAGGCGTCCGCCAGGTTCGTTTCTTCTTCTGATCGCAAGACACAACATATTGTGTCAGGAGCAAAGCCTACTGCCGCCGTCATGAGACCGTCAAGGAGCGGCGCGCCCAGCCGATCAGTCAATTTTCTCGAATAAACTCAATGAGTTCTGAGACTACGCCGAGGAATTACACTGTTGCTGAGGGCGTAAATCCGTGTTAATCCCTATTCGACGCTGCCACAAGATCTTGTGGCACTTATCGCAGCATACGAACAGGGTGTGCACAGGCTCTTCCAGGCGTCATCCACAAGTTGTTAACGCGCCGACGGAGGGGAGAGCTGCAGACCGGCAGCAAGAAGTGACGGCGAAGCCGCAGTCCCTACGGCCTACCAGCCCACGCTACCGCCTGCCCCCGCCTTGAAACCTCGTCGCTCGCGCACATTTCACGGACAAGCAAACCAACTGAGGACGAGGCTATGACCCTGACACTCTACGAACCCTGGTCGATCGTGAATCGCCTTCATCGCGATCTGGATCGTCTAATGAGTCGCGAGCTCGGTCTGCGCGACGATGCATCGCTCGGCGCAGTCAGCGAATGGGTCCCCGCAGTCGATATCCAAGAGCGGGATGACGCATTCGTGATCACTGCCGATGTCCCGGGCGTGAAGCCGGAGGACATCGAGATCACAATGGAAAATGGTGTGCTGTCGTTGCGTGGTCGACGCGAGCACGAAGCAAGCACCAAGGAGAACGGCTACCGTCGCATCGAACGAGCGCGAGGCGAGTTCTTCCGTCGCTTCAGCTTACCGGATACCGCCGATGCCGATTCGATCGAGGCGACATGCTCCAACGGTGTGTTGACGGTCAGAATCGCGAAGAAGCCGGAAGTGCAGCCGCGAAGAATTCAGGTTCGCGCGAACTGACGCAGAAAGCGCGCGTTTGCGCGCTTTCTGGCCAGCTGCCACGCCTGTCGTGATGGCTGGACCAGAAAGTGCGTAGAAGCCCCCTCTTGCGAGTCGCGGTCGAGATGCGCGACTCGCTTTTTTCCCTGCAAGCGTGACCCGTGGCTGACCCGGGTCGAGATACCTCCTGCAGCCGCCTCGTGCGCGGTGCGCTGGACCTGTCGACAGCCGAGCAACGTGCGCCACGCGCGCCGGGGCGTGAATTCTGCAGCCGATCATCGAATGAGCGCGGCTCCCGAACGGCCTGCTCAGGCGGCGAGTAGCCAGTTATCGCCTGTCAGCCTGTAAAATCCCCTCAATTCAGAACTTCGCTTCAGAGAAGGATTGCATGAAACAGCAGCTCCTCGGGCTCCTTTGCGCGGCCGCGCTCGTCGGCGCGACTGCTCAAGCGCAACTCCCCGCCAAAGTCGGCGACACGCCGGTCCCGTCACTTGCTCCCATCGTGAAGAAGGCCGCACCCGCGGTCGTGAACATCGCCACGCGGGGCACGGTCCGCGAGCGGGCACGCAACCCGCTGCTCGAGGATCCGTTCTTCCGACGCTTCTTCGATGCGCCACAGTTCGTACCGCGCGAGCGTCAGTTCCAGAGCGCTGGCTCCGGCGTGATCGTCGATGCGAAGAACGGCTACATCATCACCAATGCGCATGTCATCGAGAACGCCGACGAGATCACTGTGACGCTGCTCGACGATCGTCAGTTCAAGGCGAAGATCGTCGGTCGCGACAAGCCTTCGGACATCGCCGTTCTGCAGGTCGACGCAAAGGACCTCACGGAAATGCCGCTCGCGGACTCGAGCAAGGTGGAGGTGGGTGATTTCGTGCTCGCGATCGGCAATCCTTTCGCGCTCAACCACACGGTGACCTCGGGCATCATCAGCGCGGTCGGCCGTACGGACACCTTTAACGCCAATCCTGACTCGTATCAGGACTTCATTCAGACCGACGCGCCCATCAATCCCGGCAATTCCGGCGGCGCGCTCGTGAATCTCCGCGGCGAGCTCGTCGGCATCAATACCGCCATCTTCTCCGGCACGGGCGGCAACATCGGCATTGGCTTCGCCATCCCTTCGAACATGGTGAAGGCCATCATGAGCCAGCTCATCCAGTACGGCGAGGTGAGGCGCGGAGTGCTCGGCGTGCAGCTCGCCAGCAAACTGACGCCTGACATTGCAGAAAGCCTGGGCCTCAAGAGCGCACGCGGTGCCCTCGTCTCGCAAGTCGTGGAAGGCTCTGCGGCAGAAAAGGCCGGCATCAAAGCGGGCGACGTGATCACCTCGATCAACGGCAAGCCGATCGCGAACGCGGCCGAGCTGCGCAATACGATCGGATTGATGCGCATCGGCGAGAAGGTTGAGATCGGTCTGATCCGCGACGGCAAGCCGCGCCGCGTGACTGCGGTGATCGGCGAGCGCGACGGCACGATCACAGGCGGTGGCGGCGACATTCATCCGGCGCTCGAGGGTGCCTCGCTCGCCAATGCGGACAACGGCGGCGTCCTCGTGCAGAGCGTTGCCGAGGGCAGTCCTGCTGCCGCAAGCGGTCTGCGCCCGAACGACGTGATCCTCGCGGTCGGTCGCGTGCGAGTGCAGAACGTGCAGCAGCTGCGCGATGCGCTCAAGAACACGAACAGGGGATTCGCAATCACGATCCGCCGAGGGAATGCGACGCTGGTGTTCCCGATTGGCTAGGGCCTGTAGGCTGGGGCTGGAACGCCCAGAGCCCAGCGCCCAGCAGCTGAGCCTGGTTTACAGGCGCATGCACGTGCACGACACTCGCTAGCGTGTCTGCTATCTCGCGGCGATCCGTGCGTTTTGTCCGATCGATCCTCGCCGTCGCGCTGCTGCTGCCCCTAAGCGGCTGCTATTACATGCAAGCCTTCAGCGGGCAGATGGAGATCCTTGCGAAACGCCAGCCGATCGCGAAGGTGATCGCGCATCCGGCAACCGAGCCAACGTTGCGCGAGCGGCTGGAGTACGTGCAGGCAGCGCGCGAGTTCGCCTCGCGCGAGTTGGGCTTGCCGGATAACGGCAGCTATCGCAGCTATGCGGATCTGCAGCGCCCCTTCGTCGTGTGGAACGTGTTCGCCGCGCACGAGTTCTCAATCGAGCCAAAGCGCTGGTGCTTTCCGATTGCCGGCTGCGTCGTCTACCGCGGCTATTTCAACGCAGACATGGCGCGCGCGTACGCGCGACGTCTCGAGCGCAGAGGTTATGACGCTGCCGTCGGGGGCGTCGTGGCGTACTCCACGCTCGGACATCTCGACGATCCCGTCCTCAGCACGATGCTCAAGTGGGACAACGTGCAGCTCGCTGCGACGCTATTTCACGAGCTGGCACATCAAGTCGTTTACGTCCCTGGCGATTCGGACTTCAACGAGGGTTTCGCGACCGTCGTGGAAGAGGCCGGGCTCGAGCGCTGGCTGAGGTCGCGCGGCGAGCTGCACCAGCTCGAGAGTTGGCGGCAACAGCGCGCTCGTGCTCGCCAGTTCATCGCTTTGCTGTTACGCACGCGCGAGCGTCTGAAGACGCTTTACGCGTCCGATCTTCCGCCCGAGGAGATGCGGGCACGGAAGCAATACGAATTCGGTGTGTTGAAAGTCGAATACGAGCAGCTCAAGCGCGAGTGGGGAGGCTACCCAGGGTACGATGCCTGGTTCGCACGCACGCTGAACAACGCGCATCTGGTTTCCGTCGCGACCTACCACGGCTGTGTCCCGCGTCTGCGCCGCGTGCTCGATTCGCTAGGCGGCGACCTGGAGAAGTTCTACTCAGAGATGAAAGCGCTCAAAGGTCCGCAGGGTGCTGAACAGCGGGCGCGGCTGTGTCGAGGGGAGTGAAAGCAGTTTCTGGGCTCTGGGCGAGGACGCATAGCCCTTCCCTACTCCCGCGCGTTGGCTGATGCCTCTGGCCTGCAGCCCCATGCCCAAAGCACGTTACACTCGCGCGCATGAAGACTTACCTCGTCGGTGGTGCTGTTCGGGATGAGCTGCTCGGCTTGCCTGTGAGCGAGCGGGACTGGGTCGTCGTGGGTGCGCGGCCGGAAGATCTGACGAGCCGAGGTTACACTCCCGTCGGCAAGGATTTCCCGGTGTTCTTGCATCCCGAGACCAAGGAGGAGTATGCGCTCGCGCGCACCGAACGCAAGGTCGGCCCGGGGTATCACGGTTTCGAAACGCGTTTCTCTCCCGACGTGACGCTCGAGCAGGATCTCGAGCGGCGCGATCTGACCATCAATGCGATGGCGCGCGATCCTGAGACAGGCGAGCTGATTGATCCGTTTGGGGGACAACGCGATCTGGAGGAACGCTGGCTGCGTCATGTCTCGCCTGCCTTCGTCGAAGATCCCCTACGCGTGTTGCGGGTCGCACGCTTCGCCGCACGTTTTGCGCCACTCGGATTTCGCGTTGCACCGGAAACGCTTGCATTGATGCGACAGATCGCGGCCGGCGGCGAGCTCGATGCGCTCGTGCCCGAGCGCGTGTGGCAGGAAACACAGCGTGCGCTCGAGATGCCCGCGCCGCGCGCGTTCTTCGAGGTGCTGCGCGAGGCGCATGCGCTCGCCGTGATCTTTCCAGAGATCGATGCGCTCTTCGGCGTGCCGCAACCGGAGCAATGGCATCCGGAGATCGACTCCGGCGTTCATACCATGATGGTGCTCGATGAGGCGTGCAAGCTGAGCAGCGATCCGGTGGTGCGTTTTGCAGCGCTGACGCACGATTTGGGCAAGGCGAGCACGCCGAAGGACGAGCTACCGAGCCATCGCATGCACGATGTGCGCGGCGTGCCGATCATCGAGAAGCTCTGCGACCGATTGCGCGTGCCGAATGCTTATCGCGAGCTTGCCGTGCTGGTTGCGAAGCATCACTTGACTGCCCATCGCGTCGAGGAGCTTCGTCCATCGACCGTGCTAGAGCTACTGGAAAGCCTCGATGCCTTTCGCCGTCCCGATCGCTTCGAATGTTTTGTGCTCGCGTGCGAGGCAGACGCACGCGGAAGGTTGGGATTCGAGCATCGCGATTATCCGCAAACCATGTTCCTGCTGCGCGCGCGCGAAATCGCAGCGCGCGTCAAACCTGACGAAACGCTTGAAGGCTTGACCGGCGAGCAGATCCGCGAGCGGTTACGACAGAAGAGGATCGCCGCGCTTGCAGCGATGAAAAAGACTTAGAGGCTGTAGACTGTAGGCCGTAGGATGCGGGGCCGTGCGACCTACAGTCGGCACGCGATACGTATTCCCTGGGGCTTGGGGGCTTGGGTCACGGGATGCGCGAACGCACGCCTAATACCCATTGCCTACAGCCCACAGCCTCATAAAGTCGCTGCAAGATCGCGAACTGCAAATCCGCGCAGTGGGTGCGAAAAGTTCTTGCCGAGCCCGATCACTTTGAAGCGTTCACCCATCTCGCCCGGCAATGTAAGCAGCATTGCTTGGCGTGCCAGCTGCATGCGGGCAGTCAGATCGTTCTCGGGCAAGGCAGCGATGAACTGCTCGATGCCGTTGCCGATCAAGAAGTGCGCTTGGGTGGTGAAGCCGATGACGCTCAGGCCCGCCGCCACGGCAGCTTCGGCGACTGCTGTGAAGTCGACCCAGGCGCCGATGTCTTGCACGCCCACGTTGATGAGTGGGTTGTCGTGGAAGCGATGTCGATAATGACAAAGGAGCGTGCCGTCGCGGCGCTCGGCACGGTAGTACTGAGCGCGCGGCAAGCCGTAATCGATGAAGAAGGCCACTCCCTGCTCGATGGCGTTGGCGAGACTCGCGATCCAGTCGTGCAAGCGCAGATTGACCTCTGAGCTGTAGCCATCGGGGAACGGCGCCTCCAATTGATGCTCGATCGCACGTACCGCGCGCTCGAGCGTCTCGTCCGCTCGCACCTCGGACCAATCGAGCCCTCCCAATTGCCAGGTGACGCCGATTGCGTTCACGTGATCCTTGCGGATGCGGAAGCGATGCACCGGCAACGCGTCGAGCACTTCATTCGCGAGCACGACGCCGCGAAAGTCCTGCGGCCAGGCATCGAGCCAATGCACGCGCCCGCAAGCATCCGGCACAAACTGCGCGATGCGCTCGCGCTGACGCTCGCGTAGATCCGCGCTCACTTCCAGGATGAGATACTGGCGTGGCAAGCGATTCTGCGCTTGCAGCGCTTGCAGGATGTCAGCAGCCATGGCGCCCGAGCCGGCGCCGATCTCCAAGATGTCCGCCGGACCGAGCTGCTCGAGCACCTCGATGCATTGGTTGGCCAGGCAGCGGCTAAAGAGCGGCGAAATTTCCGGTGCGGTGATGAAATCACCGGCTTCACCGAACTTCGTGGCACCTGCGCTGTAATAGCCGAGTCCTGGCTCGTACAAAGCCAGCTCCATGAAACGCTCGAAGCTGATCCAGCCGTCGTGCGCATCGATCTCTTGGCGAATGCGCTCGACCAGGCGCGCCGAGTGCTCGGCTTGCTCGGGCGTCAAAGGAGGCAGCGAGGTGGAGACGGACATACAAGAGGTTACTGGCTAGGCAATGGATCGATGGGCTGCGGCATGCGCGCCAGCGCGCACGTGGTGCAGTCCCCTCCCCGCGACGCAAGACCAGCACAGCATACGCGAGTGCGGCGCACGATGGGCGGCGGGTTGGAGATGATGCGATTCTGCAAAATGTACCATCGTGATGGTCCGCCTTCGTCGCCTTCAGGCATGAGACTGTATATTCGCTCACGATCCGCGGTCAGCGGCCAATGTCAGTAGCCGTAGACTTTGCCATCGTAGCCCTGTTCGATAACCAGCGAAGCTCATGAGCACTCTCGTCGACCACGTTGTCCTGATCACTGGCGCTGCGCGGCGCATCGGCGCCGCGCTTGCGCGCGGATTTCATGCCGAAGGCGCCCGTGTGGCGATCCACTATCATCGCTCCGCATCGCATGCCCACGCGCTGTGCGAAGAGCTGAATCGCGCGCGAGCGGGCTCGGCGATCGCGATTCAGGCGGACTTGCTGCACTTCGCCGCGCTCACGCAAATCGTCGAGCGCGTGATCGACGCTTTCGGACGTCTGAGCATTCTCATCAACAACGCGTCCACCTTCTATCCCACGCCGATCGGACAGATCACCGCCGCACACTGGGACGATCTCGTCGGCACGAATTTGAAAGCTCCGCTGTTCTTGTCCCAGGCCGCAGCACCCGCACTGCGCGAAGCACGCGGCTTGATCCTGAACATGATCGACATTCACGCGCAACGGCCGTTACCGACACATCCGGTGTACTCCAGCGCGAAAGCAGGCTTGGCCATGCTGACGCGTTCGCTCGCACGCGAGCTCGCGCCGGAAGTGCGGGTCAATGGCATCTCCCCCGGTCCGATCCTGTGGCCTGATGGCGGCATCGATTCCGCGCTCAAGCAAGAAATCATCTCGAAGACGTTACTCAAGCGCCAAGGCGCGCCCGAGGACATCGTGCGGACTGCGCTGTTCTTCGCGCGCGAGGGCACGTATGTGACGGGACAGATTCTTGCGGTGGATGGAGGACGGAGCGTCGGCTGGTGATGCTGGCTGGAGGCCGGAGGCTCGGGACGGGGCGTGCGTCCAGTGTCTGCGGGGCTACGGACTAGAGGCTGACGTGCACAAGCTCGTGGTCCTTCTCGTCGAATGCTTCCCACAGCTCACGCATCGTCTTGCGCTCAGTCGGATGCACGAGGTCGGGAGCGAGATCGGCCAGCGGCTTGAGCATGTAGGCGCGCTTCACCAGGTCCGGTCGCGGCAAGACGCAACCGGCCTCAGTGGAGACGCGATCGCCATACAACAGGATGTCCAGGTCCATGGTACGAGGGCCCCACTTGGGTGCATCTGCCGGCCGATCGCATTGTCTTTCGATCGCCCGCAGCCGCTCGCGCACGCGCGCCACCGGTTCGTCGGTCGAGAAGGCGACGACCAGATTGACGAAATCCTCACCCTCGAAGCCGACAGATCGATTCCGGTATGCAGGCGAGACGCGCAGTGTCGGATACGCGCGTCGCAGCAACTCGAGCGCACGAGGGAAATAACGCTGCGGCTCTATGTTGCCGCCGGCGGCAACATAAACGTCGACCATAGGGGCATAAACGTCGACCATAGGGGTGATCTCTTCGATCGGCCTCGGGATTCCAGCGCGAAGCTCTCGCTGCAAAGTGCTCGCTACAGCCTCTTTACGATGCTGGTAAGTAGTCTTCGCGTCGACGCTCGATCTCCACACCCACATCGCGCGAAAAGCGTATCGCGCCTCGTTTGTTCACACGCACCTTGACCCAGCTCACGTCGAACTCCGTCACGACCAGCTCGGCGATGCGCTCCGTCAAAGTCTCGACGAGGTGAAACTGCGACTCGCCGACAAAGGCGAGGATGCGCTTGGCGACCTTCTTGTAGTCGATCGTGTCTTCGATGCGATCAGTGGCCGCCGCCTTGCGAATATCGGCCGCCATCTCCAGGTCGATCACAACGGTCTGCTTGACGCGCCGCTCCCACTCCCAAATACCCACGACACATTCGACAGTGAGCGCGCTAAGGAAAATCTTGTCCATGTAGAGGCTGGGGCTGGAGATCGGAAACCGGGCTGGAAAACTCGGGGCTATATCGGCTCGAAACCCGTGAAGGATACCGCACCCGGGGACAGGAGGCTGGAAACCAAGCAGCGCTCCTCGATCCGAGCACTCACGCGTCCCGAGGTCCGAGCTCTGAGCCAACAGCGTCTGCGCGCTCCGCGCACGGGGGTTGCAACGTATCCAGCGGCCAACGCGCCGTCGCGCGAATCTCAAGACCGTCGCATTGACCAGCCGCCAGACGGCGATAACCCGCGTACGCGATCATCGCGGCGTTGTCGGTGCAGAACTCCGGTCGCGGATACATCACCCGCACACCAAGGCGTTGTCCGAGCTCGCTCAGCTCGGTGCGCAACTTACGGTTGGCCCCCACGCCGCCTGCGACGACGAGCGTTTCGAGACCCGTTTGGCGTAATGCCCGCTCGCACTTGCCGACGAGCGTCTCGACCACCGCGTCTTGAAATTCGCGTGCCACATCTGCGCGCGTCTGCTCATCGAGCGTGAGCCCTCGTGTTGCGACCACGACTGCGGTCTTGAGCCCGCTGAAGCTGAAATCGAGGCCAGGTCGATCGAGCATCGGGCGCGGGAAGCGAAATCTTCCCGACCGGCCGCTGTCGGCGAGCCTCGCGAGCGCAGGCCCGCCTGGATACGGAAGCCCGAGGAGCTTGGCCGTCTTGTCGAACGCTTCGCCGGCAGCATCGTCAACGGACGTGCCGATGATCTCGTACTCGCCTATTCCCGCCACCGTGGCCAGCAAAGTATGACCGCCTGACACGAGCAGAGCGAGAAACGGAAATTCCGGCGCCTCGGCCTCGAGCATCGGCGCCAGCAAATGGCCCTCCAAGTGGTGCACCCCGATCGCCGGCCGGCTCCAGGCGAACGCAAGGCTTCGGGCGACCGATGCGCCCACGAGCAGCGCGCCGATCAAGCCGGGACCTGCTGTGTACGCCACGCCAGAAATATCGTTCGGTCTCGCCCCTGCATCCCTCATTGCCGCATCGATCAGCGGCAAGAGCTTCTGGACGTGGTCGCGCGAGGCGAGCTCAGGCACGACACCGCCATACTGGGCATGCAGCGGGACCTGGCTGTAAAGCCGATGCGCCACGAGCCCGCGCTCGCTGTCGTATAGCGCGGCGGCGGTTTCGTCGCAGGAGGTTTCGATGCCGAGAACGAGCATGGGTTGGGCAGATTGAAATTCGAGCGCAAAGGCACAGATATGGGCGTGTCGCACCGCTTTTCTACCGGTTTGCGCGGCTGGGGCTCATCCCACAGGCCCCTCCCGCGCTTGAGCCTCGAGAAGCAGCTCAGTATACTTCTCGTTTCTCTGCCTGCCCCATGTCGTGGGCGGGCTTTTTTAACACTCACGTGTAACGACTGGCCTGCAGTTTCTGTGGTCGAGGTTTGTGTAGGGAAACGTTAGAGGTTCTATGCCGAGTATTCGCGTCCGAGAAAACGAGTATTTCGATGCCGCCCTGCGGCGCTTCAAGCGTGCTTGTGAGAAAGCTGGGATTCTGACTGAGCTCAGGCGACGCGAATACTACGAAAAGCCGACCCAGGAACGGAAACGGAAGAAGGCTGCAGCGATCAAGCGCCATCTGAAGCGTCAGGCGCGCGAAGCAGCGATGATGCAGGCTGCTCACATGCGCCGGCGCTGATTCGCGCAGCGCGTGACCGCCGGTCACTCCAACCATGTAGGATCGGCGAGCGTTTGATCGAATCGACATGTTTTCTCGAGATCGCGGCGCCTTCAGGGCGCCGTGTTCGTTTAATCTTCCAGGAAATTCCGTTTCGCGTCCGCGCAACGATCCAGCGAGGTCCAGCTCATGTCTAGCCTCAAAGAACGCATCACCGAAGACATGAAGAATGCCATGCGCGCGAAGGACACCGAGCGCCTGAGCACGATCCGCATGATTACCTCCGCGATCAAGCAGCGCGAGGTCGACGAGCGCATCACGCTCGACGATGCGCAGGTGCTGGCCGTGATCGAGAAGATGATCAAGACGCGCAAGGAATCGATCGCCCAGTTCAGGAAGGGCGGTCGCGAAGACCTCGCCGCCAAGGAGGAGAAGGAAGTCGAGCTGCTGCAGAGCTACCTGCCAGAGCAACTGTCCGAGGCCGAGATCGAGAAGATCATCGCCGACGCCATCGCTCAGACCGGCGCGAGCAGCATCAAGGACATGGGCAAGGTCATGGCCCTCGTCAAGCAGCAGGCGCAAGGTCGTGCGGACATGAGCGCGGTCAGCGCGAAAGTGAAGGCGAAGCTCGGCGCTTAGCGCTGCTTCCGTCGCGAAAGCCTCCGGCGCAGTGGCCGCGCCGGAGGTAACCGAGCCGTCCGCAAAAGCATTTCACGACAGAAATCCCCCCGTTTCGCGTCGGCAGACGGGCCAGACGCGCTGCGAGCCTGACCTGCCGCCGGCCTCTGAAGGGCTCAGCGTTCCCAATCAGAAGCTCTATTGTCGGAGCGCAGGGCAAGCCTTGCCACAGGCGGTCCTGCCACGGCACTTGCCGACAGGCCCTCCTGTCCGCAGTTCGAGCCAGGTATTCTTCTCCGTCGGTCCACAACCGCAGAGCCTTAGTCTGTAGCCTGTCGCCCTGCTCCGTGTCCCGCATCCCTCAACACTTCATCAACGAGCTCATCGATCGAGTCGACGTCGTCGAGCTCATTGGCAGCCGTGTGCCGTTGAAAAAACAGGGCAAGGAATTCAAGGCGTGCTGCCCGTTCCACAACGAGAAAACGCCCTCCTTCACCGTGGTGCCGGACAAGCAGTTCTATCACTGCTTCGGCTGCGGTGCGCATGGCACGGCGATCGGCTTCCTGATGGAGTACGACCGCATGAGCTTCCTCGAAGCCGTCGAGGAGCTCGCCGAGCGCGTCGGTATGGAGCTGCCGCGCGAAGCGCAGCCACAAGGGGCGCGCAGCTCCGCCACCGAGGCGCTTTTCAACACGCTGAGCAGGGCGACCCAGTTCTACCGCCAGCAGCTCGCGCAATCTGAACGTGCTCGCGAGTACCTCAAGCGCCGGGGACTGACCGGCGAGACGGCTGCGCGGTTCGCGCTGGGCTACGCACCGGACGCATGGGACGCGCTGCTCAAGCACATGGGCCAGTCGGAGCTCGAGCGCGCGCGTCTTCTGCAAGTCGGCCTGATCGTCGAGCGCGCCCGTAGAGCCGGTGCGGATGAATCGTCCGGATACTATGATCGCTTCCGCGATCGCGTGATGTTCCCGATTCGAGATGCCCGCGGACGTACACTCGGCTTCGGCGGACGGATACTCGACAAGGGTGAGCCCAAGTACCTCAACTCGCCCGAGACCGAGCTCTTTCACAAGGGCCGGGAGCTTTACGGCCTGTACGAGGCCCGGCAGGCATCACGCACCCTGTCGCGCATTCTCGTGGTCGAGGGCTACATGGACGTCGTGCGGCTTCACCAAGCCGGCATCACCTATGCCGTCGCCACCCTTGGCACCGCGACCACACCCGAGCACCTGGCACGCATCTTTCGTATCTGCAACGAGGTTGTGTTCTGTTTCGACGGCGATCGTGCTGGGCGCGCGGCAGCGTGGCGCGCGCTAGAGAACGCGCTGAGCCAGGTGCGCGACGGGCGGCAGATCCGATTCTTGTTCCTCCCCGAAGGGCACGATCCCGACTCGCTCGTGGGCGAAGAAGGCAAGGAGCGGTTCGAAGCGCGCGTGCAGAATGCGATGCCGCTGTCAGAGTACTTTTTGAAACACCTTAGTTCTCAGGTGGACATGAGCACTCTCGACGGCCGTGCGCGCCTTGGCGAGCTGGCCAAGCCCCTCATCGAGCGGATTCCAGCTGGTCTCTACCGGGAGCTCCTGGCCGATGAGGTGGCCAAGGTCGTGGGAATCGATCGCTCGAGGTTCACCAAGAGCTTGGGGGTGGATGAACTAAAGGCCCCAAAATCCATCAAATCGATGCCCGCACGGGTACGTCCGGCGAGCGGAGGACGACGGAACCTGGTTCGCCAGGCGATCCACTTGCTCGTACATTACCCGCAGATCGCCGACAGCGCGCCCGACGTCGAGGGGATCGCCAACTTGGACAAACCCGGAATTCCGCTGCTCTTGGAGCTGCTCGACAGCCTCAAAGCGCAGCCGTGCGGCACAACTGGAGCGTTGCTTGAACGGTGGCGTGATCGCCCCGATGTTAAGCATCTGTCGAAGCTAGCCGCATTGGAATGTCACATTCCAGACGCCCAGGGCGCCGCGAAGGAGTTGGCCGGGGCACTTCGGCAGCTGGCCGACGAAGGAGCTTTTGTGCGGCGCGAGCAGTTATTAAGTAAACACGTTCGAGAAGGCTTGAGCGAGGCCGAAAAGGCGGAGCTGCAAGCCTTATTGCTGCGCAAGCCGGCCGCGAGGTCGCCGTGAGCCGGGCCGCCTCCGAACGCGGTGCAGCCGGTGCGACCAGCATGTGCGCGCTGGACGACAATCAACCTAGCGCTGGCATGCCGTAGAAGTTAAACTGCGCGGTCTTTTTAAGCCCGTCGCCCCAAACCCTGAGGGCCTCCACCTTGAGCAAGACTTTGGCACCGAGAAAGGAATCCAACCAGATCGCGGATGAACGTCAGTCGCAGCTGAAGCTGCTGATCGCCCGTGGCAAAGAACAAGGGTATTTGACATATGCTGAGGTAAACGACCACCTACCGAGCGAGATCGTCGATCCTGAGCAGATCGAAGATATCGTCAACATGATCAACGACATGGGCATTCCGGTGTACGAAAAGCCACCGGAAAGCGAAGCCTTGTTGTTGAGCGAGCCGGTGGTGGCGGACGATGAGGCTGCAGAGGAAGCGGCAGCCGCGCTGGCGACCGTGGATGCGGAGTTCGGCCGCACGACCGACCCGGTGCGCATGTACATGCGCGAGATGGGCACGGTCGAGCTGCTCACGCGCGAAGGCGAGATCCGCATTGCGAAACGCATCGAGGAAGGCCTCGACGCGGTCCGAAGCGCTTTGTCCGCCTATCCGCTGACCTACGAGTATCTCTTGAACGCCTACGAGCAGGTGAAGGCCGGCCAGGGACGCCTGGTCGACATCATCACCGGCTTCATCGATCCGAACGCGCCGGATGAGATCGCCGCGCCGGTCAACCCCAAGCTAGCGGCGGATGCCAAGGACGCCGACGGCGACGAGGAAGAGGAAGTCGACAGCGCGGAGGATGACGAGCCGCTCGAGAGCGGCCCGGATCCGGAAGAGGCCGCGCGCCGCTTCGCGTCGCTGCAGAAGCTCTATCCGCAGTACGTGAAGGCGCTCGATGAGAAGGGCAGCAAGGATCCCAAGACGCAGAAGATCCGCAAGAAGATCTCGGCCGAGTTCATGGAGCTGAAGCTCGCGCCGAAGATGTTCGATGCGCTCATCGCGCAGCTGCGCGAGCACGTCTCGGAGATCCGCAACATCGAGAAGCAGGTGATGGCCTTGTGCGTGCGCGATGCAGGCATGCCGCGCAAGGACTTCATCGCGACGTTCCCCAAGAACGAGACCAACCTCAAGTGGCTCGACAAGCACATTCGTGCCAAGCGCAAGCACTCCGCGGCGCTCGCGCGCTTGCGTGAGGAGATCGAGAAGCAGCAGATCAAGCTGCAGCAGCTCGAGCAGCGCGTGCACCTGCCGATTGCCGAGGTCAAGGAAATCAACCGCGAAGTCGCGGTGGGCGAGGCCAAGGCGCGTCGCGCGAAGAAAGAGATGGTCGAGGCGAACCTGCGCCTCGTGATCTCGATCGCGAAGAAGTACACGAACCGCGGCCTGCAGTTCCTGGACCTCATCCAGGAGGGCAACATCGGCCTCATGAAGGCGGTGGACAAGTTCGAGTACCGCCGCGGCTACAAGTTCTCGACGTACGCGACGTGGTGGATCCGCCAGGCGATCACACGCTCCATTGCGGACCAAGCGCGCACGATCCGCATCCCTGTGCACATGATCGAGACGATCAACAAGCTGAATCGCATCTCGCGTCAGATGCTGCAGGAGATGGGTCGCGAGCCGACACCCGAGGAGTTGGCGGCGCGCATGGAGATGCCGGAGGACAAGGTCCGCCGCGTGCTCAAGATTGCGAAGGAGCCGATCTCGATGGAAACACCGATCGGCGACGACGAGGATTCGCATCTTGGGGACTTCATCGAGGACACCTCGGTCGAGTCACCGATCGAGGCCGCGACGATGGAGTCGTTGCGCGAGACCACGCACGCCGTGCTTGCCGGCCTGACGCCGCGCGAAGCCAAGGTGTTGCGCATGCGGTTCGGCATCGACATGAACACCGACCACACGCTCGAAGAAGTCGGCAAGCAGTTCGACGTCACGCGCGAGCGCATCCGCCAGATCGAGGCGAAGGCGCTGCGCAAGCTCCGTCATCCGAGCCGCAGCGAGCAGCTGCGTAGCTTCTTGATGGACGACTGACGGATTGGCCACACCGGCCAACGAAAAAGCCGAGGCACGCGTGCCTCGGCTTTTTTTTGGCAGTCACCCCCTCCCTGACCCTCCCCCGCAAGCGGGGGAGGGATTGAGGAAGGGGAATCGCTCCTGCCGCCCCGCTTGCGAGAGAGACATCAGGAGTTGTTCCCTCCCCCGCTTGC
>Ga0207874_1000605_pt1 | contig 50759 bp, 47 predicted proteins | sample HigsolmetaAR201D_FD_184833 | JGI IMG/M metagenome (GOLD analysis project Ga0207874, IMG submission 184833) | Ionic liquid and high solid enriched microbial communities from the Joint BioEnergy Institute, USA - AR20-1-D (SPAdes) (version 2) ...
CATGCCGATGTCAACGCGGCTAGAAACATTGCACGGGCGGCTGTCATACCGCCTATTGTCTCGGAGACGCCTGCGGGCGTCGCGCCAGGGACAAGCCCCCGCCTTTAGGCGTGGGGTCTATGACCTTCTCACATCCGTCGCCGGTCTTGTTCGCCTCCGATCACCCAAGTTTACGCCATCGCTGAGTTCCGGTTACGAATGAAAGCACGCGATGGCGCAACCCTGCGCGCCGGTCTGCGTATACCATTATGAAGAACCGGCGTGCGTTTACACCGGGATATGGAAGGCGAAAAGGAGGCAGACCATGCAAAAGCGACTGTACCGTTCGAGAACGGACCGGATGATCGCGGGTGTGTGCGGTGGCATTGGCGAATACTTCGGTATTGACCCAACTGTCGTGCGTCTGGCGGCGGTTCTACTGGCGATGGCTGGCGGCCCCGGACTGCTTCTCTACATCATTCTGGCAGTCATCATCCCTGAAGAGCCGGTCGGTTACGAGAAACCCAAGAACGAGCCCCACGAATAACCGGCTGCCATATTGTGTGCGTAAAACGAACACAGGCGCTGCTTTTGCCGAGCGCGCCTGTGTTTGTTTCGCATTTGCGTCGGCGCTCTAGCGCTGGCCCAGCGATTGCAGCAGGTCGAGGGTAAGTTCGTCCAGTGAAGCGATCTGCACGTCTGCCAGCGCCAGCACATCCGGCGCGAGCGGGAAATTGGGGCTGGGCGCGGCGATCACGATCATGCCCGCGGCGTGGAGCGCGCGCACGCCGTTGCCCGAATCCTCGATGCCGGCGCAATGTTCCGGCGCGACGCCCAGTTGTCGCGCGGCTTCCAGATAAATATCCGGGTGTGGTTTGCCGCGCGCCATATCGTCGCCGAATACCATGACTTCGAAAACCTTATCCAGACCGGTTGCCTGCGTCACATGCCGGATAACCGCCGTCGGCGAACCGGATGCCAATGCAACCCGATAGGCTGAAGCCGCGCGGTGGACGGCCTCGACTGCGCCGGGCAGGACCGGCAGATGGGCATCCAGCCGCTTCAGCACCAGCCCGGTTACTTCGGTCATGATGCGGTCCAGCGGCATGTCGCCAAGCTCCAGCCGTTCCCGCATGACCTCGGCCCATTCGATGGTGTTGCGGCCCATGCAGGCCCGCTGGTCATCGTCGGTCCAAGATTTGCCCAGATTACCGGCCCATTCGATACGGGCTTCCAGCCAGTAATCCTCCGACGCGACGAGCACGCCGTCCATATCGAAAATGACAGCTTCAAGCGGCATAACGGCTCCTGAGGGTGGGCGAGGCAGGCAAATCAGTACAGGTCAGGCCGCCGATCTTCAAAGACCGGGATGCGCTGGCGAATATCGCTCACGGCGTCCATCTCGATCTCGGCCGTCAGCAGCAGCGGCTGCTCGCCGGCTTCGATGACGATCTTTCCCCATGGATCGACAATCATGGAATGGCCGGCGAAGGTTGTATCGCCGGTTTCGCCGACCGCATTGACCGCGACAATGTAACACTGGTTCTCAATCGCGCGCGCCTGCAACAGCGTGCGCCAGTGCTCGACGCGCGCCAGCGGCCATTCGGCGGGAATGATGATCAGCCGCGCGCCATCGACCGCGTAGTGGCGGAACAATTCGGGAAAGCGCAGGTCATAGCAGATGGCGAACGCCGTCCGTCCCCAGGGCAGGTCCAGCGCCAGCGTCGACTCGCCGGGTTCAAGCCAGCGATCTTCGTCAAACAGGCGGAACAGGTGAATTTTGCGATAGACGCCCAGCACTCGCCCTGCCGGGGAAATAAAAGGCGCGCTATTGAAGACGCCCGTGCCTCGCTTTTCCAGCAGCGACCCGACCATGCTGATTTTGTGCTGCGCCGCCAGCGCGCTGATTTCTGCGAACAACCCGGCATTGATGGCGGTTGCCAGTTCCTGCCCGCGCGACAGGGCATAGCCGGTGGACCACAGTTCGGGAAAGACGACGATGTGCGAACCGCGTCGCGCCGCTTCAGCCGTCCACTCGGATACCAGCGCGAAGTTCTTCTGCGGTTCGCCCAGAATAATTTGCATCTGCCCAAGGGAAATGTTCAGTTTGGCCACAATCGCTTCTCCGGCGCTATTCGCGGATATACAACACCTGTTCGCGCCACAGATCGCAAATCGCCTGCACGATTTCGTTTTCCGTCATGCCGGTTGTGTCGAATTCCTCGACGCCGGGCGCTTTGCGGATCGCCCACTCGCGCTTGAGATGGCCGACGGCGATGGCTCGTTCCGCCGGGTTGTGGTAGCGCGCACCCAGAGCCAGATGCACGCGCTGTAACACGGCGTCGAGTGAGGCGACGAGGCAAATGACCTGGCCCGTGTCGCTCAGGCGCGGCAGGTAGTCACTGTGCAGCAGCGTCTGCCCGCTGACCAGAATGACCGCGCCGCGATAGAGCATCAGTTCCTGAACGACTTCGGCTTCGAGCGTTTTCAGCCGGGCCTGTCCAAAGCGGAGACGGATTTCGTCGATCGGCAGATCGGCCCGTTCTTCCAGACGCGTCTCGAAGTTGACAAACGGCATACCGAGCGTCTGGGCGATGCGACGCGCGACCACGACCTGATTGGGGCCGATATAGCCGGTCAGGATCAGATTGCGGTCAGAGGGTGGAATGGCTTCGATCATCGGGACCAACCGGGAAAGGCTTTATCGAGGACTTCGGGGAGTTCCAGCAGGCTGTGAATGATGCTATCTGGTTGGATATCGCCGTTCAGGACTTGCGGGCGGCGGTACGAGGTACGCAGCACCGCGTACAACCCGGCCGCTTTGGCCCCGCCGATGTCCGCCTCGATGTCATCGCCGACGAACACGGTTTCTTCGGGCGCGGTTCCGAGGCACTCGAGTGCGACCTTGAAGATCGACGGATGCGGTTTCAGGTAGCCGACGTCGGCGGCTGAAAACCGGCATTCCTCGAAGAACGGCAACAGCCCATAGGCTTCCAGTTCGATGTCCCGCGCCCACATGGGCTGGTAGGCGTTGGTGATCAGTCCCAGCTTCAGCCCCTGATCGCGCAGGTGCTGCAACATCTCTATCACTTCCGGGAAGGGGCCGCAACCTTCAACCGTGCCCCAGCGATACGCTTCCATGCACAGCCGCTCGTCGAGCACGTGCTCCGGCACGCCCAGAGCAAGCGCGGCCTGCACCAGATCGCGGGCCATGTTCGGCGCGCGCAGGTCTTCACGGGCCATTTCCCAGGCGCGACGCGACCGGCTGCGAAACGCTTCCACATAGGCCTGTGCGTCCTCCAGCGCGTGGCGCTCGCGAATCAACGCGATCACGCCTTCAAGCTGCCGCGCCTGACGCCGTTCCCAGTCATCATTGACGCCGCTCCAGTCGATCAGCGTATCGTCCAGATCAAATACAACCGCTTTTAACATTACAACCCCAACTTACTTCCCAATAGACGCTCCGCGCGCATGGCGCGCCAACCGGGCTGAACGGCCCTCTGGACCTTCGCCCGTAATCACGCAATGCGGCCGAGCGCTGCGTCAGATGACTGGCTCTTCAGCCCGCAGTACCAGCAGCGTGTTGTCCAGACCTTCGCGATAGGTTGGAAACTGTGGCGTCCAGCCCAGCACCTCGCGGGCGCGCTGGTTGCTGGCGCGTACCGAGAGGTTGCCGACGGTGATCGTCTCACGCGCGGGCAGAATGCGCGCCAGCAAGCTCTGGCCGCCAGATGGCGCGGGCAGGTGCATGCTCTCCGCCAGATAGCCGATGAAGTCCACCGCGCTGGCAGGCTGGTTGTCGACGATATTGAGGATCTTGCCCGCCGGTTTCGTCTGCAGGGCCAGCAAAATGGCGCGCGCCAGATCGTCCTGATGGATCCAGTTCGCAAGGACGCCCGGATCGCCCGCCGCGACCGAGTCTCCGGCGATCAGGCGGTCGCGTACTGCCACCGTTTCGGCGGCGTGCGGCCCGTAGACGTAACCGGCGCGCAACACACAGGCCGGAATGCTGCTATTGAGCACGGCCTGCTCGGCGGTCAGCGCCGCCCGGATAACCGGATGGTTCGCGTTTTCGTGGTTTGGCGGTGTGTCTTCGCTGGCCGGCTGATCGCCTGTGTTGCCGTAGACAAAGGCGTAACTGACCATGACCAGAAACTTGACGCCGGCTTCTTCGGCGGCCGCGACGGTCGCGCGCGTGCTGTCCTCGATCAGCGGCAGAAACTTGTCCCACTGCGGGTCAATATGCGGGATGTGGTTCGCAAGCTGCGGCGTGAGATGAACGACTTCGGTCGCCTGGGCGGCCTGGATCGCGCTGCGGATCTCCCCGGCGCGCAGATTATCGGGATAGGCCGGAAGGCCGCCGACCTGACGGAACAACTGTGCCGACGCCAGCCCATCTACCGCGCCGGTTACGGCATAACCCGCTGCAATCAAGCGACGTGCTACTTCCCGGCCAAGGCCGCCGGATGCGCCGGTAAGAAACACAGAGGTCTGCGAGGCAGGGGTATCAGCCATAGTTCCGCCTTTGATTGCTATTCATCTCGGAAAGACTGGCGGAGATTATGCCATTTCCCATCATGAGAAGCAATCGCGGGCCGCACGTCGTTATAATCCGTTTGGCTTCCAGCTCGATGATCGAGTATAATCTCAGAACGAATGTTCTAGCAGGCGGATGGGTGGATGGCGACAAAAACGCGTTCTCGCTGGGTATGCCAGGAATGCGGCAAGCAGTCACTCCGGTACATGGGGCGCTGCCCAAGCTGCGGTGAATTCAACACAATGGTCGAGGAAATCATTGAAGTCAGCCGGCCCGGAGCGCGCGCCATGCAGCCGCGCGTCGTGCTGCCCAACTCTGCCCCGCAGCGGCTGACCGAGGTCAACACTGAGGAAGGTCAGCGCCTGCTCGTGCCGATGGGCGAGTTCAACCGTGTGCTCGGCGGCGGCATTGTGCCGGGCAGCATTATTCTGATCGGCGGCGAGCCGGGGATCGGCAAATCGACGATCCTGATCCAGACATCGGCAGCGCTGGCGCAGACTGCCGGGCGGGTGCTGTATTGCAGTGGCGAGGAAAGCGCCCGGCAGATCAAGATGCGCGCCGACCGGCTGAAGCTGGAGACTGATGACCTGTTTCTGGTCACCGAGACCAACATCAAAACGATTCTCGATCACGTCTACAACATCGACCCGACGGTGCTGGTTATCGACTCGATCCAGACGATGTATACCGACGATAGCGAGTCGTCGCCGGGCAGCGTCAGCCAGGTGCGGGAATGCGCCTCGCGTCTGCAGATGCTGGCCAAAACCAGCGGCGTGAGCGTCTTTCTGGTCGGCCACGTGACCAAAGAGGGCAACATCGCCGGGCCGCGCGTGCTCGAACATCTGGTAGACACGGTGCTTTATCTGGAGGGGGACCCGTTCCAGTCGTACCGCCTGCTGCGGAGCGTCAAGAACCGTTTTGGCGCGACCAGCGAGGTCGGCGTTTTTGAGATGACCGGCATGGGTATGGCCGAAGTTCCCAATCCTTCCGAGGCGTTTCTGGCCGAGCGCGTGGTCGCCGCGCCGGGTACGGCCATCGCCGTGACGATGGAAGGGACCCGGCCCCTGCTGGTCGAAATTCAGGCGCTCACCAGCCAGACAACCTTTGGCAATCCCCGGCGCACGCCCAACGGCGTCGATTACAACCGCCTGTTGCTCATCAGCGCCGTTCTGAGCAAGCGACTCGGTCTCAAGCTGCACGAACAGGACATCTTCATCAATGTCGTGGGCGGCCTGAACGTCGATGAACCTGCTTCCGATCTGGCGATGGCGGTGGCGCTGGCATCCAGCTATTTCAACCAGCCAACGCCGGCGGACATGGCGTTCGTCGGCGAGATCGGGCTGAGCGGCGAACTGCGGACAGTCGGGCAGCTTGCGGCGCGGCTGGCGGAAGCCGCGAAACTGGGCTTCAAGCGCGTTATGACGCCGCGCCTGCGCCGTAAGGTCGTCGATGCGCCGAAGGGCTTGCAACTGGTAGAAGTGCGTAATATCGGCGAGGCGCTGGCGATTGCCGTGCCGAAAGACTAGGTGTAGGTTTCGGTCTGGACTACCGGCAGGGTAAACGACAGCGTCGCGCCCGGCCCGCGCCTGTCGGCAATCCAGATGCGGCCGCCGTGCCGCTCGACCAGTCCCTTGCAGATCGCGAGGCCAAGCCCCGCGCCTTTCTTCGCATGAGCCGTTTCGACCTGACGGAACGCCTCGAAAATGTAGTCGCGGGCTTCGTCGGGAATGCCCGGCCCTTCATCGCTGACGTCGATACGCAACCACGCGTTCTCCGGGTAAGCGCTGATGGTGATCCGGGTCGCGGGGGGCGCATGCTTGGTCGCGTTGGATACGAGGTTCACCAGAACTTGCGCGATCCGATCCCGATCGACCAGCACCCACGGCAATTCCCTGTCCACGTCGAGAATCAAGCGATGCTCCGTACACATCGCGCTGAGTTGCGCGGCGGCCGATTCAAGGACTTCTCTGAAGGCATGGGGTTCCGGCCTGATACTTAGCGTTCCGGCTTCCAGACGCGACAGATCCAGCAACTGGTCGATCAGGTCGCGCAGCTTGTCGGCTTCCTGATCGATGATTTCCAGAAAATCGCGCTGTAAGTGGGCGTCCAGCGTGATGTCGTCCGCCAGCAGCGTCGATGCGAAGCCCTTGATGGAAGCCAGCGGCGTTCGCAGTTCGTGCGACACCATGCCCAGAAACTGCAGCTTCATTTCGTCGGCTTTTTCCGCCTGCATGCGCGCCCGCTGCTCGTCGCCGAACAACTGCGCGTTCAGCACCGACAGGGCCACGCGCCGGCCAATTTCCTCCGCCAGCCGCACGTCGTCCGGCGTGTAGCGGTCGGGCAGCGACGACCCGAAGGTGATTGCGCCGAACGTGCGTCCCCGCGCCGTCAGCGGCGCGATGGTGTAGGAATGCACGTTCATGGCGCGTAAGACCTGCTGGTGTACCGGGTCCTGAATGTCGTGTGCAATCGCCGCTTCGCCAAAACGGTTATCGGTTTCTGTGAGGCCGGTGCGGATAACGCGGCCTGCGCCCCGGATGGCGTCGATACGTACCGGCGCGGTGGCGCTGGCCCGCGCGAGCAGCGTCTCAAGCTCCGGGTTGGCGTGTCGCACGCACACCCGCTCGATTTCGCCACTGGGCTGGAGCAGATCAATACAGACGTAATCGGCGAAGGTCGGGACGACCGTGCGCGCGAATTCCTGCAGCGTCACGCGAAAATCGAGCGAGTCGACCAGCGCCGCGCTGGCATCGGCCAGAAATGCCAGCCGCGCCTGCGCCGCTTCGGCGCTGCGTCGCGCCTGCCGCTCGGCTTCGTGGAGCAGCGCGCGTTCCAGCGCCTGACCGCACTGCCGCGCGACGGCAAGCAGCGTTGTGCGATTGATTTCGGAGAAGCTGCGCGCTTGCTCGAAACCGATCGCAAAGGCTCCGCGCGTCACCCCGCTCAGTTGCAGCGGAACAATGGCTCCCGCCGCGACGCCATAGGTGTGAATCATGTGGGCGTACTCAGGGAAATCCTCGACGTACCGGGCCATGTTTTCAAACCAGATCGGTTCGCCGCTCCGCACGACGGCGCTGAGCGGGTTGTCGTCGTTGACGTCGACGCGCTGAAACGCCTCGCGGAACGCCCTCGGCAGGGTGGAATGCGTCAGCAGGTGGAGCGTCTGCCCGTCGTCGCTCAGCCAGTACACGCCGCCGATATGGCCGCTCATCGTCCCGACCACCGTCGATACGATGACCTCGGCGACATCCTCGATTGTCAGCGCGTCCAGCAGCGCTTCGTTGACCGCTCTCAGCAGGCGCGCCTGCTCCTCGACCTGACGCCGTTCGGTGATGTCCTGCGCGGAGCCGACGACCGAGAGCGGTGAGCCGTCTTCGCGCCGGGTGAAAATCGTTTCGCGGCTGTGGAACCAGCGCCATTGGCCGCTGACGTTTCGCAGCCGGAACTCGACCTCGATCACATCGGCATCACCGGCGGTCGCGAAACGTTCGGCGCGGGCGCGAAAGGCGGCGATGTCTTGCGGGTGCAGGGTGGTTTCAAAGAACGATGCCTGCATCCGCTCCACCTCTTCGGGCCGGTAGCCGAGGCTGGTTTCGATTTCGCGATTGACGTAGATGACGCGATCCTGCGCCAGATCGTAGACATACACGATGTCGGGAATGGCGTTGGCGATGCGCTGGATGAGCATCTGGCTTTCCACGAGCGCATGCTCGTTGCGTTTGCGCTCGGAAATATCACGGAAGTAAACCGACAGCCCGTTTTCAGTCGGATAGATGTTGATCTCGACCCACGCATCCAGAAATTGCGAATAGGTTTCGAACTGGACGGTCGTCCGGGTTTGCATGGCGTGGTGCAGCATGTGATAAGCGGCCGTGGACGGGCCTTCGGGAAACTCGTCCCATATACATTTCCCGATTAGCGACCCGCGGTCCCGGCCCCACAGTTGTTCGGCCCGCCGGTTGACGTAAAGGAAGCGCCATTCGCGGTCAACCGTGTAAAAGGCGTCGCTGATGCTTTCAAGAATGACTTCCGTTTGCAGGCGCGCGGCCTGCTCCTGAGCCAGCTTTTCGCGCTGAAGCTGGGCGATCTGGAGCCGCGCCTCAACTCGTGCCAGCAGTTCGCGGGCTGAAAACGGTTTCGCCAGAAAGTCGTCCGCACCTGCTTCCAGACCTTCGATGCGCGTTTCTTCTTCCGCCCGCGCCGACAGCAGCATGACCGGGATGGCCTGCGTCTCCGGATCGCCGCGCAGCGCGCGCAGGAGTTCAAGACCGTCCAGCCCCGGCAGCATGACGTCGCTGATGACCATATCGGGCGGCTGTCTGCGCGCCGCTGCCAGCGCCTGCTCCCCTTCAGCCGCCAGTTCGACGATATAGCGTTCGCTCAGGAGCCGGTACAGCTCGTCCCGTATGCTGGCGTCGGGATCCACCACGAGCACGCGCGCGGCGGTTTCGCCTGCGGGCTGCGGCGTCAGCGCCGAGAATCCCGTAGTTTCGCCGGGAGTAACAGGCGTCAGGGCGTCATCATCCGGCGCTTTGGCCTGTTTGCGCCCGGCTTCCAGCGCACTCGCGTTGCTGATGGCGGAAGCTATACACCGGGCGGCCCGTTCCAGAAACGACCGGTATTCCTCATCGAGCGCCAGCCGCGCGCTGAGACCGGCGATGAAGAAGCCAGCTGGCAGAGGTTCGGTCCCGTCCGGCAGCGGAATCACCAGCGCGCGCTCAGGCGGTTCGGGCCACGGCCCTTGTGGAACCGAGGGGAAGCGCTCGGTCAGGTCGTTCAACAGCAGCGGTTCGCGGCTGGCGGCGGCTTTGGCCAGTGGCCATGCCGGTTCCTGTGCATCCAGCAGGTCAATGGTAGCAGGGCTGAAGGTTGTATCCTGAGCGATGCCCGTCGTGCCCGCCAGTTCGGCCCGGCGTCGATCCCTGCCGGTCAGATAGAGCAGGGCGAATGGCACATCCAGCGGATTTTTCGCCAGCACCCTGACGATGAGGTCACACGCTTCCTCGATTGTCTGCGCTTTGGCCGGTTCATCCGCCAGCGCGCTCAGGGTGCTCAGCCGGCGCTCGCGCAGGACGCGGTGGGTGGTCTCCGTCATCATGGTGAAGACGCCGCCAACACCGCCGGACTCGTCGAAGATCGGGCTGTTGGAGAAGGTAAAGTAGCGCTCTTCAATGAAGCCATCGCGGTTGAGCGACAGCATTTGATCGTCCGCCCCGTTCGCCACGCCTTCGCGATAGACCTGATCCAGCATCGGGCCGATGAGACACCAGATTTCCGGCCAGCAGTTGCGGCCGGGTTGGCCCATGGCCCTCGGATGTTCGGTCGCGCCCAGCATTAGCCTGCAGGCGTCGTTGTAAATCAGGTTGAATTCGGGGCCCCACCAGATCAGGGCGGGGGAACGCGAGCAGAGGCAGAGGCTGGCGGCGGTCTGAAGGCTTGGTGGCCAAACCTCCAACGGCCCGAACGGCGTCGCCGACCAGTCAGTTTCGTGCACCAGCGCGCTTATCTCGCCGCAATTAGCGAGGATGTTTGTAAGTTTCGACCTTCCGGACATGCTTTGCATCGAAAGATTCCCGGTTTAACCGATTGCTGAGACGCTAGGGTTCATGTCCTGAAGCTGTCGGCGCGTTATTTCTAAATTGCGTAATGCAATACAGTGTAACAAATTTCGCATTTACGATAAAGCAGCCGGTTTTTAAGCCGGAAGGCAAGGTGCTTATCATCTGCTCATCTGCGATGCCTCCATCCGCTCAAACGACTTGCTAAAATGAGGCGCGTTGCACATGAGTTGCCGTGGGAGGCTATGGTCGCACGGACACGAATGTCGTTACGTCGCCTGTCTTACTGGCTGGCCGGTCTGGGGCTGGCAGCGGTTGTGATCGCGGCGGTGCTGGGGACAGGGCAGGACGTAGGCGCGATCCTCGGCATCTTCACCACCCGTTTTCTGGGCATTTTCATCGAAGCGGCGCCGTTTCTCCTGCTCGGCACCGTCGTTTCCGGCCTGATCGAGTCGTTTGTCACCGCTGATGACATCGCGCGCTGGATGCCGCGCAACCCGGTTCTGGCGACGCTGGCAGGCGCGTTCATGGGCTTTGCCTTTCCGGTCTGCGAATGTGGCGTCGTGCCGGTGGTGCGCCGCCTGTTCACTAAAGGACTGCCGCTATCGGTCGGCGTAACGTTTCTGCTGGCTGCGCCGGTCATGAACCCGATTGTGCTGGCCAGCACCTTTGTCGCCTTCGGGGCTGGGCCGGTACTGGTCGGGCGTTTTGTCATCACCGCGATGGTGGCGGTCGGCGTCGGGCTGGTGTTCGCTTTCGCGGGACGGCCACAGGAGGTTCTGCGCCCCGCGGCGCTGATGCCGGTGGCCGGCGGTTCGACCGACGTCATTCCGCTGTATGCGCGCGCGCCGCGCAAGCCGCTGGTTGCCGGGCTGCGGGACGCGCTGCGGATGGCGGGCGACGAGTATTTTGAAATGGGGCGCTATCTGGTGACCGGGTCGCTGCTGGCGGCGGCCATGCAAACGCTGGTCAGCCAGGACGTGCTGCTGGCGTTGGGGCGGGGGCCGGTGGTATCCGTGCTGGTACAACAGGCGCTGGCGTTTCTCCTCAGCGTGTGCTCGACGGTCGACGCATTCCTGGCGCTGGCGTTTGTCGGCTCGTTCACGACCGGCTCGATTCTGGCGTTTCTGACCTTCGGCCCGATGGTCGATATCAAAAGCATGCTCATGTTTCTGGGCGTGTTCCAGCGCCGGATCGTGCTCTATCTGATTTTGCTGCCGCTGCTGATGACGCTGCTCATCGGCGTGTGGATCAATCTGAACATCTCGTTCGTTTGAGACGTCTCTGTTCTGCCATGCGTTCAACTCACAACCATCACGGCCTTGACCGCCAAACCTTGCTAAAGACGCTGATTTTGTTCGGGCTGGGCCTGTATTTCATCTGGAATATCGCCAGCGGCAATGTGGTGAATTACATCAACACGCGTTTCGTCTGGCTGTCCTATGTTGCCGCTGTCCTGTTTTTGCTGCTGGCGCTGTCCGGCGCGTGGAACCTGCTGCGCTCGCGCCGCCATGAGGATGCCGGCGCGGGCGACCACGACCACCGGCATGGACAAATGTCGTGGCCAGTGCTGGCGCTGGTGGCCGTGCCGCTGGTGCTTGGCACGCTCGTGCCGTCGCGGCCGCTCGGCGCGGACGCGGTTTCCGGCAATGTCAGCCTGAGCGTGACTGGCGCGACAACGACGGATTTCACGATTCCGCCGTTGAGCCGCAACGTGCTCGACTGGCTGCGTGTCTTCAGCAAGGTTTCCGACTATGACGAGGTCGCGGGAGAACCCGCCGACGTGATCGGCTTTGTCTATCGCGAGCCTGACTTTGGCGAAGATCGCTTTATGGTGGCGCGGTTCACCGTCAGTTGTTGCGTCGCCGACGCTTCGGCCATCGGCGTGCCGGTTATCTGGAGCGGCACATCTGAGTTGCAATCCGATGACTGGGTGCGCGTGCAGGGCCAGTTCGTCGTTGAGGAATTCCGGGGCGAGCGCGTGCCGGTCCTGAAGGCAACCAGCGTCGAGTTGGTCGAGCAACCGGCGCATCCCTATCTCTATCCCTGACGGGCGCTACTTTTATGCATGACAATGGACTGGTGGACCGGCGGGAAGGCGGTGTGTGGCGTGTAAGGCTGACGCGCTTCGACCGGGTCGTGCTGGCGATCATCGGGTTGCTGCTGCTTGGGCTGGCGGCGACGATCCTGATGGGCGACCGGGTCGGCGTGACGCTGGTTCGCGTTGCGCCGCTGGAACGTGCCCGTAGTACCAGCCCGATTACGATCCAGTTCAGCGAGCCGATGGATCGCGAGAGCGTGGAGGCGCGCCTGCGTACCGAGCCGCCGCTGGAGGGTGAATTTTCGTGGAGCGGATCGAGCGTCAGTTTCCGGCCGCACACGCCGCTGCAACCGGGCATGACCTATACGGTGATCCTTGAAAAAGGCGCGCGCTCCGATCAGGGGCGAGAGGTTCTGTCCGAACACCGGTATCGTTTTTCAGTAGCGCAGCCGCGCGTTGCCTATCTGGCCCCGGCGGACGGTGCGCCGCATAACATTTGGCTGGCCAGTATCGACGACCCGGAAAGCGCGGTTCAGGTGACGTTCAGCCCGACCGGCGTCTACGATTTCGGCGTCAGCCCGGACGGCAACCGGATCGCCTTTGCCGAGCGCAACGCCGAAACCGGCACGTCCGACATCAAACTGCTTGATCTGGAAACCGGTGGCATTACCCAGTTAACGAACTGTCAGGACGCGGACTGTACATCACCTGTATGGCGTCCGGATGGGCGCGTTATTGCCTACAATCGCACGGAGTACAACCGCGATCTGGAGAGCGTGGGGCCCGGCCCGATGCGTGTCTGGCTGCTCGACCTGTCATCCAGCCCGGCGACGACACGCCCGCTGTTTTCCGACCTGCAGGTTCTCGGCTATGGCCCGCAGTGGTCGGCGGATGGGCAGCGTATTTCGCTCTACAATCGCGATGAGGGCTTGCTGATCTACGACTTTGAAACCAATGAAATCACGGCGGTTCCAAGCCGTAGCGGCAACCCGGGCGCGTTATCGCCTGACGGCGCGCGGATTGTCTTTCCAGAACTGACGTTTGTCGAAGGGCAGGAGACACGTTCCTTCCTGCGAATGGCCGACCTCATGTCACAGCAGCTCCGCAACCTGAGTAGCCCGGATGATCCCGTGCATGATGATCGCGCCGAGTGGCGACCGGATGGCAGTGCGCTTGCGGTTGCCCGCCGCTATCTTGACGAACGCTACACCCGCGGTTATCAGGTCGTTCTTATGAACCCGGAGGACGGATCGGTCGAGCAGCTTACGGATGATCCGCGCTACGCCAACGCCTTCTTTTCGTGGAGTCCGCTGGGCGACCGGCTGGTGATCCAGCGCTTCCCTGAACTGACTGAAGATGGACAGCCCAATCCGGCGGGCCGCCCTGAAATCTGGGTGATGGATGTGGAAACGCGCGCCCTGACCCTCATCGCGGAAAATGCTTTCCATCCCCGCTGGGCGCCATAGCCCGCCGGCTGAAGATGACGCAATTTACGACAAGCTCAAGATGATGGTTATCGGAACGTACCGCTATGTCTGATCCGCACAAGCAGGTTTCACCTTCCGCTCCGGCGCGCAGAGGCCCTGCGCCCGCGCTGTTCATTTTTCTCCTGTTTCCCCTTCTTGGGTTGGTTGCCGCCGTGGCGATGACTCTGGCAAACAGCGGCCAGCCGCCTGCGCCGCCGACGCCCGCGCCCGTGACCGTGCCGCCGCTGGCGACGCGCCCGCAGCTTTCCGGCCAGCCCGCGCCTGACTTCAGCGCCCCGACGCTGGAGCAGACCACGACGGCGCTGTCCGACTATCGCGGGAGGATCGTTTTCCTCAATTTTTGGGCGACGTGGTGCGGGCCGTGTGAGCGAGAGCTGCCGGCTTTTCAGGCGTTCATGGAACGCCAGCCCGAAGATGGCCCGGTTGTGCTGGCGGTTAACATCGGGGAAACCTATGATCAGGTCAACGCCTTTCTATCGGAGCGGGAAATCAGCGGCTTTCCGGTCCTGCTCGACCCGTACTACGAGATCGCCGAACGCTACGGCGTCAGCCCGATCCCGGTCACTTTTGTGATCGATGAGGCTGGCGTCATCCGCTTCTCGAAATTCGGGGAAATCACGCCCGATGATATGCGCGACTATCTCGAAATGCTCCGAGGTTGAGTTAGCTGCTTTACAATTCGCATAACATGGTGTATATAATTACTGGGTTAATTATGTACATCGCAGAGAGGCTACAACCATGGGCATTGTCGATATCATCGTCTGGATCATTGTCGGCGCGATTGCGGGGTGGCTTGCCAGCCTCGTCATGCGGACGAATCGCTCTCAGGGTCTCCTTGAAGACATCATCATCGGTATCGTCGGCGCGTTCATCGGCGGGTTCGTGCTCCAGTTGCTCGGCGTTGCTCCTCCGCCGGCAGGAGAGCTGAACGTCCCCAGCATCCTGACCGCCTTCCTTGGCGCCGTCATCCTGATCGCGATCCTGCGCGCCATACGCCGGGCCTAATTCGCTTTTGCTCCTGGTTTGAAGAACCCGCGCGACGAACACGCGGGTTTTTTTTGATTCATCTGGTTGTCGAAACGTTCGCCGTGCCTCATAATCCTCAGCGGTGTCTTTCTTCCCCAGGGAGCCGCCTGAGTGAACATTTCGCGCGCCTTCACGTTTGCCTTCGACGACCGCGACGGACTGGTCAAACTACTGGTGACGGCGTTGGTCACTGTGGGGGCAATTGTTTTGACGCCGCTGCTGGTTGGTCTGGCGTTGCTGGCGGCCTTGCTGGCTTATCAGGCCGAAATTTCCCGCCGTGTGCGGCTCGGCTTGCCTCGGCCGCTGCCCGGCTGGACTAACTTCGTCGGCAGAATGCAAAGCGGCGCGGGCATTCTGACGGGCATGGTCGTTTACAACATCCCGAACGCGCTGCTCGGCTGTTGCGTGGCGCTGGTGCTGCCGTCGCTGAACCAGACCTTTACCGGCACGACCGTGGCGCTTGGGCTGGCCTGTTGTGTCTTTCCACTGCTGATCGCCTATAACGCGGTTATCTGGCCGATGCTGGCGCTGGCAGTCGCGCGGTATACCGACAGGCGCGAGGTCGGCGTTTTCTTCGAGTTTGGGCCGCTGCTGGAAACGGCGCGCAGGCAGAGTGACGCGACCATTCAGTTCCTGCTCGCCTCGATTCTGGCGAATGTTGTCCTGTTGTTGTTTGCTGTCATTCCGTGCGCGGGTTGGGTGATGGCTCCCGCGTTGCTCGTTCCCGTACACGGTTATTTAATGGGGGAGTACGCGGCGCGGGCGCTGGGCAGACCGCCGGGCGATCCGCGCCCCGTGCGTTCGCCGGCGCATTTGCGCCGCCGCTGAGGAAAAACAGTCATGGAATGGTTGAACGAACCGCGATCATGGCGCTATGAAGGTGACGCGCTGGTCATCACGTCGGACGCGCAAACCGATTTCTGGCGCAAAACGCATTACGGCTTCATCCGCGATAACGGCCACTTTTTCGGCAAACGCGTGGAGGGCGATTTCACCGCGCAGGTGAAAGTGATCGGCCAGTACACTACATTGTACGATCAGGCGGGCCTGATGGTGCGGCAGGATGAAACCTGCTGGATGAAAACCGGCATTGAATACGTCGATGGTGTGCAGTATGTCAGCGCGGTTGTCACGCGCGATTATTCGGATTGGTCGGTCAGCCCTCTGCGCGAAAGCCCTGAGGCATTGTGGATTCGCGTCCGGCGTGAAGGCGGCTCGCTCGAAGTCCATTACTCACTGGATGGCGCGGATTTCACGCTGCTGCGCGTGACGTACCTGACGCCCGACCCGGTTCAGGTCGGCGTGATGCTCGCTTCGCCGCAGGGCGAGGGGTTTGTCGCGCGGTTTGAAGGTCTGGAAATTCGCCCCTAACTCCCGCCGGTTGAATTGATGACCTGCCCGGTGATCCAGCGCGCGTCGTCGGTGCAAAGCCAGGCGATCAACCGGGCGGCGTCATCCGGTTCGCCCCAGCGTCCCTGTGGTGAAGCCTCGGCGACGATTCGGTAGAGTTCTTCCCCGGCATACCCGGTATCCGTCGCGCCCGGATTGACGGTATTGACCGTAATACCACGCCGTACAAGCGCTTCGGACAGGCTGCGCGTCAGCCCATGCAGGGCGGCCTTGGAAGCGACATAGGCCAATTCTCCCGGCATTGGCCCTTCGTGCTGGCCCGACGTCATCAGAATGACGCGCCCACCCGTACGCCCGTCGTGCTGCGCCGCAAACGCCTGCACGAGCAGCAGCGTGGCCCGCACGTTCACGCTCAGGTGGCGGTCGATTTCGGCGGCCTCCAGTTCGCCCACGCCGCCGTATGTGCTGTAGGCATGATTGGCGATCAGAATATCGATATGCCCGAACGCGGCGGTGGCGGCATCGAGCACGGTTTGGGGCGCTGCCGGGTCTTCAAAATCGGCCGTCAGGTGTTCAACGCGCCGTCCGCTTTGCCGAAGCGCGTGCACGAGCGTGTCCGGGCCATCCGGGTCCGCGCCCCAGGGCTGCGCGGCGTCATAGGGGGCGTATGATTGAACAAACAAATCGGCGCCCGCCTGTGCCAACCGCGTGGCAATGGCATAGCCGATACCTTTGCGCCTGCTGACGCCGGTGACGATGGCAACGCGCCCGCGCAGAGCGTCGGGCCGGAGGGCGAAGTCGGGTCGTGTCATCTGATCAGATCCCGTAAGTTTTATTCATCTTGCCGTGACTGGCGATCAATAACCTATGGGGCGGTTCAGGGCGCTCCGGCATACGAAACCTGCCAGACGTGCCCGTAGATGTAATCGGCCACCACCAGCGAGCCATCCGGCGCAATGGCGACGTCAATCGGGCGTATCAGTCCGGTTACAAACGGCTCAGGAGTATAGCCTGCCGCTGCCGGATTTCGCGGCACGCGCTTTGGATCGACACGCACGACGCGCTGGCCATCGCGCACGCTGTTCCAGAGCGTGACGAACAGGCTGTCGAAATAATTCTCCGGGAACTGGGTGGCGGTATAGGCGACAAGACCGCGTGGCAGGCTGTGGTCGCGCAGCGGCAGCAGGTCGTCCTCAATCGTCAGGTTTGGCGGGCGCGGCGGGCAGTTGTCGCAGCCGCGCTCCCGATAGTAGGGCCAGCCATAGTGCCGGCCTTCGTTTACGGCCAGCAACCTGTCGCCCGGCCCCAGAAAAATGCCGGTGTCGCTGGCATACATTTGCCCATCGCTGGTAAACGTCAAATCGTAGGGGTTGCGGATGCCTCTGGCAAAGACTTCGATTTCACCGGTATGTGGATGAATGCGTAGAATGGTCGCTTCGTAGTCGGCGACTTCGGCGTACGGCGACGCGGGGCCGGGCGGCGGCTCGGCCTGATCGGTGGTCGATCCGACGCCGAGATAGAGATAGCCATCCGGCCCAAAGGCAAGGCCATTTGGCTGGTTGTCGACCAGAGTCAGGCAGCAGGGCAGATCGGTGACGACCGGCTCAGGTTCGCCACCGCCGGGGGGCACGCGCCAGACGCCGCCGCCAGCTTCCAGCGTCTGGCGCGCGCTGACGTACAGGACATCGCTGCCCGGCTGGAAAGCCAGCCCGACCGGCGAAACCAGATCGCCGCTGTAGCGTTCGGCGCTTCCGTCGGTGTTCAGTCGATAGACCGCGCCGTTACGCGTGCCGTTTTCCAGCACCGTGGCATAAAGCAGGCCATCGCGGCCATAGGTGATTTGCATCGGCTGTCCCGGCAGGCGACCCACGTGCGCCAGCCGGAATCCGGCCGGAACCCGGATGCGCTGCAGGAAGCCCTCGATATCATCTTCACACGGGAAATCCTCACAACTCCAGCCAGACGTCGCGCTTAGCGGAGCGGAAGCCGGAGCGATTGCCGGCGGCGCGCCATCCGGGGATGCGGGAGTTAGCGTCTGAATGCCGGGCGTCGGCTCAGAGGTTGGCGTCCCGGTCGCCGTAGGCGTCGCGGGCGGCGTGTTGGTCGGCGGCAGGGTTGCCGTCGCCGTGGGTGTCGGCGTGTAGACCGGCGCGTTGTTCTGTCTGGGGATCTCGGTCGCGCGAAAAACGGTTGGGGCGGGCTGCGGCGCGCAGGCCGTCATGATCAGGGCGGCGCAGATTGCCAGCCAGACGGGATAACGGATAATGCGTTGGGGCACGATGCGATGATCTGGCTCCATGAACGAAAACGCCCGCGATTATACACGGGCGTTGTGCGATTTCGATCCCCGGCGTCTAGTGAGTCATGTGGAAACTGGTATCGCTCAGGTGCTTGATCGCCTCAAAGGCGGCGTCCTGCACGATGCTGAACTCGTCGCCCAGCGCCTCGGCGAGTGGCTCAACAGCGCGCTTCTCACCGAGCTGGCCCAGCGCCACGCAGGCGGCGCGGCGCACCCACTCGTGCTCGTCGGACAGCGCGGCAATGACCGGATCGACGGCGCGCGGATCGCCCAGACGGCCAAGCGCTTCAATGGCGACCTCGCGCACGGCGTCCGACGGGCTGCTGAGACACGGCAGCAAGGGCGTTACGGCGCGCAGATCGCCGATATATCCCAGCGCTTCGGCGGCAGCGGCCTGCATCGTTAGCGTATCTTCCGCCAGCCGGTTGATGAGCATGTCCACGGCGCGCGTGTCTCGCGTGCGGCCAAGCAGGCGCACGATGAATGCCTGCTGCTGTTCATCCAGTATTTCTTCTTCCAGCGCCGCCGCCAGCCGGTCGGCCAGCGGTATGTCTCCCGGCGTTATCATGTCGAGCAGACCGCTTCGCAGGCGCTGGCCGATGCCGAGTTTCAGCAAATCCCAGACGCGGCTGTCCGGATCGCTCAGCAGCAGATCGACCAGCGCGTGAGCCGCGCTTGGATCGCCCAGTTTGATCAGTCCCGACAGCGCGGCGTATTGCACTTTCGCGTTGTCGTCCGGCAGCGCGTCGATGAGCGGCGCGACCGCCCGCCTGTCGTTCGATGCGCCCAGCTTCTGGGCTGCTTCAAAACGCACAGCCGGATCGGCATGATTCAGAAGCTGGATCGTTTCTTCAAGCATCACTTTCACCTGTGAGAATGTCTGAACTGTCGGAACGTATGACCGAGGAAGCCTATAATAGGCCCGCAACATGAGAAAAGCGCCGGATGCGCGTTAAAACCGCGTAAACATCACGCCGCGCCGTTCACTTCAGCTCGTCGGTATCCAGAATGATGGTGACCGGGCCGTCATTGATGATCTCGACCGTCATCATCGCGCCAAAGACGCCCGTTTCCACACGCTGGATACCCTCTGCTTTCAGGCGCTCGGCATAACAGTCGACCAGCGGCGCAGCCAGCTCAGGCGGGGCCGCGTGGATGAAGCTGGGGCGCCGGCCCTTGCGCGCGTCAGCATACAGCGTGAACTGGGAGACCACGAGTACGCCCGCGCCGACTTCCAGCGCCGAGCGATTCATTTTGCCTTCGTCGTCTTCAAAGACGCGCAGGTTGGCGGTTTTTCGGGCCAGCAATTCGGCTTCAGCCTGTGTGTCCGCGTGCGTCACGCCTACCAGCGCGACAAATCCCAGATCGACTGCGCCCGTGACGCGCCCGTCGACGGTCACGCTGCCGCGCCGCACGCGCTGTAAAACAACTCTCATCGGAATATGCGCCTGTTGGATGGTTCGGAAGCCTCTGCCTGTTTTCGTTCCGGCAGGGCGGTGCAAGCGCCCTATTGTGCCGGAAAGTCGCGGCGCGGGCAAGCGAGATTCCACTTGGCGGCGTGAGGGCTGCCCGGTTCAGAACGTATCGAAGCGTTCGGGTGGCTCGTAATAGATGCCTTCGACCTTTTGCAGCGTCTGGAGGTGTTCCTGCCAGTGGAAGAGGAAACAGACCTGAACGGCGCGTTCTACGGTGATGTACTCGCCGATCGTCGGGTCATAGACCGGACAGGTGAACCTGTCCATCGGCAGCCGCCGGATGAAATCGGCGATACGTTTTTCGTGGGCATAGATGCCACGAATGGTCGTTTCTGTCAGCCGGTTCTGGAAGATGCGGGCCGAGAGGGCGTTGAAGCCGTGCAGCAGTGCGGAGGGAATAGGGGGGCGGACGCCGGCCAGCGCCCACTGGATTGCCCAGAACGATATACGGTCGACCAGATACAGATGGGCGAGCATCGCCGCGAGCGACCAGCCGTGATAGCGTGGTTCGTAGCGCCGCGCTTCAGGAACGGTTTCGGCCATCTGGATGACGGCGCGACGCACGCGGCGTATATCGTCGATTAACTCCAGCCGTTCCTGGTCTCCATCAAGGTAACGGTAGTTTCTGACCAGATTTTTCATTCGACGCGGTTCCACACCTGCATCATTGACTCTGATGTTACGCCGTTCGATCCGACGCGTCAACCAGTGCGTGTCTTGCGGGTTGCCACCCCTCCTGTACAATTACTTGCAATAGGAGAACTTTCATGGCTGATAGCCTTTTTGATAGCCGTTACCGCTACGATTCCATTTATCCGCGAGGGCGTTCTGGCGAAACCCTGCGCGCCGTGGATACGCACGACAACGACCGCCCCGTGGTCATCAAGCGGCCCGCACCCAATGACGCGCCGCCGATCCGCGCTGGTCAGGAAGTCAGTATCCTCAATGAGCGCAAGGCGCTGAGCCGTCTGGCGGGCCAACCGGCGGTGACGGCGCTCCTCGGCAGTGGCCAGTTCTCGGTTGGCGGCATTCCGCACCAGTATATTGTCATGGAACGGGCGGAGGGATTGGTCGTTGCCGATCTCGTGCGCGATCTGGCTGCCCGTGGTGAACGCCTGCCCGAGCTGGAAATGCTGGTCATTCTCGACGCGCTGCTCGAGGTGCTGGCGGCGGCCCACAAACAGGACATCGTCTACAACGATGTTGACGCCAAGCATTTGTTCTGGGATCGCACGCAATACCGGCTGAAGATTATCGACTGGGGCAATGCTGTCTTTCTGGAAGGCGATGAAAGCACGCCACAGGGCATCAGCCGCCAGAGCGATATCTTTCAGGTTGGTGAGCTGCTGTACTTCATTCTCACTGGCGGTGGACGCCTCGATATTCCGCGCGACAGCCTCGATGATTTCCGCGTCGATTTTGGCCCCGATACAGCGCGCATTCACACCCGCCTGATCGGGATTGTCAGCCGCGCCGTTCATCCCAACCTGAAACTGCGCTACCAGAGCGTCGAAGAACTGCGCGCAGACCTTGCGGCTTATCGCGAGCCGCTCGAACGCGAGCGCAACGCCATCATCGGGCGGGTGACGGAACGGCTGAAGCGCGACCGCAGTAAAGACGAACTCTACAGCCTGCTGAAAGCGCTGGAACCCGCGCTGGAAATGGACCCCGGTTATCCGCCGGCCAACGAGGTTCGCCGGGAGATCATGAACCGGCTGAGCGACATCGAGGTCGATGCGGATCTGGACGCAGCGCGCATTTATCTGGAAAGCGGCAACTGGCCCCGGGCCGTCACGCTGCTCGACGAGCTGCGGACGCGGGCGCGGGGAGACAATCTGGTCATCATCACGCTCCTGCTGGAGTGGGCGAAACTCCTGCTGGACAAGGACCTGCACCCGACTCCGCCGGCGGTGCTGGACGCGATTGTCCTGCTGTTTGAACATCACGCGGCCCGCGCGGCTCACCTGTTATTGACTCAGGATGACGAGCGCACCGAGGCGCAGCAGTTATGCTGGCTGCTGGCCGAGCGCATCTCCGCGCATATCCACGATGTGCTGTTGCTGCGCCCCAATCTCTACCGGCTGGACGCGGCGCTGTATTATCTGGCGCAGGAGGGCTTGCCGCTTGGAGAGCCGCGGGCGCTGCTGGCGGAAATTCGCGCGTCGCTGGACGACATTCCGGACGCGGGTGAGATCAGCCTGATCACGTTGCGTGACCGCTATCGGGCTACGGTCGACAACCTGACCGCGCTCGGTACGCTGCTGGAAGCGGTCAACAGCACCTATAAGCTGCCGAACCGCAAGCTACCGATGTCTGCACTGGAACGGGCGCTCAATGCCGCCATGACGTTGGCCGACAACATGCATGTCATCGGCAAGCAGGCGACGGCCAGCCCGCGAGACGCGTTGGCGGCGCTCGACAGCAGCCGCAGCATCGAGCCGGAAAACCCGGTGTGGGACATGGTGGCCCACATGCTGGACAGCCTCTACGAAACGCTGGAGGCCTATCAGATTTACGTGCCGGCGGCGGACGGCTCCGATTTGGAATTGTGGCTGAACACGGCCCAGAGCGAACTGGAGCCGTATACCGAGCGTCTGTTTGACGAAATGCTGGTCAGCATCGTCAAAGGGCTGAATACCGCCGAACGCGCGTGGCGGGCCTATGCTGCTGCCGCCATTCAGGGCAACCGGGCCGGTGCGATCAATGCGCTGGCGCAGGCCGCCGACGCGGTCAACGACGCCAGCCCGACACTGGCCGGCTGGCTGAACCAGTTGCGGACGGTCATCACCAATGCGGGTTACATCGAGCGCCACGCGCTGTACGGAGGGCTGGGGCGCGCGCTGGCTGATGGCTGGGAGGCTTACGACCGCGGCCGGCTGGGCGACGCAGAGCGGCTGGGCGCACAGGCGATGGAAATTTCGCGCAATGATTCGGAGCGGTTTGCCGCTCGTCGTCTGCGCGAACTGGCCGAAACCACGCGCAGTTGGGTCGAACGCAATGGCGTCAGCGATCCCAAACGCACCCAGTCGGCGTTGACGACCATCGAACTGCTGTATACCGCCGAAGAAAATGCGACGCGCAACAACTTCAGCTCGCAAATGCCGAGCAAAGAGACGTATCTGAAAGCGATGAACAAAGGGCTGGTCGAGTTGTTCAGCCGCAACAGCACGGCCGCCGTGCGCGTCCTGTTTTTCAACTATCTGCTGCTCGGCACGCTCGACGCCCACGAAGGCGCGCTCGATGACGCCGCCTTCTGGCGCGAGGCGGCGCTGCGTACGCTGGGCGATCTGGCCGAAAAACATCCCGCCACGCGCGCGCTGGACGACCTGATCGACCGGCGGCGCGACCTTCAGGCGGCGCAGGAATTGCTGTCGCGCATCAACGGGCCGCATGCGCTGGCGACGCTCGAAAGCACGCGCCGCCGGCTGGAGGATAGCCCTCAATCGCGCTTGCTTTCGGCTTCAATCTATAGCCTGCGCGAATTACAGGCCGCCGTCCGCGATTGGTCGGATGGCGAGTTTCGCGCTGCCGGCATCAAACTGGAGAATGCGCTCAAAGCGGTTGACGAAGCGGAAACTCAGGCGTCGATCAGCCTCACCAATTATCGCGCCTGGCTGATGGATCTGATCGCGGCGGCGGCGGACCTGCATAATGTCTCGCGCCGGATGCAGCAGATCATCGACGAACTTCCTGACGAGCCGGACGAGCAAGTACGGACGACCCATCATCGTCTGGTGGATGTGACCATGCGACTGCTGGGCGAGTCGTATGCGCCCAACCTGCGCCTGTGGCGCGATACCTATGAGGCTTTTCTGGCCGCCTATACCGACCGCACCGTGCGCCGCAGCGCCCGGCTGTCCCGTTTTAACGAACTTTTCCGGTCGATGTTCATCGACCGGCACCCGGCCTATCCACTCTACCGTCACTGGTACGAGTTGACCGAACGCGCCCCTGAGTTCCCGGCTCCGCCGACGGATGAACCGACGCCGCGCCTGACCGATGCCGAGGATAGCGATCTGGAAGCGATTGGCGAACCTGCTTACGACGCCGGGCAGGTTGCGTCGCGCGGGCGGCGCAGACGTTCGGTTCCCGGCCTGCCGCTGGTGGCGATGGGGACGGTCGTCGCTCTGGCGGTGATCATCGGCGTGATCGCGCTGGCGCGCCCCGATATGCCGGTCATCCCCGGCGGGGCGGATGAAACCGAAACGCCGGAGCCGGCAACCAGTCAGGTAGAACCAACAGAAGTGGTTCAGGCGGCGGTCACCGAGGCTGTGACAGCCCCGCCGACGCCGACATCGAGTTTTATCGTCTTTACCCCCGCGCCTGATGCCAACGCCGTGGCCGAAACCCAGCCGGTCATCAATCGTGGCCTGCCGACCCGACCGCCTACGGAAGCGCCGCCAACGCCGGTTGTTCCCACCCAGACCGAGCAGCCCGTACCCGTAATTGTGGCGACCGCGACATTTACACCTGCACCGACGAATACGCCGACTCTGTCGCCGACGCCGCGCCCGACCGTGCCACCCGAAGGTCTGACCGGATCGCAGGATCTGCTGGCGGCGATCAATGGCGTCGAAAATGTGCCCTGGACGAGCGAGCAGTTTGCGTTGGCCGGTAGCGAGGTGTGGCGGCTGGGCGTCGCCTCTGTGGCTGGCGATGGCAGCGGCGATGTCGTCGTCGTGCCAGTGCCGGCGGATATGCTGGAAGAACTTTATGGCAACAACGCAGCCAGCCGGATTGCCGGTATCGAAGCCACGCTGGCGTTGACGACCTTTGAGCCGGAACTGCTGTCGCGGCAGCAGGTTTACTTTGGCGCGGTGCTGGCCAGCGCAACCGACCCAACGCAGACGATCGGCATTCAGGTCATGTTGAACCAGCCCGGCATTATCAATCTGGGCCAGCGGCAGGGCGGCGACGTGCGAATGATCAGCCAGCGGTCGGTCTCTGCGCCGGTCGTGCGCGTGCGTCTGATGCGCGACGAAGTGACGGGCGTCGTGACGACCTACTACAACAACGAGCAGCTCGGCCAGCCCGTGCTCTTTGTCGGCCCCGACGATCCGGTCGCGCCCGTGTTGTTCGTGCGTAACGGCGGCGTGATCGTGAGCGTGACCGAGTGGAAGGTCATCCTGCGCTGATGTAACGCGCCACTACGGTTGCCCCGCGCTGTCCTCGATCACCGGCCCTGAGCTTAGCAAAATCACCGTGCCGCCAGCGGCTTCGCTGCTCCGAGCGCATGGGCTGTACTCCCGCACCCGAAACGCATAACCTTCAAAACGGTTTATACTGGTTAAAGAGTAGCACGCTCTTCATCCGGTAAACATCTGTTTGGGGGGCCTGCGTGGGAGAATGGAAAAGCCGATGACGCTGACCGATTTCAACACGCTGCGTCTCGATGGCGGCAGCCTGCCGTTGGATTTCGTCAATACGGTGAGCGACCGTGTTCACCTGCTGGCGACGGAATATCTGCGTAGCTACGCCGACCTGCTGAACTGGAGCGTTTACGCGGGCGCGCTCGATGAGCAACAGGCGGAACCGTTGCGCGCTGTCGCCGCGCAGAAGCCTGACGAAGCGTGCAGGGTGCTCAAACAGGCGCTCGAACTGCGCGACCGCCTTCATACCATCTTCAGCGCTGTTGCTGCGGGCGAACGGCCGGATGAAACCGATCTGGAAGCGCTCAACGCGGTCGTGGCCGCCGCGGCTGCGCGCCGGATGCTCGTTGTGGAAGGGGACGGTTTTGCGTGGCGCTGGTCGCTTCCGGCAGACGCGCTTGAGCAAATGCTGTGGATTGTCGCCTATGAAGCGGCCGAACTTCTCGCTTCACCGTTGCGCTCGCGCGTGCGTGTTTGCCCCGCGCCGGATGGATGCGGCTGGCTGTTTCTGGACATGAGCAAGAACCGCAGCCGGCGCTGGTGCAGCATGGAGACGTGTGGCAATCAGGCCAAGGCTCGGCGGCACTACCGGCGACATAAAACGGGTACAGGTGCTCGATAATTTATCGCCCGCCTTGCGGCGCTGCGCTCTCTGAAAGCAGGGGTAGCTGGTATGCGAGGACTGGCATATTGGGGTTCTCGCGCCTGCCTGTTCGGCGGCCCGAATGCGCTGTTTTCCGGTATCATCATGGTAGCGTCACATATGAAAGAAGACGTGAAATGCCCTGGAATCCGGAGCAGTATCATAAATTCAGGGCGCAGCGGGCCGCGCCGTTTGAAGACCTCGTCAAACTCATACGGGTTCGCCCCGGAATGCGCGCCATCGACCTTGGCTGTGGCACGGGCGAGTTGACCGCCCGGCTGGCCGACCTGCTGCCGGACAGCGACGTTCTTGGGCTGGATAGCTCGGCGGAGATGCTCGGCCGGGCTGAGGCGTTTGTTCGACCCGGCCTGCGCTTTGAGCAAGGAACGATTGAGAGCGTCGCGGGGGAGTGGGACCTGATTTTCTCACATGCCGCGCTCCAGTGGGTGGACGATCACCAGACGCTGATATCACGGTTGTTCGGCCTGTTAAAGCCTGGGGGCCAGCTTGTGGTCCAGATGCCATCCAACCACACCCACTACAGCCATCAGGTCGTTCGGGAACTGGCGGCGCAGGAACCTTTCGCCACGGCGCTCGGCGGCTGGTCGCGTTCAGCGCCTGTGCTGCCGATTGACGCCTACGCCGAACTGCTCTTCGCCTGCGGCGGCGAGGACATCACCGTATTTGAGAAGATTTATCCACATATCCTGCCAGACGCCGATGCCATTGCCGAGTGGACATCTGGCACGCTGCTGGTTCCGTATATGGAGCGGCTACCATCCGCGCTGCACGCGGCCTTTATGGATGCCTACCGAACGCGGCTACGCGCCCGCTGGCCTCAAGGCCCGGTTTTCTACGGTTTCCGGCGGACGCTGTTTGCAGCGATCGCCCCGCAGGGAGAATAACCATGCTCACCGTTTCTTCTGACCGCCTGCTGTTGATGGCCTGCAGCGCGCAGGTGGCTCGTGCTGCGTTCAATGGCCGGCGTCATGCCGAAGTGCTGATCCGGTACCGGGTTCACCCGGATTGGCCAAGTGCGGAAATTCACGGTTATTTGCCTGTCTATGCCCGGCAGGTCGAAAATGACCCTGCGTTAATCGGCTGGGGCGTCTGGATGATTATCCATGTCGCCGATCAGGTGGTCATCGGCGATGTCGGTTTCAAAGGCCGGCCCAACGCGCGCGGCGCGGTCGATATTGGATATGGCATCGTTCCGGAATATCGCCGTCAGGGTTTCGGCTTCGAGGCGGCGCGCGCGCTTCGGGACTGGGCTTTCGAGCAACCGGGCGTGCAGCGGTTGACCGCCGATTGTCGCCCCGATAACGTTGGTTCGATTCGCATTCTGGAAAAGCTGGGCCTGCAACGCATCGGCGTGTCGAACGGCGGGTTGTTGCTCTGGGAACTGGCGAAGGAAGCCTGAGTGTGGCGGAGAGCACAGCGGTGACGATCAGCCGGTTACATCATGTTCAGATCACCATTCCGCCGGGCCAGGAAGCGGCGGCGCGCGCGTTTTACTGCGGGCTGCTGGGCCTCCCGGAGATCGACAAGCCGGAATCGCTGGCGGGCAGAGGCGGCTTCTGGGTAGCGCTTGGCGACCAGCAGGTCCATATTGGCGTTGAGGAAGGCGTCGATCGGGAACGCACGAAGGCTCATGTGGCCTATCAGGTCGATGACCTGCAGGCGTGGCGGGCGCGGCTGACCGAGCGCGGTATCCAACTGGCCGAGTCGATCCCGATACCGGGTTTTGACCGCTTTGAGTTTCGCGACCCGTTTGGCAACCGCGTCGAATTCATCCAGCCCCGGCGCGAACCTTACCTCGCTCGTCCCAGTATCGAGTTCCGCGATAGCTACCTTGAGGCGCTGCGTGAATATCAGATGGAAGGACGCGAATTGCACGTCGATTACGAGTGGGCGGCGCGTTCGTTCGCGTTGTTCGTGCAGAGCCGCCTCGACCGTGCGAAACCGAGGCAGTTTGCGCCATCCTACGTGCCGGAAAGCGAGTTCTGGTTGATCGACAACGGTGAATACATCGGCACGACGCGCATTCGCCATCGCCTGAACGACTTTCTCCGCAAGTATGGCGGCAACATCGGGTACCAGATACGCCCGTCCAGACGGCGTCAGGGCTATGGCAGGCGCATTCTGCAACTGGCGCTGGTTGAAGCACGCCGGCTGGGGCTGACGCGCGCGCTCGTCACCTGCAACCGCGAGAACATTGGTTCGCGCAAAATCATCGAGGCAAACGGTGGCGTCTTTGAAGGCGAAGGCCCGGTGACCATTGACGGCGCGATTATTCACGAGCGGCGCTACTGGTTTGACCTGACGTCCGTTGCTAACGGGCGGCGGGAGGAGGAGAGATCATGAACGGCGCTTCGGGCTGGCAGCCCTATGACGAAGGCCGGACGATTGGCGCGACCGGCGCAAACGGCGGCGACATCATCCGTGACGAGGAACATCCGAACGGCGCGCGTATTACGCTGGAACGGGATTGCCTGCGCGTTCCTTACGCGATCACGTGCAGTGTTTACGGTTTTGGCACACACGAGCGCTTTATCGCCGACGAACCGACGGCCATGCATATCTACGAAGGAATGAAGGGCGAACTGGAGGCCATTCTGCGGCTTGTTCCAACGGAAGGCGACGCCGAGCAGGAGGCCAGATTCGACGCGGCAGCGGAAGCCTTTGAGGCGTTCGTGGCGCGGAACAGCTAAAAAAAGCCCTCTGTTCTCCAGACAGAACAGAGGGCTGAAGCTAACTGATACGTCCTGTGCAAGCGTCAGGGCGCGGCAGCGCGCCAGTTGGTATAGCGCTGGCTGGTGCAGATCGGAATATCGCTCACCAACGCCTGTACTTCCCACTGGAAGCGGAAGCCCGGGCCGGCGGGGCCGCCGACGTTCCCCGTGACGTTGGTACGCGTGGCTGGCGTGTCGAACACCGCCACCAGACGGCCGGGCGTGATGTCGAGGTTATAGACGTTCACGCGGTAGCTGGTCGCGCCCGGAACCGGGTTCCAGTAGAAGGTTTGCTCGCCGTAGGCCATACCGTCCAGCGGAGACGTCCCAACCAGCAGGCGGCAATCGAGCACGATGGGTGGAATGTGGACCGACGGGATGGAAAAGACCGGCGGCAGAATGCCGCGCCCGCCTGGGTTTGGCGGCACGGTCACGGGTGGCTGCGGAGCCGTGTCGGCGCAGGGAATCCTGAGCACGCTACCCGCATAGATCCGCGCATAGTTGGTGATGCCATTCGCTGCCGCGATGGCTTGCATTGTCGTGCCATAGCGGAGAGAAATCCGGAAGAGGTTCTCTCCGGGTTGCACGATGTGTGTCACGTCCGGGCCGCAGGCGGCTTCAGCAGGGGCGGCTGATGCCGGTGCGACGAGTAACGGTACGATAAGGAGTGCGAGCAATATTACAGCAAGCCATGTGCGCGATTTCATCAGGCTGTCTCCTTGCAGATCGCACTAACGTCCATGATTCAATTTTATAACAAAATAGCCTACGCTAACTCAGCGGCTGTGTTGGAATATAGGGTAGGAAGTGTTAACAAAAGGTATCAACAGGTTAAAAATGACGATTTGAGATTTCTAACTGCGCTATACTCCGCGGGAATGATCCCCTGCCTTTTACCATCGTAGGAGATGCTGCCGATGTCATACGAGACCATACTGGTGGAAACGCCCGCTGAAGGCGTTGGCCTGGTTCGCCTCAATCGTCCTCAGGCTTTGAATGCGCTCAACAGCCGGTTAATGGCCGAGTTATTTGATGCGTTTGCAGCGTTCGAGCGCGATGAAGCGATAGGGTGTATCGTCGTGACCGGCAGCGATAAGGCTTTCGCTGCGGGCGCGGACATCCGGCAGATGGCCGAAAGCGACGCGGTTGAAATGTTGGTGAGAGACGACCTTACCGACTGGTCGCGTATGCGCGCCATCACCAAGCCGATCATCGCGGCGGTTAGCGGGTGGGCGCTGGGCGGTGGTTGCGAGCTTGCCATGGCCTGCGACATGATTGTCGCCTCGGAAACGGCCCGCTTCGGCCAGCCGGAGGTAACGATCGGCATCATGCCGGGCGCGGGCGGAACCCAGCGCCTGACGCGCGCCATCGGTAAGGCGCTTGCGATGGAAGTGATGCTCGGTAACCGGCATCTGACGGCCGAGGAAGCGCTGGCTGCAGGGCTTGTGAACCGTGTGTATCCGGTCGAGGAATATCTGAACGAGGCCATTCAGCTTGCCGCGCGGATTGCCGCCATGCCGCGCGTCGCCGTGCGCCTCATCAAGGATGCGGTGAACAAGGCGTATGAGCTGAGCCTGACGGACGGACTGGACTATGAAAAGCGCAACTTCTACCTGTTGTTCGGCACGGATGACAAACGCGAAGGCATGGCTGCGTTCATCGAAAAGCGCACGCCACAGTGGAAGCATCGCTGACGGCGCTGGCCGCACCGGGCTTGTGGGTCTCTGATGAACGGGCCGCTCAGCATTCTCTATACGCATAACCTGCGCGGCGATCTCGACCTGCTACCGCGGCTCTACACTTTTCTCAAACAACTGCGGGTGCAGGTGCAGCGCTTCGAGGATAACGGCGATGTTCAGGTCTGCTCGCTACAGCCCACGTCCCGGCGCACGCTGCTAGTGGATGTTGGCGGAAGCTGCGCTTCCGAGATGTGGCACTGTCAGGTGACCGGCGGGCGCTCGACGATGATCGTGCTCGATGCGATGGGCTACGATGCCATCAATGCCGGCGGCCTGCTGGCGGCGGGGAGCCGCGAAAAACTGGAGGGTATCGTTCAGGCGGCGCTGATCGACGAGGCGCACAGCGTCGAACGCGATGGCCTCATTCTGACGAGCACGCCGCAACCCGGCGCATCGGGCTTGCAGCTCGTCATGCAGCCGCAGCCCGACGCGATCCTTGAGGGGACGGCGCTTTATCCGGCGGCGCTGGATGCTGGACAGGTCGGCGTGCTGCACGTGACCGGCGTCAGCAGCCCGCGCCTGAGCGCCCATCACGTGTTTGATATGCCACGAAACATGCGTCCGGATGCCACCATCGCGGGCACGGTCGATTTTGTCCTCAGCGAAGCGCGCTATTTCCAGAAGAAGCAGATGGGATAGGATAGGATTGCCCGGATGGGCGTTTTGTGGCTGCGGCTACGCCGTGCATTCGGGCGCGAGCTGGTTGCCGTTCAGCAGCGCGATGGAGTGAAAGCCCGCGCCGACCAACACCTGTTCCAGAGCATCCACCTGAAGCAGCCGCGAACCGGGGCGGGCTGTCTGCTCGCCGCCGGCGTAGAAGCTCACCTGCCGCAGCAACTCGCCCGTGGCCGCGCTGAAAACGTTTAGCGTGCCGTTGGCGTCGAGAATATACAACAGGCAGCCATTGCCGGTATCCATCAACGGCGGTTCGGCGGGGCCTTCGGAGGGATAGGCGATGCTCCAGCGCACTTCGCCGTCCGCGTCCAGCGCGAGCAGCGTATCGTCGCGGTCGTTCAGGTAAGCATACGCCTGACCGAAGAGATCGACCGTCAGCGCGGCGTTGGGCCCGCGACTCAACCCGGTTGAAGCGAGCGCTTCCCGCTGGCCGGCGTCAATGCGCTCCACGTTTGCGCCATCGAGCAGATACCAGCTTCCGAACGGGCCGGGCGCGAGCAGCGGTTCGCGCACAAACCCATCCTCGAATACGATATTGCCGTTTTCATCGACGATCCGCAGGCCATAACGACTGCCGCCGGCGTATGTCAGGGCGGCGCTCGAACCGTTTGCAGCCAGCGCCAGCGGGCGCATGGCCGGGTTTGCGGGCGTTCTCCATAGCTCCGCGCCGGTGATGTCATAGGCTGCCAGCCCACCGTCTTCGAGCGCGAAGATCAGGCGTTCGCCCAGCGCTGCCAGCGGCAGGCGCGCGCCTTCAACCATCCAGGCCGCCGCGTAACGCCCGCTTTGCAGCACGCGCACGTCGCCATCCTCAGCCTGCGTGACAACGCGATCTCCCGGCAGCGCCCTCAGAGCAATTACCTCGTCGCCCAGGTTCACGCGCCAGACGACGTTGCCCGGCGGGACCGATGCGCTCAGAACGCCGCCGCTGACGCTGGCGACGATACCGGTATCGACCACCACCGGAGTTAAGTCAGGCGCTTCATACAGCGTGACCGAGGCGATGACGCCGCCGTTTAGACGCGCCCGCCACAACTCGGTGAAGTCAAAGGGGTGATACCAACCCTGCAGACGCGGGTTGGTGCTGACATAGCCCGGGCCACCGTCGTTGGGCAAAAAGTCGCGGATTTCATAATGCAGGTGCGGCAGGCTGAGCGTCGGCCTGCCGATGACACCGACGACCTGACCGCGGTCAACGCAGGTTCCGACCGCAGGGAAGCGGATCGTTTCGGTTTCCTCCATGTGGCCGTAAAGCGAGTACATCAGCGAGCCATCGGGGAAAATATGCTCGATGATGACCACGCCTTTCTCGGTATCCCAGCCCTCGGGATCGGCGTAAGTCACGCGCCCGCGCGCTGCCGCCTTGACCGCTTCGCCGGGACGCCGGAAGCCGATATCGATGCCCGTGTGCAGCCCGCCAAAACGATTGCGAAAGCGTCCGAAATCGTCGAAATCACGCGCCAGCGTGTCGCTGATGTCGATGGGATAATCAATGGCGTTGACGATGCCGCACGGCGCGCCGCTCTGGCCGAGACTGGGGCTGCCCGGAGTGCAGATGAGCGCGAACACAGCCAGCGCGCAGGCGAGACGAAGAGCGAAGCGACTCAAGTTCGTTACCCGTGCGCTTGATCCATGGGTAGCGGAAGGGCGTCGAGTGCGGCGGTGAGCGCCGGCGCATACGTCGTGAGCGACGAGGTTTGTCCGGGCTGGCCGCCGTCGCGTACGACCAGTGCCAGCACAGCGACATGCATATCAAGCTCGCGCGCCAGCGTCAGCCACGGGCTGAGGAAGCGCCCCGCAACGTGCGCGCCCGCGCGCGCCCAGAAAGCTGCTTCGGCGGGCGTCTCCAGCCGCGTCGGGCTGACACAGACGTAAACGCCACGTGTAAAGGGGCGAGGGCTGATGGCTCTGGCCCCCTGAATGAGCGCATCCCGGCTGGCGGGATCGAAGGCCGGTATTTGCTGCACGTAGCCGCCCGCAGTCTCGGTGTAGGTCGTGTACGTGTAGCCTCGTGTGCCGTCGATGTAGTCGTCCGGGATCAGCACATCGCCGCTGTCCAGCAGGCGGGAGAGCGCGGCGACGGACTCGCATAGCCACAGATGAGTCGCGCCCAAATCGCGCAGCGCCCGCACGGTAGCACGAGGATCGGCATGTGCGGCGGCACAGATCAGCGCCGTGTGGCGGCCCAACCGCGTCTCGGCAACCGGCGCTGTTTCGCCGTATTCGGTCTGGTAGGTCGGCCCGTTCTGGGGGATATCGGTCAGTATGGCAACGCGATTCATGCTGTAACCTGCGCTGAACGCAATACGCGCCCCTGACCGCTCACCGTGAATTTGCCGGCAACCGGCGGCACAAGGGCTGTCTGCCCTATCGTCAGATCAATCGAGCCGGCAGCACTGCTGATCGTGACACTGCCGTCGATGCACGTCAGCGCGTCGAAACCGGTCCGGGGATTGTCGTCGCCAAAGCTGATCGCCAGTTCGTTATCAAGCCGCAGCAGGTCGGTCACGAAAAACGGGTTGTCGAACAACCGCACGCGTTCGCCGGGAATCTCGGCGCTGTGGTTAATCTGCGGCAGCGATTCGGTGTTGGCGACCGCCAGACTTTTGTCGATGTGGAGTTCGCGCGGTTTGCCGTCCAGACCCATCCGCCCCCAGTCGTAAAAACGATAGGTGATGTCTGACGACTGCTGAATTTCGTAGATCAGTACGCCCGGGCCGAGCGCGTGAACCGTGCCCGCCGCCACAAACAGCGTATCGCCCGCTTTGACCGGCGCATACACCAGCAGGTCTTCAAGCCGGTTCGCGCGGATGGCGTCGGCGATGGCCTCGCGGGTGGTGCCGGGCTGGACGCCGATGACAAGCTGCGCGCCCGGATCGGCGTCGATCACGTACCAGGCTTCGGTCTTGCCGCGCGGTCCGTCGCCGAATGATCGGGCCTGTTCGTCATTCGGATGAACCTGCACCGATAGCCACTCGCGGGCATCCAGGAATTTGGCCAGCAGCGGAAAGCCCGCTGCGGGATCGTTGCCCGCGCCGAGCAGATCCTCGCCATAAAGAGACGCCAGTTCGCCCAGCGTGCGCCCGGCGAGAGGGCCGTTGGCGACTGTGGCGGTATCGTGCAATTCCCACGACTCGCCGTAAGGCTCGTCGGTTGGCAGGCGCTTGCCCAGCCGTTCTTCAAGGCGGCGTCCGCCCCACACCTTGACGTGCAGTGCGGGCCGCAGCAGCAGCGGATAGAGAGCCGGTGTCAAGATGGCAATCCCTTTGCGATTCGCGGACGCATGTGACCACCGTCCGCACCGCCGGATACAGACGATACATTGTAACAAAAGACGCAGGGATAGGGGCGTGGCGGATGTGCCTGAGCGCAACGACGCGGTTTTGAAGCGACAAGGCCCGCGCGGAAGGCGGGCCCAGATTTTACGGTAGAGGTGTGGTGGCGTGGCTACAGCTTGCGCGTGTTGTTGACCCAACCGTAGGGGCGAATTTCCTCAAGCGCGCGACTGATATCTTTCGCCATGCCTTGTGCGACCGGATCGTCTTCGCTCGCGGCCTTATTGATCCAGCCGGACGCGGCGCGCAATAGCACCCATAGCTTTCTGGTCTCTTCGCGCGCTTTTGCCACCTGTGGCGTTTCAAAATCGAAGCGCTCGGTCAGTTCGTTATAGCTGATGAACGCCAGTAGCACGGTCTGGTTGATAATGTCGTCCAGCTCGTTCGCGTCCATATCCGCGATGCGAGGGTTTTCCCGAAGCAGGCGGCCGATGACTTCGATATTCAGACAGGCGTGCAGCGTCGCCTGCAGGCGATCGAGCCGGTCGGTCCACGACTCATCGTCGCGTTCCAGCGGGAGATTGCGGATGGTATCACGTAGAGCGCGTGCGACGGTTTCGAAACTGATGCCGTCAACGCCCTCCATGTCGAGGCTGAAATTGATGAAATCTTCGAAGGGAGCGTGAGGATGGCCGGTATCGTCAGACATGGCGAATGTCTCTTCCCAGGCAAACTGCACGAACAAACAAAAGTGCTCGCCTGGGAGAAGATGGTCTGACATGAAGCTGCGATGGGGCTACGTATAGACGAGCACTGGAGTTAATATAACGTAATCTTGCAAAAGGAACAATTGTGATTTTTGTCCTATTCGCTCTGGCCCGCCTTCGGACGATTTGAATAGCGGCTGCTTTTCCCTGAGAAGCTGCATGCCTCTATCTTTTGCGTTGCATGGCATTGAGGCTCCTGTATAATCGCTACAGGCGGCTGCTTGATGGCCGCAATAGCAATAGAAGTTTCGTTACGAGCAGGCGCATCCCGTGGATCGACAACGTCAGGAGCAGCAGCCGCTGCCCTCCACGCTGTATACCGAAGAATATTTTCGCACTGCGTGTGAAGGTTACGACGAATTTAATACGAGCGAGGGGGAGCAGCTTTCGCGGCGGCTGGCATCGGCCTTCTCGATTGCTGAGGTTTCGCCCGGTATGACGGTGCTGGATGTCGGCTGCGGGCGCGGCGAGATTCTGCGCCATGCGGCCCAGCTCGGCGCGGACGCCTTTGGCATCGATTATGCTGAGGTCGCTGTCAATATATCTCGCCAGGTCATTGCCCCGATTAACGGTGTAACGCCCGGTAAGGTGGGGGTAGCGCAGGCAGACGCCAAAACGCTGCCGTTCCCGGATAGCACTTTCGACCGTGTGCTGATGTTCGATGTGGTCGAGCATCTGTACCCGTGGGAACTGCAGGAAGCAATGCTGGAGGTGCGGCGCGTGCTCAAGCCGGATGGCCGGTTCATCATCCATACCGCGCCGAACGTCTGGTACGATCGCTATGCCTATCCCGTGGTACGTCTGGTGCGTACGGCCATGGGGCAGGGTCACAATTACCCGAAAGACCCACGCCAGTTTCTCGTCAACGTCAACCAGCATGTTCACGTCAACGAACAGTCGATGTGGAGCCTGAAACGGGCGTTGCGTCAGGCAGGCTTCCGCGCCAAAGTGTGGTTGGAAAGTCCGCCGCAGAACCGTCAGGAAAATGTCGTGATGGCGGCTGCCCGGTTCGTGGCGTTTCGGGTTGCGCCATTCCGCTGGTTTTTCGAGCGCGAAGTGTTCGCGGTCGCTGCCAGAGACGACGATCCGAGCGCGCGGTTCTCTTGATGTCCGTCAACGCACGCTGCCTGCTTTTCCTGTAAACTGATTTCATGCGCGATAAACGACCTGTAGACGAGTTATCCATTCAGGAGCTTGAGCGCATTCTGGCGATGCGAAAACGCGAGGAACGCCAGAAGCGGATGCAGAAGCTCAAGCGCGAGGGGCGCGTGGTCGTACAGCCGGAGCCGGTTCGCCCTCCGGCGGAGTTTGTTCCGCCTCCTGTGCCACCGGAACCGGAGGTAAGCAAAGGTGCTTCTGGAACCGGGCCAGTCAAGGTGGAGAAAACCGCCGCGTCTGTGCTGCCGTATCGCGAGGATCGGCCCCCGGCTGCGCCCGCCGGGCTACACTTCGAAGACGAGCTGGATGATTTTGATTACGCGCCGCCCGGCGAAGACGGCGAGCGCGCGTGGAAGCGTTTTGTCAACGCGGCGCTGCTGCTGGTGGAAATCGCCGCCGTGGTCGGGCTGGTTTTTCTCGGTGTCCGGCTGTTCGACGCCATTAGCCGGTTGGAGCAGGAAACGGCGAGCGCTGCGGCGCTGGCGGACCAACAGCGCCGGGCTGTGATCCCGACGATTGCCCCGACGCCACAACTGACACTGGAGGCGGTCGTGCTTCCGGGCGGTCATACCTTCAACGAGGCTGGCGCGCCGCAGTTCAATTACAGCGAGATTCCGGCGCATTTGCTGCCGATGGTGCAGGACCAACTGGTGCAACCGCCGCCGCGCCGCCCGCCCCCGACCGACCATACGCCGCTGCGGCTGATTATCCCCAAACTGGGCGTCGATCAGACGATCATTCAGGGCGTTGACTGGGAAGCGCTGCGTCAGGGTATCGGCCAGTTGCCGAACAATGTGACGCCGCTCGATGAAACCGGCAATATCGTGCTGGCGGCGCACAACGACATTTATGGCGAATACTTCCGCCATCTGGATCAGCTTGAGCCGGGGGACCAGTTCCAAATACAGACCCGGACGCAGATTTTTACCTATACGGTGCAGGGCTGGGACCTGTACGAGCCGACCGATGTGCATGTCATGGAATCGCGTGGCTATCCGGCGGCGACGCTGATTTCGTGCTATCCCTATCAGGTCAACAACAAGCGGATCGTCGTGTTCGCCACGCTTGACGCATGAACCGGGCTGCCACGCTGCCGCCGGATCGATCAGCGATGCGGCGGCAGCGCAAGACCATTGTATCGTAGCCGGTTATCGGCGGGCGGTGAATTGACTTTCTTCACTCTTGCAGCGATGGTCGCGCGTGGTAGAGTCAACATGACCGCGCTCGACACAGGCGTGGTTCAAGGAGCCAGGCATGTCGAAACGCAAATCGCGCACCAGCGCGCCGAACCTGCCACAGGAAACACTTGAACGGGCGCGACGCCAGGCGGCGATTGCGCGAGGTGAGTTGCCGCCGGAGCCGGAACCGGAGCCGCCGGTTGCGGAGCCTCCGTCCAAAGCCGCACCGGCTGTTGCCAACCCGTATCGTACCGTAGCCGCCCGGCAGCGGCGCGTTATCACGCGCACTCGCTCGCGCGCCGGAGAGCGACGAGCACGCGTTCAGGACGCCGGTCGGGAACGACGCCCTGAACTCGACGCCGAGAGGATTTCGGAATTACTGGAAAACCCGACGATTGAGGTAACTGAGGAAGAGCTGCGGCGCGAATATACCTATGTGCTGACCGATCTTCGCAGCATGGGCCTGCTAGCTGCGGGCCTGTTCGTGACCCTGATCGTGCTTGCACAGGTGCTGCCTCAATAGAGCCAGCCGGCCACGCTCGCGCTCGGAAGTGAAGAGAAATCCGCCGATATGATCCAGTGGGATGCCATACCCTATTTTGCCGGTTTAGACGCGGCCAGCCGGGAGCGCATCGAGCAGGTCGCCCATGTTCACACCTATCAGGCTGGCGCGACGATTTTTTCGGAAGGGGAGCCGTGCGCCGGTTTTCATCTGGTGCTGGATGGCATGGTGCGGATTTTCCGCATCAGTCCGGAAGGGCGGCTGCATACGCTGAGTCTGCTGCGCGCTCAGTCGACCTTCAATGAGGTTGCGGCGGTCGATGGCGGCCCCAATCCGTTTAACGCCATTTCGGTGACCAACAGCACCATTCTGGTGATCGGCCACCAGCAGTTGCTCAATTTGATGGCGACCGAGCGTAAACTGCTGAGCAATACCGTTCAGGCGCTGGCGCACCTCAACCGCGATTACATCGAGCGACTGGAAGATATGACCTTCCGTACCATTCCGTCGCGTCTTGCCAAGCTGTTTCTCCATGAAACCGCCTATGGCGATCAGATTTGTCCCAGCCCGTCGAACCTGACGCAGGAAGAAATGGCCTCGATTCTCGGCACGACGCGCGAGGTCGTGGGGCGGGCGCTGCGCGGGCTGATGAACGCCGGGATGCTGAAAAAGCGCGGGCGCTACGTCACCATCGTCGACCGGGCAGGGCTGGAATATCTGGCCGAAACCAACATGATGCCTGAGAAGGAACCGCTCATTCGCTGAGACGCGCAGGCCCGCAGCTTCGACTTCTCGACTCTGGCCCTGCGCCTGCAAAGCCCTTTGTGGTCAGCTCAAACGTTCCGCGATAAATGAACGCCCCTTCTCCCGCGCGTTCGGGGGAAGGGGCGTACGTGTCGGTGGTTGTGGTTTAGCTTTCCGCCGAGCCGTCATCCGGCAACGGATCTGGCGAGAGCGGAGCCGGACTCGCGGCCATGGCCTGCCCGGCGGGGCCGACCGAGGTGTCGGTAGTGCGGAGCGCCGCGAACAACTGCGCCAGCCGCGTCACCGTGGACTCGAAGTCCTCGCCGCTTAGCGCTTCGACCTTGGTGCGGAACGTTTCGGCAACTTCCGGAATGTTCATCAACATGTCCATGTAACTGTTTCCGGTTCCGTTTCCATGACCGTTGGCGTTGCCGAACTGTACCACACGGACGTTGCTGCCCAGCCCGGCCATCGCCTCGGCCATCGCCTGCACCTTGGCGATTTCCGCCTTCATAATCTGCTCGATCAGGAACTGGCGCAGGTTAATTTCGTTTTCGGCGGCGGTGGCGGCGGCCAGCTCGCGGCGGCCTTCGGCCTCAGCCAGCAGACGCGCCTTCTCGCCTGCCGCTTCCGCTTCTTGCATCGCCTGATGCGCGAGCGCTTCGGCGCGACCGCGCTGCTCGATCGCCTGAGCCTCGGCCTCGGCGCGGGCGCGAACCGCTTCCGCTTCGGCCTGCGCGCTGATGGTTACACGGCGGCGCTCAGCTTCAGCCTGAATTTCAATCGCCTGACGCTGGGCGCGGGCCGGAACGAGCACTTCAGCTTCCTGCTGCTGCTCGACGGCAAGCGCGCGCTGCTTCTGCACTTCCTGCTCGGAGGCAGCTCGCGCTAGCCCGACCGTCTTTTCGACTTCCACTTCGCGGATAGCCAGCGCCTCGCGCTGCTGCAGGATTTTCCGCTGGGCGTCCAGTTCGGCCTGCTCGGCTTCCTGTCTGGCGGCTGCTGCTTTGACGCGCGCCTCGCGTTCGGCTTCCGCTTCGGCAATCTGCGCGTCGCGCTTGACAGCGGCGATTTGTGGCGCGGCCATCGCCGTCAGGTAGCCCTGATCGTCGCTGATCTCTTCGATGCCCATGGCGATGATACGCACGCCCATCGAGGCGACGTCGTCACGGGCCAGATCCTGTACCTTTTGCACGAAGGCGTCGCGGTCGCGGTGGATGCCCTCGACGGTCATCTGGCCGACAATCGCCCGGAAGTTGGCGCTCAGCGTTTCGGTAATAATGTCGCGGATTTCTTCACGAGACTTATCGAGAAAGGCGCGCGCCGCCGTCCGCAGCATGGCCTCGTCAGGGTCGATCTGCACCTGCGCTACCCAGTCCAGGCGGATCGGCACACCGCTGACGGTGTAAACCTCATCCTTTTCCTGCTTAATCGTCATGATCGTGATGTCCAGTTTCTTGTAGGTTTCAATAATTGGCATCACGAATACGCCGCCGTTAGTGACCAGCCGCGCCTCTTTGCGACCGTAAACGACCATGACTTCGCTGGGCGGCACGCGGTGGTACTGGCGTGTGATCAGCGCTACCAGGGCAATGCCCAAAATGACCACCACGCCAACGACAATCAAAATCCCGGCTCCTTCCACGCTGTGTCTCCTTTCAGTTTCGACAGATGTCTGCAATCATACGACGGCTGAGGCGTTTTCAACCTTAGCCTTGGCGCTTCTTCTTGACGTACAGCGTTCCATCGCGCACATCAACGACTTCGACGTAATCGCCCCTGCTGAGTGGACTGTTGGTCACGTCTCTGACCGGATATTTGCTGACATACGCGGTTTCGACCATGGCCTCGCCAGTCGCGCCGGCAGGCGTGTCAATCGTCACGCGCGCGCTTACGCCAATCAGGTCGTCAATTCGATGACGCTCGGTCGATTGCTGGCGCACGACGTAGGCAAGCACCGCCATGATGATCCGCCCGATGACGAGGCCGAAAACGACCGACGCGCCTAAAGTTAGCGGCAGGCCCCAGTTTGAAAGCGTGCCGAGCAGCCCGACCGCGCCGAAGGCGGCCAGAAACGCCGCGATGATCGTGCAGCCAAATTTACCGGCATCGTCGGCGACTTCGAGATCCGGGCCGCCGTCGCCGGAAACTTCACCAAAGATGATGCTGTAGAGAAAATACAGCACTCCGGCCAGCGTGATGGCCCCAAAGATGTACGGGGTCAGATCGGTTAACTGGTTCATGTCTTCACGTCACACTCTTTCAATGAAGATGCTGTATGTTTACATACTACAATACAGTCATTGCCATTTACCCCCTAAGGATTGGGAGTTGATCACATACTTTCATGTGTGCAACAGGTGTACAGAAGTAGAAAAGGCAAGGCGATCTGACTTGTCTCCCATCCGTGCGGTTCCGGGGGCATTTGCCGGTAAGCTGACCGTTTTCTCCCGGCAATATCAGATCAGTTCACTGGTACTGAATTGCAAGGCAGGGAACAACGCTTCCAGAAATGGCGCTGCGGTCTGATTGCTTCGCCGCCCAGCCTTATGCCTGTGACAGGAATCAACAGGGGGACGTTGCGTCCCCCTGTATTTACGCCTAGCTGAGTGACAGGGATTTTTCGTCGATCACCCGTTTGGCCAGCGCGATGAATTCGTCCACCGGCATGGAGCCGAGGTCTTCGTCCGTCCGCAGGCGAACGCTAACGGCGTTCGCCTCGACATCGCGGTCGCCCATAATCAGCATCCACGGGATGTGCTGCTCGCGCCCGATGGCAATCTTCGCACCCATGCGCGCTTTGCCGCTGTTGACTTCGGCGCGGATACCTACATCAGCCAGCTTCGCGGCCACCGACTCGGCGTATGGCACGTGCCGGTCGGTAATCGGAATGAGCAGCACCTGTACCGGCGACAGCCATGGCGGGAACGCCCCGTTGAAGTGTTCGATCAGGATGCCGATGAAGCGCTCCAGACTGCCGAACGGCGCGCGGTGGATCATCACCGGCCGCTGGCGTGAGCCATCCTCGGCCACATATTCCAGCTCGAATCGCTCCGGCAGGTTGTAATCGACCTGAACCGTACCAAGCTGCCAGTTGCGCTTGAGCGCGTCGCGGAAGATGAAGTCGAGTTTCGGCCCGTAGAACGCCGCTTCGCCTTCTTCCACCGTGTAGGTCAGGCCGAGGTCGTCGCAAGCCTGAATGATGTCTCTGGCCGCCCGCTCCCATTGCGCGTCGTCGCCAACGTACTTGTCGCTTTGCGGGTCGCGCAGGCCGACGCGCGCGCGGAAGTCCGTCAGCCCCAGCGTATTGAACACGTGCTGAATCAGTTGCACGGCGCGTTTGAATTCGGGCAGCACCTGATCTGGTGTCACGAACAGATGCGCGTCGTCGACCGTGAATCCGCGCACGCGCGTCAGGCCGTGCAGCTCGCCTGACTGCTCGTAGCGATAGACCGTGCCAAACTCGGCGTAGCGCACCGGCAGATCGCGGTAAGAGCGCATCTCGCTCTTGTAGATCATGATGTGGTGCGGGCAGTTCATCGGCCTGAGGAGATATTCTTCCTCATCGATCTGAATCGGCGCGTACTGGCTGTCCTTGTAGTAAGGATAATGGCCGGATGTACGGTACAGGTTCAGATTGCCGATATGCGGCGTCACCACCGGTTCATAGCCGTTTTCAATCTGGATCTGGCGCAGCCAGCGTTCCAGCGTGTCACGCAGGAGCGCGCCCTTGGGTTTCCACAGCGGTAGGCCCTTGCCGACCAGCGGACTGAAGGTGAACAGGTCCAGTTTTTCACCCACCACCCGGTGATCGCGGCGTTTCGCCTCTTCCAGCCGGTTCAGGTAGTCGTCAAGCTGTTCCTTGTTCTCCCATGCCGTGCCGTAAATACGCGTGAGTTGCTCGCGTTTTTCGTCGCCACGCCAGTAGGCCCCCGCCGGTTTCTTGAACGTGATGCTGATGGCTTCAGGGTCGATTTCACTGGTGTTGGCGACGTGCGGCCCCCGGCACAGGTCGGTGAACGTGTCGTGCGTGTAGAAGGTGATCTTCTCGGCGGGCGCGGCTATCTCGTTGCCGTTTTCATCGACACGCCCGGAGACAAGGTCCTTGATCAACTCCACTTTGTAAGGCTGGTCCTTGAAAAACTCCAGCGCTTCGGATGCGCTGACCTCGCGCATCGTAAAAGGATGGTTCCCGCGGATGATCTCTTTCATCCGGTTTTCCACCCACTCCAGATCTTCCTCAGTCACCGGACGCGGCAGGTCAAAGTCATAATAGAAGCCATCTTCAATCGGCGGGCCGATAGCGATCTTGGCCTCGGGAAAGCGCTCCAGCATGGCCTGTGCCATGACGTGGGCCGCTGAATGGCGAATGCGGTAGAGCTGGCTATCTTCGTAGCGTCCGTTTGACATGGTTTACCTCGGGTTGATACAGGCAAAGCGCCCGCGCGGCTCGGCGCGACGGCGTTCAGGCGTCGTAAATATAAAACAGCCGGGGCAGGAGCGAGCGTCATTATAACAAACGACGGCCCGCTGCCGGCAAGCGGTCGGCCCTTGCCCGCTCTGGTTGTCACCCATGCGAAACAACAGAGCGGGCGGGCCTGCCTGTGAATGTCAGATTTGGTTCGGAGTGTTTGAAGTCACGTCGTCGCCATCAGGCGACGGTGTTTTCTTCAGCCCGGAGGACTTCGGTGAGGACGACAGCGGCGACTTCCGCCGTGCGAGTGCGGGCCTCGCTGTCATTCTCGTCCATCGAGTCGTCGATGACGCGCGTGAAGACCGTCTCGAAGGTGTCGAGTGCGAGGAGGTTGTCGATTGTATCCTCGATTGTGTCGCGGCAGAGGTTTTCGACGAGGATATGAGGGGTTTCCATGACGGCGTAGCGGATGGCCGGGGTATCTGGGAGTTGTTTGCTAACTTCGAAGCTGAGTTCCATCTGGCGGCGCAGGTAGGGGAGTGTCACAAAGAGCGCCGTATAAAAACTGCCGTCTTCCATCTCCACAATGACATCGCTGGCATCGGGATCACAGTCCTGAGACTCGATCCAGATGCGCTTTGGCATGACCCCAAATTCAAGGTTCATGGCACTGGTATCTCCAACCACAACTCAGGTTTTAAGAGCGCACCCACACCATCGACGGCGGTCGCTCTGGTTACAAACGCGTGTTAGTTAGCTGTCAGCATAATTGAAAAGGAGTCCGCTTGTCAAGCGCAACTGAGTGCTGTTGGGGGCGCTTACATAGGCGGGTAAGCGATGACTTCAATAACATTAACTGCCGGTTTCAAGCGCGATAGCGGCATGTGTCCGATATGTTAACGTTGCCATTAAATTAAGCCGTTTCCGCACATTTGACAGGCAAAAACAATCTTCGTATACTTCCACTTGCTCAATTGGAGCGCGTCACCACCCGCCTTGAGGAGGAGCACTTATGATGCAGGGCAACGACAGCTTCCGGCTGGTCGTCCGCCGTGGCCCGCAGCCCAATCAGGTTTACGAGCTTAACAAAGATATCATCACTCTGGGCCGCGACATCACGAACGACATCACCATCAACGACCCGGAAGTCAGCCGGCATCACATGCGCCTGACACGCGGTGCGGGTGGTTACACGATCGAAGATCTCGGCTCGACCAATGGCACCTTTGTCAACGGCCAGCGACTGACCGGCGCGCGTCCTCTTCGCGTGGGGGACATGATCGGTCTGGGTGAGACGGTCACGCTGGGGTATCAGGCAGGCAATGGCATGCAGGCGGGCTATGCGCCCGGCGGCGATATGCCGATGACCGCGCCGTCCAGCGCCGTGTCTCGCCCGCAGCCGCAACCTTCACCCTATGCGCCCGGCAGCGGAGCGCCGGCAACACCCTATGGCGGCGGCTACGAACAGCCGGTGCAAAGCGCCTATAGCGCGCCTCCGGTCGTGCCACAGGCTCCTCCCGGAACTGGCTACGATTATGATCCGTATGAAATCCGTGAGGAAGAACCGCGCAACAACACACGCCTGATTCTCATCGGCTGCGCGGGGCTGTCGCTGTTCTGCTGCTGCGGTTCGCTGGTTGGCGCGTTCATGGTCGATACGCTGTGTCTGTGGGATCGCCTCCCCATCATCTATCAGATCATTCAGGCCTTCGGCTACGCGCAGAACGCCTGCTGATTTTCGCCTTCAAGGGTCGATCAGTAACAAAAACCCTCTCCCGGAGAGGGTTTTTGTTTTCATATTTTGTTTTCACGATGAAACGAGCCGGCGCTGCGATGTTCGCTATGCCTCATCGCGCGTCTGGATGAACAACGCCTTCTTCTCCCCCGGCAGGGTATAGTTGAACCCGCAGGCCATGAAAAAGGCATCCGACGACGTAATCGCCATCACTTCCAGCACGTTCTTTTCTCTGGCGAGGTTGACGCACGCCTGCACAAGCTGCTTGCCTACCCCCAGCCCCTGAACGTCCGGCGCGACGGCCAGACTACGGATTTCCGCCAGCTTGCGGGAATAAATTTCGAGCGCGGCGCAGCCGACCACACGCCCGTCCAGTTCGGCGACGAACATCGTCGGCAGCAGTTCGTCGAATTCTTCGAGCGTGCGCGGTAAGAGTTTGCCCTGTTCGACGTACAGTCGGATCAATTCGGCGCTTGCCGGAATATCCTCTGGAGTGGCCGGTCGCACCGTCACGTTGGTCATGATTTTCGTCGCCATACAAAGAAGTTGCCGATCTGCGTTTCACGCACGTAATTAGCAATGAGCCAGTTATTCAATTCCGTGTATTCCTGAAGCAACTCGTTCGAGTCTTCGTGTCGCCCGGTCACCCATGGCATATAGTCTACCTGCAGAACGAGTGTATAGGGTGGCATGGCTGCCCATAATACTTCAACGGTTTCCTCTCGCCACGCCTGCGGATACCACGTTCCCACCAGTGGAAACTGGAAGATGAAGCGGGTCGCCGGGTTCAGGCGGCTCATGTAGTAGACTTCTGGCCGAAAGCCCCAGATAAAGAGCGAATCGCCCGGCGCTACACGTTCCTGTAAATACTGAGACACCAGCAGCGATTCGTCGGCCACAAATTCGCCCGCCTGGAAACGGCTGTAATACGCCACGCGGTCTTCCTGACCGCTCAGATAGGGCAATGTCTTTGGCCAGACGCCGCCTGCCAGCGTTGCCAGCAATGCGCCCGCCGCCAGCGCGCGTAACGGGTAGGCCGGGCGGCCACGCGCGACGAAGTGCAGCAGGCGTTCCAGCGTCCCCGCGCCGAGCAGCGCCAGCGGGGGCAACATCGGCAGCCAGTGATAATCATAGCCTTTCGCCTGCACCAGCATGATCGCCAACCCGGCCAGCAGCCAGATCCACACACCGGCCCACAATCGCCTGCGCGCTGGCAGCCCGGAAGCCAACCAGACAACCGGCCATGCCAGAGCCAGCAGGAACAGCGCGCCCCAGTGTGACCAGCGAAAACCGAGATAGGTTCCCAGAGCCGCGCCAAGATCATTCAGGTTGAAGCCCAGTGCCGTATACTGCGAGGTGACCAGCGCGCTTTCGATCAGCGCGTTTAATGCGCCCTGCGCCGCCATTAGCCCGACTCCGCCGAGGCCGGTGGCCAGCCCGCCGCCGAGAAACGCGGCCAGCGGTTTCCACAGACGCGAGCCGCGCGGCCTTAACAGCAGATAGTTCACGATAACAGCGCCGGCGAAAAGGATAAACGGGTACTTGAACCAGAGCGCCCAGCCGCACAGCGCGCCGCCTGCCAGCGCCCACAACCAGGCGCGTTGCCCGCCTTCGGCGGCGCGCACCATGGCATACATGGCCAGCGCCATCGGCAGCAGCGCGATACCGTCGTTCTGGGTCAGCGTCCAAAAGGTTTCGGTGAAGTAGAAAACAGGCAGCAGCAGGGCGGCCCAGAGGCCGGTGCGTCGTCCTGCCAGCCGCGACCCGATTCCGTAGAGCGCGGCGCTGATGACGGGTACAAAGACAATATCAATCGCTCTCAGCGCCTCGGTGGTCTGGCCGAGGATGGCCATGGCGGCCGCGTAGACATAAAAGACGGCCGGCGGTTTGGGATTCCATAGCTCGACATAGGGAACGCGACCATTCAGAATGCCGCGCCCGATAGTGGCAAATTCGCCCTGATCGCGGCCCAGTGGATATGTCAGCGTTGGCAGCGCCAGAATGGTCGTCAGCAGCAGAATGAGCAGCAGCCACCGGCGCGACCGGCGGCCGGACTGGGAGGCGAAATGGGCAGCTAGAGCCATCCAAGCACGCGCGCGACCATCATCGCGATACCCAACGAAACCAGCAACAACATCCAGGCGATCAGGCGGCCGCTATCCTGTACGGGATTGATCTCGGAGGTTTCGACGGTTACGTTGCCGAGCAGATCCACATAGAAATCGACATTGACGCGCCCTTTCGTCACGCGCGCCATATAGTCGTGCCCGGTGACCATGCGCCAGCCGCTTTCAGGGTCTTGCCAGTCATCGCCCAGCCGCTCTCGCATGGCGTTTTCGAGAAGCGCGCGCGCGCGTTCGGGTGGGATCGGTTCGATTGGGTCGGCCATGGCGCGATATAACCGTTAGTTCGTGACAAAGTATTCGCTCGACAGCGGCCCCAGCAGCCCGTTCGCATCGCGTCCCGAAATGGCGATGCCCGCCAGACGCGAGGCGGTGAAAATCTCGGATGTGATGCTGGTATCCGCAGTCTCGAAATACTGGTCATACTGTAGCGACCCCGGATAGCGCAGCGCGACGATATAACTCGTCGCGTCCGGCATGGGTTCCCAGACGAGCGTGCGCATGCCATTGCCGGCCTCGCGCAATACGACGTTGCGCGGCGGCCGGGGGCCATCGGCCAGTGTGGTTGCGGCGACCAGCACGGCCTGTGTCGCCCGCGTCAAATAGCTGCCCTGGACGCCATCGATGGTATCGCTGGCCGTATGCTGGCGGAAGGTGTTTTCCAGCGGCTCGATCAGGCGGATCGCCGGATAGCCCGCCTCGGTGAACGAGAAATGGTCGCTGTAGCGTCCCTCACGGTCGATCGCGTCTTGCAGCAGCAGCGCAAAATCCGGCATGTAGTTAAATGTCAGCAGGTTTATGGCGCGCGCCAGTTGTCGCGAGCGCGATTCGTTCGGCCCTTCGGAATACACCCGAATCTCGCGGTCACGTACCGAACCGTCAGGGCCGATGCCGCTGCCGATGATGTCGAGGTTGATCATCGCGAAGACATCCAGATTATTGGGCTGAACGTAATCGCGTACGAAGTTCTTGCTGCCCACGCGCCCGATCTCTTCCGCCGTAAAAGCGGCGAACAGGACGGTCGAGCGCGGCGGCTGCGGCATCAACGACATGACACGCGCCAGTTCGAGCAGGGCGGCTACACCTGAACCGTTGTCATTGGCGCCGGGCGCATAGGCATTACCATCGGCGATATCGAAGCTGATCGTGTCGTAGTGTGCGCCAATGACGATGACGCCCGCGCCGATTTCGCGGCCCGCCAGATAGCCAATCACGTTCTCGGCGGTCGAGGTGACGCCCTGCCATTCAAGCGGAAAGCTGTGTGGAATGAGTCGCAGACGACCCTGCGACTGGGCCTCGATTTCCTTGAACTGGTTGGCGATATAGTTGCGCGCCGCGCCGATACCTGCGTTGGGCAGGGTGTAACTGGAATTCACGTGGCGCGTGCCGAAATTCTGCAACGTCTGAATGTGCGCCATCAGACGGTCGGTGCTGACCTGATTCATCAGGTTCAGGAGCATCGCGCTGCTGCTGGGCGGCAGCGGCGTGGTCAGTTCATCGGGCAGTTCTTCCGGGCTGAGCGTCGCGTAGCCGATGGTCGGCGGCGGCGTCGCGGTCGCACGCGGAACCAGCGTTGGCGGGGCCGGAGAGGTCAGGTTACACGCCAGTAGAACAAACGTGAACCATAGCCCCAGAAGAATCGTGACAAGAGTAATGCGCTTCATCGTGTGGCTATCATACCCCGATTGGCGCGTCCTGTTCCAGCATGACTTCCGTCGCGCCGGGGCAAGCGCATGGCAACCGCAGGGTTCGTATCGTCCGGCGCAACTCGCATCTCGTCACCCGGACGACCTTCCCTTACAATAACATGCATGCTCAGATTGCCAGACGCCGGTTCCCGGCGCGCTCTGCTTTTGCCCGCCATTCTAATCCTGGCTGCCGCATTGCGCCTGACGGCCCTGCTGGCTCTGCCGCAGGTTTTTGCGTTCGAGCAGACCGGCCAGATACACGGATCAGAAGCCTACGATACCTACGCGCAGAATCTGCTGGCGACCGGTGTCTTTGGACGCGAACCGGGCGTGCCGGACGCCGCGATTCAGCCGTTGTACGCCTACGCGCTGGCGGGCCTGTACGCGCTGGTGGGGCGCGGCTATCTGCAGGTCGGGCTGTTTCATATCGCGCTGGACCTGGTCGGCATTACGGCCCTGTTTCACATCGCCCGGCGGCTGTTCCCGCGCGGCGCAATCGTCGGGGCGCTGGGCGGCCTGTTTTACGCCTGCTATCCCTATCTCATTTTTCAAAACCTGACGCTGATCGACACGCCGCTGTTTATGGCGCTGCTGCATCTGTTCGTTCTGGCGGTCGTGCTCTTGAGCGGGCGTCCGCGTCTCGATCGCGGGACATGGACGCTGGCGCTGCTGGCGGGCGTCGTCTTCGGGCTGGCGATGCTCGTGCGGTCGATTCTGCCGCTGTTTGCCGTTCTGGTGGCCGTCTGGTTTTTATTCCGGCTCAGCCCGGCGCAGACCGTCTTGCGGCTGACGCCGGTAGCTGTGGCCGGCGTGCTGGTGGTGACGCCATGGATGGCGCGCAACTACCGGGTCTACAACCAACTGGTGCCAATGACGATCACGTCGGGCGCGAATCTGTTTCAGGGCAATAACCCGGATGTCGTGCCATACATGCGCGCCGGTTACGATCCGCAGTGGATCGGCCCCGGCGAGCTTGAAAATGATCCCTACAGCCCGGAGGGCGACCGGGAACGCGCGCAACTCGCGCTGGACTACTGGCGAGAACACCCGGAAGCCATTCCGGAACTCATGTGGGTCAAGTTCGCCGCGCACTGGAGCATCGACATCTTCCCGCGACGCAACCCGGTCGAAGGACAGTTGCCGCGGCTGGACTATCAAGGCGATGTGATTGTGGAGAGCGATCCTTCGGGAGAGCTGGCGCTGGGCGGGCTACCGCAGGGCGATCCGGTAGCGGTTTACGGCGAGCCGTTGTTCGATCGCATTGGCCGTATCGTGCATCGCTTTTATTTCGGCGGCCTGCTCCTGCTGGCGCTGGCGGGCAGCGTGCTGTCGCTCCGGCGCTGGCGCGATGTGTCGCTTTTATGGTTCCTGCAGCTCAGCATGACGGTCATGTACGTGCTTTTCCATCCCTCGACGCGCTACCGCGTACCGTCCGACCCGCTGCTGTTCCTGTTCTCGGCGCACGCGCTCGTTGTGCTGGCCCTTGCCGTACGCGCCCGGCGCGGCGGGCTGGTTCGAACACATAAAACAAGGCCCGAATACTTGTGACACTCCCCACGCCTAAAGGCGGGGGCTTCTGACGGACGCTTGCCCTTGCTGGCCGCGCGAGGCGGCCAGCAGCGGGGCTACGTTATCCGGCACGGGTGTGTCCCACCCGGCTCGACGCAAAATGTTACGCGCCGCGTTGTGATCCCGGTCGAGCGACAGGCCACAGGCGCATATGACCCAACGGGTCGAAAGGTCGAAGTCTTGGAACATCGCCCCACACTCCGAGCAACAACGCGACGTGTAGGCCGGGGCTACGAAGGCCACCTCACGACCAGCGCTTTCAGCCTTGTACGTGAGGTATTGCCGGAATGTAGCCCAGCCGCTGTCGAGGATGCTCTTGCTCAGATGGTGGTTTCGGACCATGTTCGTGACACGCAAATCTTCCAGCGCAATGCGGTCGTACCGACGCACCAACTCGGTACTCAGCTTATGCAGGAAGTCCTTGCGTTGGTTGGCGACGTGTTCCTGCTGGCGCTGCACGGCACGCAGCACCTTGTGGCGGTTGCGGCTACCGCGTCTGGCCCGCGCCAGCTTGCGCTGCAAGACGCGCAGTCTGCGCTGTCCGGCGCGGTAGAAAGCCGGATGCGCGACCTTTTGCCCGGCACTGGTCGTCAGCAGCGCGGCAATTCCGACATCAAGCCCAACCGCCCGGCCCGTCTCCGGCAGCGGCTCCGGTTCCGGTATCTCGCAAGTGAAGCAGGCGTACCACCGTCC
>Ga0207874_1000617_pt1 | contig 49874 bp, 44 predicted proteins | sample HigsolmetaAR201D_FD_184833 | JGI IMG/M metagenome (GOLD analysis project Ga0207874, IMG submission 184833) | Ionic liquid and high solid enriched microbial communities from the Joint BioEnergy Institute, USA - AR20-1-D (SPAdes) (version 2) ...
CCGATCCGTCCAAGCTGGATCCCAAGCAGCTTGAAGCCCTGCAGAAGCAGATGGGCGCCAGCCTGCCGGGAGGACTGCCGAAAGGGCTGCCCGGCCTTCCCGGCGGCGGATTGCCGGGCGGCCTGCCCGGTCTGCCTGGCAGCGGGCTGCCCGGCCTGCCGCGAAAGAAGTGAGGGGAATGGCCATGACCACGAATGCGGAGCTTGCCCGGGCGCGCCTTATGGAACTGCGTGCATCGATCGACAATCTCGATGCGGCGCTGATTCACATCCTGGCCGAGCGCTTCCGATGCACCAAGGCCGTGGGTAAGCTCAAGGCCGAGAACAACATGCCCCCGGCGGACCCGGTGCGCGAACAGCAGCAGATCGCGCGGCTGCGGCGCCTTGCCGACGAATCCAATCTCGATCCCGATTTCGCCGAGAAGCTTTTGACCTTCATCGCGCGCGAGGTCATCCGCCATCACGAGGCGATCGCGGAAGCGCACAGCGCCGCGCCCGCAGGCGGAGAGGGCTGAACATGGTTCCGGCGGTTGAGAGCGAACGGCTTGTTCCGTGCGTCTCGCGGAAGGACGACTTTCCCGCCTGCACCTCGACGGCGGAGAAGAACCCGCCGTCCCAGGCGGTAGCGAAACGGTGGGGTGCGTCACACCTGCCACCCGCCACATTGCGCGGCCAACCGCGCTTGTGTTTCCGGCATCGGTTGCCGGTTTGAAGAGCCATCATCGAAAGGAAGAACATATGGCACTGAAAATTCGCCTTGCCCGCGCGGGCTCCAAGAAGCGGCCCTACTACCACATCGTGGTAGCCGACGTGCGTGCGCCGCGCGACGGTCGCTTCATCGAGCAACTCGGCTCCTGGAACCCGATGCTGCCCAAGGACGCCGAGCGCGTGAAGCTCAACGAGGAGCGCATCAAGCACTGGCTGTCGAAAGGCGCTCTGCCGACCGACCGCGTGCTGCGCTTCCTCGACCAGGCGGGCATCGCCAAGCGTCCCGCCCGCAACAATCCGAAGAAGGGCGAACCAGGCAAGAAGGCTCAGGAGCGTCTGGCCGCCGCCCGCCAGGCGGAGGAAGAGGCCAAGGCCGCGGCTGCCGACGAGGCAGCGGCAAGCTGAAGCCTCGCGCCATTGGCGGGATTTCGCGTCCTGCCTGGCTCGTTGCCTGAGAAGCAGGCGGCATTCCGCCTCACGGGCTCCTGGCGCTGATGCGAGGGAGCTGGTTTCGGCAATTTCAGCGGCTCCACCAAGCATTCCTAGGCCATGGCGATATCTGCCATGGCCTATTTGCATCATGGCCAATCGACCTGCGGATGAGCACCGCTTTCTGAAAGGCGAAGCCATCCGCCTCGCGTGCTTTGATGTCGAACATATGATTTGGCCCAGCTCCATACGGCTACCGGAAGTTCCCAGCTGGAAACGGGCACACAACGATACCTCCACGGCGCTGCAGCGAACGCCTGCCATCGGCTTATATCAAAGAAGCGCGAGCCTCGCCCGATTTGCGGTGGGCCTTAAACCCCTGTAGTGATGCAATGGCCGCTCATCCTCTGCGCGGCTCCTTCGCCTCAGCCCTGACTGCCCCAAGCATCGTGAGAGCAGGCAAACAGTATGGATTCTCCCGTCGCCGATGAGCGGCGTTCACAGTTCATGACCCGCTTGCCCGCCATTCTTCAGTGGGCGGTGATCCTGCTCGTCTCCGCGATCATCACTACGGCGATCGACTATGCGGGCCTGCCCGCCGCAACGCTGATCGGACCGATGCTGGCGGGCGTCACTGCCGGCGTGAACGGTGCCACCGTCCGCATGCCGAAGCCGGTCTTCGCGGGCGGCCAGGCCATCATCGGCATTCTCATCGCAGGCTCTATCCAGCCGGCGATCCTGGCGGCCTTCCTGCGTGACTGGCCGCTGTTCATGTTCGGCGTGCTCTCGACAGTGGCTGCGTCCAGCTATCTCGGCTGGCAGATCAGCCGCTGGAAAGTGTTGCCTGGAACGACGGCGGTTTGGGGCTCAGCCCCTGGCGCGGCCACGGCCATGGTTCTGATGGCGGACGCCTTCGGCGCCGACTATCGTCTCGTCGCCTTCATGCAGTATCTGCGCGTGATCGTGGTTGCGATCGTCGCGGCCATCATTGCTGGATTATTCGTAGACGAAGCCATTCCCGATCCGCAGCCGCAGATATGGTTTCCCGCCCTCCACTGGCCTTCCTTCCTGGCCACGGTGGCGGTGGCTTCGATCGGAGCCGGAATCGGCCGGCTTCTCCGGCTGCCGTCCCCCTACTTCCTCGGCACGATGATCCTGGGCGTCGCGCTTCATCTCGGCGCGGACGTTTCCTTCCAGCTCCCCCCCTGGCTGCTCTCGCTCGCCTATGGCGTGATCGGCTGGAGCATCGGGCTGAATTTCACCCGCGAGATCGTTCGCCACGCCGCACGCGCATTTGCCCAGGTGCTTGGCTCGATCTTTGCGCTCATCCTGTTTTGCGCGGGAACGGCCTATGTCCTGAGCCGCCTCCTGGGAATCGACATGCTCACCGCCTATCTCGCAACGAGCCCCGGAGGGATGGATTCGGTCGCCATCATCGCCGCCGCCTCGGATGGCGTGAACCTGTCCTTCATCATGGCCATGCAGATGGGGCGGTTTCTCTTCGTTCTCCTGTTCGGCCCCTCCCTGGCGAAACTGGTCGCGCGCACGGTAAACGATTGACGTCGCGCAAGGACCGTATCGCGGGCAATGTCAGCCCGTATTGGCGGCAATCCAGCGGTGCCAATCCTCCACACCGCCATAGAAGACATTGAGGTCGATCCTGCCATCCACGCCCTTTGAAAGGCCGGAGCCGGAATACTGCCAGAAGAGCCAATTCCGGCCGGGATAGACCTCTGACGGATGGGCCGCCACGGAGCGCAGCCAGAACGGATAGTCCAGGAACTCGCCCTGCAGATTGTCGCGGTAGAAATCAGGCGCGGTATAGATGATTGGGCGCTGACCGTAGTGCTTTTCCAGCTTGGTCAGGAACACCCGCATCTTCTCCAGAACGACCTCGCGCGAAGGCCGCTTCTTGCAGCTCGAATAGCCGTTCCACTCGACATCGAGCACCGGCGGCAGGGCACCAGGCTCCTTCGGAACGTTGCGGATGAACCAGTCGGCCTGTTCGCTCGCGCTGCGGCACCAGTAGAAGAAATGATAGGCGCCGCGCTTCACGCCTGCGGCCGCCGCAGCGCGCCAGTTCCTGTGGAACATCGGGTCCAGATGGTCGCCTCCATCGGTCGCCTTGATGAAGGCGAAATTCGCGCCGTGCATGCGCAGATCCGCCCAGTCGATCTCGCCCTGCCAGCGCGAGACATCCACGCCGTGGACGGCGAGCGCGTGAGGCGAGGCGCGCCCGAAATTCACCGGCTTGGCATCACCGAAGCGGTGCTTGACGACCGGGTGCCCGGGCGCTGGTGCGGCGAGCTTTTTCGGGTTGATCGACGGCAAGGGCATTCCGGCGGTCCTGACCACCGGCGCGAGAGCGTCGGGCACAGGCTCCGGCGGCATCAGCGCCAAGGGCTGCTGCGGCATGCCCTCCGACTCAGACCCCAGGCCGACCTTGGAAGGCGGAACAGGAGTGGAGGGCGCGGGGATTGCCCCCGTGACCTCGGCCGATGTCGGGGTTAGAAGATCCTCGATTTCGATATTGCCGGACCTGGCGCAACCGGCCAGCACCATCACGGCGCACAGGATTGCTGGCAGGCTCGAGCGACGCATGGCGACTCACTATCCAGAACGCAAACTGAGCAATGGCGCGCCCGCATGAAAGCCGCCGCCAGCCCCGCCTGCACAGCTAACGGGAAATTACCAAGAAAGATTGAATCGTGAGCTTAACCATGGCACATGCCCGCGCCTGAGAGCCGTGGGCGCCGCCCTCCTCACCTGCCTAGGCGGGAAACGGGCCTGCGGGAAGACGGACTTGCAAAAGCCGGCTCCTGCTACGACATGACCAGAAAAAGAGCCGCTTTTCTCACCCGCACGTGAAAAGCGAAACACCAAACCTTTTGCCGCTCGGCATTTTGAAATAGGTCTTTGGGCGTCCGCCGGAACATCCAGCCTGCCGCATGATCTTTCCCGCGAAGGCCTTGCCGGGCAGGACCGGGAGCCGAACCAGAACGAGGAAGAAACGGGATGAATACCGCCGCGCTGCGCAACATCGAGGCCGCCGACAGGCTGGAGTTCCCCATTCCCGCCGGCGTCTATGCCGAGCGTGTGGTCAGCGTGAAGCACTATACGGACCGCCTCTTTTCCTTCCGCATCACGCGGCCGCAAAGCTTCCGGTTCCGTTCCGGCGAGTTCGTCATGATCGGCTTGCCGAATGCGGAAAAGCCGATCTTCCGCGCCTACTCCATCGCCAGCCCGAACTGGGACGAGGAGCTGGAATTCTTCTCCATCAAGGTGCCGGACGGGCCGCTGACGCAGCACCTGCAGAAGATCAAGCCGGGCGACATCGTTCTCATGCGCCAGAAGGCCACGGGCACACTGGTGCTCGACGCGCTGACGCCCGCCAGGCGACTCTACATGATTTCGACAGGAACGGGTATTGCTCCTTTCGCCAGCCTCGTGCGCGACCCGGAGACCTATGAAAAGTTCGAGCAGATCATCCTCACCCATACCTGCCGAGACCGGGCGGAGCTGACATATGGAGAGGAGCTGATCGAAGCTACCCGGAACGACCCGCTGATCGGGGAACTCACGGAAGGGCGGCTCCTCCACTTCGCCTCGACCACGCGTGAGCCTTCCCCGCATATGGGGCGCATTACGACCCTGATCGAGAATGGCGAGCTGTTCAGGACGCTCGGTACCGAGCCCTTCGATCCCGTCAATGACCGGGTGATGATCTGCGGCTCGATGGCAATGCTGAAGGACGTGAAGGCGCTAGCGGAGAAGGCGGGACTCAAGGAAGGCTCCAATGCGGAGCCTGCCGATTTCGTCGTCGAGCGGGCCTTCGTGGGCTAACGTTCCTCTGGGTCAAGGAGGCGTGGACCCGACCCCGCTTCGCCAAGCGCGTCGGCGGGGTTGCGCAAAGGGCAGGTTTCGACCGAAAGGCAGCCGCAGCCTATGCATTGATCGAGGCTGTCGCGAAGCCGCGTCAGCTTGGCTATGCGCGCATCGAGATCTGCGCGCCAGTGCTCCGACAGCCGGCGCCAGTCGGCTGCGGTGGGCGTACGCCCCTCGGGCAATGTCCTAAGCGCTGCGCCAATAGTGGCCAGAGGAATTCCCAGCCGCTGCGCCACCTTGATCACTGCTACACGGCGCAGAACGTCCCGCCCGTAGCGGCGCTGGTTGCCACCGGTGCGGTGGCTCTTGATCAAGCCTTTGGACTCATAGAAATGCAGCGCAGAGACGGCAACGCCGCTGCGCCGGGCCACCTCGCCCACGCTCAGCTCGCGCGGGATGTTCTGCGAGGCCTTACACGGAGTATCGATATCCGTCATGAAAGTCCCATCCTGAAGCTCAAGTCAGCTTGAGGATTGTGGCTGTGTCAAGACGCGGGAACCACAATTTGACCACAGATGGCGGCAAGCTCCCCTCGCCTCGCCGCAGGGAGATTCAAGATGAAGAGGATTGCCCTAGCCATCCTGGCCTTCGTTGCCACACTCTATCTCTGGAACGCATCCTGGCTTGCGTCCGCTCCCGAGAATCCGCGCATCCGGCTGATCGCCCATCGCGGCGTGCACCAGACATTCGACCGCACCAACATAGACGCGAATACCTGCACGGCCAAACGCATCCTTCCGCCGGCTCATGACTTCATCGAAAACACGATTCCCTCCATGCGAGCGGCGTTTGAGGCGGGTGCGGGGGTGGTCGAGATCGACGTGCATCCCACGACCGATGGCAAGTTCGCCGTCATCCACGACTGGACGCTCGATTGCAGGACCGATGGCAAAGGAGTGACGCGCGACCACGATATGGCTTTACTGAAGACACTCGACGTCGGCTACGGCTACACCGCCGATGGCGGCAAGACCTATCCCCTGCGTGGCAGGGGCGTCGGCATGCTGCCCCCGCTTGACGAGGTGCTGGCTACGTTTCCTGAGGGACGCTTTCTGATCAATTACAAGAGCCGGGAAGAGCGCGAAGGCGACATGCTGGCCGACCTGCTTGCCAAGCATCCCGAATGGCGCGAGCGGGTCTGGGGTGTCTATGGCGGCGATGAACCCACTGCGCGAGCCGTGTCTCTGATTGACGATCTGAAAGGCATGGGTGCGGCTGCGATGAAGGAATGCCTGATACGCTATCTGGCGCTTGGCTGGAGCGGCTATGTGCCAGACGCGTGCAGAAAGACCTATGTCATGGTGCCGCTCAATTTCGCCTGGGCGGTTTGGGGCTGGCCGGATCGCTTCCATGCGCGGATGGCATCCGTGGGCAGCGAGATCATCCTCATCGGCCCCTACTCGAAAGGGGACCCGGGAACCGCAGGCATCGATACCATCGAAGATCTTGCAAGAGTGCCGGAAAGCTTCGACGGCTATATCTGGACCAATCGCATTGAGGTGATCGGTCCAGCGCTGCAGTCACGGCGCCAAGAGAGCACCTCAAAAGACAGCGTTTGAAACGCCTATTCCGCCGCGGCGCGCCCCTGACCGAACCTGCGCTCGATATAGTCGGCCACCATCTTCTCGAAGTCGGCGGCGATGTTCGGCCCGCGCAATGTGGCGGCCTTCTTGCCGTCGATGAAGACGGGGGCCGCCGGCGTCTCACCCGTTCCGGGCAGCGAGATGCCGATGTCGGCATGCTTGGATTCGCCGGGACCGTTCACGATGCAGCCCATGACGGCTACCTGGAGCGTCTCCACGCCCGGATACTTCTCGCGCCAGACCGGCATGTTGCGGCGAATGTCTTCCTGAATCTTCTGCGCCAACTCCTGGAAGACAGTGGAGGTGGTGCGCCCGCAGCCGGGGCATGCCGCGACCACCGGCACGAACTGCCGGAAGCCCATGGTCTGAAGCAGCTCCTGCGCAACCTGCACCTCGCGGGTCCTGTCGCCGCCAGGTTCGGGTGTCAGCGAAATCCGGATGGTGTCGCCAATCCCCTGCTGCAGCAGGATGCCCATGGCGGCCGATGAAGCGACGATGCCTTTCGTACCCATGCCCGCCTCGGTAAGCCCAAGATGCAACGCATGGTCCGAGCGGCGCGCAAGCTCGGTATAGACAGCAATCAGGTCCTGCACCTGGCTGACCTTAGCCGAAAGGATGATCCTGCTTCTGGGCAGGCCGATTTCTTCCGCGAGCTCCGCGGAAAGCAGCGCCGACTGGACAATCGCCTCGCGCGTCACCTGCTGGGCAGTGAGCGGAGAGCCCTTCGCCTGGTTCTCATCCATGAGCCTCGTGAGAAGTTCCTGATCGAGCGAGCCCCAGTTCACGCCAATGCGCACCGGCTTATTGTACCTTATCGCCGTCTCGACGATGGCGGCGAACTGCCGGTCTCGCTTTTCCCTGAAGCCCACATTGCCGGGATTGATGCGGTATTTCGCCAGCGCCTCGGCGCAGGCCGGATGGTCGGCCAGAAGCTTGTGGCCGATATAGTGGAAGTCACCGACAAGCGGCACATTCAGGCCCAGACGCTCCAGCCGTTCCCGGATCTTCGGCACGGCAGCCGCGGATTCATCCCGGTCCACCGTCACACGCACGATCTCGGAACCCGCACGGTGCAACGCGGCCACCTGCGCCACTGTCGCATCCACATCAGCCGTGTCGGTGTTGGTCATCGACTGAACGACGACCGGCGCATCGCCCCCCACCATGACGCCGCCAACATCGACGCCGACGGAACGTCGCCGCGGGAAGGGAGAGGAGAAATAGCCGGAGACGGTCTCCGCAGTCATCGGATCTGTGCCTTCCGTCGAGCTGTTGGCCGTGAGGTGGCGAAGCGGCGCGCAAAAGTCAACGCAAATGTCAACAGGTCGCGATCTCATAGCCGCGCCGCATTACCGTAGCATGACCGTTCACCCGCCGCCCTCGAAATGCTTCGGATGACGGGATGCAGGAAGCGAACCTAGCGGCATCCGTGTTCCGCTTTCAAGCCGCGATGGATGGAGGTCTCGTGGTTGCCTCGCTTCGATTCGGAATGGAACCGCGAGGCGCATGCGTGGGTTAAAGCCCCGACCAGATACAAGGGGTTCAGCGCCATGCACCATACCCATGGAAACGACATTCGGGACGATCTGCGCGAGCAGCTCGCAAGCCTGAGCCAGGAAGTGACGAGGCTAAGGAAGCAGGTGGCACGGCATGGCCGGAGCTCCTATCGCGAGTCGCGCCATATAGGCGAGGACATTGCTGAGATGCTGCGGGACTACTATGGCTCCCTGCCGGATCTGCGCCACAGCGCCCACCGGCTGCAGAAATCCGCCGAGGCCCATCCGGCCACGACAGCAGCCATCGCGGCCGCTGGCGTGATTGTGCTCGGCTGCGCGGCCAGCCTTTTGATGCGGCGCTGACGGGGGCGGCCCTCCCGGTTTCATTTGCTGCCGAGGGCGATCTCCACGAGCGCGACGAATTGCCGCGCGCGCTGTTCGGCAAGCGAGCGACACAGGCCGCGCGTCTTCAGCCCGTCAAACACGTCGAACAGCATCTCCGCCAATGCGCGGGCGGAAAGGTTGTGGTCCTCCAGGCGAACGCTTCGCTTGCGGGCCTCTTCGCCAATCGCCTCTTCAAAAGCATCGATGAGCCGCTGCCGCCAGTCGGCCACAATATCCGAGGCAATACGGTTTTCGACGTCGATGATTTCCTGGCCGTGCGGAGAATTCTCGATCACGCGGAAAAGCTGGAAGAGCGCGCAGTCAAGCGCTTTCATCAACCGCTCATCAAGCGAGCCATCCAGCTGCAGGGCGCGGCGGGCATTTGCCAGCGAACGGTCGAGGAAACACTGACCAACGGCACGGAAGATATCCGCTTTGTTGCGGAAGAGCAGATAAAGGGCTGGCCGTGAGATCTCCACTGCGCGGGCGATGTCGTCCATCGTCGTGCGAGAGAAGCCATAGGCGAGGAAAACCTGCTTAGCACCTTCGAGGATCCGCGCCCGCTTGGAGTCGTCCGTTTTTTGCTCGCTCAATGTACTCACTGCCACCACAACATCTCTTGTTGACAAAATAACAGATTTTGTCAATGTGTCGGCCGCGCGAACAGCTATTCGTCCTTCGCAGGGACGCGCTTAGCCACCACGACCTTCATAATGACAATACGTTGTCAGGAGCGAAAGGCACTGTGACTTATTTGCAGCGCAATCACGCGATAGGGGACGATCGGCTGGCGCATTCTTCCGGTGCGATTGAATAGGCTGCACGCCGACACCATATCGGCCCGGATTCGGTCGCCCGGCGGCCGCTTTTCAGCATATTGGAAATAGTCATGGCGAAGTTTAGGTTCCACAAGATCGCGGCTATTGCCGTACTGATCGTGACGGGGGCATGGATTCTCACTGGCGAATTTTCGTCGGTTGGAAGCGCGCGCCAGGAAACCGAGCCTGTTCAGGAAGCGGCGGAAGCGGAAGCCGAACAACCGGCTGCTGCCCTGAGGACCGTGACCGTGGCGGTGCCTCCGGTGGTGGAACACGCCCGCACCATCCACATTTCCGGCCACACGCAGTCGGACAAGAGGACCACGCTTGCCGCGCGTACTTCTGGCATTGTCGCCGAACTGCCGGTGACGGAGGGCACGCAGGTGGAAGAAGGGGAGCTCATCCTGCGTCTCGAAGCCGAAGGCAAGGAGGCCGCCGTGGAGTCGGCGCGCCAGGCCCTTGCTCAGCGCGAGGCCGAAGCGGCCGCCGCCGAGCGGCTGGCCAAGAGCGGTAACATGGCTAGCCTCCAGCTTGACGCCGCGCGCGCGGCGCTCGCAAGCGCCCGTTCGGCGCTGGAGCTGGCGCAGGCCGAGCTCGACCGCACGGTGGTGCGTGCCCCATTTGCCGGCGTTGTCGACGAGGTTGCGGTCGAGAAGGGCGCGGCCGTGATGCAGGGCGCGGAAGTCGCCACGCTTCTGAAGCTGGACCCGATCCTCGCCGTGGGCGAGATCGGCGAGCATGACATCGGCACGGTTAGGGTCGGCCAGGAGGCCGAGGTGCGCCTCGTCAATGACGAGCGGCTCACGGGTAAGATCCGTTACATCAGCCGCGCGGCCTCGCCGCAGACGCGGACCTACCGTATCGAGGTGGCGGTGCCGAACCCCGAGGGCCGCATTCCGGCTGGAATGACGGCAGAGATTTCACTGAAAGCGCAGGAAATTGAGACCGTCGCCCTGCCGCGTTCGGTCGTGACTCTCAACGACGAAGGCCAGCTGGGCGTTCGCGCCGTCGACGATGCTGGGGAGGTTCATTTCCACCCCGTCGAGATCGTCGACGATTCGCCCGAAGCCCTCTACCTGACGGGCATTCCGGCCGGAACCCGCATCATCGTGGCCGGACAGGATCTGGTGGGCGAAGGCCAGAAGGTGAAGGTCCAGATGGCGGGCGCGGAAGCTGTCCGGGAGCTCGCCAGCGGCAACATCCCCAGGGCGCAATAAGCCCCACGACGCGGTCTCCGCGCGACAAGGATTCGTAACTCATGGATATCGTCCGACTTGCGATACGCAATGCACGGCTCACGCTTTCCATATTGCTGTTCTTCATAATCGCGGGTTCGCTCGCCTATGTGAACATCCCCAAGGAGGCGGAGCCGGACGTTCCCATTCCGATCATCTATGTGAGCCTCAGCTATCAGGGGATCTCGCCGGAGGATTCGGAAAGGCTGCTTCTGCGGCCAGTGGAAACCGCCCTCAAGGGCCTCGAAGGCGTAAAGGAGATGCGCTCCTCCGCCTTTCAGGGCGGCGGCTTCGTACTGATCGAGTTCCAGGCGGGCTACGACTTCTCCGACGCTATCGAGGACGTGCGCGCAAAGGTTTCCGACGCGGAGCGCGAACTGCCGCAGGGCGCCGACGAGCCGTCGGTCCACGAAGTCAACATCTCGGAATTCCCGATCCTCGTCGTCACCCTTTCGGGCAATCTGCCCGAGAGGGTGCTGACAAACGCCGCACATGAGCTGCGGGACAGGATCGAGGAGGTTCCCGGCGTGCTGGAAGGTACGCTGCAGGGCGCGCGGGACGAGCTTGTCGAGGTGATCATCGATCCCACGAAGCTCTCCTCCTACGGCATTCAGCTCGACCAACTCGTCAACTTCATCAATTCCTCCAACAGCCTGGTTGCCGCCGGCGCGCTGGAAGGGAGCGAGGGCCGCTACGCCATCAAGGTGCCGGCTCTGATCGAAAATCTCGAGGACATCGCCAACTTGCCGATCGTGGCAAGCGAGGATGCGGTGGTCCGGGCGCGCGATCTGGCTACGATCCGCTCCACTTTCACCGACGCGGAGAGCCGGACCCGGCTCGACGGCCACAACGCCATCGCCATCGAGGTGAAGAAGCGCGTCGGCGCCAATCTGGTCGAGACGGTCGACGCGGTGAAGAAGGTCGCGGACCAGTTCATCGAAACCATGCCCGAAGGCATGTCGGTGACCTACAGCCAGGACAAGTCGGTGTTCATCCGCGACATGCTGGATGAGCTGCAGAACCATGTGCTGATCGCCGTCATCCTGGTCTTCATCGTGGTTCTCTACACGCTTTCCGGCCGCTCCTCGCTGCTGATCGGCATCGCCGTGCCTGCCTCGTTCCTGATGGGAATCTTCTGGCTTTCCATCACGGGCTACACGGTGAACATGATCGTGCTCTTCAGCCTCATTCTCGCCGTGGGCATGCTGGTGGACGACGCCATCATCGTCACCGAATTCGCCGAGCGGCGAATGACGGAGGGCATGCCGCGCGAACAGGCCTTCGAGCTTGCGGCCAAGCGCATGGCCGGACCGGTGATCGCCGCCACGATGACGCGCATCGCCGCCTTCTCGCCGCTCCTGTTCTGGCCAGGCATCGTCGGCGAGTTCATGAAATACCTGCCGATCACACTGATCGTCACGTTGTCGGCGTCGATGCTCTACGCACTCATCTTCGCGCCGACATTGGGGGCGATCTTCGCCAAGGCTCATGTGCATGAGGAACCGAAGCCGGACGGCTGGTACATCCGTCTCGTCAGGCAGGCGGTGCACTACCCCAAGACGGTGCTGGTGCTTGCCATCGGGCTTCTCGTCGGCGTGGTCTATGCCTATGGCCAGTTTGGCAAGGGCGTAGAGTTCTTCCCGGCCGTCGAGCCCGAATACGGGCTGATGTATGTGCATGCGCGGGGCAACCTGTCTCTGGACGAGATGGACCGTCTGACGAGGCCTGCCGAGGAGAAGCTCCTCAACTGGCCCGGCATCAAGTCGGTCTATACCCGCGTGGGACAGACCCGTGGCGGCGGCCAGGACATCGACGAGGATGTGATTGCCGTCATCCAGTACGAGTTCGTGGACTGGCGCGAGCGCGAGCCCGCGACCAAGATCCTGGATGATCTGCGCGCTGAAATGGCCGACATGCCGGGCGTGGAGATCGAGGTGCGCGTGCCGGATGCCGGCCCACCGACCGGCCAGCCGATCCAGATCCAGCTTTCGGCAGACGATCCGACGCCGCTTGCCGATCAGGCGCTGATGGTGGCAGAGCGCATCAGCCAGATCGACGGCGTGATCGACATCTCCAACGGCCTACCGCCGCCCGGCGTGGACTGGGCCATCAAGGTGGACCGCGCCAAGGCGGCCCGCTACGGCGTCAGCCCCGTTTCCGTGGGCAACGTGGTCCAGCTCGTCACCAGCGGCGTGAAGCTGTCCGAATACCGTCCCGCCGGAGTGGACGACGCGGTGGACATCCGCCTGCGCCTTCCCGCGGAGCGGCGTACGCTTTCGACGCTCGACCAGCTTCGCGTGCAGACGAACCAGGGGCCGGTGCCGATCTCGAACTTCGTCACCCGTGAGGCCGAGCGCAGCTCGGGCATCCTCAACCGCATCGACGGCAGGCGCACCATCACCGTCACGGCCAATGTCGCCAGCGGCTATCAGGTGGCGGCCGTGCAGAGCGAGGTGATCTCGGCGCTGCAGGACATGAAAGACGAACTCGGCGCAACGACCTGGAAGCTTGCCGGCTCCAGCGAGGAGAGCGACGCTGCCGCATCCTTCCTCACCAACGCCTTCGGCGCCGCCATCTTCCTGATCTTCGTGGTGCTGCTCGCCCAGTTCAACCGCTTCACCAGCGTGTGGCTGGTCCTGATGACGGTGGTCATGTCGACGATCGGCGTGTTCCTGGGCCTGCTTGTCAGCGGCCAGACCTTCGGCATCGTCATGTCGGGCATTGGTGTCATCGCGCTCGCCGGTGTGGTGGTGAACAACAACATCGTGCTGATCGATACCTACGACCGGCTGCGCGAAGAGGGCATGAACAAGTACGACGCCATCATCCAGACCTGCCGCGAACGCGCGCGGCCGGTGCTGCTGACGGCGATCTCCGCGGTGCTTGGCGTGCTTCCGATCGCCTTCGGCCTCGGGCTCGAGCTGTTCGATCACGAGGTCACCATCGGCGCGCCCTCGACGCAGTGGTGGATCTCGCTTTCGAGCGCCATCGTCTACGGCCTGTCCTTCGCCACGGTGCTGACGCTGATCGTCACACCTTCCGCGCTGATGGTGTTCACGCGCGAGAAGCGGCCGGCCCGCGGGAGCCGCTGGCGGTTCTTCACCCGGCTGTTCCGGCGCCGCCGCGGCGAGGATGAGACGGGCGATAAGACCGGGGGCATCGAGGTCTTCCCCAAGGCGGCCGAATAGAGCCCGCACCGACAAATAGCGCGCCCTTGCGGTCCTTTGACGGCCGCAAGGGCGTATCTTTTTCCGGCTTCATGAATCTTCTTTACGGGGGAGGAGGATGCAGCGCTCCGAACCCGCAATGGCTGCCCAGGCAAGGCCTGTCCCACCCCGGCGGAACCGACCGCCTATACCATGCGTTGTGATGCCGCACAAAACAACGGCATTAGGACAACGCAATGTCGCTCGGCACCATACTTATAATCATCCTGATCCTGATTCTGATCGGCGCCATTCCAAGCTGGCCCTATTCACGCAGTTGGGGATACGGGCCATCAGGCATCATCGGCATCATTCTGATCATCATTCTCATATTGGCGCTCATGGGCCGGATATAGCCGGCTTACGGTCAGCGGCCGGCTGGGAGAGAATGGCATCGGCCGGCCGCATGAGATTTGACGTCAGTGAAATCAAGCCAAGAACCATGGCAAAGGCGATGAAGATGGGCGCGAACCCCGTCGTCTCGGCCACGAAACCGATAAGGGATGGCGCGGCAAGCAGGCCGGAATAGCCGATCGTGGTCGCCACGCTCATGCCGGCCGCCGAGGATATGCCCGGCTGGTTGCCCGCCGCGGAAAAGGCAATGGGCACCAGATTGGCGACACCGAGCCCGGAAAGCGCAAAGGCCAGGGTGGCGACGAGCGGCGAAGGCGAAATGCCCGCTCCCAGCATGCCTAAGGCAGCGATGATTCCGGAAAGACGCATGGTCTTCACCGCGCCAAGCCGGTCGCGTACCCGGTCGCCCAGGAACCGCATCAGCGCCATTGTGCCGGAGAAGGCGGTGAAGGCCAGGCTGGCAACCGCGAGGCTCGCGCCCATTTCCTGGCGCAGATAGAGTGCCGCCCAGTCGAGCACGGCACCCTCCGGTATCATGCACATGAGCGCCACGAGACCGACCAGATACACGCCCGGGCTTTTAGGAAAGCCCGCAAAACGCCCGCCGGCCGATGGCGCGCGCTTTTCCTCCACAATGAGATGAGGCAACGCCGCGGCAACAAGCGGGAGAGCTATCGCGGTCACCGCCACAGCATGGGCGAGATACCCCCATTCTTCCGCCAGAACCCCGCCCAGACCGGCGCCCACAAATCCGCCTAGGCTCCAGAAGCCGTGCGAAGACGACATGATCGCCCGCCCGAGCCGGCGCTCGACCGCCACGGCATTGGCATTCATGGAGACGTCCATGCCGCCAATGAGCCCGCCGAAGGCAATAAGCGCTACCGACAGCACCGCCATGGCCGGCGCAAGGGCGACAACGAGAAGAGATCCGGCGCACAGCAGGCCTGCCACGCGCAGGACAGTGCGGGAGCCATAGCGGCTCATCAGATAGCCGCAGACGGGCATTGCCGTCACCGCACCAACGCCGACGAGCAGAATCAAAAGACCAAGCACCGATTCACTGAGCGAGAACCGTGCGACAAGCAGCGGTATCTGCGGCGCCCAGCTTCCGACCATGAAACCATTGACGAAGAAGCAGGCAGCGACAGCCCAGCGGCCCTTGAATGCCTCATGCTGCGGCATATTCGTTTCCCTCATCCAGCCGGGGCGAACCGGCGCCCCTCCACATACCGTTCCAACATCCCGTCCCGCCAGGAGACCGTCACCTCGCGGACCGGCGCCCGGGGCGCAGCCCCGTCCTGCCTTCACGGGCTTCGTGCAAGCAAGGTGCGGTCACCTCCTGGCGGGAGGCATATGTTTCAACCCCTCTGGCCGTGCGTAGATGCCCAGCGGGACCCGAAAGGAGGCCGTCGCTTACCTTAAATCGATTTAAAGAGGGCCGTCATAGGCCAGTTTCAGCCGCTTTGCAGGACCAGAAGCAGATCCTTCGCATCGATCTGGTCGCCCGCTTTCACCAGCACCTCCGCAACGGTTCCGTCGCGCTCGGCGTGGAGCGCCGTTTCCATCTTCATGGCTTCGATAGAAAGGAGCACGTCTCCTGCTTTCACGGCCTGGCCTGCAGACACCGCCACGGACGACACCACGCCTGGCATTGGAGCGCCGATATGTGCGCTGTTGCCGGCCTCGGCCTTGCGGCGCACGACGAGCGCGGATGCGCCCCGCAGCCGGTCCGGAACCTTGACCCTCCGAGGCTGGCCGTTCAGCTCGAAGAAGATCGTCACCATGCCCTTGTCGTCCGGCTCGCCCACGGCGAGGCAGCGGATGACTAGCGTCTTGCCGCGCTCGATATCGACGAAAATCTCGTCCTGCTGCTCCATCCCGTAGAAAAAGACCGGGGTCGGCAGCGCGCTGACGGGTCCGTAAGTCGCCGTGGCAGAGGCGAAATCCAGGAAGACCTTAGGATACATGAGCCAGGACGCGAACTCGAAGTCGCTCACCTTGCGGCCAAGCTTTTCCTCCAGCTCCTTGCGGTCGGCCTCCAGGTCGGCCAGCGGCAGGAGCGAGCCGGGACGAACGGTGATCGGCTTCTCGCCCTTGAGCACCTTCTTCTGCAGCGCCTCCGGCCAGCCGCCGGGCGGCTGGCCAAGATCGCCCCTTAGCATCGAAACCACCGATTCGGGAAAGGCGATGTCCTTATCGGGATCCTCAACCTCGGCGATGGAAAGATCCTGGCTCACCATCATGAGGGCCATATCGCCCACCACCTTGGACGAAGGCGTAACCTTCACGATGTCGCCGAACATCATGTTCACGTCGTGATAAGCGCGCGCGACCTCGTGCCAGCGCATCTCCAGCCCGAGCGCTCGGGCCTGCTCCTTCAGATTGGTGAACTGCCCGCCCGGCATTTCATGCAGATAGACCTCCGAAGCGGGGCCCTTGAGATCGCTCTCGAAGGCGGCGTACTGGTTGCGCACCGCCTCCCAGTAGAAGGAAATCCGCCGCACCCACTCCGTATCAAGTCCTGTGTCGCGCGCATCTTCCTTCAGCGCCTCGACGATGGATCCTAGGCAGGGCTGCGATGTGTTTCCGGAAAGCGCGTCCATGGCCGCGTCCACCGCATCCACGCCGCTTTCCGCAGCCGCCAGCACCGTGGCGGCGGAAATGCCCGACGTGTCGTGCGTGTGGAAATGGATCGGTAGGTCCGTCTCCTCGCGCAGCGCCGTAAAAAGCACGCGCGCAGCGGCAGGCTTCAGGAGCCCGGCCATATCCTTGATGGCGATAATGTGCGCGCCAGCCGCCTCGAGTTCCTTTACGAGCTTCACATAATATTCGAGACTGTATTTCGGACGGCTCGGATCGAGGATGTCGCCCGTGTAGCAGATCGCCGCCTCGCACAGCTTTCCCTCCTCGAGGACGGCATCCATGGCGACGCGCATGTTCTCCACCCAGTTCAGGCAATCGAACACGCGGAAAAGGTCAATGCCGCCGGCCGCCGCCTGCTTCACGAAATAGCGCACCACATTGTCAGGATAGTTGGTGTAGCCCACACCGTTGGCGCCGCGCAGCAGCATCTGCAGAAGCAGGTTCGGCGCGCCCTCCCGGATGAGCGCCAGCCGCTCCCAAGGATCTTCCATCAGAAAGCGCATGGAAACGTCGAAGGTGGCTCCGCCCCAGCATTCGAGTGAGAAAAGCCCCGGCAGCGCGCGCGCATAGGTGTTCGCAATCCGCGCGATGTCATAGGTGCGCATGCGCGTGGCAAGCAGCGACTGATGCCCGTCCCGCATGGTCGTGTCCGTCACGAGCAGGCGTGTTTCGGCGCGCATCCATTTGGCGAAACCCTCTGGCCCCAGCCGGTCCAGAAGCTGCTTCGTGCCATCGACCACGGGCGCGTTGATATAGGGCACGCGCGGCGGCGCGGCCTCCGCTTTCGGGCGCTGCCTGTCGCGCGTTTCCGGATGGCCGTTCACCGTCACGTCGGCCAGGTAGTTGAGCAGCTTCGTCGCCCGATCCCTCCGCTTTACCTGTGCGAACAACTCCGGCGTGGAGTCGATGAAGCGAGTGGTATAGGTGGCGTTGCGGAATTCGGGATGCCCGATGATGGCTTCCAGGAAGGTGAGATTGGTTGCCACGCCGCGGATGCGGAATTCGCGTAGGGCGCGGTCCATGCGGGCGATCGCTTCTTCCGCCGTGGGCGCCCAGGCGGTCACCTTCTCCAGAAGCGGGTCGTAGAAGCGGGTGATTACGGCACCTGAATAGGCCGTGCCCCCATCCAGGCGGATGCCGAAGCCGGTGGCTCCGCGATAGGCCGTGATGCGGCCATAGTCGGGGATGAAGTTCTGCTCCGGGTCCTCCGTCGTAATGCGGCACTGGAGGGCATGACCATTCAGCCTGATATCGGCCTGCGCCGGCACGCCGGACCGCGGATCGCCGATCTTTTCGCCCTCCAGCAGGCGTATCTGCGCCTTGACGATGTCGATGCCGGTGACCTCCTCAGTCACCGTGTGCTCCACCTGAATGCGCGGATTGACCTCGATGAAGTAGAACGCGCCTGTGTCGGCATCCATCAGGAACTCGACGGTGCCAGCCCCCACATAATTGGTGGCACTAGCGATCTTCAGCGCATAGCCGCACAGTTCTTCGCGCTTGGCGTCGTCCAGATATGGTGCGGGCGCGCGTTCTACCACCTTCTGATTGCGCCGCTGGATGGAGCAGTCACGCTCGAACAGGTGCACCACATTGCCGTGCTTGTCGCCCAGCACCTGCACCTCGACATGGCGGGCGCGCTCGACCAGCTTTTCAAGATAAACTTCGTCCTTGCCGAAGGCGGCCCTTGCTTCGCGCTTGGCCTCCGTCACCTCGCGCTTAAGGTCCTCGGCCCTGCGAATGACGCGCATGCCACGACCGCCGCCGCCCCAGGAGGCCTTAAGCATGAGGGGAAAGCCGATCTCCCCGGCCATGCGGGCCACCTCATCCATATCGTCCGGCAAGGGTGGCGTGGCCGGCACGACAGGCACGCCGACGTCGACGGCCAGGTTGCGCGCCGCCACCTTGTTGCCTAGCCTGCGCATGGTCTCGGGGCTGGGGCCGATGAAAAGGATGCCGTTTTGGGCGCACGCCTCGGCGAATTCAGGGCTTTCCGAAAGCAGGCCATAGCCTGGGTGAATGGCGTCGGCACCTGAGAGTTTCGCGACGCGAATCACCTCGTCGATCGAGAGATAGCTCTCGATCGGGCCGAGGTCGCGCTCCAGATGTGGGCCGCGCCCGACCTGATAGGATTCATCCGCCTTGAAGCGGTGCAGCGAATATTTGTCCTCCTCCGCCCAGATGGCGACCGTCTTGATGCCGAGCTCATTTGCGGCCCGGAAAACACGGATGGCGATCTCCGATCGGTTTGCGACGAGAAGCTTCTTTATCTGCACAGGCATGCTCCGGCTGAAGGGCGGGGCCATGGCGTGAACCGCGCTCGGCCACCAGAACTGCCGGGGTCAGGCGCGGGGATTTCGGCCCCCGCCACCTGATACAATGCGGCCCACCCGGGCGCAAATGGTGCATGCGTCAAAATGTACAAACGGCCCGGCATCATGCCATGCCGGGCCGTTATTGAAGCGTCGAGCCTAAGAATTACTGCTCAAGGTAGTCGTACTTGCCGTCACGCCACTCGTAGAAGACGTAGCCCGGCAGGTTGACGTCACCCGTCTCGTTGAATTCCAGCTCGCCAAGAACGGTCTGAAAGGTGCCCTCGTTGAGAGCCTTCACGACGGCGTCGAAATCGGTGCTGCCAGCCGCCTCGACCGCCTGCGCCCACGCCTGGACCGAGGCATAGGTATAGAGCGCATATCCTTCGGCCGTCCTGCCCGCTGCCAGGAGCTTGTCGACGACCGGCTTGGCGATCTCATTCTTGCGCGGGTCGGGCGAGAAGGTCATCAGCGTGCCCTCGCCGGCCTCGCCCGTGATGGCCCAATATTCATCCGTCACCAGCGCGTCGCCGGACACCAGGATCGTGTCCATGCCCTGCTCGCGCATCTGGCGCATGATAAGGCCGGCTTCCGTGTGGTAGCCGCCCACATAGAGAACGTCGATTCCTTCCTGCTTCAGCTTGGAAACGAGGGCGGTGTAGTCCTTTTCGCCCGCCGTATAGGCCTCATAGAGAGCCGGCGTGCCGCCCGCAGCCTCATAAACCGCCATGGTGGCATCCGCCAGACCCTTGCCGTAGGCGGTCTTGTCGTGAATGAACGCGATCTTCGCGTCGGGGAAGTTCTCCGCCAGGAACCTGCCCGCGACATCGCCCTGCTGGTCATCGCGGCCGCAGGTGCGGAAAATTCCGGGGCCGGGACGCTCTTCGGTAAAGGCCGGGTTCGTCGAAGCCGGCGAAATCTGAATAATCTCCTCGTCGGCGTAGACATTCGAGGCAGGGATCGAGGAGCCGGAGCAGAAATGGCCAGCAACGAACACCACGCCTTCGCCCGCGAACTGGTTGGCAACCGCCACCGCCTGCCGCGGGTCGCACGCATCGTCACCCACCACCAGGCGGAGCTGTTCACCCAACACGCCGCCGGCGGCATTGATGTCTTCAACCGCCTGCTCGGCCCCGGCCTGCATCTGCGCACCGAAAGAGGCGTATTGCCCGGTCATCGGGCCCGCCGTTGCGATGACGATTTCCGCCCATGCCGAACCGGTCATTACCAGGCTCAGCGCGGCACCGGCCAACAGTGTCTTCTTCATGACTTCTCCCTAAACACCAGAGGTTCCACCGCGTTCCGGAAATGGTGTTCTGCTTTCCGGTTACGCCAGCGCGGGATTTTTCCCGCTTAGGCGGCATGAAAGCCTAAATCTGGAATAAAATAAAGGCTTGTGCCGCATATCGGTAAACGGGGTCATCCCCGTGCTTTCCATCCCAGAAGCCCCGCTCTCGCATAGAGAAAGCTGTACTGAGTCGCCATCTGCCGGGCGCGCGTGATCCGGTTGCCCAGGAAGGCGATCACCAGCAGCACCCCGAAATCGACCACATAATAATGGAGCGACAGGAGCGTCCCCCTGAACAGCGCGAAGTGGATAAAGCGCGTCGCCGCAGCCAAAAGGATGATGTAGTAGACCAGCTGCAGGTTCGACTGCCAAGCGCGGGCAACGGCCCGCCCGGTCAGATAAGCGGCGCCTCCCGCCAGAATGGCTGTAACGAGCAGGAATTCCCACCAGGAAACTTCCCAAAACAGCGCATTCGCCTTCTCCATCAGTGCCTCCCGCCTTCCAGATAGGCCGCCCGTACTTCCTCGCGTTTCAGCAATTCCATTCCCGTTCCGCTCATTGTGATGTTGCCGTTGACCATCACATAGCCGCGATGGGCGAGCTTCAGGGCGTGGAAAGCGTTCTGCTCCACCAGGAACACGGTCAGCCCTTCATTCTCGTTGAGCTCACGGATGGCATCGAAGATCTGCTTGACGACTAGAGGCGCCAGGCCGAGCGACGGCTCGTCTAGGAGAAGAAGCTTCGGCCGGCTCATCAGCGCCCGTCCGATGGCCAGCATCTGCTGTTCGCCGCCCGACAGGGTGCCGCCGCGCTGATGCAGCCTCTCCTTGAGCCGGGGGAACAGATCGAAGACTCGCTTCAGATTGTCTTCGAAATATTTCGGGTCGATGAGCGCAGCCCCCATCTGGAGGTTTTCCATAACGGTCATGCGCGGGAAAATGCGCCTGCCCTCCGGAGACTGCGCGATGCCGAGTCGCATGATCTCGTGCGTCGGCATCTGCGTGATGTCCGTGCCGTCGTAGACGATCCGCCCGCGGCGGGCATGCGGACTGCCGCAGATGGTCATCATCAGGGTCGACTTGCCTGCGCCGTTGGCACCGATCATAGCGACGATCTCGCCGCGGCGGACCTCCAGATCCACGCCGCGCAGAGCAACGATCTTGCCGTAATAGGTTTCGACGCCGCTGACCGAGAGCAGGGTTTCGGCCTCGCTCATTTGTCGCCTCCCCTGTTTTCGCCCTTCGCGTCAGGCTGTAGCGAGCCGACCGCCACCTCGCCGATGGTCTCGACCACGTCCTCCAGCACCTCCGGCACGTCGATATCCTCTTCCTCCTCGACGCCGAGATAGGCGGCGATGACCTTGGGGTCGGTCTTCACGCTCTCGGCATCGCCGTCAGAAATCTTGACGCCGTAATCCAGCACGATGATGTGGTCTGAAATCTCCATGACCACGCCCATATCGTGCTCGATGAGGAGCACCGATGTCTTGTGCTCGTCACGGATGAACTTAAGGAGGGCATTGAGATCGGCCGATTCACGCGGATTGAGGCCGGCCGCGGGCTCGTCAAGGCACAGAAGGTGCGGATCTGTGCACATCGCGCGGGCGATCTCCAACCGGCGCTGCGCCCCATAGGGCAGATCAGCCGCGGGATCGTCGGCGCGATCCACCAGCTGCGTCCGCTCCAGCCAATAGACCGCCTTGTCGATCGCCTCCCTTTCCGACTTGCGATAGCTCGGCAGTCCCAGAATTCCGCCGAAGGTGAAGCCGGAAGCCACCACAAGCGGGTTGTGCTGGGCGACCAGCAGGTTCTCGAGCACCGTCATGCCGCCGAACAGGCGGATGTTCTGGAAGGTGCGGGCCACCCTGGCCTTGCTGGCGATTTCGTAGTCGGGCATCCGTTCCAGAAGGAACACTCCGGAATCGCCCTCCTTCTTCCAGCGTAGGCCGCTGTCGGTCAGCTGACGCACCGTCTCGTCCTGCCGCCCGGCGCCGTGCCGCATCACGATGCGGCCCTCCGTCGGCTTGTAGAAGCCGGTGACGCAGTTGAATACGGTGGTTTTGCCCGCCCCATTCGGACCGATGAGCGCGGTGATGTCACCGCGGCCGACATCGAAGGACACGTCCCCCACCGCCACGAGGCCGCCAAAGCGCATAGTCAGGCGCTCGACCGAAAGGATTGGATCAGCTTGCCAGCGCGGAGTGGCTGCGCCGGCGGAAAGTTTCGGTTCCGTCGTCATCAGTGGCCCTCACCCTGCGCGACCATATCGGCGCCAATTCGCTTCTTCTCCTTCAGCACGGCCGAAGGCTCGCGCGTGGCGACCAGTCCCCGCGGCTTCCAGACCATGATGAACACCATCGCCAGACCGAAAATCAGCATGCGGTACCGCACCGGGTCGAAATCCGGGCCGAAGATGTAGGTGAGAAAGTCGAGATTGCGCAGCAGCTCCATGCCGCCGATCATCACCACAGCGGCCACCACGACGCCGATCTGCGAGCCGAGCCCGCCCAGCACCACTATCGCCAGGATGATCGCCGATTCCAGGAAGGTGAAGCTTTCAGGCGAGATGAAGCCCTGTCGCGTGGCGAAGAACGACCCCGCAAAGCCGCCGAACATCGCGCCGATGGCGAACGCCGTCAGCTTTGTGTTGCGGGTATTGATGCCAAGCGACCGGCAGGCGATCTCGTCCTCGCGCATGGCTTCCCAGGCGCGCCCGATCGGCAGCTTCCTTAAGCGGATGGTCACTAGGTTCGTGATCAGTGCCAAAAGGAGGATGATGTAATAAAGGTAGATGAAGCGCTGGATCGGATCGTACTCGAAGCCGAAGAACGCTGCCATCCCGTCGTCCCCGCGCGACAGCTCCAGGCCGAAGAAGGTCGGCTTCGGAATGCCCGAAATGCCGTTCGGCCCGCCGGTGAACTCATACCAATTGAGCAGCACGACGCGGATGATCTCACCGAAGGCAAGGGTGACGATGGCCAGATAATCGCCGCGCAGCCGCAACACCGGGAAGCCCAGAATAATGCCCCACATGGCGGCCAGCAGCCCCGCGAGCGGCAGAGCCGTCCAGAAGCCGATGAACTCGAAATGCGTCGCCAGAAGCGCGAAGGAGTAGGCCCCGACGGCGTAGAAGGCGACGTAACCCAGATCGAGCAGCCCGGCGAGCCCGACGACGATGTTCAGCCCCCAACCCAGCATGACGTAGGTCATGATGAGGATGGCCAGGTCGATGATCTGCCTGTCGCGCGAGGAGAAGAAGGTGGTCACGACGAACGGCAGCACCAGCGCGAAGACGAGCAGCGCCCGCGTGAGCCACTTGCCCAATCCGGGAACCGCATCGCTGAGGCCTGTCAGGCGCGCGCCAATGGTCTTCGTGACAGGCTTCGACGTTCTGAAGACGAACAGATTGAGCGCCAGCCTGCCAACGAACACGACGAGGATGGAAACGATCCAGGCGCCCCAGCGCGCCCTCAGATCTAGCCCTCCGGGAGCAATGTCGGCCCTAAGGCCGATGAAGAAGAAACCGAGGACGCCTGCAAGAAAGGCGGCGAGTGCGGCATCGCGCAGCGAGCCTGCCAGCCCGCCCTCACCTGCGCCCGACCGGGCACCGCCCGGAGCGGCCGCGCGGCCCTGCGCGCCCATGGGCTTCTGAACGGATGCGGGGATGCTTGCTTCGGGGCTAGCCATCACACCTTCTCCACTTCAGGTTTACCGAGGAGGCCGGAGGGCAGGAAGATGAGAACGATGGCGAGGATCGAGAAGGCGGCCACATCCTTGTATTCGACCGAGAAGTAGCCGGACCAGAAGACCTCGATCAGACCGATCAGCAGCCCGCCGAGCATGGCGCCCGGAAGCGAGCCGATACCGCCGAGCACTGCGGCGGTGAACGCCTTAATGCCCGCCAGAAACCCGATGTAGAAATCGATCACTCCGTACAGGAGCAGGAACATGAATCCCGCCACGGCGGCAAGCGCCGCACCCATGACGAAGGTGAGCGAAATGGTACGGTCCACGTCAACGCCGAGAAGCGCGGCCATCTTGCGGTCCTGCTCGCAGGCGCGCTGGGCGCGGCCCAAAGGGGTGCGCGTGATCAGCAGCGTAAACACCGTCATCAGGACGAGCGTGGTCACGATGATGATGATCTGCATGTAGGAGAGCCGCACCACGATGTCGCCGACCTGGGTCGAGCCTTCCATCAGCGTGATGCCGCCCTGAATCTGCGGCGGCAGCGGCTTCACGCGCGCGCCCTGCGTGATCTGAACGAAGTTCTGGAGCACAATGGACATGCCGATCGCCGTGATCAGCGGTGCCAGTCGGAACGAGCCCCGGAGCGGCCGATAGGCGAGACGTTCCACCGTCCATCCCCAGGCCGAGGTGAACAGCATCGCGACAATGAGGACGATGAGCAGCACCACCGGCAGGAAGGCGAAACCCAAAACAGTGGTAAGCGCTAAAAACACGGCCAGCGATATGAACGCGCCGATCATAAAAATATCGCCGTGTGCGAAATTGATCATGCCAATGATGCCGTACACCATCGTATAGCCAATGGCGATCAGGCCATAGATGGAGCCCAGCGTCAGCCCGTTGATAAGCTGCTGGAGGAAATAGTCCATATTATATAACACTCCCCACGGACGTCGCCTTGGCGGCGCGCCCTTGTTGTTGCTTCCCCCTGACCGGTCGTAGCGGCGGGTAAGTCCCGCCATCCGCCAGCCTTATTCTACCGCTTCCTCCCCAAGGTTTGCAGGTGCGGAAGCTAGCATCCGCACTCTGCAATGTCCTTGCCTTAAAAACCAGATTTTTCGGGCGCATTCGAAGAAATTTTTTAACATCCCCGTCACCGCGCCATAATCTTGCAAACAGCCCCCGCGCAACATGGCGGTCTACCGCACCGTAAAACCGTGCGCAAAGGGATCGCGATCGTCGATAAAGATGGTGTTGAGGCCGGTCACGCGCGCCCAGCCGCCGATGGAGGGAATGATAGCGGGGCGGCCCGCCACCTGCACCTCCCGTTCCACGCGGCCATGGAAAAGCGAACCGATGATGGATTCGTGCACAAAGGGATCCCCCGCCTTCAGCTTGCCCTTGGCATGAAGCTGCGCCATGCGCGCGGAGGTTCCCGTACCGCAGGGCGAACGGTCTATAGCCTTTTCGCCGTAGAAGACGGCGTTGCGGCCGTGCGCCTCCGGCTTTGTCGGCGCGCCGGTCCAGAGAATATGGGTGAGCCCGCGGATCGAGTGCTGCTCGGGGTGGACGAATTCCTGCACCGCGTTCAGCCGCTCGCGCAGGACCAGGCTCCAGCGCACCAGATCGGCGGCGCTGTAATCGGCCATGTCGCGATAGTTATCCTGCGGCTCGATGATGGCATAGAAATTACCGCCATAGGCGACATCCACCTTTAGCGGTCCGAGCCCGGGACATTCCACCTCAAGGTCGGTCGCATAGAGGAAGGACGGAATGTTGGTCAGACGCACTTCCTCCACATAGTCGCCCTCCTGCCGGTACTCGGCCGTGACCAGGCCCGCTGGCGTGTCGAGGCGCAGCACGCCCGGCGTGCTTGGCCGCACAAGCCCGTGCTCAATGGCGAATGTCACCGTGCCGATGGTGCCGTGGCCGCACATGGGCAGGCATCCGCTGGTCTCGATGTAGAGGACGCCGATGTCGCAATCCTCTCGCGTCGCCGGATAGAGGAGAGAGCCCGACATCATGTCGTGGCCGCGCGGCTCGAACATAAGCCCGCGGCGGATCCAGTCATACTCGGCCAGGAAGTGGGCGCGCCGTTCGAGCATGGTATTGCCCGACAGCTTCGGCCCGCCGCCGGCGATCAGCCGCACGGGATTTCCGCAGGTGTGCCCGTCGATGCAGAAGAAGGCGTGTCTCATGGTCAGTCTCCGCGAAAGCGTCCGGGGCGAAAGGGTTTCAGATCGATCGGCGGCGCCCGATCCTGCACGAGATCGCGCACCAGGCGGCCAGCGGCCGCCGCTTGGGTGAGTCCCAGGTGGCCGTGGCCGAAGGCATAGATAGCGCGAGGGTCGTTCCGGGCACGCCCGATCACCGGCAGCGAATCGGGCAGCGAGGGCCGGTATCCCATCCAATGGCGCCCGCCCTCGGTCTTCAGGCCCGGAAGGAAACGGGCGGCCTTCTCCAGCATGGCGCGCGAGCGGGCATAATTGGGCGGCCGCTTCAAGCCGCCAAGCTCAACGGCCCCGCCGACGCGAAGCCCCGTTTCCAGCGGCGTGATGACGAAGCCATGACGCGGGAAAATGAGCTGCCGCTTCACGTCAAAGGCGCCGAGCGGCAGGGTGGTGTTGTAGCCCCGCTCCGTCTCGAGTGGCACACGATCACCGAACGCGGCCGCGAACCGCCGCGACCACGCGCCGGCCGCTATGACGAGAAAAGTGCAGGCGAACCTTTCACCGCTGGCGAGGTGAATGGCAATCTCGCCAGCCTCCCGCCGCACGGCGGTCACCTCCGCCGGCATGAAGCGCGCGCCGTGGGTTTCCGCATGCGTCCATACCGCCTGGCCCATGCGCTGCGGGTCGGACACCGTCTTCCACACCGGCACGAAGGTTGCCCGCACGAAGCGATCGGACAGGCCCGGCTGGTATTCGGCAATCTCATGCTTTTCCAGGTGCCGGAAGGGGATGTGAAAGCGCCGGCGCAGCTTCCAGCCTTCCTGCGCGGCCTCAAACTCGGCCTCGCTCTCGTAGAGTTCGAGACAGCCATCCTCTCGCAGCATGTGCCGGGCACCCATGCGCGCAATGAGCCCCATCCATTCGCGCTCAGCAAGCGTCATCATTGAAGCTTGCGCAGCAACAGCGGATTCGAAGGCGGACGGCCGCCCGGCCCGCCAGAAACGCCAGAGCCACGGCAGGAGGCGCGGCAAATAGGCCGGAGGAACGGCGAGCGGTCCAAGCGGATCGCCCAGCCAGCGGGGCACCTCCGATAGCACGTCCTTGTGGGCCAGCGGCAAGATGTCCGAAAAGGCAAACGCCCCGGCATTGCCGGAGCTCGTTTCCTCACAGATGCCGGACCGGTCCAGCACCAACACGTCGCGGCCCGCCTCGGCAAGGTAGGCCGCTGCGGCAATACCGATGATCCCGCCGCCGATGATGGCGACTTCGGCACCTTGCGCCACATTCCTCCCCGCCACCGAATGCTCCCGTCAAACCAAGGGAAGTTTCGGCCGGCTGGCGATCGCGTCCCTGATGATCTTCTCCACATGCGCTCGCAGCTCTCCCGCGAGCGGCTGGCGCGGCAGGCGCACACGGTCGTTGGAGCCGATCTCGATCACCTCGGCCAGCTTTATGTTCTGCACAAGATAGGTCGAAACGTCCAGATCGAGCAGCGGCCGAAACCAGCGGTGGATCGCGCGCGCCTCCTCCCAGCGGCCGGCCTTCATCAGCCGGTATATGGCCACCGTCTCGCGCGGAAAAGCCGTCACGAGACCCGCCACCCAGCCGACTGCGCCCGCGGCAAGCGCCTCGAAGGCCATGTTGTCGACGCCGGTCAGCACCGCGAAGCGGTTGCCGAAGGCATTGATGATTTCGGTGGTACGGCGGATGTCGCCGCAGGATTCCTTGACCGCGACGAACAGGTCGTCCTTTGCTAGCTCCTCCATGATCGGCACGGTGACATCGACACGGTAAGCAAGACGGTTGGAGTAGACCATAATCGGCAAGCCGCCTGCCTGCGCCACCGCCTTCAGGGTGTCAACGGTCTCACGCTCGTTCGTGTGATAGACCAGACTCGGCACCACCATCAGCCCATCGACCCCGGCATCGGCCGCCCGCCGGGCAAGGGACGTCGCATCGCGCGTCGTCGCCTCGTTGATGGTGAGCAGCACCGGCTTCTTACCGGCAACGGAGCGTGCCGTCTTGAGCACGGCCAGCTTTTCATCATGGGACAGCATCGGCCCCTCGCCCAGCGACCCGCAGACAATCAGCCCATCGCAGCCCGCCTCTATCAGCAGTCCGAAGCAGCGCTCCATCTCCGCATGGTCGAGCGTGTCTTCGGTCGTAAATTTCGTGGTAACCGCCGGTAAGATGCCGCTCCACATCACTAAATCTCCTATGATATATTAGAGTGTTTATGACGCTCAGGCTCGTCTTCTGTCAATCGAGCAACGGTTGTGATATATCAGTGATACATCAACTTGGGGGCCAGATGAAGGGTGTTTCCAAAGCGTCCCAACCTGCGGCGGTACGCGCCTACCATATGCTGGAGCGTATGGTGGTCACGCTCGATCTGCCGCCCGGGGCGATCACCACCGAAGGTGCCCTGATTGAAAAGATCCGTCTCGGCCGCACGCCGGTGCGCGAAGCCATACAGCGCCTTGCCTGGGAAGGGCTGATCGAAATACGCCCCCGAGCCGGGGTCGTGATCGCGCCTTTAGACCGGGCCGACTGGCCGAAGGTGATCGACGCAAGGGAAGGTGTGGAAATTTTGCTGGCGCGCTCGGCGGCCCGATTCGCGACCGGCCCGATTGCCCGCCGCTTCCGCGAAGCGGCCATACGGATGGAACAGGCGGTGGTGAAAAACAGCCCGCTTGCCTTTCTCGATGCGGACAAGCTTCTGGACGAAACCCTGGCCGAGGCAGCGGACAATCCCTTTGCCGCTCGGCTCGCCGCACCTCTTCAGACCCACAGCCGCCGTTTCTGGTTCCGCTATCACGCGGGCTCAGGTCTCGCCCTCGCGGCTGAACAGCATGTGCGCCTCATCCGCGCCATCCTGGAGCTGGATGCCGAAAGCGCTGCACGCGAGGCGGGCGCCCTAATGAGGCTCCTCAAGGATTATGCCGAGGCTGCCGCCCGCGCTTAAGGCGCTATTCCACGAAACCGGACAACGGTTTTCTGTCCGGAACCGTGTAAAAAACAATCCGTCCATCGCCAAAATCCGGCTAGACTCCCTCGCCCACCAGCTCCGCGAAGGTATCGTCCCAACCGTCGCCGGCGGCCACGATGCAGCTTGTCCCATTGGTGTCGGTGGTAAGAATGGTCCAGGTGCCTTGCTCGGACGCAAACACTTCCATGACCGCCTGCTCTCCGAGGAGACCGACGGCCTTCTGCCTCTCGTTGAACTGATTTCCAAGCTGAGCGATCAAATCATCGCGAGGCGCGCACACATTGCTCTGAGTGGTCGCGCGTTCCGCGCCGGTGAAAAGCAGAATGGCGGCAAGCGCCGTCAGGCCGAGAACGGCTCTCTTGGGCTTTCTCATCTGTCTGCCTCCTGCCGCCGCTCACGCCGGGAGGAGGGCCATGTGCGACGGCGTCGTGGGTTTCGCGTCTTGTACGCGCGTTGTCGAATTGGATAACGGACGGGGAGGCGAAGCTGTTCCATCCGATGTCCCAAATCGCAGGTGCGCGAGCTACACGGTTCATTGACTTCTACGGCTATATAGGAATATTATCCTAAGAAATGCTGTCGCCGATTCTGTCACCTCTGTTCCTGCTTTCCGGGATCGCCGCCCTCGTGGCCGGCGCCCCATGCGTTCTGGCAAGAGACATGCTTCCCGGTCCGGTGGAAGCGGAGGTCGTGCGGGTGATCGACGGCGACACCTTCGTGGCCACGGCTCATATCTGGCCGGGACAGACGATCACGGTGAGTGTCCGCATTCGCGGCGTGGACGCGCCAGAGGTGAAAAGCCGCTGCGCCGCCGAGAAAGCGGCCGCGCAGATGTCACGCGCCGCGCTCGAAGCACTCATTGGCGGCGGAACGGTAAAGATCCGCAATATCAGCGGCGACAAGTATTTTGGACGGGTTCTGGCCGATGTGACGACAGCTGAGGAAGAGCCCGTGGCTGAGAGCCTGCTCGCCCGCGCGCTGGTGCGGCCCTATGATGGCGGGCAGCGCGTGAGCTACTGCCGCTGATACACTCTCCGACCAAAGCCGCCCAGACAGGACGCGCGGCCTAATGAACGTTGGTTTTCGACAGCAGATTGAGAATCAGCACGCCGGCGATGATCAGGCCCATCCCGATAAAGCCGGCGAGATCGGGCCGCTGGCCGTAGACCACCCAGGCGGCGATGGCGATCAGCACGATCCCGCCGCCCGACCAGATGGCATAGGCGATGCCCACGGGTACGCGATCCAGAACCTGCGATAGGAGCAGAAAAGCCAGGCCGTAGCCGAGAGCAACAATCAGCGTCGGGCCGGGACGGGTAAAGCCCTCCGAGGCCTTCATCGCGCTGGTTCCGATCACCTCGAAGATGATCGCAAGCGCCAAGGTCACATAGGCAGGCATAAGAGCGACCATCCGCTTGCTGCTCCCCCACGACCAGAACCGCTGGCTGCCACTATGGCTAGTGCCTGAGGCATCGCCGGCCCGAGACAGGCGGGCAGGTTACTCCTGCCCGTCCTCATCACGATTGGACTTCAAGGAAGAGAGCTTCGCGAAAACCGCGTCGGCGTCGAGCTCCTTCTCTTCCTGCTCCTCGCCTCCCGCATTCTCATCGACCGGCAGCTTTTCCGTCTCGCTCGCAGGCAGCAGAGTATCACCGGAAGGAGGCGGAGGCGGCGCATGGCGGGCCGCACGACTCACCTCCATGTCCAGATCAATCTGCGAGCAGAGCCCGAGGGTCACCGGGTCCATCGGCACCAGATTGGCCGAATTCCAGTGAGTGCGGTTGCGGATCTGCTCGATGGTCGATTTCGTCGTGCCGACGAGCCGCGAAATCTGCGCATCCTTCAACTCCGGATGGTTGCGCACGAGCCAGAGAATGGCGTTCGGACGGTCCTGCCGCTTGGACAGAGGGGTGTAGCGCGGACCCTTTCGCCGGGTCTCAGGCACGCGCACCTTCGGCTCCGAAAGCTTCAGCCGGTAGTTCGGATCCGCCTCGCCGCGCGCGATCTCTTCGCGGGTCAACTGCCCGGTGATCACCGGGTCCATGCCCTTAATGCCCTGGGCGGCGTCGCCGTCGGCAATTGCACGCACCTCCAGCGGGTGGAGCTTGCAGAACTCGGCGATCTGATCGAAGGTCAGCGCCGTGTTGTCCACCAGCCAAACGGCAGTTGCCTTGGGCATAAGAAGCGTGTGGGCCATTGCGAAATAATCCTGTTCTCGCCCGCGTTCCCCGGCGCGGGCGGTGGTAAGAACCACCAATGTTAGGGATGGGCGCTATATAGTTCCATTCAGCCCACGAGGCAAGAAAACTGTCGGCTTGTCCGGACAAAAACCCCAACCACCTTCATCAACCAATTGCAAGGCTTATTAGAACCAAGCCGCTTGGATATAGGGGCGGTCTGGCAAGATGTTCCCTGCCGAGCCGCCCCTGACGGCATGTTTGTCTACTGGCGCACCACATAGACGATGCGGCGTGTCTCAGGCTCGACCAGCACCGGCTGACCGTTCACATAAACGTACCGGTACTCATAATCGGGAATTTCGCGCACCTCCACCGTCTCAGGCAGCGCCGCGCCGACGACGACCTCGCCTTCCAGATAGACCGGCTCGACACGGTTGGTCTCGACATAGGACACCACCTCCTGCGGAGGGGTGATCATATCGGCCGCGCCGCCGGCCACGGCACCTACGCCCGCACCGATGGCCGCGCCTGCGGGGCCGCCTATGATGGCGCCCGCCACCGCGCCGGAGGTGGCGCCGGCCAATGCGCCGTCCGCATCCGTATCGGTGCTGGCGGTCGTTTCATAGGTGACGGTTGGCACCGCTTCGACCGGGCGCTCGGTTAGCACGATAGTCTCGCTTCCGATCGTTGCGGCCAGATAATCCGAATAGGCCCAGCCTTCGATGCCAGCGTGGCTGACCTGGCACCATTTGCTGCCTTCGAGACAGCCCTGAATGGTCGTCTCCTGCGAACTCTCGATCAGCCCGACCACCGGATATTGTGGTCCCGGACCAGAACGGATGTTGAGATCTGTCGTCGCCATGGCGGTGACCTGCGCGGCTGCAAGGCCGGTGAACGAAGCCAGCGCAAGAGCAGCAACAGCACCCTTCAACGCGAACGCCTTCATATCTAATCTCCTCAGTTTCTTTCGCATCGCGAGAGAAACCAAAGAGGTACTTCTTTCGTTCCAAGGCTGCTGTCTTACCTTTTTTCAACCTCTTGTCTGCAAACGTGACAGCGACCCCAATGACTGGCAGACTTGCGGCGGATTTGAAGCCATCCTTCAAGGAGTATTGCATGAAACCCGAATATCGGGCGCCGCAGCTTGCGGCAGCCATATTCGCCGTTCTTTCCATGGCAGGTTCGGCCCTCGCCGCCCCATGCGGCAGCGATGCGGGCGGCTTTGAGAGTTGGAAGGCGCGCTTCATCCAGGAGGCGGCGGCAAACGGCGTGGGGCCACGGGCACTGGATGCCCTGTCACGCACCACCTACGCCCGCAAGACCATCGCCGCCGACCGCGGGCAGAAGAGCTTCAAGCTGACGCTCGACAGCTTCATGAAGAAGCGCGGCGCCAACGCCATCATCTCGCGCGGCAAGAGCATGAAGAAACGCCACGCCGCGCTGCTGGCTACCATCGAGGCGCGCTATGGCGTGCCGCCCGGTCCGCTCCTTGCGATCTGGGGAATGGAGACCGGCTTTGGAGGATTTCTGGGCAATCAGCACATCCTATCGGCCGTCGCCACGCTCGCCTATGACTGCCGCCGGACGGAATTCTTCACGGGGCATCTTTATGCCGCCCTCGAACTCGTCGATCGCGGCATGCTGGACCCCTCCGCCATGGGTGCGGCCCATGGCGAGATCGGCCAAACGCAGTTCCTGCCGGGCAACGCACTCAGATATGGCGCGGACGGAGACGGGGACGGGCGGATCGACATGATCGGCTCCGTCGCCGACGCGCTGGCATCCACCGCGAATTTCTTGAGGGCGCACGGCTGGATTCCCGGTGCAGGTTACCAGCCCGGCGAGCCCAATTTCGCCGCTCTCCAGGGCTGGAACGCTGCCAGCGTCTATCAGCAGGCGATTGCCATCATCGGCCGCGAAATCGACAGGTAAGGGTCAGCCTTTCCGCCGCCTCGCCGCCAGCGTCCGGAGCCGCAGGGCGTTGAGCCGGATGAAGCCCTCCGCGTCCTTCTGGTCGTAGGCACCGCGGTCGTCCTCGAAGGTGACGAGCGCGTCCGAATAGAGCGACTTGTCGGAGCGGCGACCGGTGACGACCACATTGCCCTTGTAGAGCTTTAGCCGCACTTCGCCCTCGACGTCCTCCTGGCTCTTGTCGATGAGCGCCTGCAGCATCTCCCGCTCCGGCGAGAACCAGAAGCCGTTGTAGATGAGCTCGGCATAGCGCGGCATCAGCTCATCCTTCAGATGCGCCGCGCCGCGGTCGAGCGTGATCGATTCGATCGCCCGATGAGCGACGAGAAGAATGGTACCGCCCGGCGTTTCATAAACACCACGCGACTTCATGCCCACAAAGCGGTTCTCCACCAGATCGACGCGGCCAATGCCGTTGTCCCGGCCGAGATCATTGAGCGCCGCAAGAAGCGTAGCGGGCGACCTCGGCTCGCCGTTCAGCGACACGGCGTCGCCCCGCTTGAAGCCGATGGTGATTTCCGTGACGCGGTCGGGCGCATCCATGGGCGAGACGGTGCGCTGGTGCACATATTCGGGTGGCTCCGCCCACGGGTCCTCCAGCACCTTGCCCTCAGAAGAGGAGTGAAGCAGGTTGGCGTCCACTGAGAAGGGGGCCTCGCCCTGCTTGTCCTTAGGCACCGGTATCTGGTGCTCGCGGGCGAAGTTCAGAAGGTCCGTCCGCGACTTGAAGGACCAGTCGCGCCAGGGCGCAATCACCTTGATGTCAGGATTGAGCGCATAGGCGGAAAGCTCGAAGCGCACCTGATCGTTGCCCTTGCCGGTGGCGCCGTGCGCAATAGCATCGGCCCCCGTTTCGGCTGCGATTTCCACCAGCCTTTTTGCGATCAGCGGGCGGGCGATGGAGGTGCCGAGCAGATAGACGCCCTCATAGAGCGCGTTGGCGCGGAACATCGGGAAGACGAAGTCGCGCACGAACTCCTCGCGCAGATCCTCGATATAGATCTCCTTGATGCCAAGCATCTCGGCCTTCTTGCGCGCGGGTTCCAGCTCCTCACCTTGGCCGAGATCGGCGGTGAAGGTCACCACCTCCGCACCTAGTTCCGTCTGCAGCCATTTCAGGATGATCGAAGTGTCGAGGCCGCCCGAGTAGGCCAGAACGACCTTTTTCACGTCACTGTGCTTCGCCATGGTCTTTTCCGGTGAGAGGGGGAATGAATTCAACGCCCGCGCGCGGGCGCAACTATTAGCAGGAAAAGACGCATGGGCAAGGCCGTTCACGGCATCCGTCCACGCGTATGCGGCTGAGGCTGCCGCCCTTCGATCGGAGACTCTAAGTCAAGCCACCAACTCCGGCCGCAGCCGCTCGCCGACGCGCATCAGGCCACAGATCAATGATTGCAGGCGTCTACCAGGGCCTTCACCCGCTCGCTCTGGCCGAGAATCTCCGCCGCACGCCTGCGGCACCCCGCTTCGCCGCCCTCAGGGTCCTCTATGAGGGGCTTTATCGTTTCGACAAGCTGCCCGCACCCGCACACATTCGCATGATCGACCGCTGAGCGCAGCGCTTCAAGCGCCTGTTCCAGCGCCGGCACACAGGCAGCGGATTCATCGTGGAGCGCGTAGCGCGCGCCGTAATAGGCGTTCAGCGCAGGCAGACAGTGACGGTCCGCCAGACTTGGCACGGAGTCCAGAAAGCACGCAGCCAAGCAAAAAGTTGAAACTGCAAGTCCAGTTTTAGAAAACCCCAAGTCCTGCCTCTCGCCCCATCAGGAAAATATTACTATCACATAAATGTGTTCTTCCCGCGATGGATGTATTGGATGTTGCAACTTGTAGAACAAAAGTCTAGTCTTCCAATGTTGTGAGGACAACACATCATCGTGATCTTCCATCGGGAGGGCTCGTCATGGCGGGCGCGATGATCGGGAGGAGGCAACATGCAAACCTACGGACCCTACGATCCGTCGGTCGATTACGTGCCGGGTCCGGCACCACGACCGAAATACACCGGCCGTGCGAATGAGGCCGGTGGAGCGGAAACGCCGTCATGGCGGCCGCTGCACATGTCCCGGCGCAATTTCCTGCGCGGCGTCGCCTGTTCAGGCGTCGTGATCGGCGGCTCGTCCTACCTGTTCTCCGGAACGACACCCGCCCGGGCCGACACACGCGCCGTCGAGCGGCTCGTGCGCCTCACCGTCAACGGGCGAACCCACAGCATCGAGGTCGCGCCGAACGAGACCCTGGCGACCACGCTGCGCTACAGGCTCGGCCTGACCGGCACCAAGATCGGCTGCAACCAGGCCGAATGCGGAGCCTGCACTGTGATTGCCGACGGAATCACGATCTATTCCTGCTCGACGCTTACGCACCGCGTGCGCGACAGCGAGATCACCACGATCGAGGGCATCGCTGGAGAGGACGGCACGCTGCATCCCGTGCAGCAGGCTTTCATCGAGGAGCTTGCCCCGCAATGCGGCTTCTGTACGCCGGGCCAGGTCGTCAGCGCGGTGGCGCTGCTGAACCGGAACCCCAAACCAACAATCGAGGAGGCGCGCCTCGCAATGTCCGGCAATCTCTGCCGGTGCGGAGCCTACGACCATTATCTGCGCGGCGTCATGAAAGCCTCAGAGAGGGTCTGAAGCCATGGCCTACAAACTGATCGGTAAGAATTTCATTCCGCCGGACCTCGAAGCCAAGGTGACCGGCGCTGCAACCTATGCCGAGGATTTCCGCGCCGATGGCATGGCGCATGTCAAATTCTACGGCTCGCCCATGCCCCACGGCAAGGTAAGAAGCATCGATCTCAGCGAGGCGGAAAAGGTGCCGGGCTTCCTGACCGCCCTTCTGCCTGAGGAGGTGAAGCATCCCGACACGCCCGTCGGCCTGCCGATCCTCAGCAACGAACCCACCCATTTCGGGCAGCCGATCCTGGCGATCGCCGCGGAGACGGAACAGGCCGCTGCCGATGCCATAGCGGCGGTTCGTGTCGACATGGAGCTCCTGCCCTTCGTTGTCGATCCGCTGCACAGCCTGCAGCCGGATGGGCCCAATGCGGTGAGCGGCATCAATGTCGCCGGCGCAGGCATCGAGTTCCAGGAGCTCAAATGGTCGGGCCGCGACTTCGCGCTGGCCGGCGACGACACGCTTCCTAAGGGCAAGGCGCCGGTGGAATGGAGCTTCGGCGATATCGAGGAGGGCTTTGCCAAGTCCGCCGTCATCGTGGAGGAAAGCTTCGTGCATGCCTCCAACGCCCACCATGCCCTGGAGCCGCGCTCGGCGGCCGCCTATTGGGAGGGCGGGAAGTGCTACGTCTGGGGCTCCACCCAGTCCACCGCCTTCGCCCAGCCGGGCCTCGCCAATCTCATAGGCATCGAGCCCTCCGAACTGGTGCTGATCTCGGAGTATTGCGGCGGCGGTTTCGGCGGCAAGGCCGCGGCCTACCCGTTGATGGCGCTGCCGGCGCTCGTCTCGCGCAAGCTGAACGGGCGGCCATGCCTGCTGCGGGTGAGCCGCAAAGAGGAGTACAACAACGGCTCCGCGCGCGCCGGCTTCCAGGGATGGGCGAAGCTCGGCTTCAGCAAGGAAGGCCGCATGCTCGCGGCGGACATCTATGTCGTGCAGGATCTCGGCGCCACGTCGGGCTTCCCCGATTTCAACAATGTCGGCTCGTCAGCGGTCATCATCTTCCAGCCCGAATCGATCCGCTTCCGAGCCATCCCGGTGCTCACCAACACCGTCTCCAAGGGCGCGCAGCGCGGGCCGGGCGAGAACCAGGCGGCAAACATGTTCGAGCCGCTTCTCGACAAGGCCGCGCGCGAACTTGGCATCGACCGGCTGGCGCTCAGGCTTGCCAATGCGCCCGGCGGCGGAGTCGGTGCAAAGTACGGGCCTGAACAGGGAGAGGTAACCTCCGCCTATCTGCGGGAGGCCCTGCAGAAGGGTGCCGAGGCCTTCAACTGGGTCGAGCGGTCGAAACAGTCCGGAATGCGCAACGGATCGAAGGTGCGCGGCTACGGCATCGGACAGGCCTATCACACCGCGGGCTCCAACGGGTTCGACGGTCTGGTCCGGATCACGCCCGACGGCCTTCTGCACGTGCATACCGGCGTTGGCAATCTGGGCACCTACTCCTACGCCTCCACCTCGCGGATCGCGGCGGAGGTGCTAGGCTACGATTGGGAGCGGGTGGTTCTGGAATATGGCGGCACGACCAAGCATCTGCCCTGGAATCTCGGCCAGTTCGGCTCAAACACCAACTTCACCATGGCACGCACCAACTATGTCGCCGCCATGGATGCCGCGCATAAGCTCAAGGAAATTGCCGCCGCGACCCTTGGCGGAACCGCGGAGGAGTATGAGCTCAAGGACGAACGGGTGGTGAAGACGTCCGATCCCAGCGTCGGCATGTCCTTCGCCGAGGCGGCGCAAAAGGCGATCGAGATGGGCGGCCGGTATGACGGTCACGAGCTGCCGGAAGACATCCATCCCATGACGCAGGCCTCCGCCAGAGCGATCGCCGGAACGGGCCTGATCGGCGTTGCCAAGGACAACCTGCCCAAGGATGCGACGGTGCCGGCGCTCGCAGCCGCCTTCATCGAGGTGGATGTGGATGTCGAGACTGGAAAGGTCGAGATCCTCGACTATCACGGTGTTGCCGATTGCGGCACGGTGATCCACCCGATGGGCCTCGCCGCTCAGGTGCGCGGCGGCGCGGTCATGGGTTTCGGCCTCGCCACGTCGGAGCGTCATGTCTACGATCCGCAATACGGCCGGCCGAACGCACAGGCGCTGTACCAGTCCAAGCCGAAATCCTACCTCGATGTGCCGCTGAAGATGAGCTGGGATGCCGTCGATCAGCCGGATACCCAGAGCCCGCTCGGCACGAAGGGTATCGGAGAGCCTTTGGAAGGAGCGGCCTCCTCGGCGTTGATCTGCGCCATCTCGGACGCACTTGGCGGACACCTGTTCAACCGAACGCCGGTGGTCACCGACATGATCGTGAACGCCGCGGAAGGGCGGCCGCAATCCCATAAGCCGCTTGCCACCAACACGGTTTGAGCGGACCTGGGAGGAGGAACACAATGACTGACGTGATGCACAATTTCGAGCTTTTCCAGCCTGCAACGCTGGAAGATGCCCGGGCCATTCTCGGCGACCACCAGGACGCCTGGATTCTCGCTGGCGGCATGGACAGTCTCGACTGGTTCAAGCACCGGGTGAAGATGCCTGCCGTCGTAGTGGACATCGCGGGCATCCCGGACCTGCACGGCATCCGCGAGGAGGATGACGGGGGCCTTTGGATCGGTGCGACGACCACGCTCACCGAGGTGAACGAGAGCGAGCTGGTGAAAAGCCGGTTCCCTGCCCTGGCCCAAGCGGCGCTGCACGTCGCCTCGCCGCAGATCCGCAACAAGGGTACGATCGGCGGCAATGTCTCGCAGGATACTCGTTGCCCGTATTACCGGGACGGGTTTCCCTGTTACCGCGCGGGCGGCAACACCTGCTACGCCAACACGCCCACTGCCATGAACCGCGAACACGCGCTGTTCGGGGTCAGCCGCTGTGTGGCCGTCACGCCCTCGGACACGGCCATCGCTCTAACGGCCCTCGAGGCGGTGTTCACCGTCGAGCGGGCCGGGAGCCGGCAGGACATACTGGCCTCCGATTTCTTCATCGGGCCTGCGATCGACATCACCCGCATGACGGCGCTGGAGCCGGGCGACATTCTCGTGGGCATCCGCATTCCCGGAAAATGGGCTGGATCGCGCCAGTATTTCGAGAAGGTGGCCGACCGCCAGACATGGGATTTCGCGCTCGTCAACATCGCCATGGCCGCGAAAATGGAGAACGGGGCGATCTCCGACATCTCGATGGTCTGCGGCGCGGTGGAATGCACGCCGCGCAGGCTCACCGATGTGGAAAGCCTGGTGCGCGGAGAAAAGCCCGGACAGGAACTGGAGACTTTGGTGAAGCGCGTGGCCTCGCGCGGAGCGGAGCCGCTCAACTTCAACCACTTCAAGATTCCGCTGATGGAGAACCTCGCCGTGCGCGCGATCCGCTCACTGGCATAGGCCATGGAACTGCTTCGGCACACGCAGGACGCCTTCGGCCAGAGAATGCTTGTCGGCATCAACTGGGACATTCTCTGGCTTCCCGTCGCGGCGGCAGCCGCCTTCATCGTCCTGCACCTCGTCATACGGACACTGCGCCGCCGGGCAGGCTGACCGCCCGGCGTCACCCCACCTCAATAACCATTCAAGGGAACAGCGAGGAATGACCACTCCGGTTCGGCAGCAAGGCGTGCGCCACCGTCTTGCCGATCGCCTTTTCCACTGGGGCATGGCCGTCACCGTTATCGTGCTTGGGGCGACTGCTTTCCTGCCCATCCTCGGCATCCGGTTCGACTGGGTGCCGCTCCACTGGACCTTCGGCGTCCTGTTGACGGTCCTGGTGCTCTATCATCTCGTCCGCGTGATGCTCGTGCACGGCGTGAGCGAGATGATCCCCGGGCCGGACGACATCCGCGAGATCGGATATGCCGCAGGCGGGGGCGCGCCGAAGGGGCTTTCCGAAGCCAAGTACGACGTCTTCCAGAAGGGCTTCCACCTCGCGGCCGCTATCTGCGTCCTCACGCTACTTGCGACCGGCCTCCTGATGCTCGCCAAGATCGACACCACCTTCTGGAACCGCAATCCCGCGATTTTCACCGATCAGACCTGGGGGGTGATCTATGTGCTCCATGGCACAGGGGCGCTTGCGCTTTTGTTCCTGTTCATCCTCCACGTCTATTTCGCTCTCCTCCCTGAACATCGGGACTTTCTCCTCGCGATGATCCACGGAAAGGGCCCGGAAAAGGCCAGAAAGGGCAGCAACGCATGATCGATGAGATGAATCAGGCTATCGAGATGCGCGACGCGTTCGACCGCATCGAGGAATCCTATGAGTTCATGCTGGCCTATGCGGCCCAGGGGCGGAAGCGCGAAACGGCCGAGGGCGCGGGAGAAAGCCAGATCCGGCAATATCTGAAGCGCTTCCGCGGCGCGCTCGACGATCTCGAAACGGCGCTTCAGGGCGAAGTGGGCGGGCCGCATGGCGCGGCTTTCCGCGAACGCTTCCTGGCCGATCTCGCGGTGGTGCGCGCCGTCCTCCAGATCCTTCTGGCGCAGCCTTCGATCACGTCAGACATGATCGACAACACCAATGGCCTGATCGCCATGCGGTCGCTCCTGACCGACCTCTTCTTCACGGATCAGGTGGTCCTGCCGCCGCGATAAAAAAGCGTGCCACTGACGTTGTTTTTCTGCCGGTCGCGCAAGGCGCTGTCGAGCAAAAAGGCGGACGCCCGAAGGGTCCGCCTTTATTCAGGCGCTCACAGGTGCCGGATTCAAGCGCTCGCGGGTGCCTGCGTCTCCGCCCCTGCGCGCGCGGCGACGGTCCGGCTCGCGATGAAGGTGTAGAACATCGGCACCACGAACAGGGTGAACATCGTCCCGATCAGAATGCCGGAGAAGATAACCAGGCCCATGGAGTAGCGCGCTGCGGCGCCGGCACCCGAAGCCATGATGAGCGGAACGACGCCCAGCGACATGGCGCCGGTAGTCATCAGGATCGGACGCAGGCGCACCTTGGCCGAGGCGACGATCGCCTCCCTGCGGGACATCCCGTGCGCCTCACGCTGCTGGTTCGCGAACTCGACCAGCAGAATGCCGTGCTTGGTGATCAGGCCGATGAGCGTGATCAACCCCACCTGCGTGAAGATGTTCAGCGTGCCGAGACCGAGATTCAGAGGCACGATCGCGCCGAAGATGGACAACGGCACCGACATCATGATGATCAGCGGATCGCGGAAGCTCTCGAACTGGGCGGCAAGGACAAGATAGATGACGATGATCGCCATCGTGAAAGCGATGAGGATCGTGTTGCCCTGCTCCTTCTCGAGCCGCGACTGCCCCGAATAATCGATGAAGAAACCTTCGGGCAGCGTAGACCGCGCGATCTCCTCGATGGTCTGCAGCCCGTCACCGGTGGTCACGCCCGGCAGGGGCAGCGCCGAGATGGTCGCCGCGTTGAGCTGATTGAACTGCTCAATGGAGGCGGGCGACGCGGCGGTGGAGATCGAGACCACCGCCGAAAGCGGCACCATCTGTCCCGTCGAACTGCGTACGAAGAAATCGCCGAGGCTTTCGGGATTCTGGCGGTAGCGTTCCGGCACCTGCGTGATGATGTCGTAGCTGTTGGAGTCCCGGTCGAACTGGGCGATGGCGCCGCCGCCCACCAGCACGCCAAGCGTGGTGCCGATGTCGCGGGCGGGAATGTTAAGCGCGGCCGCGCGCTCCCGGTCCACACTGACGGTGACCTGCGGCGCGTCGAAGCTCAGCGAGTTCTGCACCACGATGAAGCGGCCGCTTTCCTGCGCCTTCCGCCGGATTTCTTCCGCCACCTCGTAGACTTGGCTCGGATCGCCGGTGGACTGGATGACGACCGAGATCGGCAGCCCGCCGCCAGCCCCCGGCAGCGAGGGCGGCGCGAAGACAAGCGCCTCCACGCCCGCCACCTTTGAAAGGCGTTGCTGGATATCCGCCTGTATTTCCTTCTGCGAGCGTTCGCGCTGGGACCAGTCCTCGAAGGCCCAGAGCGCGATGCCGCTGTTGGTCTGGCCACCGAAGCCGACGACCGAGAAGTTGGTCGTCAGTTCAGGCAGATCCTTGGTGAGCTCGCGAATCTGGTCCGTATAGAGACTCGTATATTCCGACGTGGCGTAGCGCGGCGCCGTAATGAGCGAGAAGAGCGCACCCTGATCCTCCTCGGGCGCCAGCTCGCTCGACGTCTTCATGAACAGGAAGCCTGCGAGAGCGACGAGCGAGAGGACGATCATCAGCGTGACCGGCCGGTATTTGAGCGAGCCGGACACCAGCCTTTCATAGCGGTTCTCGACGCGCGTGAAGGTCCGGTCTACCAAGTTCTGGAAGCGGCTGTGCATGCCGGTCTTCAGGATGCGCGCACTCATCATCGGCGTGATGGTAAGCGCGACGATGCCGGAGATGATCACCGCGCCCGCCAGCGTGAAAGCGAACTCGCGGAACAGCGATCCGGTCAGCCCGCCGGTGAAGGCAAGCGGCGCGAAGACGGCGGCAAGCGTGATCGTCATGGCGATCACGGCAGTCGATATCTCCTTCATACCGGTGAATGCCGCCTGAAGCGGTGACAGGCCCTCTTCGATATGCCGGTGGATGTTTTCGACCACCACGATGGCGTCATCCACCACCAGACCGATAGCGAGAACCATGGCGAGCAGCGAGAGCAGGTTGATCGAGAAGCCGACGAGATAAAGGAGGAAGCACACGCCCACGAGCGAGAGCGGAATGGTCACGATCGGCATCAGGACCGAGCGGAAGGAGCCCAGGAACAGGAGGATCACCAGCACCACGATCACCACGGCCTCGGCGATCGTCTTGAACACCTCCTCGATCGACGCGCTGATCGAATCGGTCGCGTCGTAGACCACCTCCATGGTCATGCCTTCCGGCAGGCTTGCCTGGATGGCCGGCATTTCCGCAAGCACCGCATCAGCCGTATCAAGCGGGTTCGCGGCGGGCGTGGGGAAGATGCCGATGAAGGTTCCAGGCTGGCCGTTGAAGTTGACGATCATTTCGGTGCTTTCGGCGGCCAGCTCGACATCGGCCACGTCGCGCAGGCGCACCACCTCGTCGCCGTTCGACGCAAGAGGCAGCGCCCCGAACGCCTCGGGCGTGCGCAGCGTCGTCTCCGTCGTGATCGGATAGGCGACATACTCGTTCTTGGTCTTGCCGGGAGCCGACAGGAAGTTCGCCGCATTGACCGCGTTCACCACCTCTGCAGCCGTGATGCCGCGGGCGGCCAGCCGGATGGGATCAATCCACACGCGCATGGCGTAGTTGGCCGCTCCCATGATCTGCACCTCAGCCACACCCTCGATGGTCGAAACGCGCGGGCGAATGACCCGCTCGATGTATTCGGTGAGCTGCTCGGGCGTCATGTTCGGGTTCTGCAGCGCGATGTACATTGTCGCGAACTGCATGCCTGTCCCCTTGACGATGACCGGGTCTTCCGCATCGCTGGGCAGCTGGCCGCGAACCTGCTGCACCTTGGACATGACCTCGGTCAAGGCGATGTCCGGGTTGGAGCCGAGTTGCATCTGCACGGTCACCACACTGGCCGAGGGCCGGCTCTGGGAGGAGACGTAGTCGATATTCTCCGTCGTGGAGACGGCTGCGGCAATGGGCGAGGTTATGAAGCCCTGGATGAGCTCCGGGCTTGCGCCGGGATACGTGGTGGTGATGGTGATGACCGTCTCCTCCACCTCCGGATATTGCCGGACGGAAAGATTCGCCATGCCCTGCAGCCCGAGCAGCAGGATCATGAACGCCAGAACCGTGGAGAGAACCGGCCGCCGGATAAAGGGTGCGGAGATGTTCATCTGGCTTCCGCTCCCATCTGTATCGGCCGCACGGTGTTGTCGATGGTCACCCGTGCGCCGTTGGAAAGCCGGTTCTGCCCGGCATCTACCACCACGTCCCCGGCGGACAGACCCTCAACGATCTCGACCGAGCCGTTGGCGCGTCTCCCGACCTTCACGAAGATCTGTTCAGCCACGAACACCTCGCCGTTTCCGGCTTCATTCTGCGCCTCCGCAGCCTGCGCGCCTTCCTGCCCGGCCTGATCCGCGCCTGGCGCCGCATCCCCGGCGCTTTCCAGCGGCCGCAGACGGTAGACGTAGTCGCCGTAAAGGCTGGTCACGAGCGCGGTTTGCGGCACGGCGATCACATCGTCCTCGGCCGGAAGCTCCACACGCACGCGCACGAACTGGCCCGGAACGAGCCGGCCTTCGGCGTTCTCAACTTCCGCCCGCACCGAGACTAGCCGGCTGGAGGGATCGATCTTCGGGTCGATGCCGATTATACTTCCCGTAAAGGGCATGTCGTCGCCGGTGAGGCCCACGCGTACCTGCTGGCCGATCTTGAGCTCTTCGAACCGCTGCTCCGGCACGGTGAAGTCCACGCGCATATGGTCCAGATCCTGCAGCGTCGCTACCACCGTGCCCGGCGAGAGATATTGGCCGAGCTCGATACGCGGAATGCCGATCACGCCGGAAAATGGCGCCCGAAGCTGCTTCTGGTTCAGCGCCGCTTCCAGCTTCGCCACCTGGGAGGCCGACGCCGAAGCGGCTGCTTCGGCCTGATCCAGAGTCGACTGCGACCCCACGCCGCGCCGCTGAAGCTCGCGTGCGCGCTCCAGCGTCTGCCGGTCGAGTTCCGCCTGGGTCCGCGCGGCGGCGAGATCCGCCCTCTGCATTTCGTCATCGAGCCGCACGAGCACATCGCCCTTTTCGACCCGGGTGTTCGCGGAAAACAGAATTTCCTCCACGATGCCGGTGGTCTCAACCGTCAAGTCCACCCCGTTGGCGGCACTCACCGTGCCTATGGCGTCGATGCCGGGATTCCAGGTGATGGGCTCGACGGTGGTCGTGGACACCGTCAGCGTCGGCGTGGGCATATTGGCGAAATACTGCTCGATCGCCCGGTCGCGGAAGATGTTGAAGCCCACCAGCCCTCCGCCGATTAAGACTACGAGGACAAAGGCGATGATGAAGCGCAGGACCATGGAACGGTTCCGTGGAGATGTCGTTGGCACATTGAGGCCGCGCCGATCAGGCCAGCCTTGCAGGGGTGACGCGCGTACTGTACCGTCCGGACGGTATTGTCAATCCCGGCAATAGACATGCTACGATGACTCGGCGCAAGAACACCAGAGACAAGATTCTGAAGGCGGCCGCCGAACTCGCCCGAACGGAGGGCTCGGCGCATCTGTCTTTGGATGCGGTAGCCGCGCGCGCCGGGATCTCGAAGGGCGGGCTTCTTTACAATTTCCCGACCAAGGCCGCGCTTCTGAAGGCGCTGGTTCAGGACCATATCGAGAGCTTCGGCCAGGCCCTTGAGGAGAGAGTGGCGGCCGGCGAGAGCCGCCCAATGGCGGCGGAATATTTCCGGCTCGCGGTGGAGGAGCTCGAAAAGGCTAAACAGCCGCCTTCCGGCCTGCTTGCGGCGCTCGCGGAAGATCCGGAGTTGCTCACGCCCGTTCGCCAGTTCAACCGACGCCTGCTCGACCGGATGAAGGAGGGTTCGGTGGACGACGCATCCGTTCTGGTGCTCTTTCTGGCGCTGGAGGGGCTTCGCTGCCAGAAGCTTTTCGGGACCGAGGTTCTGAGCGCCGGGGAACGGGCCCTCGTGCTGGCGAAGCTCGGCGCGATGCTCGGCGAGCCATAAGTTCGAGGCAGCACCCGGACCACCAAGCAAATGCAGGTGGCCGCCGCCCATGAGCTGACCCGTTCCCGGTTGACATTCGGCAACGCAATCCCTCTAGATAGAGCCATCACCAGGGGGGCCCGGACAACGGGCTGAGATACCGCTGGCTTCAAGCAGCGCGGTGACCCTTTGAACCTGATCCAGTTCGTACTGGCGTAGGGATGGTGCGACGGCTTTTCGAAGGATCCTCTCCGGTCCAAACCTCAGGCTCAGAAGTCTGTAATCCGAAAAGCCCTTTCCCCAATCCTCTCCCGCAGAACTGGGTCTCCAACGCGAACGCATGAGGAGTTTCGCCATGGATGCCCGGAACAGCCCCAAGCCCGAAATTACCACAGGCCCGCTGCCTGCCTCGCGCAAGGTCTACAAGCCCGGCACGCTCTACCCGGATATTCGCGTGCCGATGCGCGAGATCGAGCTGCACCCGACGGCAGGCGAGCCGCCAGTGACGGTCTACGACTCCTCCGGCCCCTACACCGATACGAACGTCGCCATCGATATCGAGAAGGGCCTGCCGCGGCTGCGCGAAACCTGGATTGAGGCGCGCGGCGACGTGGAGCGATACGACGGCCGCGTGGTGAAACCCGAGGACAACGGTTTCGTATCAGGCGACCGGCTTACGCCGGAATTTCCCGTGCGCCACCAGCCCCTGAGGGCGAAGGCCGGCAAGGCCGTCACCCAGCTCGCCTATGCGCGCGCGGGCATCGTCACACCGGAGATGGAGTTCATCGCCATCCGCGAAAATCTCGGCCGCGAGAAGGTGAAGGAGAAGCTCGCGCGCGATGGCGAGAGCTTCGGCGCGGCGATCCCCGATTACGTGACGCCCGAGTTCGTGCGCGACGAGGTGGCGCGCGGGCGGGCCATCATCCCGGCCAACATCAACCACCCCGAATCCGAGCCGATGATCATCGGCCGCAACTTCCTCACCAAGATCAACGCCAATATCGGCAATTCCGCGGTCACCTCCTCCATGGCCGAGGAGGTGGAGAAGCTCGTGTGGGCGACGCGCTGGGGCGCGGACACGGTGATGGACCTTTCCACCGGCCGCAACATCCACAACATCCGCGAATGGATCATCCGCAATTCGCCCGTGCCGATCGGCACGGTGCCGATCTACCAGGCGCTCGAGAAAGTGGGCGGTATCGCCGAGGAGCTCACCTGGGAGATCTTCCGCGACACGCTGATCGAGCAGGCAGAGCAGGGCGTGGACTATTTCACGATCCACGCGGGCGTGCGGCTCCATTACGTGCCGCTGACCGTGAACCGCGTCACTGGCATCGTCTCGCGTGGCGGTTCGATCATGGCCAAGTGGTGCCTTGCCCACCACAAGGAGAGCTTCCTCTACGAGCATTTCGAGGAGATCTGCGACATCTGCCGCGCCTACGACGTCTCCTTCTCGCTGGGCGACGGGCTGCGCCCTGGCGCGATCGCCGACGCCAACGATGCGGCGCAGTTCGCTGAGTTGGAGACGCTTGGGGAACTGACGAAGATCGCCTGGGCGAAGGACTGCCAGGTGATGATCGAAGGGCCCGGCCACATTCCCATGCACAAGATCAAGGAGAATGTGGACAAGCAGCTTGCGATCTGCGGCGAGGCGCCGTTCTACACGCTCGGGCCGCTCACGACCGACATCGCGCCCGGCTACGACCACATCACCTCGGCCATCGGCGCGGCCATGATCGGCTGGTTCGGCACGGCCATGCTCTGCTACGTGACGCCCAAGGAGCATCTGGGCCTGCCGGACCGCGACGACGTGAAGACCGGCGTCATCACCTACAAGATCGCCGCGCATGCGGCGGACCTCGCCAAGGGGCATCCGGCCGCGAAGATTCGCGACGACGCGCTCTCCCGCGCGCGCTTCGAGTTCCGCTGGGAGGACCAGTTCAACCTCTCGCTCGACCCGGACACCGCGCGCTCCATGCACGACGAGACGCTGCCCAAGGAGGCGCACAAGGTGGCGCATTTCTGCTCCATGTGCGGCCCGAAATTCTGCTCCATGCGTATTTCGCACGACATCCGTGCCGAGGCGCAGAAGGAAGGCATGGCGGCCATGGCGGAGAAATTCCGCCAGAGCGGGAATCTGTATGTGCCGGTGAGCGGGGAGTGAGACAGGGGACAATGCTTACGGCCCCCTCTATTGCAAATTCCAAGGGCTTGGCTTCGCCAAACCCAGGAATTTGCTTTCTCCCCCACCAGTGGGGAGATTGGTGCATTACATCCACGCAACCGCTAATCTCAAACCTTACAGATTGGTGGCAACGCTGGCGCCGCCCCCTATCTCCCTCCTGGTGGGGGAGAAAGCAATTTCAACATCTTAGCCGAAGGCTAAGTGTTATAAATCGCAGGAGAGGGGGTCCGCCACACGCCGGCGCTCACCGGAGTCGCGGAGAGCCCTGATGCACGTCCTCGTCAAAGGTGCGGGCGTTGCGGGGCTGGCCGTCGCGCATGAATTGGCCGCGCGCGGCGCCCATGTCACCGTGATCGAGAAAAGTGCCTCGGTCGGCGGCGGAGCCTCGTGGCTTGCCGGCGGGATGCTGGCGCCCTGGTGCGAGCGGGAGAGCGCGGAAGCAGACGTGATCCGGCTCGGCCACGATGCTGCCCGCTGGTGGGAAGAGGCTCTTCCCGGCACCGTCACCTTCAACGGCACGCTGGTGCTCGCCCCACCGCGTGACACCGCCGAGCTGCGCCGCTTCGCCTCGCGGACGGAAGGATATCGCTGGCTCAACGGCGAAGAGATCGCCGCTCTGGAGCCGGACCTTGCAGGGCGCTTCCACACCGGCCTCTTCTTCGACCCGGAAGCGCATCTTGACCCGCGCAAGGCTCTGACCCGGCTTCAAGCCAAGCTCGAAGCCATGGGCGTGCGCTTCCTCTTCGACCGCACCGAGGCGCTGGGCAACGAACGCTTCGACCGCATCGTGGACTGCACCGGCTTTGCCGCCGCCTCCGCCCTGCCCGATCTGCGCGGCGTGCGCGGCGAGATGCTCTATCTCGAGACGCGGGAGGTCACACTCTCCCGCCCCGTGCGGCTCATCCATCCGCGCTTTCCGCTCTACATCGTGCCGCGGGGCGGGGGGCGCTTCATGGTGGGGGCGACGATGATCGAGAGCACCGACAGCGGACCGGTCACCGCCCGCTCCATGATGGAGCTGCTCAACGCCTCCTATGCACTCCACCCCGCCTTCGGCGAGGCGCGCATCCTCGAGGCCGGGGCGGGCGTGCGGCCGGCCTTTCCCGACAACATGCCAAAGGTGGCCGAGAAGGGCGGCACAATCTTCGTCAATGGTTTTTACCGCCACGGCTTCCTGCTGGCGCCGGCGCTGGCACGGCAGGCGGCGGGCGTGATCCTCACCGACATCTCCAGGGAGACACAGAGCGATGAAGCTCATCGTCAACGGGCAAGCGCTTGACGCAAAGGCCCCGACCCTCGCCGAGCTGCTTGCCGAGCTCGGCTATGAGGGCGACTGGTACGCCACTGCGCTCAACAGCGAGTTCGTGCCGGCCCCAGAGCGCGCCGCCGCACGGCTTTCGGAAGGCGACCGGGTGGAGATCCTGACACCCAGGCAGGGAGGCTGAGATGGCGCTCGCCGTCTACGGAACCGGGCTTTCCTCCCGCCTCATGCTGGGTACGGCGCAATACCCCTCCCCCGCCGTGCTGGCGGAGGCGGTGAAGGCCTCGGGCGCTGGCATCGTCACCGTATCGCTCAGGCGGGAGGGCGCGGGAGGCGAGAGCGGCGGTCGCTTCTGGGCGCTCATCCGCGAGCTCGGCGTGCGCGTGCTGCCCAACACGGCCGGCTGCCATTCGGTGAAGGAGGCCGTGACAACGGCACGGATGGCGCGCGAGGTCTTCCGCACCGACTGGATCAAGCTTGAAGTGATCGGCCATCACGACACGCTGCAGCCGGACGTCTTCGGACTCGTGGAAGCGGCGCGGATCCTCGCCGCGGAAGGGTTCTCGGTCTTCCCCTACACGACGGACGATCTCGTCGTCGGCGAAAGGCTGCTTGAAGCAGGGTGCCAGGTGCTGATGCCCTGGTGCGCGCCGATCGGCTCGGCCAAAGGGCCAGTCAATATCAACGGGCTCAAGGCCTACCGCGCCCATTTTGCCGATATCCCGCTCATCATCGATGCCGGGCTCGGCCGCCCCTCGCATGCCGCAGCCGTCATGGAGCTCGGCTTCGACGGCGTGTTGCTCAACACCG
>Ga0207874_1000622_pt1 | contig 49651 bp, 47 predicted proteins | sample HigsolmetaAR201D_FD_184833 | JGI IMG/M metagenome (GOLD analysis project Ga0207874, IMG submission 184833) | Ionic liquid and high solid enriched microbial communities from the Joint BioEnergy Institute, USA - AR20-1-D (SPAdes) (version 2) ...
GACCATGGACGTCACCGCCCCGGCCGACGGCGTGCTCGCCCGGCTCGACGCCTACGCGGTGGGCGTCGCCGCCTGGCGGCTGGGCGCGGGCCGGGCCCGCAAGGAGGACCCGGTGGCGCACGCCGCGGGCGTCACGCTGCACGCCAAGCCCGGCGACCACGTGCGCAAGGGGCAGCCGCTGCTGACCCTGCACACCGACGAGCCCGCGCGGTTCGACCGGGCCCTGGCGGCCCTCGAGGGCGCGTACGAGATCGGCACGGCGCCCGACCCGGGCCTGCTGCCGCTGGTGATCGAGCGGGTGACCGCCTGAGCCCGCAGGACCGCGAGAGGACGGGGGAACCATGGTGCGGAAGATCGAGTCGGCCACCCGTATCCCGGTGCCGGGCGGCAAGATCATCGACGAGTACGTGGGCCGGGTGAACACCGGGGACGAGCGGCTGTCGGTGGCCCACATGGTCGCCCCGCCCGGGTGGACCGAGCCGCCGCAGACGCCGGAGTTCGCCGAGTTCACCCTGGTGCTGCGCGGCACGCTGCACGTGGAGCACGACGGCGAGGTCATCGAGGTCGGCGCGGGCCAGGCCGTGGTGACCGAGCCGGGCGAGCGCATCCGGTACGGCGTCGGCCCGGAGGGCGCCGAGTACGTGGCGATCTGCCTGCCCGCGTTCTCGCCGGACACCGTCCACCGGGAGGACGAATGACGTGCACGGCCGGGCCGTACCGGCGGCGCGGCATAGGATGAGCGAATGGACCAGAAGCCGCCCCTAGAGGAGATCCGCAAGGCGCCGAAGGTACTGCTGCACGACCATCTCGACGGCGGCCTGCGGCCGGAGACGATCGTCGATCTCGCCCGCGACTCGGGGTACGACCGGCTGCCCAGCACCGACCCGGACAACCTGCGGGAGTGGTTCCACGAGGCGGCCGACTCCGGGTCGCTCGAGCGGTACCTGGAGACCTTCGCCCACACGGTCGGGGTGATGCAGACCCGCGAGGCGCTGTACCGGGTGGCGCTCGAGTGCGCCGAGGACCTCGCGGCCGACGGCGTCGTGTACGCCGAGGTGCGGTTCGCCCCCGAGCAGCACACCTCGGCCGGGCTCGGCCTCGACGAGGTGGTGCAGGCGGTCCTCGACGGCTTCAAGGACGGCTCGCAGCGGTACGGCATCCGCGTGGGCACGCTGCTCACCGCGATGCGGCACCAGGCCCGCTCGATGGAGATCGCCGAGCTCGCGGTCCGGTACCGGGACGTGGGCGTGGTCGGCTTCGACATCGCCGGCGCCGAGGCGGGCTACCCGCCCACCCGGCACCTGGACGCGTTCGAGTACCTGCAGCGGGAGAACGCCCACTTCACCATCCACGCCGGGGAGGCGTTCGGCCTGCCGTCGATCTGGCAGGCGATCCAGTGGTGCGGCGCCGACCGGCTCGGCCACGGCGTGCGCATCATCGACGACATCCAGGTGTCCCCGGACGGCACGGCGAAGCTCGGCCGCCTCGCCGCGTACGTGCGGGACAAGCGCATCCCGCTGGAGATGTGCCCCACCTCGAACCTGCAGACCGGCGCCGCCCCGTCGATCGCCGAGCACCCGATCGGCCTGCTGCGGCGGCTCTACTTCCGGGTCACGGTGAACACCGACAACCGGCTGATGAGCAACACCTCGCTGTCCGAGGAGTTCGCCAAGCTCGTCGACGCCTTCGGCTACGGCTGGGACGACCTGCAGTGGTTCACGGTGAACGCGATGAAGTCGGCGTTCATCCCGTTCGACGAGCGCCTGGCCCTGATCAACGGCGTGATCAAGCCGGGCTTCGCCCGGCTGAAGTGGCGGGCGGGCCTGCCGTGAAGCCCCGCGTGTTCCGGTCGAAGGGCGCGTTCGTCCTCGGCTGGATCTGGCTGATCTTCGCCGCGCTCAACGCCGTCGACCTGATCGCCCGGGGCAGCATGCCCTCCTCGCTCATCGCCGGTGCCGTGCTCGGCGTGCTCACCGCGGTGATCTACGTGACCTGCCTGCGCCCCGGCATCTTCCTGCGCGAGGACGGCGTGCTCGTCCGCAACCCGCTGCGCGACGCGTTCATCCCCTGGTCGGCGCTCGGCGACGTCCGGGTCACCCACGCGATCCTCATCGAGTCCGGCGGCCGCACCATCCGCTCGTGGACCCCGCAGGTCTCGAACCGGGAACTCATGCGCATGGCCCGCGACCGGGCCGCCACCCGCCGCGCCGGCGAGCCGGACGGCACGGACGACCGGGCACCCCGCACCCCGCACGACCACGCCGCGGCCCTCGCCGGCCGTACCCACGCCCACTGGGTCGCCGAGCAGATCGTCGAGGAGTCGGCCCGCGCCCGCACCCGCACAGGCGACACCGCGGCCACCCTCACCGTGACCTGGTCCCCCGTCCCCCTCTCCGCCCTCGGCGCCGCCCTCCTGCTCGTCGCCGCCGCCGTGGTCGCCTCACTCTGACCGGCGACCCGGCGCATCCGGCGGCGGCATCGCCAGGTCGGCACGCCGTACGGCACGGCGCGACACCGAGGTGGCCACGCATGACCTTGACAGATCGTAAACTTGCAGCGAACCTCCCGGGTCTGCTGCACTACCGGAGGTTCACTGCAAAACGGCCCTTGCTGGCCTTAATCCACAGGCTTTCCACCTGCGGCTTTACCGTCGGGTCCTCATCGCCCCTAAGAGGGGTCGCAACCTGCCTGAGCCCGGCCATCAGGCCGCCCCGGCCACGTCCTCATCGCCCCTAAGAGGGGTCGCAACGCCGCCCTCGCAATGTCCTGCCAGGCGAGGCGTAGGTCCTCATCGCCCCTGAGAAGGACGCAACGCTCACCGGATGGCACCCTACGTATCCGGATGACGAGTCCTCATCGCCTTGAGCTGGCGCCCTGCGGCGCGATTTGCCCAGACCACCTCTTTTATGACTACATGCCGTTTTGGCACTTTTGCCATGTTCGAAAAGATCGACCCATCCTACGGAGCGAGTGCGTATGCGAGACAGGCGACAAAAGTAGCTTATACTCCGTTTCAGACCTTTCCGAATGACGACATTTCGTTTCAGATTCGGACAACGCTGCTTCATCGAGGCGGAAAAGAACCATCAATCGCGCAAAAGCCTGGCAGGTTTTCGGCTTTTCCATCACATTGACGAGCGATAGGGCGATACTTGAAGCAGCGCTTACGTATCACAAGCCTCACCCAGCGCATTGTGGCACCCGCGCCGCATTCGCCGGGGGAACGCCGCGAGGAGACAGATGAACAGGCCTCCTGCACCGGCAAGCCCGGATGATTTCGCAGCCGAGATGATGGCCTACGCGCTCCGCTGGTGGCGCGAGAGCGTCGCCCGGATGAGCCTTCGCCAGGCCGGTATGCGCATTCCCTTGAGCCACTCGTATCTCAGCAAACTGGAACGTAACCGGCGTCCTCTAACGCCCGATCTCGTCCCACAGCTGGACCGGGCCTATCGTGCGGAAGGGAGGATAAAGGAGTTTTACCGCCTGATCACTAAATTCGATCATGCATCCCGGTGTACTCTCGCCGTGAGTTCACCACAGGCCGAGGAGGACGAAACGGAACGCCGAAGGCTTCTCCAGCTCGCCGCCACCGGCATGGGGGTCGGCGCGTTCATCGCACCGGACGAATCGGTGCGCCGCCTGGTCGACATCGCGCTGAACACCGCGCCGCGCAGTGTCGAAGACTGGGAATTGGTCCGCGACGACCATCTGCACGCAATTCGCACCCGGCCGGCCGCCGAGGTACACGACGATCTATTGGTCGATCTTCTCCGCATTCACCGCGAACTGCTTCACGCCGACGACGGCGAGCGGACCGAGCTGTACCGCATCGCGGCCGTGCTCGCCGCCTTCCACGCCAGCGTCCTTACCCGCCTGGGCGAACGCGGCGGGGCGTTGCGCTGGTACGAGACCGCACGTGCCGCCGCCGACAGCTCCGGCGACCGCGATCTGCGCCTCCTGATCCGCGGCCACGAGGCGGGTCACAGCCTCTATGGTCTGCGCAGCCCGGAGGCGGTGTTGCGGCTGACCCAGGATGCGCTGCGTATTGCGGGTTCGAACCCGCGCCCCTCGGTCGGCCTGGTATTCGTCACGCGGGCACAGGCGCACGCGCTCGCGCTGACGAACCGCCGCGCCGAAGCCCGGAAGGCCGTGCAGCGGTTCACCGACATCGCCGAGGCGGACCTGCCCGTCATGCCGGGGTTCTGGGAGGCGTCCGACTACCGCATCTACTTCACCCACAGCCAGGTCTTCTCTGCGATCGGCGACGAGACCGCGGCGGCCAAGGCGCAGGAGTCCATCCTCAACGGCGACCCGGCCGGCTACCAGGTGCCCATTAACGCGCGCCTGCACGCCGCGCAGTGCACGGTGGTGAACGGCGGCATCGGCGAAGGCGTTCGGCAGGCCACGGAAGTCCTCGCAGCCATTCCCAAGCCCTACTGCAACCTCATGATCACCGAGACGGCGCGCCGCGTCCTCCGCGCGGTGCCTGTCCACCAGCGCAACCATCCGGCCGTGGCCGACCTCCGTGCGGTTCTCCCCATCACCACTGCGAAGGACATTGACGTGTAAGGACCACGGCCCGGCCAGGATGCGCTGGGTGACGCCCACCGCGGCGCCCGGCGGCGGACGGTCACCGTGAAGCTCAGGTCGAGCCGTTCGTCGAGAGTGTCGTTGGCCTGCCCGATGAGCCGCCAGATCCGGCAAACTCGGGGAAACCCGCCGCAGACGATCTGAGCCCCTGGATCACCCGGGGCGGCATGTCCTGCAGGCGATCAGGGGCTCTGCTCGTTCAGGACGCGGCCTAGCGCGGGATGGGCAGGAAGCCGACGCGCTCGCGGACCTGCTCCATCGTCTCCTGGGCGACGGCGCGGGCGCGCTCGGCGCCGATGGCGAGGAGCTTGTCGAGCTCGGCCTCGTCGGCGAGGAGGCGCTGGGTGCGCTCGCGGATCGGCGTGAAGGTCTCGATCACGGCCTCGGCGACGTCCTTCTTGAACGTGCCGTAGCCCTGGCCCTCGTAGCGCTTCTCCAGCTCGGGGATGGGCGTCCTGGTGAGCGCGGAGAGGATGCGCAGCAGGTTGGTGATGCCGGGCTTGTTCTCCTCGTCGGCGCGGATCTCGGTGCCGGTGTCGGTGACCGCGCGCATGATCTTCTTGCGCAGCGGGCCGGGCTCGTCGAGCAGGTCGAGGATGCCCTGCGGGCTCGAGGAGGACTTGGACATCTTGGCCGTGGGCTCCTGGAGGTCGGTGATCTTCTCGACCTCCTTGAGGATGTACGGCTGCGGCAGCCGGAACGTCTCCCCGAACCGGTGGTTGAACCGCTGGGCGAGGTCGCGGGTGAGCTCCAGGTGCTGCTTCTGGTCGGCCCCGACCGGCACCTGGTCGGCCTGGTAGAGCAGGATGTCCGCGGCCTGCAGGATCGGGTAGGTGAACAGGCCCACGCCGACGAACTCCTGCTTGGCGGACTTGTCCTTGTACTGGGTCATGCGCGACGCCTCGCCCATGCCGGTGAGGCAGGTGAGGATCCAGGCCAGCTCGGTGTGCTCGCGCACGTGGCTCTGCACGAAGACCGTGCACTTCTCCGGGTCCAGCCCGATGGCGAAGAGCTGGGCGGCGGCGACCCGGGTACGGTGGCGCAGCACCTCCGGGTTCCACTCGACGGTGATCGCGTGCAGGTCGACGACCATGTAGTACGAGTCGTGCGTCTCCTGCATCTCGACCCACTGGCGCAGCGCGCCCAGGTAGTTGCCCAGGTGGAAGGAGTCTGCGGTCGGCTGGATGCCGGAGAGAACACGGGGTCTGGCCATAACCGCAATTGTGTCAGGTTCCGGAGGCGTTCTGCGACTCGACGCCACCGCCGCCGCGCGGCGGAGAAGGATCGCCGTCGTCGCCGTCGGGCGGCGCCGGCTCGGCCGTACCGGGCGGTCCGGCGAGGCCCGGTACGGCGGCGCCGGGCGCGTACGGGGACACCCGGACCCGGGCGACCCGCCGGCCGTCCATCTCGGTCACGGTGAGCAGGTAGCCGCCGATCCGCACCTCGTCCCCGGTGTGGGGCACCCGGCCGAGCGCGGCCATGATGAAGCCGCCGAGCGTCTCGTACGGCCCGTCCGGCAGGCGCATGCCGGTCTCCGCGGCGAAGCCGTCGAGGTTGACCAGGCCGTCGAGGTCGAGCTCGCCGGAGACCCGCCGCACCGGCGCGGCGGTGCGGTCGTACTCGTCGCGGATGTCGCCGATCAGCTCCTCGACCAGGTCCTCGAGCGTGACGATGCCGCTGGTGCCGCCGTACTCGTCGACCACGATGGCGAGATGGTGGCCCTCGTCGCGCATCTCGGAGAGCGCGGCGAGCACCATCTTGCTCGCGGGCACGTACTTCACCTGGCGCACCGGCACCAGCTCGCCGAGCGGCTCCTCGCGGCCGGCGAGCGCCGGGCTGAGCAGGTCGCGCACGTGCACGAACCCGATCACGTTGTCGTGCGAGCCGCGGAACACCGGGAACCGGGAGTGCGGGGAGGCGGCGGCGCGGGCGGCGGCCTGCGCGAACGGCGTGTCGGCGTCCATGAACTCCACCTCGGTGCGTGGCAGCAGCACCTCGCGCACCTGCCGCTTGCCCGCGGCGAACACCTCGCCGATCAGCCGCCGCTCGTCCGGGGTGAGCGCCTGGCTGCCCACCACCATCTCGCGCAGCTCCTCCACGGTGACCGCGCTGCGGTCGGCGGCCGGGTTGCCGCCGAGCAGCCGTACCACGCCGTCGGTGGACTTCGACAGCAGCCAGATCACCGGCCGGGAGAGTACGGCGATGCGGTCGATGACCGGGGCCACGACGAGCGCGAGCGAGGCCGAGCGCTGCAGCGCGAGCCGTTTCGGGACGAGCTCGCCGAGCACGAGCGACACGTACGAGATGGCGAGCGTGACGAGCACGAGCGCGAGCGGGTCGGCAACCGCCTCGGGCACCCCGCGGGCGGCGAGCGCGGGCGCGAGGTCGCGGGCGAGGGTGTCGGCGCCGAACGCGGCCGAGAGCATGGTGGCGACGGTGACGCCGATCTGCACCGAGGAGAGGAAGCGGTTCGGGTCCCGTGCCAGGCGCGCGACCCGGGCGCCGCGGCGGCCACGCTCGGCGAGGCGGCGCACCTGGCTCTCCCGCAGCGAGACCAGGGCGATCTCGGCGGCGGCGAAGAAGCCGCCGATCAGGATGAAGAGCAGGACCAGGGCGATGTTCGCGGCGACGGTGCCCACATCGATGTCCGTTTCCCGAGGTCAGGTGGGTCGCACAGGCCCGGCGGCCTGGTCTGCCAGGGTACCGGGGGAAAAGGCGCGTATGCTGGGCGGCAGACCGCAATAGCCTCAAAATCAAACAGAATCCAACCAAAGTAAAAACCGATGGGGTGATTCCGTGAAGCTCCTCGTCACCGGCGGGGCCGGGTACATCGGCAGCGTCGTCGCCGCGCAGCTCCTCGAGGCGGGGCACGAGGTGACCGTGCTCGACGACCTGTCCACGGGGCACGCGGACGCGGTGCCGCCCGGCGCCCGGTTCGAGCGGCGCTCGATCACCGAGGCCGGCCCGGTGCTCGAGCGCGGCTTCGACGCCGTGCTGCACTTCGCGGCCAAGTCCCTGGTCGGCGAGTCGGTGGCGGACCCGGCGAAGTACTGGCACGCCAACCTCGGCGGCACGCTCGCGCTGCTGGACGCGATGCGCCGGGCGGGCGTGGACCGCATCGTGTTCTCCTCCACCGCCGCGACGTACGGCGAGCCGGAGCGCTGCCCCATCGAGGAGACCGACCCCACCCGGCCGACCAACCCGTACGGGGCGTCCAAGCTCGCCATCGACACCGCGCTCACCACGTTCGCGGGCCTGTACGGCCTCGGCGCGGTGAGCCTGCGGTACTTCAACGTCGCCGGGGCCTACACGGCCGCGGACGGCCGGGTGTACCGGGAGCGCCACGACACCGAGACCCACCTCATCCCGAACGTGCTCGCCGTGGCCCGCGGCGAGCGCCCGTCGGTGCGGATCTTCGGCGACGACTACCCCACCCCGGACGGCACCTGCGTGCGCGACTACATCCACGTCGCCGACCTCGCCCGCGCCCACCTGCTCGCGCTCGGCGCGTGCACGCCGGGCCGCCACGCGATCTACAACCTCGGCAACGGCTCCGGCTTCTCGGTCAAGGAGGTGATCGAGGTGTGCCGCGAGGTCACCGGGCACCCGATCCCGGCCGAGGTCGCCCCGCGCCGCCCCGGCGACCCGGCGATCCTCGTGGCCTCCAGCGAGCGCATCCGGCGCGACCTCGGCTGGTCCCCCGAGCACCCGTCGCTGAAGCAGATCGTCGCCGACGCCTGGGCCGCGCTGACCGGGTGAACGAGGACCCGGCGGCGGGGATCCGCGATGAGACCGGCATCACGCAGATTTCCGCCCATACCGTCCGGGTTTATGGTGAAATCTGCTCTGTGATGATGAGAGGCGGCTTATCGCCCCGGCCGCTCCCTTCCTGGTCCCTTCATCTCGCCGCGAGCGCCGTCATCCTCCTCGCCACCCTCCTCACCACCGCCGGGGTGGTGTTCGTCACTCCCCCGCCCGGCCCGGCCTCCCCCACGCCCACCTGCGTGCCCGGCAAGCGCGGCTGACCACCGGCTCCCCGCGGCGCGTGCGTGCCGTGCCGGTTGACGCCGCACGCCCCGGAAACGCGCGTGCGCCGGGCAGGCGGTCCTGCCCGGCGCAGGCGGGTCTCGTCAGGTGGGCCGGCGCGTCTCGGATGCGCGCCGGCGCCGGACGCGTCGCCGAACCGCGCGGCTCGGCCGTGCCTCAGCAGCGGCTCGGCAGCGGCTCAGATGAGGCCGAGGGCGCGGACGGCGTCGCGCTCCTCCTCCAGCTCGCGGACCGAGGCGTCGATCCGCTCCCGGGAGAACTCGTTGATCTCCAGGCCCTGGACGATCTCCCAGCGGCCGTCCCGGGACACCACCGGGAACGAGGAGACCAGGCCCTCCGGCACGCCGTACGAGCCGTCGGAGACGACCGCGGCGGAGGTCCAGTCGCCCTCCGGGGTGCCGTTCACCCAGTCGTAGACGTGGTCGATCGCCGCGTTCGCCGCGGAGGCGGCCGAGGACGCGCCGCGGGCCTCGATGATCGCCGCGCCGCGCTTGGCCACGGTCGGGATGAAGGTGTCCCGCAGCCAGGCCTCGTCCACCAGCTCGGCCGCGATCTTGCCGCCGACCTCGGCGTGGTAGAGGTCGGGGTACTGCGTGGCCGAGTGGTTGCCCCAGATCGTCATCTTCTTGATGTCGCTCACCGGCACGTCGAGCTTCTGGGCGAGCTGGCTGAGCGCGCGGTTGTGGTCGAGGCGGGTCATCGCGGTGAACCGCTCGGCCGGTACGTCCGGGGCCGCGGACCTGGCGATGAGCGCGTTGGTGTTCGCCGGGTTGCCCACCACGAGCACCCGGATGTCGTCGGCGGCGTGCTCGTTGATCGCACGGCCCTGCGGGCCGAAGATGCCGCCGTTCGCCTCCAGCAGGTCACGGCGCTCCATGCCCTTGGTGCGCGGGCGGGCGCCGACGAGCAGCGCGACGTTGGCGCCGTCGAAGGCGACGTTCGGGTCGTCGGTGATCTCGATACCGCGCAGCAGCGGGAAGGCGCAGTCGTCGAGCTCCATGGCGGTGCCCTCGGCGGCCTTGATGGCCTGCGGGATCTCCAGCAGGCTCAGCTTCACCGGGACGTCACTGCCGAGGAGCTGACCCGAGGCGATGCGGAACAGCAGCGCGTATCCGATCTGACCGGCGGCACCGGTGACGGTGACCTTCACGGGAGTCTTGGCCATACCTTCCCCCAACTCGACGAGCCGACGTATTGACCTGTCAGGGGGACCCTACCCGGCCCCCCTCCACGGTCCGTCGGAGGGTACGGCCCTGCCGCATCGGCGCACGCCGTGCCGTACGCGGGGCCCGCAACGCCCGGCTAGCGGCGCGGCCGGGGCATGAGCACGGTCCGATCGCCATCGGGCCCGGACCCGCCGAGCAGGCGGCCGAGGATCTCGAACGCGGTGGGCCGGTCCGCGGGCGTCTTGCTCAGGCTGGCCCGCACCGCCTCGCCCAGCGGCCCGGGCAGGCCGGTCACGTCGACGTCGTGGGTGAGCACGCGGCTGAGCACGGTCGCGATCGAGGGCCCGTCGAACGGCGACCGCCCGGTCGCGGCGAACATGATCACCGAGCCCCAGGCGAACACGTCGGTGTGCGGCCCCACCGCCGCGCCCGCGATCTGCTCGGGCGCCATGAACGCCGGGGTGCCGACCGCCCGGCTGGTGACCGTGCCGGTCGAGTCGAGGATGCGGGCGATGCCGAAGTCCACCACCCGCGGCCCGTCCGGGCCGATGAGCACGTTGTCCGGCTTGAAGTCGCGGTGCACGATGCCGGCCCGGTGGATCTCGGCGAGCGCGGTGGCGGTGCCGACCGCGAGCCGGTCGAGCTCGGGGCCGCGCAGCGGGCCGTCGGTCTCCACCACCTCGCGCAGCGACCGCCCGTCGATGAACTCGCTGGCGATGTACGGCGTGTCGCCGTCGAGGTCGGCCGCGATCACCCGGGCGGTGTAGGACGACGAGCCGACCCGGGTGGCGGCGCGCAGCTCCCGGGCGAACCGCGACCGGGCCGCCGCGTCGCCGGTGAACCTGACGTGCAGCAGCTTGACCGCGGCCCGCTCCCCGTGGCTGGTGTAGCCGAGGTAGACGGTGCCCTGTCCGCCCTCGCCGATGCGACCGGTCAGCGTGAAGGGCCCGAGCCGTACCGGGTCGCCCGCCATGAGCGGCGAGATCTGCGGCATGCCACCGTCCTTGCGTCTGGAAACGTGAATGTGACGTGCATGACTTTACGGTGATCTCGGCCCTGCCCGGTGCGGTGGGAGGGACGTTGTCACCCCGGGGTTCGGGCGACGCCGCCGCGCCGGAGGCCCGGCCCGCACCCGGGTACGGCACAGGGCCGCCCCCGGCACCGGGGACGGCCCCGAACGTCACGTCACGCGCGCACGGCGTGCGCGGGCACGCGGCCGCGGGACGGCCGTCGGGCGGCGATGCGTCCTCGGGGAGCGCACCGGGCCACGGGGCGGTCGCGGCCGCGGCTGCGGCGACGTGCTCAGGCGTTCATCGCGCGCTTGAGGTTCTCGTCGATCGCGGTAAGGAACTCCTGGGTGGTGAGCCAGGGGGTGTCGCCGCCGACGAGCAGCGCGAGGTCCTTGGTCATCTTGCCGCTCTCGACGGTCTCGATGCAGACCCGCTCGAGCGTCTGGGCGAACTCGGTCACCTCGGGGGTGTTGTCGAGCTTGCCGCGGTGCTGCAGGCCGCGGGTCCAGGCGAAGATCGACGCGATCGGGTTGGTGGAGGTGGGCTTGCCCTGCTGGTGCTGGCGGTAGTGCCGGGTGACGGTGCCGTGCGCGGCCTCCGCCTCGACGGTCCGGCCGTCCGGGGTCATGAGCACGCTCGTCATCAGGCCGAGCGAGCCGAAGCCCTGCGCCACCACGTCGGACTGCACGTCGCCGTCGTAGTTCTTGCAGGCCCAGACGATGCCGCCCTCCCACTTGAGCACCTGGGCGACCATGTCGTCGATGAGCCGGTGCTCGTAGGTGATGCCGGCGGCCTCGAACTCGGCCTTGAACTCCGACTCGAAGACCTCCTGGAAGATGTCCTTGAACCGGCCGTCGTACGCCTTGACGATCGTGTTCTTGGTCGACAGGTAGAGCGGGTACTTGCGGTCGAGCGCGTACCGCATGGTGGCGCGCGCGAAGTCCCGGATGGACTGGTCGAAGTTGTACATGCCCATGGCGACGCCGGGGCCGGTGAACTTCGCGACCTCCATCTCGATCGGCTCGCCGCCGTCCTCGGGCACGTAGGTGAGGGTCACCGTGCCGGGGCCGGGCACGACGAAGTCCGCCGCCTTGTACTGGTCGCCGTGGGCGTGACGGCCGATGATGATCGGCTTGGTCCACCCGGGCACGAGCCGGGGGATGTTGGAAACCACGATCGGCTCACGGAACACCACGCCGCCGAGGATGTTGCGGATCGTCCCGTTCGGGGACTTCCACATCTTCTTCAGGCCGAACTCCTTGACGCGGGCCTCGTCAGGAGTGATCGTCGCACACTTGACGCCGACGCCGTACTTCTTGATAGCGTGCGCCGCGTCGATCGTGACCTGGTCGTCGGTGGCGTCGCGGTTCTGGATGCTCAGGTCGTAGTACTTCAGGTCGATGTCCAGGTAGGGCAGGATCAGCTGGTCCTTGATGAACTGCCAGATGATCCGGGTCATCTCGTCGCCGTCGAGTTCGACGACGGGGCCCGCTACCTTGATCTTCGGCATGGTGTGTGGTTTCCCCTTCTGAGCTGACTGGCCAGACCGGTCCTTTTTGAGGCTCGCTGGCCAGTGAGATTATCGGACCCTTACCGGAGATCGGAGCCCGGCCCACCCAGGGTCCACCGGAGCCCCGGCCGAACGGCCCCGGAATGTCACCGGAGCCGCCCGGCCGTTCCGGTTCTCCGCTCGGCCGGAAGCCCGGTCAGAACATGACCATCAGCGCCCCGCTCAGCACCAACGCGCCCCCGAGGCCCCCGAGCGTCAGCACGTCGAGCGCCTTGGTCCGTATCGCAAGGTCACCGGGCTTCGCCACCACCAGCCGGATGAGCGCGCCGAGGAGGATCGCCGCGCCCATCACCACCGCTCCGTGCCACACCTGTGGCCCGGTGAGCGCCACGGCCACGCCGGCGGCCGCGCCCGCCAGCACGAGCCAGTACGGCCAGCCGATGCGATCCTTCTTCGGCTCCTGCGCCACTTACTCCCTTTCGTCGATCGGCACCCACTTGCGATCGCGCTCGCCGACGTACTCGCTGTCCGGCCGGATCAGCCGGTTGTCGGCGTGCTGCTCGATCACGTGTGCGGTCCATCCCGACATCCGGCTGACGGAGAACACCGGGGTGAACAGGTCCGTCGGAATGCCGAGATAGTGGTAGACGGTCGCCGCGTAGAAGTCCACGTTCGGATAGAGGCCCTTCTCCGCGTGGACGACCTCCTCCATCTCCCTCGACATCCGATAGTAGGTGTCGTCGCCGGATGCCTCGGCCAGTTCGCGCGACATCTCGCGCAGATGGGTGGCCCGCGGGTCCTCGGTCCGGTACACCCGGTGGCCGAAGCCCATGATCTTCTCGCCGGCGGCGAGCTTGGCGCGCACCGCCTCGGCGACCTTGCCGCCCTCGGCCCGGATCGCCTCCAGGGTGCGCATCACCCGCTCGTTCGCGCCGCCGTGCAGCGGGCCCTTGAGCGTGCCGATCGCCGCGACGATCGCCGAGTGCATGTCGGACAGCGTGGCCGCGCACACCCGGGCGGCGAAGGTCGAGGCGTTCATCGTGTGGTCGGCGTGCAGCACCAGGCAGGTGTCGAAGATCTCGACGTGCCGCGGCTCCGGCCTGCGGCCGGTGATCTGCAGCAGGAAGTTCCCGGCGATGCCCAGCTCGGGGTCGGGGTCGGGGGCCTTCCCGCCGGTCCGCGCCGCGTGGTAGCGGGCGACGAGGATCGGCTGCTGTGCGGTGAGGCGCGCCGCCTTGCGCCGGTTGGCCTCGAGCGAGTTGTCGTCCTTGTCGGGATCGTCGGCCCCGGCGAGGGAGACGAGGGTGCGCAACGCCTCCATCGGGGCCTGGCGCTCCGCCACGTCGGGGAGGTGCCTCTCCACGAGCGCCCCGAGGGCACGTCCCCGGGCCAGCTCCTCGCCGTACTCCTGCAGTTGCCGGCGCGTCGGCAGCGTCCCGCACTGCAGCAGGTAGGCGATCTCCTCGAACGTGGTGCGCCCGGCCAGGTCGTGGATGTCGTATCCGCGGTAGAACAGGCGACCGGCCTTGCCGTCGATGTCGCTCAGCGCTGTGGACGCGGCCACGACATCGGCGAGACCCTTGGAAATTTTGTCCGCCATACGTGTTTCCTCCGCTTAGCGTTGCGCCGAGTCTACCCGTGACCAGGCAAAATTCCTCGTTGCGGTCAAGACCAAATTTGTTCGGGATTCTGTTTTGGGAAAAGGCGATTCTCCATCGCCTCGTTTGGGTAAGCCGGTGCTGTAGCGGAAGTAACGGCGGGCTACCTGGGGAGGAACTGCCGTGGAGGGGCCGTTCATACGCATCGAGGACACCGGAGAGGTGGCCCCGCTGCGCCCCGAGATCACGACTGTCGGACGTGGCCGCGGAGTCGACATCCGCCTGAGGGACCCGAGCGTGTCCCGGCTGCACGCCGAGTTCGTCCGGCGGGGACCCTACGTGTACGTCGTTGACCTGGGCCTGTCCCGGAACGGCACACGGGTGAACGGCAGGCCGATCGCCCGAAGGGTCCTCGACGACGGCGACGTCATCTCGTTCGGCGCCGCGCGCTGCCGGATCGGCGGCATACCGCGCGAGGATCTCGAGCCGGAGGTCGAGCTGCGGCGCGCCGCCGCGCCCGAGCTCACCCGGCGCGAGATCGACGTGCTCACGTCGCTGTGCCGGCCCGCGCTGTCGGACGAGGCGTTCGTGTCTCCGGCGACGGCGCGCGAGATCGCCGACGACCTCGTGGTCACCGAGGCGGCGGTGAAGCAGCACCTGCTGCGGCTGTACCAGAAGTTCCGCATCCCCGAGGGCAGCAACCGGCGCACCCGGCTGGCCAACGAGGTGGTCGCGCTCGGGCTGGTACGGCCCACGCCGGTCGTGCCGCAGCAGCGGGGCAACCCGCCGGCGAGCGATCCGCCGCCGCGGGTGGTGAACCGCCGGGCGAGCTGAGGCCGGACGTCGTCAGGAGGCGGCCGCGCGCTCGGCCGCCTCGACGACGTTGGTGAGCAGCATCGCCCGGGTCATCGGGCCCACGCCGCCCGGGTTCGGCGCGAGGAAGCCCGCGACCTCGCGGACCTCGGGCGCCACGTCGCCGACGATGCGTCCGTCGACGCGGGAGACGCCCACGTCGAGCACGGCGGCGCCGGGCCGGACCATGTCGGGGGTGATGAGGTGCGGAGAGCCCGCCGCGGCGACGACGATGTCGGCCCGGCGGGTGTGCGCCGCCAGGTCGCGGGTGCCGGTGTGGCACATCGTGACCGTCGCGTTCTCACTGCGCCGGGTGAGCAGCAGGCCGAGCGCCCGCCCGGCGGTGATGCCGCGGCCGACCACGACCGCCTCGGCGCCGTCGAGCGGCACGTCGTACTCGCGCAGCAGGGCGACGATGCCCCGCGGGGTGCACGGCAGGGGGGCGTCGACGGTGTGCACGAGCCGGCCGAGGTTGACGGGGTGGAGGCCGTCGGCGTCCTTGGCCGGGTCGATGCGCTCCAGCAGCGGGCGCGCGTCCAGGTGGGCCGGGAGCGGGAGCTGGATGAGGTAGCCGGTGCACGCCGGGTCGGCGTTGAGCCGGTCGATCGCCTCCTCGACGTCGGCCTGGCTCGCGTCGGCGGGCAGCTCCACCCGGATCGAGGCGATGCCCACCTCGGCGCAGTCGCGGTGCTTGCCGGCCACGTACGCCTGGCTGCCGGGGTCGTCACCCACGAGGATGGTGCCGAGGCCCGGCCGCAGGCCGCGCTCGGCGAGCGCCGCGACCCGGGCGGTGAGGTCTGCCTTGATCTTCGCGGCGGTGGCCTTGCCGTCGAGAATGCGCGCGGTCATGACTCGTCATCCTGCCATGCTCGGTGGGCGGCGGTCGGCAACCGGCCTTCCGCCGCCGGTGAACGGACTCACGAACGTGCCGCCGTGTCCCGCCGGGCGACGGCCCCCGGCCGCGGGCGGATCAGCCGTCGGCGTTCTCGCCCCGCGGCGTCATGCCGCCCTCGCGCCGCTCCAGCAGCCGGCGGGTGGCGGGGATGTACTCCACGGCCACCCAGCCGACGTACGCGGAGGCCACGGCGAGGATGAGCAGCGGGATCGGGCTGCTCCAGAATCCGTCGCCGAGCACGAACGACAGCAGCGGGTTGGTCAGGGACATGAGACGCTCCGGGTCCGGGGATGGGACGAGGGAGAGGGACCCGAAAAGGTTAACCGGTCACTGACTCACTTCTTGGCACAAACCGGAAGGATCAGTGGAAGAAGTGACGCGTGCCGGTGAAGTAGAGCGAGATCCCGGCCGCCTCGCAGGCCGCGATCACGTCCTCGTCGCGGACCGAGCCGCCCGGCTGCACGATCGCCTTCACCCCGGCCTCGGCGAGCACCTTCGGCCCGTCGTCGAACGGGAAGAACGCGTCGGACGCGGCCACCGAGCCCGCGGCCCGGTCCCCGGCCCGGGACACCGCGAGCCGCGCCGAGTCCACCCGGTTCACCTGGCCCATGCCCACGCCCACGGTCGCGCCGCCGGAGGCGAGCACGATCGCGTTCGACTTCACCGCGCGGCACGCCCGCCAGGCGAAGGCGAGGTCGGCGAGGGTCCGCTCGTCGGCGGCCGGGCCGGCGCGCAGCTCCCAGTTCGCCGGGTCGTCGCCCGGCGCGTCGATGCGGTCGGCCTGCTGCACGAGCAGCCCGCCGTCGATCCGGCGGAACTCGACCGCGTTCGCCGGCGGCTCCGGGCAGACCAGCAGCCGGATGTTCTTCTTCTCGCGCAGCACCTCCACCGCCTCGGGGGCGAACGAGGGCGCGACCACGACCTCGGTGAAGATCGGCGCGATCTGCCGGGCGAGCTCCACGGTGACCTCCCGGTTCACCGCGATCACCCCGCCGAACGCGGACACCGGGTCGCAGGCGTGCGCCTTGCGGTGCGCCTCGGCCACGTCCGCGCCGATCGCGATGCCGCACGGGTTGGCGTGCTTGATGATCGCCACGCACGGCTCGGCGAAGTCCCACGCGGCCCGCCAGGCGGCGTCCGCGTCCACGTAGTTGTTGTAGGACATCTCCTTGCCGTGGAGCTGCTCGGCGTTCGCCAGCCCGCCGGAGCCGTCGGTGTAGAGCGCCGCGCCCTGGTGCGGGTTCTCGCCGTACCGCAGCACGGCCTTGCGCCGCCACGCGGCGGCGCGGAACCGCGGCCAGGCCACGTCCTCGTCCGGGGCATAGGTCTCGGCGAACCACGAGGCCACCGCGATGTCGTACGACGCGGTGTGGGCGTACGCCTCGGCCGCGAGCCGCCGCCGCTCCTCGAGCGTGAACCCGCCCTCGGCGAGCGCCCGGATCACGTCGGGGTACCTCGCCGGCGAGGTCACCACCGCGACGTTCACGTGGTTCTTCGCCGCGGCCCGCAGGATCGCCGGGCCGCCGATGTCGATCTGCTCCACGCACTCCGCGGGCGACGCGCCCGACGCCACGGTCTGCGCGAACGGGTAGAGGTTGCCCACGACGAGCTGGAACGGCTCGATCTCCAGCTCCTCGAGCTGCTTGGCGTGGCTCGGGTTGGTGAGGTCACCGAGCAGGCCGGCGTGCACCCGCGGATGGAGGGTCTTGACCCGGCCGTCGAGGCACTCGGGGAAGTGGGTGAGCGACTCGACCGGGGTGACCGGCACGCCCCAGGAGGCGATCGCCGCGGCCGTGCCACCGGTGGAGACGATCTCCACGTTCGCCGCGTCGAGGGCGCGGGCAAGCTCCTCGAGTCCGGACTTGTCGTAAACCGTGATCAACGCGCGCCTGATCGCGATCCGGGTCAAATGTGCGTCCTTCCACGTGTGCCGGTGTGTCACCGGCGGCCAGCACCGATCGAAACTATACGGCCGGTGACCGTCCAGCCCTCGCGCACCATGCGTCCCACGACGTCGACGAGCAGCCGCCGCTCCACGGTCTTGATCCGCTCGTGCAGCGTCTCCTCGTCGTCGCCCGGCTCGACCCGCACCGGCTCCTGCGCGATCACCGGCCCGGTGTCCACCCCGGCGTCCACCAGGTGCACGGTGCAGCCGGTCACCCGCACCCCGTAGGCGAGGGCGTCCCGCACCGCGTGCGCGCCCGGGAACGCGGGCAGCAGCGCCGGGTGGGTGTTGACGACGGTGAACTTCCCCAGCACGCGCGGGCCGAGGATCTTCATGAAGCCCGCGGAGACCACCAGGTCCGGCTCGTGCTCGGCGATCCGTGCGGCGAGCGCCTCGTCCCACGCCTCCCGGGTGGGGTGGTCACCGACCCGCTCGACGAAGGTCGGCACTCCGGCGCGGCGGGCGCGCTCCAGGCCCGCGATGCCGTCCCGGTCCGCGCCGACCGCCACCACGCGCGCGCCGTACGATTCGTCGTCTGCCGCATCGAGCAGGGCCTGTAGGTTGGTTCCAGAACCCGAGACCAGCACGACGAGCCGGGCGGCCCGCCGGGCGGGCCCCGTGGCGGCGGCACGAGGCGAGGATGACAGCTCCGACGCTCCTTTCGCTCTCCGGGAGGGGTACGGCCCGGCACGCGGGGCAGGTGTCCCGCACGCCCCGGCCCGGCTCCCGGGCCGACGCTGCCAGCGTATCGGCCCGCCTGCCCGGCTCCGACGGCCAGGGCATGAAGGAGGCCACGTGACGACCCCCTCACCCACGCCCCAGCGGACCCCGCGGCAGAGCATCGTCGACACCAGCGGTGGGCGCGCGCTGCTCATCGCGCTCGCCGGTCTTGCCATGGCGATGCTCATTCCCCTGGTCGGCCTGGTGTTCACGCTGTTCGCGCTCGGCGTGTCGCTGCGCACCACGCTCGAGCTGCGCCGGGCCAAGGAGCGGATCGGGGCCGCGGTCGCGGGCGTGGCCATCTCGGCGTTCTCGCTGCTGTTCGCGCTCGGCGCCGCGTTCGTGCAGCTCTACCTCGCCGAGGAGCTCGCCGCCTACTACACCTGCAAGAAGGGCGCGGGCACGGTGAGCGCCCAGCAGCACTGTGTCGACGAGCTCGAGCGGGCGATCGAGCGCCGCATCCCGGTGCTGGAGCCGGGTCAGTTCGAGCTGCCGTTCGCGCCCTGACGGGCGTACGCGCGCCCGCCCGGCAGCCGCAGCCGCGTCCAGCCCTCCGGCGCCCGCCCGGCGGTCTCCCGGGTGACGAGCACGACCCGCTCGCCGGTGGCGAGTGCCCGCCGTACCTCCTCGTCGCCCGGCCGCGGGTCGTCGCCGGTGCGCACCGAGCGGCAGCCGGTGAGGTAGCCGAGCTGGATCGCGCCCCGCCCGACGATCGCGCAGGGCGGCCGCACGCCCTGTGCGAGCAGCGCGTCCGCCTGCGCCCGCTGCGCGGCGAAGATCGGCTCCACCTGGCCGACCACCCGGTCGAGCGAGGACTTCTGGCCGTAGAGGTGCACGGCGAGCGCGGCGAGGAGCACCGCGATCGCGGGCACCCGGGTGAGCCGGGACAGCGGCAGCCGTACCAGGGCGGCCCCGGCGCACACCATGAGCAGCGCGTAGGCGGGCTGCAGGAACCGCGGGTTGGCGTAGTCGAACAGCGTCAGGTACGGCAGCGCGAACGTGACCGCGCAGGCCAGCGTGAGGGTGAGCACGGGCCGGGCCGCCTCGGCGAGCACGAACGCCGCGGCGACGAGCACCGGCAGCGTGAACCACCAGGCCACCTCGAGCCAGTGCAGGTCGGCGCAGACGCTCGGCGGGCGGCACAGCAGCGCCGGGCCGTCCACCGCCTCCAGGTGCCGCAGCAGGATGAACCCGAGCCGCGCCTCGTTCACCTCCGCGCCCTCGCGCAGCCGGGTGATCGGGTCGCCGAACCGCACGAACGCCTCGGCCACCCACACGGTCCAGCCCACCGCGAGCCCGCCCGCGGCCGCGCCGAGCAGGGCGGGCCCGCGCGGCGCCCGCCGTACCGCCCGGACCGCGCCGGCGACGAGCAGCGGCAGCGCCGCGGCGGCCGCGTCGGCGGGCCGCAGCAGCGAGGCCGCGGCGAGCGCGACCGCGACGCCGGCGAGCGGCCCGGTACGGCCCGGCTCGCGCAGCGCGCGGCAGAACCAGCCGACCGCGGCGACGAGCGCGAACGCCAGCCACAGGTTCGGGTAGGCCATCGCGCCGTAGAGCACGGTGCTCCACAGCGTGGCGAGCAGCCCGGCCGCGAGCGGCACGGCGTACGGCGAGACCGCCGCGGGCGCCTCCCCCAGGCGGTCACGCCCGCGCTCGGCCGGCCCGGGCGCGGCCGGGCCGAACAGGCCGAGCCAGGGGCGGAACGCGGCGTACAGGCAGACCCCGGCGAGCACCGCCAGGTAGCAGCGGATCACCGGGATCGACTGGGTCAGCGCGGCGACCGGGGCGAGAAGGAGCGGCATGCCCCAGGCCCGTGGGGCCGACATCGGCACCGCGGGCACGCCCGGCCGCACCTGGCTGGCGTAAACCACCTCATCCCAGTTGAACGCCACCAAGGACGGCACCTGGGACAGGGCGGCACAGCCGTACAGGACCGCGACGACGATCAGCAATCCGTGCGGAGAGGTCAAACGTCGCAACAGGCGCATGCCACTGCGGCACGCTAGCGAACGCCGTCCCCACCGCGGGCGGAAACCGCGAGAAACGGATCTTTGTCATGCCCGGCCGCGCCCAGGCGGCACGGCGCGTGAAAGGTTCACGCCCGCGGTACGGCCGGCCGCGGCGGCCGGGCGCTCAGTCGCGGTCCCAGGCGTACGGGTCCATGTAGATCACGTGCCCGCCGCGGTCGTCGGTCTCGTCCACGATGTCCCGGCGCGGCGTGGGCCGGGGCGCGGGCTCGGCCTTCTCGACGCGCCTGCGCCGGGGGATGCCGGGCAGCCGCCGCGGCCGCCTGGCGGGGCCGTCCGCGGGCGTCACGTCGCCGAAGGCGCCCGCCGCGGCGTCCTCGTCGGCCCGGCCCGCGCGGCGCTTCGGCAGCGGCTGGGTCTCGCACTCGGCGGCGTCGAGCCAGTGGCCGGGCAGCGGCCGGGACGGCTCGCGCCGCCGGAACAGCCTGGCGAGCGGCCGGGTGCGGCCGTCGGAGGGCTCTCCCGGCTCGGCGGGGGCCCGCACCGCCGCGACCGCCTTCGGCGCGGCGGCGGACCCGACGGCGGACGCAACGGCGGACACCGCGGCGCTGCGGCGCATCAGCCACCAGTTCGCCACGCCCGCGCTGATGCCCGCGGCGATGCCCACCTCGAGCGTCACCGAGAATGCCACCTCCCACGGCGACGGGCCGACCGCGGTGAGCCGGTTGCCGCCGAGCGGGCCGCCGGAGAGCGCGGCGAGCACGCCGGAGGCCGCCCCGGCGCACAGCCCGCACACGAAGCCCCACATCGGCGCCGCCTCCGGGGTGGGCGTGGGCGCGATGCGCACCACCACGACCCCGGCGACCGCGCCGGCGAGGAACGGGATCGCCACCACCCCCATCGCCCAGACCGGCGCGCCGCCCGGCTCGGGCAGCGCGCCGAGCAGCGGCAGGGTGGGGATCTGGCCCAGCCGCACGCCGGTGGGGGCGACCAGGGTGCCGGTGCCGATGGCGAAGCCCGGGCCGGCGATGTAGGCCATGCCCCAGACCACGGCGTTGACCAGGTACAGCACCTCGACGATGAGCAGCAGCAGGCCGCCGATCAGCCCGGGGGCGAGCAGGTCGGTGAGGTGCTTGATCTCGTCGAGGCTCACCACGATCGCGCCGACCACGAGCACGAGCCCGGCCGCGAGCAGGATTGCGAGCGCCGCCGCGGTGCCCACCACGAGGGAGCGGGACCGCTCGGGCAGCAACCGCAGCATCACCCGCCACGGGCCGATGGTGCGCGCCACCGCGAGCGAGCCCGCGACGAACGCGAGCAGCAGGTGCCCGGCGAGCACCTCGGCGAGGAACGGCCGGGTGATCTCGTTCCGCGCCACCAGCGCGACCAGCCCGGCGAGCAGCGCGTACGGCGCGGCGAGCGAGATGCCGGCGCGCGCGATGAGCGCGAGCTGGGCCCGGCGGCGGGCGTTCTGCTTCTCCTTCGGGGTGCCCTTCGGCAGCCGGGCGGGCAGCCGTACCCGCAGGTCGGCGTCGCGGGCCATCCACAGCCCGGCCCGGTAGAGCAGCGCGGCCGGCATGATCATCAGGCCGAGCGGCGGCAGGCCGATCCGGCCGCCGCCGGGGATGGCGAACCCGGCGTGGTGCGCGGCCAGCCAGATCTGGCAGGCCGTGCGGAACACGCCCGGGATGCCCTCGCCGAGGGCGCCCTTGGGGTCGGCGATCCAGCCGAGCAGGGTGAGCGTGGTGAGCACGGCGAGCCCGACCCCGAGCGTCCAGGCCGCCGCGAGCATGCCGGACACGGGGAGCGGCCGCCGTACCTCGTCACCGCCGGAGGCCGCCCGAAGCTGGTCGAGAAGGGCCGTCACGCCTTCGATGTTCTCAGGACCCGGCGCTCCCGCGACGGCACCGCGCCGCGTGTCGCACCGTTTGTCCAAACGGAACCCCTCTAGACGCCCATCCGCCGCCCTCCGCGGTCCCCGCGGCCCGCCACGGACGCCGCCCTCGCCTCCCGGTCGCCCCTCGCCCGCGTCAGCCCCGGGTAGATACCGCGCGCCCCGCGTCAGCACCTGACCTGGATGGTGTCCAGCACCCTGCCGAACCGGCCGGGATCGTGGTAGCGCTCGCTCCAGTCCCGGAGGTGCACCGGCCGCCGCTCGCCCGTCTCGGTGTCCACGAAGCATCCCTCGGCCTGGGCGTCGAAGGAGCCGACGTGCTCGCGCAGATAGTCCGGGATCCGCCCCTCCTCGCTCACCCCCGGCGTCCAGATCCATACCTTCCCGCCGAACCCCTTCTCCGGCCACAGGCAGATCGAGCCGCTGTCACAGGTGGGGCGCACCGCCGCGGGGACGGCCTGCGGGGGCGGATCGATGAACCGGTCGTACAGGTAGAAGCACGCGCTCCCGATGCCGATCAGGGTGGCGACGATCGCCGAGATCCCCTCCCATTTCGTCCACCATCCCGCCTGGTCGCCGGTCCCTGGCATGGCGGCGGACGGCTTATATGACTTATAGCCACGGGATCGGACTTTTCGACCGAGTCGCTTTCCGCCCATCTCCGTCTTCCATCGACACGCCTGCCGCTCCCCCCGTTTCCGCCCAATCTAACGACTCACCTTGGGAAATGTTGCGGGAGTTGCCTTTTAGGAATTACCTTTTTGTTGGATTCGGCCACATTTACGCTGTTTTATTGCTGCGGCGCCGCGGTACGGCACGGCAGGCGCCCGCTCCGCCGCAGGTCACAGGGGCCGCGGCGGCCAGGCTCGGCCCCGGCCGGGCGGTTATGGCGCGTGGAAGAGGACGGCGCGGCCGTCAGCCCATCCGGTAGGCGCGGCCGCCGGCTTCGCGACCTCCGGCGCGGCGTTCCGGACGGCGTTCGTCGTCCTCGCCGGAAACTCCGCTCGGCCACCGCGTGCCGGTGACGGGCGGACCGATCGGCACGGGGTTCATCGAGCGGCTCGTGCGGGCGTTCCTCACCCGGGCGAGTTCCGGGAATCGGCTGAGACGGTGTCGCCGGAGCGTCGCCGGGGCGGCCTCACGCCAGCGGGTCGGTGACCCCGCCGGGGGATCGGGTGGCGTCGATGTCCCATCCGGCTCTGCGGGCGCCCGCCACGTACGCGCTGTGCAGGAAGTCGAGCACCGTGCCGCGCGGATCGGCGGCCGAGCGGGCGTCGGCGTAGCGCAGGATCGCGAGGTGGCTGCCGCGGGACGGCATCCAGAACGCCTCCTCGGGGCGGAGCGGCTCCTCGGCGAGGCCGGCGGGCTCGGGTGCGGTGTAGGAGTAGAAGGCGGGTTCGGGCATGTTCCGGTCGCCGAACCAGAAGCCGGCGCTGATCACCTCTTCGGAGTAGGCCTCGCGGGTGACCGGGTCGGCCTCGGGCCCCTGCTCGACCTTCCGGCCGGAGAAGCGGGTGACGGCGATGTCGAAGGTGTGCCAGAAATGGTGGACCGGGCTGGTCTTGCCGGAGAAGTCCGCCGCGTAGCGTTCCAGCACCTGCGCGACCTGCGCGAGGACCTGCCAGTACCGGGTGACCATGACGGGGTCGTACGCCGCGTGGGCGGTGTCCTTCGGGAACGGCACGTCGTCGTCGAGGTCGAACGGCTCGGCCTTGATGGCGACGTGGATGCCGAGGTGGTCCAGGGCCGCGAACAGCTCGCGGTGGAACGAGGCCACCGATCGCCCGGGCAGCGCGAACGAGACGCTGCGCCCGTCGATCACGTCGACCGTGAGCCGGTGGCCGACGAAGTCGAAGTCGATGGCGAACACGGGGGTGTCGTCCAGCCCGCCCATCGGACGCGTGGTGATCCCCCGCCCGGTCACGTGGAAGGGAACGTTCCACCAGTGGTTGCGGCGCACGCTCGCCGCGAGCCGCACCTTCCCGACGATCTGCTCGAACCTGTGCAGCGTGGCCTTCGTGTCCGCCCAGGCGGACAGCGGGATGTCCGGGAACGGCTCCATGCGATCACCTCGTTCGGCGGGCCCTGTGTCCCGCCTTCCCCGAGGCGGCCGCGCGATGGTCAGGAAAACGTATGCACGACACCCGGTTGGCGCAGGGAAAACGGCCGAACGTCCAGGCCGAGGGTGCCGGACGCCACGGGCGGTTCACCAACGCCGGCGTGGCGGAGGCCGGGTCCGATGCTCGGGCGTCGCGGGACAGCGGGGCGCCGGGATCGCTCGGAGGGGTGCTCCGGCGATCCCGGCGTACGGCCCGGCCCGGTCAGAGGTTCTTGATGATCTCGCGCATGAGGCGGGCGGTCTCGCTCGGCGTCTTGCCGACGCGGACGCCGACCTTCTCCAGGGCCTCCTTCTTCGCCTGGGCGGTCCCGGAGGAGCCGGAGACGATCGCGCCGGCGTGGCCCATCGTCTTGCCCTCGGGGGCGGTGAACCCGGCGACGTAGGCGACCACCGGCTTGGTGACGTGCTGCTCGATGTAGGCCGCGGCCCGCTCCTCGGCGTCGCCGCCGATCTCGCCGATCATCACGATCGCCTTGGTGTCGGGGTCGGCCTCGAACGCCTCGAGGGCGTCGATGTGGGTGGTGCCGATCACCGGGTCGCCGCCGATGCCGACGCAGGTGGAGAAGCCGACGTCACGCAGCTCGTACATGAGCTGGTAGGTGAGCGTGCCGGACTTCGACACCAGGCCGATCGGGCCCGGGGTGGTGATGTCGGCGGGGATGATGCCCGCGTTCGACGCGCCGGGCGAGGCGATGCCCGGGCAGTTCGGGCCGATGATGCGGGTCTTGTTGCCCTTGGAGACGTTGTACGCCCAGAACTCGGTGGTGTCGTGCACCGGGATGCCCTCGGTGATCACCACGCAGAGGCCGATCTCGGCGTCGATCGCCTCCTTGACCGCGTCCTTGGCGAACTTCGGCGGCACGAACACCACCGAGACGTCGGCGCCGGTCTCCCGCATCGCCTCGGCCACGCTGCCGAACACCGGCAGCACGGTGCCGTCGAAGTCCATGGTCTGCCCGGCCTTGCGGGCGTTGACGCCGCCGACGACCTTGGCGCCGGCCTTGAGCATGCGCCGGGTGTGCTTCGAGCCCTCCGACCCGGTCATGCCCTGGACGATGATCTTGCTGTTCTCGGTCAGCCAGATAGCCATCACGCACCTACCGCGGCGAGCTCGGCGGCCCGCTTGGCCGCCTCGTCCATCGTGTCCACCAGCTCCACCCGCGGCAGGGCCGCGTCCTGGAGGATCTTCCGCCCGAGGGCGGCGTTGTTGCCGTCGAGGCGGACCACGAGCGGGTGCTTGACGGACTCGCCCCGCTCCTCGAGGAGCTTGAACGCCGAGACGATGCCGTTGGCCACGGCGTCGCAGGCGGTGATGCCGCCGAAGACGTTGACGAACACCGACTTGACGTCCGGGTCGGACAGCACGATCTCCAGGCCGTTCGCCATCACCTCGGCCGAGGCGCCGCCGCCGATGTCGAGGAAGTTCGCCGGGCGCTGCCCGCCGAACTCCTCACCGGCGTACGCGACGACGTCGAGGGTGGACATGACCAGGCCCGCGCCGTTGCCGATGATGCCGACGGTGCCGTCGAGCTTGACGTAGTTGAGGTCCTTCTCCTTGGCCCGGGCCTCCAGCGGATCGGTCGTGGCCGCGTCGACGTACGCCTCGTGCTCGGGCTGCCGGAAGGAGGCGTTGTCGTCGAGCGTGACCTTGCCGTCGAGCGCGCGCACCTGCCCGTCGGCGCTGAGGATCAGCGGGTTGACCTCGACCAGGGTGGCGTCCTCGTCGACGAAGACCGCCCACAGCTTCTCGATGATCTCGGCGGCGCCCTCGATCGCCTTCTCGGGCAGGCCGCCGGCCCTGGCGATCTCGCGGGCGCGGGCGCGGTCGACGCCGGTGAGCGGGTTGACCGGGATCTTCGCCACCTTCTCCGGCGTGGCGTGCGCGACCTCCTCGATGTCCATGCCGCCGGAGGCCGAGCAGATCGCGAGGAAGGTACGGTTCGCACGATCGAGCAGGAAGGAGAAGTAGTACTCCTCGGCGATCGCGCTCGCCTCCTCGATCAGGACCTTGTGGACCGTGTGGCCCTTGATGTCCATGCCGAGGATCTCAGTGGCCTTCCGGTAGGCGTCGTCGGCATCCTCGGCCACCTTGACACCGCCCGCCTTGCCCCGGCCGCCGGTCTTGACCTGGGCCTTCACCACGACCCGCCCGGTCAGCTCCGCGGCCGCGGCACGTGCCTCCTCCGCGGTGTGCGCGACCTTTCCGCGCGGCACCGGGATGCCGTACTCCGCGAAGAGCTCCTTCGCTTGATGTTCGAACAGGTCCACGAGGGTCCGTCCTTGCTTTCCGGCTGACTTGACTGTCGTCAACCAGGCTCGGCCGCCGCGCCCTCCAAGGGCATGCCAGGGGGGTTCTGCCAGGAGCCTGGCGTATTCGCCAGTGAGCCTAGTCGTCACGCCTCGGTGAAGCGGCATCGGGTCCCGAATGCCCCGGTCCACGCGGCGCGCGCGACCACCATTCCGGTACGGACCGGACACCTCACACGTTCACCCACCCCTCTGTTAACTCCGACTTTCGGAACATCGGGGCAGGGTCCTCGCAGACCGTCGATCCGAACGGCGGGTGCGGAGGGCCGGTAAAGGCCCTCCGGGGCGCCCGGCGGCGTGAACGAGACCGTGAATGAGACGAACGTCACACGCCCGCGGGCACCGCCGAGCGCACCCAGTCCACGATCTCCTCCATGGTCGCGCCGGGCGTGAAGATCTTCGCCACGCCGAGCCGTTCCAGCTCGGGGATGTCCGCGTCGGGGATGATGCCCCCGCCGAACACGATGATGTCCTCGGCCTGCTGCTCGCGCAGCAGCTCCAGCACCCGGGGAAAGAGCGTCATGTGCGCGCCGGACAGGATCGACAGGCCGATCGCCGCGGCGTCCTCCTGGATCGCGGCCTGCACGATCTGCTCGGGCGTCTGGTGCAGCCCGGTGTAGATGACCTCCGCGCCCGCGTCCCGCAGCGCCCGCGCGACGATCTTGGCACCCCGGTCGTGCCCGTCGAGCCCTGCCTTCGCGATGACCACCCGAATGCCCGCCAGCGGACCGTCGCCCATGCCGACCTCCCAGACCGACGTTTCCTCGGCACAAGGCTAGAACGTCCGGAGCCGCCATCCAGGGATCCGGGTGCGTCGTTTGTCCGGGTTGCGCGCCGCGATCGTCGCGTTGAGCGCGGTGGCGAAGGCGGTCCACGCGAGGTACGGCGTCAGCGCCGCGGCGGCGCGGCGGTCGGCGCGGCCGAACCGGCGCAGCAGGTCGAGGTTGGACGCGTTGAGCACGGCGAGGTCGGCGAGGGCGAGCCGGGGCGCGTGGGCGCGGAAGAACAGCGGGGTCCAGGCGGCGTTGAGCGCGAGGTTGACGGCGAGCGCGCGGGCCACGGTGCCGCGTTCGCCGCGCTCGCCGCGCTCGCCGGCCGCGGCGAGCGCGCGGGCCCCGCCGTACGCGATCAGCCCGTAGAGCACGGGCCACACCACCCCGAACGCCCGCGGCGGCGGCTGCCAGCTGGGCTTGCGCAGCCGCCGGTACCAGGACGAGCCGGGGTCGGTGGCGATCCCGCCGAGCGCGGCGGCCGCGCCGACCGCCGGGGCGGTGCGGAGGAGGTAGCGGAGGACGAGCCGGTTGTCCGCGTGGTCGGCCATGGACCGGCACTACCCCGCGGCGGGCGGACCATCCGTCTCGGCGCCCGCTTTCTTGCCGAAAATTCCGTCATTCACGACATTTCGTACACAAGTCGCACCGAACAACGGGCGACACATACGCCCGATACATCACTGTGATCTTGGTGTGGCAGACTTCCGGCCCACTCTCTACCGACGTCGGCATATGAGCTTTCGAGAGGAATTTCGATATGAGGCGCCTGACGGCTGGACTGGCCTGTGCCGCCGCCGCCGCGCTGATCACGCCCACGGCGGCCGCGGCGTACGCGGACGCGGACCGCCCGGAGACGAAGCAGGCGGCGCCGCAGGCCACCGCGAAGAACGCGAAGAAGTCGAAGAACACCACCCCCGACCCGGTCGCCGCGGTCGGCAAGCGGCTCGCCGCCGGGGCCGGCGTGACGTACCGCTCCGCCACCACGGTGCAGGGCACGGTCGTCGCGACCACCTCCGCCACCTTCCGGCTCGACCGGTCCGGGCTCGCCGCCAGCGACGTCACCTCCCGCCTCACCGTGAAGCCGGCCGCGCTCGGTGAGGACGCCGGGCTCGCCGTGAGGCCCGAGCGCACGATCAAGATCGGCGACGTCACGTACCTGAACAGCCCGCTGCTCCGCAAGAACCTCCCCACGGACCGCCCGCTGGTGGAGGAGAACGGCCCGGAGGCCGCCCTGCTCACCGGGCCCCTCACCAGCGGCCGGGCGTGGATCGAGACGCGTAACGGCCCGGTCGCCGGCGCGCTCGGCGTCTTCGGGCAGCTCGTCAACCCCGCCGAGCCCGGCACGCTGAAGGCCCTGCTCGCCACCACCAAGTCCACCCGCTCCGGCGTGGTGCTCGACGGCGCGAAGACCACGGTCTACCGCGGCACGGCGACGATCGGGCGGCTGCACAAGGTCTCCCCGTGGCTGCGCGCCACGCTGCCGCTGAAGTCCGCCCCCAAGGCCGCGAACACCGCGATCGACTGGACGCTGTACGTCGGCAAGGACGGCCTGCCGGTCCGGCTCGTGACCTCGTGGTCCCCGGCCGCCCTGGGCATGGGCTCGCAGAAGTTCACCGTGGACAGCCGGTTCACCTCGTGGACCGCGAACGTCCGCGTCAAGCCCCCGGCCGACGACCAGATCGTCCAGGTCGACCCCCGTCACCTCACCGCGGCCTCCCCGCTCGGCCGGTGACCTTCGCGGCGCTCGATGACGTCCGGGAGTGACCCGGCACGCCGTCGCTCCCGGACGGTTCGGGCGCCGCGCGACCTCCGGCCACCGCCACGGAACGCGGGACGCCGTCACGACACCCGTCACGAGCCGCCCGCAACAAGGCGCGCACCTCGTCACGCCGGTATCCCACGCCACGAGCGCATCCGCATCCCCGCCGCTCTCCCCGTCGCGACCCCGCGGATCCCACCGCCCGCGACGCCCCGCACGACCTTGCCGTTCCGGCCCACCGCCGGTCGCCCGTCACGTTATGCGCACACGCGATTTCGATATCGCGCCGCCAAACGGTATCCGAAATCGCCGCAAGGTGACGTTCGTCATTTCCTGCAGATGACTTTCGTCATTTACCCACACATCGTTCAAAATTAAATTACCGCCGATATTATCCGTTTTGACATTGACCTGTGATCTTCCAGTGGCAAACCGCGCAGCGCAGGAGAGCAGGCGAGAAATCAAAGGGAAACCTCGCATATGAGGCGCATCACGCCCAAATTAGCCGCCCTCGCCGTCGCGGCGCTGTTCGCGCCCGTGGCGGTGGCCTCCCCTGCACACGCGAAACCCACCCCCGACCCGCTCACCGCGCTGCGCAAGCAGTTCGCCGCCGGCGGTGGCGTGGCGTACACGTCCCGCACCACGCTGCGGAACAAGCGCATCGCCACCACCACCGGCGCCTTCCGATTCGGCCGGTCCGGCCTCGCCGCGAGCCGCCTGTCCACCGGTCTTCGCGTGGATGTCCCGAGCCTGCGCGAGAACCCCCTGCTCGAGGCGCTGCCCGAGGAGGCGGTGAAGATCGGCCGCACCGCCTACATCCACAACGTGGAACTCGTCCTCCGCCACCGTGAGCGCCGGCCGTGGGCGCAGGTGAAGGACGGACCCGCCACCGGCCTGTACGGCGTGCTCGGCCAGCTCGTCAACCCCACCGAGCCCGCCACGCTGAAGACCCTGCTCGCGCAGAGCAGGTCCAAGCGCCCCGGCGGGGTGGTGGGCGGCACGAGGACCACGCTCTACCAGGGCGAGGTGACGATCGGCCGGCTGTACCGGGTCTCCCCCTGGCTGCGCGACGCGCTGCTGACGAAACCCACCCCGAGGCTGGCGAAGACCACGATCGACTGGAAGCTGTACGTCGGCGCGGACGGGCTGCCCCGCCGCGTGGTCTCCTCGTGGTCGCCGGCCGCGTTCGGCGTGACCACGGGCAGGTTCACCGCCGACAGCACGTTCACCCGGTGGGGCAGGAAGATCTCGATCAAACCTCCGGCGGACCACGAGATCATCCAGATGCCCGGATCCGAGATCAAGCCCCCGTTCGCGGTGAAGTGACCGTTCGCGGGAGCACACCCGCACTCACCCCGAGGACATCCGTACGGCGCGCCGACGCGGCCGGACGCGTCCCGCGACGCCGTACCCGTGAAAGGACACCATGAAGAGATTCCTGGCGGTTCTCGCCGCCACGCTCATCGCACCCACGCTCGTGGCCGCCGCGACGCCGGCGGCCGCCCAGACCGCGCCGCGCGACCCGGTCGCCGCGGTCAAGCAGCAGATCGCCAAGAAGCGTGGTGTGCGCATCGACCAGACCATGCGGATGGTGGTCGACGGGAAGCCCCTCCTCAACGTCCGCCAGAAGGGTTTGCTCCGGCCCAGCCCGCGCGGCGTGACCGCCTACGACGTGAAGGCCGGCGTGGCGGCCGACAAGGATCGCGTCACCATGCGCATCATCCACGTGAACCGGCGGACCTACGTGCAGAGCCCCCTGCTCGAGGATCTGCCCGAGGGCAAGAAGTGGGTGAGCACCGACGAGGACTTCGGCGTGAACGGCGCCGGTGGGTACGTCGACGTGCTCAACCCCAAGGTGCTGAAGGCCGTGCTCGCAACCACCAAGTCAAAGGTTCCGGGCGGCCGGGTGGACGGCGTGCGGACCGTGGCCTACCGGGGCGCCATCACGCTCAAGCAGCTCGCCAAGGCCAACCCGAACCTCCGCGAGCTCGCCCGGACGTACGGCAAGACCAAGTCGCCCGTGCTCAGGTGGAAGCTCTGGGTCGGCGCTCGTGACCGGCTTCCTCGTCGGCTCACCACGTCGTTCGAGCCGATGAAGGACAAGACTCTCGGCACGTTCAACCTGATCGACGATGTCCGGTTGAGCGACTGGGGCACCAGGACCCCGGTGAAGGCGCCGCCGGCCGGTCAGGTCATCGACGTCAAGGACCTGGCGTCCGGTGAGGAGATCCTCGAGGAGATCCTCATCCCGTTCACCGACCCGTTCAAGGGCCTGAAGCTCGACACCGTCAAGCAGTGACGTCCCCGCGGTGACCGCCCGCGGGTGACGATCGCAGGCGAGGGCCCCGGCGGCCGTTCCGGCCCGCCGGGGCCCTCCGCGTTCCGTCGGCGGTCAGAGCTTCTCGATGGGCGCGTAGCCGAGCAGCAGGGTCTTCACCCCCAGGCTGCCGAAGTCGATCTTCGCGCTCGTCTTGTCCCCGGTGCCGTCCACGGACAGCACCGTGCCGAGGCCGAACTTGTCGTGGTTGACGCGGTCCCCGGGCGCGAGGTTCGGCACCGTCCGGCCGCCCCGCCGCGGCGGTGCCGCCGCCGGGGCCCGGGTCTCGCGGGCGGTCGCCGCCGTGGTGACGGTCTTGCCCGGGTCGGTACGCCACTCGATCAGCTCCTCGGGCACCTCGGCGAGGAACCGGGAGGCCGGGTTGAACGACGGCGCCCCCCACGCGCTGCGCACCAGGGCCCGGGACAGGTAGAGGCGGCGCCGCGCCCGGGTGATGCCGACGTAGGCGAGGCGGCGCTCCTCCTCCAGCTCCTGCGGCTCGCCGAGCGAGCGCAGGTGCGGGAAGACCCCGTCCTCCAGGCCGGTGAGGAACACCACGGGGAACTCCAGGCCCTTGGCGGTGTGCAGGGTCATCAGCGTGACCACGCCCTGCCCGTCGTCGTTGTCCGGCACCTGGTCGGCGTCGGCGACGAGGGACACCTGCTCGAGGAAGTCGACGAGCCCGCCCTCGGGGTTCGCCTCCTGGAACTCCTGGGCGACCGCGATCAGCTCGTTGAGGTTCTCCAGCCGGCTCGCGTCCTGCGGGTCGTCGGAGTTCTCCAGCTCCGCCCGGTACCCGGTGGCGGTGAGCACCTCCTCGGCGACCTCGGCGACCGGCAGCTCCTTACGGCGCAGCTCCTCCAGCAGCTCGGTGAACTCCCGGATCGCGTTGATCGAGCGGGTGGCGAGCCCGGGCACCTCGGGGGCGCGCCGCATCGCCTCCCAGAACGGGACACGCTCCCGCGCGGAGAACGCCTCCAGCATCGCCTCGGCCCGCTCGCCGATGCCCCGCTTCGGCACGTTGAGGATGCGCCGCAGCGACACGGTGTCGTTGGGGTTGGCGAGCACCCGCAGGTAGGCGAGCAGGTCGCGGACCTCCTTGCGCTCGTAGAAGCGCACGCCGCCGACCACCTTGTACGGCAGGCCGGTGCGGATGAAGATCTCCTCGAACACCCGGGAGGCCGCGTTGGTGCGGTAGAACACCGCGACGTCGCCGGGCCGTACCCCCTCCTCGTCGGCGAGCCGGTCCACCTCCTCGGCGACGAACATCGCCTCGTCGTGCTCGTTGTCCGCGACGTACCCGACGATCTTCGGGCCCGGCCCCTGGTCGGACCAGAGGTTCTTGGGCTTGCGCCCGGTGTTGTGGGAGATCACCGCGTTCGCCGCGTCGAGGATCGTCTGGGTGGAGCGGTAGTTCTGCTCCAGCATGATCGTGCGCGCGTCCGGGAAGTCGCGCTCGAACTCGAGGATGTTGCGGATCGTCGCGCCACGGAACGCGTAGATCGACTGGTCGGCGTCGCCCACCACGCACAGCTCGGCGGGCTCCACCGCGTCGCCGCCGCCCTCGAGCACCGGCTCGCCGTCGGCGGTGCGCCGCTCCGGCCGCCCGACCAGCTCGCGGATGAGCACGTACTGGGCGTGGTTGGTGTCCTGGTACTCGTCGACGAGCACGTGCCGGAACCGGCGGCGGTAGTGCTCGGCCACGTCCGGGAAGAGCTGGAACAGCGAGACCGTGAGCATGATCAGGTCGTCGAAGTCCATCGCCCCGGCCTCGGTAAGCCGCCGCTGGTAGGCCGCGTACGCCTCGGCGAGCGTCTTCTCCAGGTGGGTGCGGGCCCGGTTCGCCGCGGTCTCGTAGTCGACCAGCTCGTTCTTCATCGCGCTCACCTGCGCGGAGAACGAGCGCGGCGGGTAGCGCTTGGGGTCGAGGTCGAGCTCCCGGCAGACCAGCGCCATGAGCCGCTGGGCGTCGGCCTGGTCGTAGATGGAGAAGCCGCCGGGGAACCCCAGCCGCTTCGCCTCCCGGCGCAGGATGCGCACACAGGCGCTGTGGAAGGTCATCACCCACATCGCCTTCGAGCGCGGGCCGACGAGCCGCTCGACGCGCTCCTTCATCTCCCGGGCGGCCTTGTTGGTGAACGTGATCGCGAGGATCTCGCCCGGGTGCACGTCACGCTCGGCGAGCAGGTAGGCGATGCGGTGGGTGAGCACCCTCGTCTTGCCGGACCCGGCACCGGCGACGATGAGCAGCGGCGAGCCCTGGTGGAGCACGGCCTCGCGCTGCTGCGGGTTGAGTCCGTCGAGGAGGGGCGAAGCGTGGGAAGTTCCGGTCGGCACGTCCCCTAGGTTATGGCCGCGGGCCACCGGGGTCGCGCCCGTCGCGCGAAAACCCTTTCGAATCCCTGTGATCATCCGCGCCGGACCACCGGAATTCCGGACGTAACGCACCGGTTATGGTGCGCAAAGAGGAGGTAAAGGTGCTGGATGACGCTGAGGTGCGCCGGGTGCTCGCGGTGACCGCCCACCCGGACGACGTCGACTTCTCCGCCGCCGGGACGATCGCCACCCTCACCGGCAGGGGCGTCGAGGTGGTCTACCTGGTGGTGACCGACGGGGACGCCGGCGGCTTCGACCGCGAGGTCGACAACGGCGGCATGGCCGAGCTGCGGCGGGCCGAGCAGCTCGCGGCGGCCGCGTGCGTCGGCGTGACCGACGTGCGGTTCCTCGGCTACCCGGACGGCAGGCTGGAGCCGTCGCTCGCGCTGCGGCGGGACATCGCCCGGGTCATCCGGCAGGTGCGCCCGGACCGCGTCATCACGATGAGCCCGGAGCGGGACTACCGGCGCATCGGCCGCAGCCACCCCGACCACCGGGTGGTGGGCGGGGCGACGCTGGACGCCGTCTACCCGGACGCGCGCAACCCGTACGCGTTCCCCGAGCTGCTCGAGGAGGAGGGGCTCGAGGCGTGGACGGTACGCGAGGTGTGGCTGACCAGCCCGACCCCCGACCACGCCGTGGACGTCACCGAGACGCTCGACCGCAAGCTCGCGGCGCTGCGGGCGCACAAGAGCCAGACCGCCCACCGCCCGGACCTCGAGGACTGGGTGCGCCGCAACCTCGCGGCGAACGCCGCCGAGTTCGGGCTGCCCGAGGGCCGGTACGCCGAGCTGTTCCAGGTGGTCGACACGGCCTGACCGCGGTACGGCGGGCGGCAGGGGCGGGAAAGGGAAAACCCCGGCCGGGAAGCCCGGCCGGGGCCCGTCAGGCGCGAGTGAAACCTGGGATCGCGCGGACGGTCGTCAGGCGTCCTTCGGCTGCGGGCAGCTGAAGGAGAACGACTCCGACGCGCTCGACGCGTTCGGCGAGGTGACCTCGAGCGTCACCGTGCCGTAGGTCTTCGACCCGTGCGGGTCACCGTCGATCGAGAAGGAGACCGGGTAAGTCCCGGCGTGGTTCACCGTCATGCTGCCGCTCTTGGAGACGCCGTTGGCGGTCCAGCGGTAGGAGAACGTGCCGGGGCCGCTGATCGAGATCCGACCCGTGAAGTTCACCCGCGGACCCTTGGTGCCCACGCAGGAGGAGTTGTCCGGGGACACGCTGATGCCCGCGACCTGCGCGGTCGTGGCCGGCGCCGGCTTGGGGAGGCGCGGCTTGGGGTGCTCGGGACGCGGGTGGTGCGGCTTGCCCGGCTTGTGGTGGTTGTCCGGGCGGACGCAGTTCACCACGTAGGAGTCAGCGTCGTCCTTGGCGCGGCGCGGCTGAACGATGTCCAGCTTCACCCAGCCGCGGTGGCTGCGCTCCGGGGCGAAGGAGTAGGACACCTTCTTGGCACCCCACACCTTGGTCCGGCCCCAGTCCACGACCTTGCCGTTGTGGATCCACCGGTACGTCACCAGCGTCGGCCGGCTGACCCGGATCACACCCTCGGCCGTGACCCGCCGGTACGGCGTGCAGACGCCGTGGAAGTTCTCCACGTCCACGAAGGCCTTGGCGAAAGCCGGCTTCTTGGCCCGCTTCGGCGCGCACGCCACGGAGAAGTGGGTCTTGGAGGTGGTCGCCTTGAACGGGGCGAGCACCCGGAGGGCCTGCCAGCCCCGGATGCTGCGGGAGAAGGTGGCGTCCTCCTTCACGGTGATGGTCTTGACGCCGTGGCCGCGCACGGTCACGACCTTGACCTTGCTCTTCGAGCCGTCACCGTGCAGCCACTGGTAGGCCACCTTCGTGGTGCCCTTGACCCGGACCTTGATCTTCGACTCGAAGGAGACCGTGGCCGGGCAGGCACCGACGTAGTGCTTGGGCGTCGCCTCGGGGGCGGTCACGAGGGCCTTGGGCGTGCGCCAGTCGGTGGTGCTCGCCGACGCGGGCGTGGCCGACAGGCCGATCAGCCCGGTGGTGAGCATCGTCGCACCGACGCCGGCCGCCGCGAACCTGCGGACGTTCGTCGACTTCATGAGGGTGCGAACTCCAATCGTCGAGTTGCAATGCGAAGGGACGGTCGCCGTGCCGACAGCGCCGAGCCGGACTCCGGCAAAGTCCCATAAAAGATTTTTACCAGAAAATTACCAGCGATGTGAGGCTTTTAACTGTGATTGTCCCGTCGCAATGCGTGGTATTTCAGATCCCGCGCAACCTTCGGGCGATCCGGGACGTCACATACCCAAATGCGTTGGTGGCCGAATGCAGCGTCGCCGGGGCGAGAAGCCCGTACCTCCGGCGCAGCTCGGAAAAGATCACCCCGGCCACGGTGGTGGCGAGCACCGTTCCGACGGTGCAATTAACCACACCCAATTTCATGGGGTTTTCATCCGAACCCGCGCCTCTTTTGTCCCGTTTGGGCGTTTTGGCGGCGAGGGCGGCGACCGCGGGGTTGGCGCGGGCCATCGCGATCGCGGGCAGCACGTGCCACAGGCCGAACAGGCCGGAGGAGACCGCGGTGGCCGCGACGCGCCCGTGCGAGCGCTCGACCAGCCCGTACAGCACGCCGCGGAAGCCGACCTCCTCCAGCAGCACGGTGCCGACCGGCACCTGGAGCAGGATCTCCTCGGCGAGCCGGGCGCGGGAGAGGCCGAGGGCGCGCTCGTCGCACAGCAGCGGCCGGACGCGCGGATGGGCCACGGCGGCGGCGTACCCGGCGGCGACGCCGGCCGCGAGCGCCGCGCCGGCGAGGGCGCCGCGCCGCCCCTCGGTGAACCCCATGTCGCGCCAGGAGAGCCCGCGACGGCGGGCGAGCGCGACCAGCGCGCCGGTGGCGGCGGCGGAGGTCAGCGGCGCGAGGCGCGGGGCGACCCGGTTGTTGAGCACGTTCGCGGCCGCCAGCACGGCGATGATCGGCACCATGTCTTCCAGTCAACATCGCCGCGCCCCGGAACGCGCGCACCCGCGCGCGACGATGTGGGTGACGCCGTGCCCGGCGCCTGCGTGTACCGGGATGCGCGCGTCATGGGCGCACGATGAGCCCGTGGTGACCGGCTCGCCGTCCGGACCGGCCGGCGGCGCGGGAGCCGGGCCGGATCAGGGCACCGGGTCGCCGTACTTCGCGCAGGCCGAGATGCCCTGGTTCTGACCGGCCTGGAAGGCCGCCTGCCGCTCCGGGCCGGTGCCGTGGGCGTCCGGGCGCCACCACTCGTCGGTGGGGTCGCCCGCCGCGGCGAGGTTCGCGAACAGCTCCTCGTCGTCGCCCTCCTCCTTGGTGAGCCGGCCGGCCCGCACCAGCCAGCCGATCACCGCGCCCGCGTAGCAGTCGGCCTGCAGCTCCCGGTTCTTGTTGAGCCGGAAGTCCGTGGTGAGCTGCGCCTGTACGGCGTGGCCGATCTCGTGCGGGATGATCACGTAGACCGCGCCGTCGCCGATCTCGTCGTACAGCTCCTCCAGCCACCGCTCGTCGAAGGCGACGAAGTGCCCGATCGGGCAGTAGAAGGCGTTCTCCGGCACGGCCTCCTGGTCCCCGCAGGCGGGGCCGTTCCGGCCGACGTACGGGATGAAGCGCTGGATCGGCCGGTACCGGCGTCCATCGGCGGCGAACTGCTGCTCCCAGTACTCCTCGGTGAGCGTGCGCGCCAGAACGACGTCCTCGGCGAAGTTGTCGCCCGCCAGGGTGGTCGACTTCCGCGTCAGCGAGCCCCCCTCGCGGGCCGAGTTCGCCTCCTCGAACTCCGCCTCGTCGGCCCGCGTGGCGTTGCGGGGGTCACCCAGGACGTCCTCGAAGCCGGGGATTGGAGCGCAGGCGACCGCGACCGCCGCGGCGAGCGCGGTCGCCAAGGGGGCTAAACCACGAGGCTTCACAGATCAATCGTGACCCATACGTCTCGGGCATGTCGTGCAGATCGCAATATTTGACGCGCGAACCACACACGCCGCGCACCGGACCGGCGCAGGCTAGACGAGACGGCGGGCGGTGGCCCAGCGGGACAGCTCGTGGCGGTTGGAGAGCTGGAGCTTGCGCAGCACCGAGGAGACGTGGGTCTCCACGGTCTTGACCGAGATGAACAGCTCCTTGGCGATCTCCTTGTACGCGTAGCCGCGCGCGATGAGCCGCAGCACCTCGCGCTCCCGCTGGGTGAGCGAGTCGAGCTCGGGGTCGATCGGCGGCGCCTCGGTGGAGGCGAACGCGTCGAGCACGAACCCGGCGAGCCGCGGCGAGAACACCGCGTCCCCGTCGGCGACCCGGAGGATCGCGTCGGTGAGCTCCCTGCCGCTGATCGTCTTGGTGACGTACCCGCGGGCGCCGGCCCGGATCACGCCGATCACGTCCTCGGCCGCGTCGGACACCGACAGCGCGAGGAACCGCACCGAGGAGCCCTTGCCGAGCACCCGGCGCAGCACCTCCACGCCGCCGCCGCCCGGCATGTGCACGTCGAGGAGCACGACGTCGGGCCTGTGCTCCTCGATCGCCGCGACCGCGGAGTCGACGTCCCCGGCCTCGCCGACGACCTCCACCTCCGGCCCCAGCTCGGCGCGCACGCCGGCGCGGAACAACCGGTGGTCGTCCACGATCAGCACCCTGGTCGTCATGGCTCCTCCCGCTTCATCGTCAACGTCACCTCGGTGCCCTCGCCGGGAGCCGTCCGGATCCGGGCGGCCCCGCCGTTCCGCTCCATCCGCCCGATGATCGACTCGCGGATGCCCATGCGGTCCGGCGGCACCGCGTCGAGGTCGAACCCCTTGCCGCGGTCGCGGACGAAGACGGTGACCTCGTCGGGCTCCACCTCCGCGTACACCGAGACGACCGACGCCTCAGAATATTTCGCCGCGTTCACCATCGCCTGCCGGGCCGCCTGCACGAGCGCGTTCAGCCGGGGCGTCAGGTCGGCGTCGCCGACGCAGACCACCTCGATCGGCACCCCGTGCTCGTCCTCGACCTCGGCCGCGACCCGCCGTACCGCGGCGGCCACGGTGCGGTCGGCGTCGGCCTTGGGCTGGTAGAGCCAGTTGCGCAGCTCCCGCTCCTGGGCGCGGGCGAGCCGCAGCACCTCGCGCGGATCGTGCGCGTTGCGCTGGATCAGGGTGAGGGTGTGCAGCACCGAGTCGTGCACGTGGGCGGCGAGCTCCGCGCGCTCCTCCTGCCGGATGCGCTCACGGCGCTCGTTCTGCAGCTCCTTGACGAGCACGGTGATCCACGGCGCGGCGATCACCGCGATGCCGCCGACCACCACGCCGGTGAACATCAGCCCGGTCCGGGCGGCGGCGAGCTCGCCGCTCGCCGCGAGGAAGCCGATGGCGCCCACGACGACGAGGAGCAGCCCGAACGCGGTGCGCAGCCAGGAGCGGCGGACCTTGCGGACCGCGCCGCTCACCCAGCGCTGCCGCACCGAGTCGGCCTGCTGCCACAGCACGAGGCCGCCGATGCCGACCACGGCGATCGCCCACGCCCCGAACCCCCGCAGGGTCCCGATGGTGAGCCAGGTGAACGCGGTGAGCGCCATGCCGATCGCGGCGTAGGCGGTGAGCTGCACCCAGTCGCGGGCGGGCTTGGGCCCGGTGTGCGGCACGCTCGGCGTGAACAGCCACAGCGCCGCGTACGCGACCACGCCCACCCCCTGGACGACGGTGAGCAGCACGAAGGCGAGCCGCAGCACCACCGGGTCGAGCCGGAGGTGGTCGGCGACGCCCTGTGCGACCCCGGCGATCAGGCGGCCCTCGACCGGCCGGCGCAGCCGCGGGTACGGCGCGTCGGCGGCGGGCGGCGGTTTCGGCGTTTTCGGCGGCTTGTCGGGCATGGTCCCTGCATCGTCACACGTCAGGCGGCGGGAGCGCATCAGGGGACGCCCTGATGTGCTCCCCGGGTTCTCCGGGACGGCTCAGGGGTCTCCCCGATGGTCCCGCCCCGTCCGGTCCGAGCAGGATAGGGGGCATGATGAGCACGACCACGCCCGAACCGGACATCCGGCCTCCCGAGACCGGCGAGGGCACCCTGCGGCGCGCCCGCGAGGGGCGCATGCTCGCCGGGGTGTGCGAAGGACTGGGCCGGTACGCCGGGATCGACCCGGTGCTGATCCGGGTGGGCTTCGCCGTGCTCGTCCTCGGCTCGGGCATCGGGTTCTTCCTGTACATCGCGGCGTTCCTGCTGATGAGCCGCGACGACGGCGGTCCCGGCTACGCCGAGCAGTGGACCGGCCGCCGCTTCGACGCGCAGACCGTGCTCGCCCTGCTCGCCGCGGTGCTCGCGTTCGGCCTGGTGATGAACCTGGTCTCCGACACGACCGGCCCGAACACGGTCGTCGTCGGCATCGTGGTCGCGATCGCCCTGCTCACCGCACGCGCCCGGGGCGTCGACCTGATCGCGGTCGCCCGCTCGCTGCCGAGCCGCTCGGCCTGGCGCCGCACCGGGCACACCCCGGGCGTCGGGGACACCGCGGCGGCACCGGCGGGGGCGGCCGAGGCGGGCGGCGGCACGGCGCCGGACGCGCGGCCCGCCGCGGCGGAACCCGCACCGCGGCAGGCGTCCTCCCGCCCGGCGGACACGCCCGGGCCGGCCGCCGCGGCCTCCGCGGCGGAGCCGGGGGCGGCCCCGTGGCAGGAGCCCGTGCCGGAGCCGGCCCCGTCCGGGACGGCCGCCGCGCCCGCCGATGCGGCATCGGACGGCCCGGCAGAGACACCCGCGCCGCCGCCCGAGAGCCCCGCAGGCCGTACCGAGCCCCCGCCCGGCGCCACCGACCCGACCGTCGTCCTGCCCTCCCCGCCGAGCCCGGAGGGCTCCGGGGCCGGCGGCACCGGCGACGGCTACCGGCGGCTGCGGGACCTCGCCGACGAGGCGCGGTACGGGTACGCCGCGCACGAGCCGTTCGCGCCGCACGGGCCCTACCACTCCCCCGGCCGGTACGCCGACGACGCCCTGCTCGACCTCGAGGCCGCCGGGCCGGGACCCGGGTACGGCCAGGCCGGGCCGCCGGCACCCCCCGCCCCCAGGCGCCCGCGGTCCTTCGTGGGCACGATCACCATCCTTGTCGCGCTAGTCGTTGGAGGGATCATGGCGGCCACCCAGCCGTCCGGGCCGGCGGCGAACGTCGCCCTCATCGGCGGGGCCGTGCTCGTCACCATCGGCGCCGGGCTGCTCGTGACCGCGTGGTTCGGCCGCGGCGTCGGGCTGATCGCCGCGGGCACGCTCGTGTCCTGCCTGCTCATCGCCTCCACCGCGATGGGCGAGGTGCCGCATCGCGTCGGCAGCTACACCTGGGTGCCCGCCACCACGGCCGAGGCGATGACCGAGCGGTACGACATCGGCATCGGCGACGGCACGGTCGACCTGACCGAGATCGCGGCCGCGCCCGGCAGCCGGACCCGGCTCGACGTGCGGATCTCGGTCGGCAGCCTCAAGGTGATCGTGCCGCCGACCGCGCGGGCGGAGGTGGACGCGCGGGTCCGGGTCGGCGACGTCACCGTGGGCCGCACCACGCGCGGCGGCACCGACCTCGCCGTGACCACCGTGCTCGAGCCCACCGCGGACGCGGACGGCCCGCCGCCGGTGTTCGAGCTGCACATCCGGGCCGACCTCGGGGACGTGGAGGTACGGCATGGCTAGGCGGCGCCGCCGGCCGGCCCGCCGCGCCGGGGCCGCGGCGGAGTGGGCGGCGTTCCACGAGTGGGGCCCGGAGTGGGCGTCCCCGGGCGAGCCGCGCGGCGAGCGGCGGCGCCTGCGGCACCGCACCGACTGGCTGTCGCTGCTCGGCGGGCTGCTCTTCATCGGCATCGGCATCCGGTTCATCGCCGGGCCGCCCGCCGACCCGGTGACCATGCTCGCCGTGCTGCTCACCGGCCTCGCCTTCGCGGGCCTCGTCGCCGTGATCGTCACCGCGGCCCGGGGCCGCCGCTGAGCGCCCCGCCGTCACCACCGTCATCCGGACGCCGGTTTCACATCGGGACCGGCGTCTTTTCACATGCGTTCAGGGGTTGACGCTCTGCAACAGCTGAATACCGTTGGGGTGTTAGAAATCTCACACTTCGCCACGGTTGGTGCGCTATGGGAGAGTCGCGCCCCGCCTCCGGGTGGCAGACCCGGGGTCCGCCGTGCCGTGCCGTACGTCCGCGTCACCACCCATCCTTCGCCTGGAGGACGTATGCCCCAGATCACCGTCACCGTAGACGGCGTCAAACACGAGGTGGAGGTCGAGCCGCGGCTTCTCCTCGTTCACCTGTTGCGCGACCGGCTCGGGAAGACCGGCACCCCGATCGGCTGCGACACATCCAACTGCGGCGCCTGCACGGTCCTCATGGACGGCAAGAGCGTGAAGAGCTGCTCGGTGCTCGCCGTCCAGGCCGACCAGTCCGACATCGTCACCATCGAGGGCCTGTCCCGGGACGGGACCTGGCACCCCCTGCAGAAGGCCTTCCACGAAGAACACGCGCTCCAGTGCGGCTACTGCACTCCAGGCATGATCATGGCGTCGCTCGACCTGCTGCGGGAGAACCCCGACCCGTCCGACGACGCCATCCGCAAGGGCCTTGAGGGCAACCTGTGCCGGTGCACGGGCTACTGCAACATCGTGCGGGCCGTACGGCGCGCGGCCGCCGAGATGAGCGGGCGGGAGGTGAGCGCCACGTGACCGAGACGCTCGAGACCGTACCCGAGGTGGGCCGGGCGCGCCGCCGCAAGGAGGACACCCGGCTGGTCACCGGCCGTACCCGGTGGACCGACAACATCCAGCTCCCCGGGATGCTGTACGTGGCGTTCCTGCGCAGCCCGATGGCGCACGCCCGCATCACCCGGGTGGACGTGTCGGCGGCCCGGGAGAAGCCGGGCGTGGTCGCCGCGTTCAGCGGCCGGGACTTCGCCGGGGAGCAGGGCAGCCTGCCGTGCGCCTGGCCGGTCACCGAGGACATGGTGCACCCCGACCACCCGCCGATGGCGGTGGACACGGTCCGGTACGTCGGCGAGGCGGTCGCCTGCGTGGTCGCCACCGACCGCTACCGCGCCGCGGACGCCCTTGAGGCGATCGAGGTCGAGTACGAGCCGCTGCCGCCCGTGCTCGACATGAACGAGGCGCTCAAGCCGGAGTCGCCCAAGGTCCACGAGGCCGGGAACAAGGCGTTCACCTGGAAGTTCGCCAACGGCGACATCGAGGCGGCGTTCCGCGACGCGCCCGTGGTGATCGACCGGCACTACCGCCAGCAGCGGCTCATCCCGAGCGCGATGGAGCCGCGCGCGGTGGTCGTGGACACCGACGGCGAGACGTTCACGCTCTACTCGGCCACCCAGATCCCGCACATCCTCCGGGTGATGCTCGCCCTCACGACCGGTATCCCCGAGCACCGGTTGCGGGTGATCGCGCCCGACGTCGGCGGCGGCTTCGGCTCCAAGCTGCAGGTCACCGCCGAGGAGGTGCTGTGCCTGCTGATCTGCCGCCGGCTCGGCAAGCCGGTGAAGTGGACCGAGTCGCGCACCGAGGGCAACCTCACCGTGCACCACGGCCGCGACCAGCTCCAGCACATCGAGATCGCGGCCGAGCGGGACGGCCGGATCCGCGGCATCCGGGTGAACCTGCTCGCCGACATGGGCGCGTACCTCATGCTCGTCACCCCGGGCGTGCCGCTGCTCGGCGCGTTCATGTACAACGGCATCTACAAGATGGACGCCTACGACTTCACGTGCACGGGCGTCTTCACCACCAAGATGCCGACCGACGCCTACCGCGGCGCGGGCCGCCCCGAGGCGACGTACGCCTTGGAGCGCGCCATGGACGAGCTCGCCCACGAGCTCGGCCTCGACCCGATCGAGCTGCGGCGGCGCAACTGGATCCGCCACGAGGAGTTCCCGTACACCACGATCTGCGGGCTCACCTACGACTCGGGCAACTACGAGGCGGCGACCGAGAAGGCGCTCGCGCTGTTCGGCTACGACAAGCTCCGCGCCGAGCAGGCCGACCGCCGCGAGCGCAAGGACCCGGTGCAGCTCGGCATCGGCATCTCGACGTACACCGAGATGTGCGGCCTCGCGCCGAGCCGGGTGCTCGGCTCGCTGTCGTACGGCGCGGGCGGCTGGGAGCACGCGGACGTGCGCGTGCTGCCCACCGGCAAGGTCGAGGTGGTCACCGGCAGCAGCCCGCACGGGCAGGGCCACGAGACCGCGTGGAGCCAGATCGTCGCCGACCAGCTCGGCGTGCCGTTCGAGGACGTCACCGTGATCCACGGCGACACCGCCTCCTCGCACAAGGGCATGGACACGTACGGCTCGCGCTCGCTCGCGGTCGGCGGCATCGCGATCGTGCGGGCGTGCGAGAAGGTGCGGGAGAAGGCCAGGCAGATCGCGGCGCACCTGCTCGAGGCGTCCCCGGACGACATCGAGTTCGACCGCGGCGTCTTCCGGGTGCGCGGCACCCAGTCCGGCAAGACGATCCAGGAGATCGCGCTCGCCACGTTCGCCGCGCACAACCTGCCCGACGGCGTGGAGCCGCGGCTGGACGCGAGCGCCACGTTCGACCCGGAGAACTTCTCCTTCCCGCACGGCACCCACCTGTGCGCGGTCGAGGTGGACACCGAGACCGGCGCGGTGAAGATCCGGTCGTACGTGGCGGTCGACGACGTCGGCCGGGTGGTGAACCCGCTGATCGTCGAGGGCCAGGTGCACGGCGGCATCGCGCAGGGCATCGGCCAGGCGCTGTTCGAGGAGGCGGTCTACGACTCCGAGGGCAACCTGATCACCACGACGATGGCCGACTACCTGCTGCCGTCCGCGGCCGACCTGCCCGACTTCGTCACCGACCGCACCGAGACCCCGGCGACCTCGAACCCGCTGGGCGTCAAGGGCGTCGGCGAGGCCGGCACGATCGCCTCCACGCCCGCCGTGGTGAACGCGATCGTGGACGCGCTCCGGCCGTACGGGGTCCACGACGTACCGATGCCGTGCACACCCGAGCGGGTGTGGCGGGCCGTCCAGGAAGGGGCCGCCTCATGATCCCGGCACCGTTCGACTACGTTCGGCCCGGCTCGCTCGACGAGGCGGTGACCGCGCTCGCCGACGCGGGCGAGGACGCCAAGGTCCTCGCGGGGGGCCAGTCGCTGCTGCCGCTGCTGCGGCTGCGCCTCGCCTACCCCTCCACCCTCGTCGACATCGGCCGGGTGCCCGAGCTGCGCGGCGTGCGCGACGCGGGCGACCACGTGTTCATCGGCGCGATGACCACGCACGACGAGGTGCTCCACTCGGAGGTCGTGCGGGCCGAGTGCCCGCTGGTCGCGCTCGCCACCGCCACCGTCGCCGACCCCGCGGTACGGCACCGCGGCACGCTCGGCGGCGCGCTCGCCCACGCCGACCCGGCCGGTGACCTGCCCGCGGTCGCGGTCGCGCTCGACATGCGGATGGTCGCCCGGTCCCGGGACGGCGAGCGGGTGATCCCGGCGGCCGAGTTCTTCGTCGACTACCTGGAGACGGCGCTCGCCCCCGGCGAGATCCTCGTCGGCGTCCAGGTGCCGAAGCTCGGCCCCGGCTGGGGCTTCCACTACGAGAAGTTCCACCGCACCGCCCAGGCGTGGGCGATCGTCGGCGTGGCCGCGGCGGTCCGGCGGTCGAACGGCACGGTGGAGGAGGCCCGCATCGGCCTCACCAACATGGCCACCCGCCCGCTGCGCGCCTCCGCCGTGGAGGAGGCCGTCCGCGGGGCCGCCGTCACCGACACCGCGGCGCTGCGGAGCGCCGCCGCCCACGCGGCCGAGAACACCGACCCGCCCTCCGACCTGCACGCCAGGCCCGACTACCGCCGGCACCTCGCGCAGGTCCTCACCCACCGCGCCCTCCTGGCGGCGTCCGCCGCCTAGCGCGAGGGCCACTGTAAGCAGCACCGATACGCGACGTGGCCGCAGCCCGGCTCCCGGCTGCGGCCACGTCCGCCTCTGATCACCCACGCCGACCGGGTCACAGCAGCCCGTGCTTTTTCGCCCAGTCGAGCAGCTCGTCTCCTTTGCAGGGCAGGCGCATGCCGGTCTCCTGCAGGTCGTCCACGTACCGGCGGATCTCGAACTCGGTCAGCCTGCCGAGCCGGTGCAACCGGGTCAGGAGCCAGATCGTTCCGTGGACCTCCAGCCCGTTCGCCCGGCCCACCCTGGTGGCGTCCCGGTCGTCGGTGATGGCGACCAGTCCGTGCGTCTCCGCCGCCGCGAATACGCTCGCCTCTCCGATGTCGTGCTCGCCGGCGCCCAGCAGGTTGATCCACCGTTCGAAGGCGAGCAGCTCCGCGTCGGTGTCCTGCGGGAGGATGCGCAGCCACGTGAGATCGGTGATCGAGTTGAGTCCCGGATAGTCCGCGCGGTAGCGGTCGACCTCTCCCACCACGATCCGCGTCGTGGCCATCTCCCGTACCCCGGAGGCGAGCACGTCGAGGCGGTCGGCCTTGGCGAAGTGGTGGAGCACGGTGGCATCGGCCACGAGCGGCGGCAACGGCTCGACGTCCTCGCCGCGCCTCGTACCGGTCACGGGGAGTCCTCCTCTTCCGGTCTCGGCGGTAGATCGTCGACGCTGCCGAGCTGCCCGTGCATGAGCTCGACCGCCCGCTGCCCGGAGATGAGGCCCTGCCGGTACGCCGTCATGACCGCGTGCGCGAAGCCGGGCGGCACGCGGATGGATTCGAGGTCCGGTTGCGGAGCCCAGCCCAGGGAGTCACGGAACTCCGCGAAGGTGGGCCGGGAGGACCGTAGCTTCTTCTCCTCTTCCGCTGTGACAAGGTCGGCGGCCCGGGCCTGGCGCAGGGCCAGGCTCCATGAAGTCCGGTACTCGGCGGCGAGCCGGATCAGGATGCCCCGGCTGGAACGCCCACTCTCCTTCTCCATGGCGCGTTCGATGGCGGCACAGGGCAGAAGCAGCTCGGCCGCGAAGGCTTCGATCATCCTCTCCCGCTCCTCGCGGGAGGCGTTCACTCCGATGTCCGTCGAGTACTCGTCACCGAGGATCAGATGCCCGAGTTCGTGAGCCGCGGTGCTGCGCCGCCGTCCGGGGTCGCCGCTGAGGCTCACCACGGCCGCCGCCACGTCCCCGTCCACGGCGGACGCCCCGTCGCCGGGAAGGGGGGTCACCAGGATGTACTGGCCGCATTCCTCATTGAGTTCCGCCAAGGATCCGATCGGTTCCGTTCCCAGCCCGAGTTCCTTTCGCAGCCATCTCGCGGCATCGACGCCAGCGGACACCGCGTCGGCCTTGTCCGGATACCGCCTGATCGGTCGCGGGTGCAGCACGTCCAGCGAGACGAGCAATTTGATCTCGCGGATCCACGCGGCCAGGGCGCTGTCGATGCGGTACGAGTCCTGGCCCGCGCCGGTCACCGTGTCCTCGGCGAGCGGCGTGCGACGCGACATCACCGGCGGAGGGGCGTGCAGGAAGTGGCCGACGGGCACGTCGAGGGCGCGCGCCAGCCGGGCGAGTTCCAGCGCGTCGAGCCGTCTCGTACCGGCCTCGATCTTGCTGATCATGGTCCTGTCGAGACCCATCTTTGCGGCGAGCTGCTCCTGCGACAGCCGCATGGCCAGTCGCGTCTCGCGCACCCGCTCCCCGATCTCGGTCCAGTCGAGCGTGCCCATGGTGCGATAATCGCACATCCCATGTTCGCCGCATATGAATACAGCGGTAAACACTCGAATAAGAGGTGAACGCTCCACGGCGCGGATCGGCGCTTCCGCCGGGGTCGCGACGCGGGGTGGGGGCCGGGACATCCGGGCGGCGCTCCTACCCTCGCTGTATGGCGAGATATTTCGACGTGCACCCGGTGGACCCGCAGCCGCGGGTGATCCGGCAGGTGGTCGACCTGCTCGAGATGGACGGGTTGATCGCCTATCCGACGGACTCGAGCTACGCGCTGGGGTGCCGGATCGGCAACCGGAAGGGGCTGGAGCGCATCCGCGAGATCCGGCACCTGGGGAGCGACCACCACTTCACCCTGGTGTGCCGGGACTTCGCCCAGGTCGGGCAGCTCGTCCAGCTCAGCAACTCGCGGTTCCGGATGGTCAAGTCGGCGACGCCGGGCGGCTACACGTTCATCCTCCCCGCCACCAGGGAGGTGCCGCGGCGGCTGCTCCACCCCAAGAAGAAGACGGTGGGGATCCGCATCCCCGACCATCGGGTGGTCCAGGCGCTGCTCGCCGAGCTGGGCGAGCCGCTGGTGTCGAGCACGCTGCTGTTGCCGGGCGAGTCCGAGCCGCCCACCCAGGGCTGGGAGATCAAGGAGCGGCTCGACCACCTGCTCGACGCGGTGCTCGACTCCGGGGACTGCGGCGCCGAGCCGACCACGGTCGTCGACCTCTCCCGGGAGGAGCCGGAGATCCTGCGCCGGGGCACCGGGGACCCCTCCCCGTTCGAGTAGCCCGGAGGGTACGGCCGGCCGGGCGGTCAGCCGGTCGGCGCGTCGGCGGCGGCGTCTCCGGCGGCCTGCGCGGTGCGCAGCGCGGAGAGCAGCACCTCGACCGGCTGCGCGCCGGAGACGGCGTAGGTGCGGTCGAGCACGAAGAACGGCACGCCGCCGATGCCGTACACCCGGGCCTGGCGGACGTCGAGCTTGACGTCGCGCGCGTGGTCGTCGCCGGTGAGCGCGCGGCGCGCCTCCTCCTCGGGCACGCCGGCCTCGGCGCCGAGCCGTACCAGGGTGTCGAGGTCGTCGAGCACCTCGCCCTCGGCGAAGTGGGCGCGCATCAGCCGCTGGTGGACCTGGTCGGCGACGCCGTGCGCCTTGGCGAGGTGGTACAGCCGGTGGGCGTCGACGGTGTTGACCACGACCGCGCGCTCCACGTCGTAGACGAGCCCCTCCTCGGCCGCGAGGCCGCGCACCCGGTCGGTCATCGCGCGCACGTCGTCGAGCGAGGCGCCGGTCTTCTCGGTGAGCATCTCGTGCACGCCCTTGCGGACGCCCCTGCGGTGCGTCGGGTCGAGCAGGAAGCTGCGCCACTCGACCTCCACCTCGTCCGCGCGTTCGTACTCGGCGAGCGCCCGCCGCAGCCGGCTCCCGGCGATGTAGCACCACGGGCAGACGAAATCGGACCACACCTCGACAAGCACCGGCGTCTCCCTCCGCGCGGAGCCATTAGCCCCGTTTTGCCGCATTTTGCGGCGACACTGACTCTAGGGGATCGTTCACCGCGCGACCGGACCGGGCCATCTTCACCATGCGAATCGGCACGGTTGACAGCGTGCACGGCCCGAACGGCACTAACCTTGCTCTATCGGCGCTCTATCGGCCGGTGCCGACGTGGCCGTCGCGGCCCGCGTCCCGCGACCCCGCGGCCGAGCGATCGAGGAGGCGCCCGCGCGGCGGCCGGTCCTCTCGCCTCGGACCCGCGGCGGGCGGTACGCCGGAGGCCCGCGGCCATGCGCGCCGGCACGCCGGTCAACGCCGTGGCCATCACACACCGACCGCGGACCGCCGCACGACGAGCCGATCGGCGACCGCCCGCGCGCCGTCGCGCGAGCCTGCGGTCCCGCCCGGGTGCGCGCCTCCGGGCGGCCTGCGGGCTTGACGGCTGCTGGTTGGCATGTCATTGTGAGGTGGGGTCGAGGTTGACGAACATGTAGCGTGTGGACAGGCGCTTGCGTGGTGGCTTATGCTGCCTTTACGCGCCGTCCATTGATCGACCCATGTCCCTGTGATGGCTTGGCGTCGTCTGGCGTGCGTGTAGTCAGTCCGCGAGCCCTCGGAAGGACATCTGTTGGCAGCCTCGCGCAACGCCTCCGCCGTGATCACTGGCCCTCGCCGCGTGTCGTTCGCGCGGATCCAGGAGCC